>Ga0190273_10000486_pt1 | contig 14970 bp, 16 predicted proteins | sample Popmic504IS_FD_134513 | JGI IMG/M metagenome (GOLD analysis project Ga0190273, IMG submission 134513) | Populus adjacent soil microbial communities from riparian zone of Shoshone River, Wyoming, USA - 504 IS | ecosystem: Environmental > Terrestrial > Soil > Riparian zone > Trees stand | place... | reverse complement strand
GTCGAGCAGCGCGCCCTCGGCCGTCATGAGCGTCAGCGCATCCGCTTCGGACAGGCCTGACGGATCGCGCTCGGCCGCCCGCATCGCCGCAGCGAACCCGCCGTCGCCGATGCCGACCAACCCGGCGTCGCGGCCCGGCTGCCCGTCACGAAGCACCGACCAGTCGCCATAGACGTCCTCGAAGTCGCTGCGCCGGTCCGCCGTACGCCCGACGGTGTCGATCTCGGTGTGCAGGTCGGTGCGGCCCTTGGAGAGCCAACCCGTCGTCGACCAGCCGCCGTCGGGCTCCTGCCACGGCAGACCCTCCGGGATCGCGTCGGCCCGCGCGAGTCCGTCGTCGGCGACCAGCGCGCCGACGTGCGGACGCAGGCGCGGGTCGAGCCAGGGCTCGGACAGGAACTGGGGATGCGCCGTGAGCCGCTCGGTCAGCGCGAATCCGCGCTCCTCGCAGAGCTCGGTGAGGGCCGTGATCTGGGGCCACGGCCGTTCGGGATTGACGTGGTCCGGGGTCAGCGGACTGATGCCGCCGAAGTCGTCGACACCGGCATCCAGCAGCGCGCGGCAGTCGTCGAGGCCGACGAGGTTGGGCGGGGCCTGGACGCGCATCGCCGGCCCCATCAGGACGCGGGTCGTCGCGATCGCGGCGAGATACTCCTCGACCCCGAGGTCCGGCGTCTGCCGCATCGCGGTGTCGTCCTTGGAGACGAAGTTCTGGATGATGACTTCCTGGATCGACCCGTATGTCCGTGCGATCCGCCGCAGCTCGAAGATGCTCTCGACCCGGTCGTCGATCGTCTCGCCGATGCCGATCAGCAGACCCGTCGTGAACGGGATGTTGAGGCGCCCGGCGTCCTCGAGCACCCGCACGCGTACCTCCGGATCCTTGTCGGGACTGGCGTAGTGGGCCTGGCCCTTCTGCTCATACAGCCTGCGGCTCGTGGTCTCGAGCATCATGCCCATCGACGGCGCGACGGGCTTGAGCCGCGACATCTCCTTCCAGCTCATGACGCCGGGGTTGAGGTGGGGCAGCAGGCCGGTCTCCTCGAGCACCCGGATCGCCATCGCACGTACGTACTCCAGCGTGCTGTCATAACCCGCCGCGGCGAGCCACTCCTTGGCGTCGTCCCACCGGTCCTCGGGCCGGTCGCCGAGCGTGAACAGCGCTTCCTTGCAGCCCATCGCGGCACCCTTGCGGGCGATGTCGAGCACCTCGTCGGGCGACAGGAACGGCGCGGGCAGGCGGCCCGGCGTCGTCGCGAACGTGCAGTAGTGGCACCGGTCGCGGCACAGTCGCGTGAGCGGGATGAAGACCTTCTTGCTGTACGTCACGACGCCCGGCCGGCCGGCGGCTTCCAACCCTGCGTCGCGGACGCGCGCCGCTGCAGCCATGAGCCGGCGCAGCTCGTCGCCGCGCGCGCTGAGCAGTCCAGCGGCCTCGCGTGCATCGATCGTCTTGCCCGCGACCGCGCGCGTGACGGCCCGGGCGATCTCGCGTTCAGTTGGCTCGTTCATGATCAGCGGTGCAGCTGGGGGAGGACGTCGCGGCCGAACACGTCGATCCACTCGCGCTGGTTGCGGCCGACGTTGTGGAGGTAGACCGTGTCGATGCCCTCGTCGAGGAACTTCTGGATCTCGGCCCGGTGCGCGTCGGGATCCTCGGAGATCAGCATGCGGCCGTCGAAGTCCTCGGGCCGGACCATCTTCGCCATCTCCTGCAGGTCGTACGGCGAGCGGATGTCGCCCTTGGGGAACTTCATCCCGCCATTGGGCCACTCGGTCATCGCGTTCTGCAGCGCCTCCTCGTACGTGGGTGCCCAGGACAGGTGGAGCTGCAGGATCTTGGGCATCGTGTCGGGGTCCTTGCCGGCCTCGCGGGCACCCTCGGCGAACTTGCCGAGCAGCCCGGCGACCTTGTCGGTCGTGGCACCAGGCGTGATGATGCCGTCGACCTCCTTGCCGGTGCGCTTGGCGGTGATGGGTCCGGCGGTCGCGACATAGATCGGGGGCTTCTCGTCGAGCGTCCACAGCCGGGTCTTCTCAAGGGTGAAGTACTCGCCCTTGTGCTTGACGTCCTTGCCGGTGAACAGCTTGTTGATGATCGTGATGGCCTCCCACATGCGGGCCAACCGCTCGGGCGCCTCGGGCCAGTAGCCGCCGACGACGTGCTCGTTGAGCGCCTCGCCCGATCCCAGGCCCAGCCAGTGGCGGCCCGGATACATCGCCGCCAGGGTCGCGGACGCCTGGGCGACCATCGCCGGATGGGTCTTGAACGACGGGCACACCACCCCGGGTCCGATGTCGCCGCGCGTACGTTCGCCGGCCGCGGTCAGCACGTTCCATACGTACGGCGCGTGGCCCTGTGCGGGTACCCATGGCTGGTAGTGGTCTGCCGCCATGACGCCGTTGAAGCCGGCGGCTTCGGCGTAGACGCACAGGTCAAGGAGCTCTGCGGGGTGGAACTGCTCGCCCATTGCCGCATAGCCGACGTGGACCGGTGCCATGGATTCTCCATCTTTCGTGCCGATGACCCATTGTGTTCCCCGGGTCCACACGTTCGATGACCGACCCGTTTCGAGCAGGTTAGATGGTCGCTCTCAGGCGCGTCGGAGGATTCGCAACACCTGGCGCTCCAGCGTGCGGCTCATCGGCGCTCCCGGCGCCACTCGTCGGTGGTCGGCGCGCACCGTGATCCCGTCCTGGTAGAGGTCGATGATGCGCGGATCGACGTACGACGACCGGGCGATCGCGGGCGTGTTTCCGAGGTGCTCCGACACCTCACGCATGGCCGCAGCGACGGACTTCTTGCGCCGGGCCGGGGTGCTGCGATCGCTGCGGGCGAGGGCCAGCGCGGCGATCGACGTGCCTCGCCAGGTCCGGAAGTCCTTGGCCGAATAGAGCTCGCCGAGGATCTCCTTGACGTACGCGTTGACGTCGTCGGCGTCGAGATCGCGCCACCGGGAGCCGCTCTTGTATGCCAGCAGGCGGTCGCCTCCGCCGCGCCGGCGTCGCAGCACCTCGAGCACCTCGCGCACACGCTCGTCGCGCACCGTGACCTCGACGAGCTGCCCCGACTTGGCCGGATACGAGAACGTCATGCCGGGTCCTGAGACGTGCACGTGCCGCTTCTCCAGCGTCGTGAGCCCGTAGCTCTCGTTCTCCTCGACGTACCGTTCCGACCCGATCCGGAACATGCCGAGGTCGAGCAGGCTGAACGCCGTCGCGGCGACGCGTTCCAGGCTCAGCCCGTCACCGGCCAGATGGCGGCGCGCCTCGAGACGGTGATTGAGCAGGGAAGCGGCAAAGCCTTCCATCCGCTCGAACTTCTCGCTGTCGCGTCGCGCTCGCCAGTCAGGGTGGTAGATGTACTGGCGCCGGCCCGCCGCATCAGTGCCGACGGCCTGCAGATGACCGTTCTCGACCGCGCAGATCCAGACGTCGTTCCATGCAGGCGGGATGACGAGGTTCTTGCACCGGACCACCTGCTCCGGCTCGAGGGGTCGGCCGTCCTCGTCGAGGAAGCGGAACCCACGACCGTGCCGGACCCGCGACCAGCCCGGTGAGCTGGGTGACGTACGGCGCAGTCGGACCATGGTGAGATCACGCTAGGTGACGGATCACCGGGCTGCATGTCGTACGGATCGCCTCGTCTTCACTCGCGGGCGTACCGCAGAGCCGTGATGCCGGACGCCGTGGTGCGGCTGTCCAGCAGGCGCAGCCTGCCGGGGACGCGCCCGGTGCCAAACAGCTGCCGGCCGCTGCCCAGGACTACCGGGAAGAGGCGAATTCGCCATTCGTCGACGAGGTCGGCATCCCACAACGACCGCAGCAGCGCGCCGCTGCCGTGCACCTGCAGCTCGTCACCGGGCTGGTCCTTCAGCGCCTGAACGGCCTCGGCGAGGTCGCCGTGCAGCTGGACCGCCCCGGGCCATTCGAACGTCTGCGGGCTCCGCGACGCGATGTGCTTGGGGGAGTTGTTGAGCCGGGCAGCCAGCGGATCGTCCGGGTCGGTCACGTGAGGCCAGAACCCAGTGAAGATGTCGTACGTACGCCGGCCGAACAAGAAGGCATCGGCGTGCTCGAACTCCTCGACCGTGAGCCGCTGGAAGTCCTCGTCGCCGTAGGGCTCGGTCCAGCCGCCGAGCTCGAAGCCGTCGGACGGGTCCTCGGGGCGACCGCCGGGCGCGTGGCCCGGGCCCTGCACGACCCCGTCGAGAGTCATGAACGTCGTCGCGGTCAGCTTCATGTCGGGTCTCCTTGAGTATTCCTATTAGGAATAAAATAGCAGGAGACTCATGCTGCCCCTCTGGCACGGAAGGCTCCGGGCGTGAGCCCAGCGCGGCTGCGGAAGTAGGCAGAGAAGTTCGACGGGTCGTCGAACCCCAGCTGCCCGGCGATGTCGGCGACCGATGCGTCGCCATGACTCAGCAGTCGTTTGGCCTCGAGGACGACGCGCTCGTCGATGAGCTGCTTGGCCGGCCGGCCGGTGTGCGCCTGCGCGAGCCGGTTGAGGGTGCGCGGCGAGTAGCCCAGCCGCGCGGCGTACTCGGTGACCTTGTGCCACTCGGCGAACCGGCGGTCGATCTCGTCGCGGAACCAGAGGTACGCCTCATGGGTCGCGGTCGGCCCGACCGTCGCCTCGGCGGGCCGCACCATCGCGAGCTCGGTGAGGAGGGCGCCGACTGCGTGGGCGAGAACCGCGTCGCGCAGGGGAGCGCGGTCGCCACCAGTGCGCTGTTGCCCGCACGCGAGCAGGAGCGCCCAGACCTCGGCTACGGGCGATCCCTCGACCACGACGGCGGGCCAGTGGTTCGGCGTGCTCGTGCCGACCGCCCTGACCAGCTCGCTCGTGCGGTCGTCGATCGCGTGCGGGGTGAACAGGACGACGGGCCCGTCAATGTCCGCGATCTGTCCCCACTGGTGCACCTGGCCGGTACGGACCCAGAGCACGTCGCCCGGGGCGAGCTCGTGATCCGTGAAGTCGACCGTGTGAACAGCGGTGCCGTGGTCAATGCGGACCACCATGTCGAAGTCGAGCCGTTGAGGCGTGAGGAACTCCGTCAGTCCGCTTCGTACGCGCATCCGCTCCAGACTGAGGACCTCGATGTCGCCGATCTCGGCGGTCGGTGGGTCAAACCGCACGGGCCGGATGGCCGCCTGTCTCGTTTTCACCATGCTGTGTCCCCTGACAACCGTGTGCGTACGTGCAGATCAGCCTATTTTTACAGGTGACAGCGAAATCCACGTACAGATCGGAAGACCCATGACCCTCACCTACACCGTCATCGACTCAGCACCGGGTTCCCTCAACAAGACCAGCGTCCTGGTCACCGGCGACACCGAGGCGATCGTCGTCGACGCCGGCTTCACCCGTGCTGACGGTCACCGCATCGTCGCCGAGGTCCTCGACTCTGGCAAGACGTTGACCCGGGTCGTGATCACGGCCGGCGACCCCGACTTCAACTTCGGTGCCGAGGTCATCGCCGACACCTTCCCCGACGCTGCGTTCGTCGCCCCCGCAGACGTCATCGAGCACATCCATCACAGCTACGAGGGCAAGCTCCAGGCGTGGGCCCACCTCGGCACGAACCTGCCGACCCGGCTCGTCGACATCGCCGAGCTGACCGAGCCTGTCCTCACGGTCGGCGACGTGCAGATTGACGTGGGCCGCGGCAGCGATCTGCTCGGCGATCGTGCTTGGTACCTGTTCGAGCCGGCATCGCGCTCGCTCATCGGCGGCGTGCTGCTGTTCGAGGGCCTGCACGTGTGGACCGCCGACACCGCGACCCCGGAGCTGCGCGCGGAGTGGGTTCGCGTGCTCGGCGACCTCGAGGCCCTCGCCCCGACATACGTCGTTGCCGGCCACCGGGTTGCCGGTGCGCCGACGGACCTCACTGCAATCACGCACACCCGCGACTACCTCATCCTGTTCGAGCAGATCATCGGTGAGTCCACGACAGGCGAGGACGCCAAGGGCAAGCTGCTCGCGGCCTACCCGGACGCCGGACTCGTCATTGCGTCCGACCTGGGCACCAAGGTCGCCAAGGGCGAGATGACATGGGGCTGATCGACGAGTCGTCGCCTGCCGAGGTCGTGCGCTGGCAGTACCTCGCATCGGCTGCCGGCGACCTCGAGGCGCTGCGGGCGACCCTGGCGCCTGATGTCGAGTGGACCGAGATGGCCGGGTTCCCGCTCGCCGGGACCTACCGGACGCCAACGGGTGTCACCGGCAACGTCATGGAGAAGCTAGGTGCGGAGTGGGATGGCTGGACGGCCCACGACGACCGCTACGTCGTCGATGGTGAGAATGTCGTCGTCCTCGCCCGCTACACCGCGCAGCACCGGGGGACCGGCAAGCCGCTCGCCGTACGCGTTGCGCACCACTTCGTCGTGCGCGGCGGGCTGATCGTCCGGTTCGAGCAGTTCGTCGACACCGCGCTCGTACGGGACGCCGCGACTGCGTGATCGCAAGCCTCCGGGATCAGGATGCCGAGAACGGTGACTTCAGCATGGAGCGACTGGTCGGCACCGTGTCGATGTTGTCGGTCGCACCGAAGGCCGACGTGCTGGCCACCATCCTCGTCATCCTGTCCTCGAGGTCGGCGTCGTCGACGGCTCCGAAGAAGGCGTGCAGATCCGTGGTCGCCGCATCCGGGAAGAGCTCCTCGACGATGCCGTCGATGGCCGGTGCGTCGGGCGTGAGTGGTCGCACCACGACGTTCTGGGTGTAGCCGAACGTCGCCTGGGTCTCGATCGCGACGGGCGTGTGGTCGATCTGCCACCGCGTCAGCCAGGTGGCGCGGTCGAGCTCCGGCGGCCGGCGGAGCAGTGCGACATTCGCGAAGCCGGGGCACCGGTCGCCGAGGCGGTCGGGCGGCGGGATCGGGACCGACTCCGTCACCAGGTAGGCCGCGAGGGACTCGCAGCGATCAGCCAGCAGCTCGATGGCGGCCGAGACTTGCTTGCCGTACGACTGCTGCGTCCAGATGCTGACGACCGCGGCCACCGGGGGAGCCAGCGTCGTCAGGGTCATCAGCGAACCCCGCACGGTGCTGTCGCGGACGTTCACGGCGAGACCTGCAATGCCCAGGTCGAGCAGCTCGTCGGCCACGGATCTGCGGACCCGCTCGCACCACTGGTCGTCGGGCTCCGCAACGCGGAGCAGCACGACGACCTTCTCCACGTCTGAACCCTCAGGCCGAGGTGGCGAGGGTGTCCGTGTCGGTCGCGATGCGCCCCAGGAGGCGCATCAGCACTTCTCGATCGGCCTTGCTCACGCCGTCGAGGGCGCGCGCCTCGGCCGCGTCACGAGCCGCCGCGAACGTGGCGAACATACGCCGTCCGGCTTCGGTGATCTGCGGAATGCGGACGCGACGGTCGGACGGGTCGACCGTGCGGACGATCAGGTCCTGCCGCTCGAGCCGGTCGAGAACCGTGATCAACGTCGTCTTGTCGACACACACGACGCGGCTCAGCTCGAGCTGGGTCCGCTGCTGCCCGTCCTCGAGAGCGGACAGGACGAGCCAGTCGCGGGCGTCGGTGAGGCCCATCTCGGCCGCAGCGTGATCGAGGTAGATCGTCACCCGGTTGGTCGCGGCGTGGAGCAGGATCGTGAGGTCGGCGGGATAGGCCGCAGCACAGGCGGCGAGCGCTTGCGTCTCGGAGTCGTGCAACGAATTTCCCATGCTCGGAGGGTATCGCTGGAACCGCATATGTTCAACGTCGGATAAGTCACACTCGGATCGTCTGGACTCGGATGATTGTGTCTCGTACGTTATGGGAGGTCGATGAACGCCATCGCCACCAGAACCTGTGAGGAACTTCCATGACTACGATCCAGACCGAGACGCCCGCCGGCGTCGACCCGCGTCGATGGCTGGCGCTGGTCGTCATCGCGGTTGCGCAGCTGATAGTGGTGCTCGACGCGAGCATCGTGAACATCGCCCTGCCGTCCGCCCAGGACGCGCTCGGCATCTCCGACGCCAATCGACAGTGGGTCGTCACGGCGTACGCACTCGCGTTCGGCGGGCTGCTCCTCCTGGGCGGCCGGATCGCCGACTTCGTGGGTCGCAAGCGCGTCTTCATCATCGGCCTCGTCGGGTTCGGCGTGGCCTCCGCGGTCGGCGGCCTCGCGCAGAACCAGGGCGAGCTGTTCGGCGCCCGTGCCCTGCAGGGCGCATTCGCCGCCCTCATGGCACCGGCTGCGCTCTCGCTGATCACCGTGACGTTCACGGAGCCCAAGGAGCGGGCCAAGGCCTTCGGCGTCTACGGCGGCATCTCGGGTGGCGGCGCCGCACTGGGCCTGATCCTCGGCGGTGTCCTGACCGAGTACGCCTCGTGGCGCTGGACACTGCTGGTCAACACGCCGATCGCCATCGCGACGGCCGCGGCCGCCTTCGTGCTCGTCCGTGAGAGCCGCGCCGAGGGCAAGCCGCGCTACGACATCCCCGGCGTCGTCACCAGCACCTTGGGCCTCGTCGCCCTCGTCTACGGCTTCACCAAGGCCAATGAGAGCGGCTGGTCGGCGACCAGCACGATCCTCCTGCTGGGTGCAGCCGTTGTCCTGCTCGTCTCGTTCGTCCTGATCGAGCGGAACACTGCTGAACCGCTGCTGCCCACGCGGGTATTCCTGGAGCGCAACCGCGCTGCGGCATTCCTCGTGTCACTGCTGCTCGGCCTCGCACTCTTCGGCATGTTCCTGTTCCTCGTCTACTACATGCAGGGCACGTTGCAGTACTCGGCCGTGAAGTCCGGGCTGGCCTTCCTGCCCTTCAGCATCGGCGTCGTGGGTGGAGCAGGCGTGGCGAGCGCCCTGCTGCCTCGCATCGGGCCGCGTCCCCTCATGGTCGGCGGCACACTGGCGGCTGCGGTGGGCATGTTCCTCTTCGCCCAGATCACGGTCGACGGCAGCTATGTCACCACGGTCCTGCCGGCCGAGATCGTCATGAGCCTCGGTGTCGGACTCGCGTTCGTCGCGCTCTCGAGCACGGCGCTCATCGGTGTCGAGGATCACGACGCGGGTGTCGCCAGCGCTCTGGTCAACACGACGCAGCAGGTCGGCGGCTCGCTGGGTACGGCGTTGCTCAACACGATCGCCGCTACGGCGACGACTGGCTACATCGCGGCGCACGGGGTGGGTCAGACCGCCGAGGGCCTGGTGCACGGCTACACGGTCGCCTTCAACTGGGGACTGGGTGCCCTCATCCTCGCCGGCCTGCTGTCCCTGGTCCTGGTGACCAAGCAGAGCCCGCCGGTCACGGCCGAAGGTGACGAGACACCGTTCGAGCACGCTGAGGAGCTCGTGGTCGTCTAGTCACGTCGACCTGTTGAAGACGACCGAGGTCCCCGGCGAACACGCTTCGCCGGGGACCTCGGTCCGAATGGGTGCCCTCGACAGGAATCGAACCTGTGGCCTACCGCTTAGGAGGCGGTCGCTCTATCCGACTGAGCTACGAGGGCGTGAGGACTCAGGTTATCCAGTCTTGGCTGCTACCCATACGATCGGCTCCATATGCCGCAATCTCCGACACCTGTGCGCAGGCGAATCCAGGCAGTGAGACGGCTGCTCGTCCTCGCCGTCATGACGGCGATTCTTGCCACAGGGATGGCGTCGTGCGGCAGGACGGAGACGATCCGTCAGCCCCGCGACGAGTGCGCGCCGGCACGAGCTCTCCCGACGGGAACGACCGAACGCACGATCGAGGCCGGCGGTCAGCAGCGGCGCTACCTGATCCACGTTCCGCCGGGCTACGACGGCTCCGCCAAGACTCCGCTGGTGATGCTGCTCCACGGTCGCGGCGGCAGTCCACAGGCGGTGATCGACACGACGAGAATGAACACGCTCGCCGACCAGCATCACGCGATCGTCGTGGCGCCGCTCGGTCGTGGACGAGTCACCGCGTGGGACTTCCGTACGCCGATCAGCGATCCGACCTCCGATCTGGCGTTTGTCCGCGACCTGGTCACGGAGCTCAAGTCCGATGCCTGCGTCGACTCCTCCCGGGTCTACGCGGCCGGCTTCTCCAACGGCGCGGTGCTCGCGCTGACGCTGGCCTGCGACGGGACGACGAAGTTCGCCGCGTACGGCGCGGTGTCCGGCCCCTACTGGAGCGACTCCTGCCGGAAGTCTCCGACAGCCCCGATCATCTACTTCCACGGACTCCGCGACAAAGTCGTCCCGTACGCCGGTGGCAGGACCGGGATCGGGCCCCTGCCACCGGTCAACGACGCTCTCGCGAGTTGGGCGGAGCATGATGGCTGCCAGGCCGCGAGCGCGACCATCGAGGTGGCTCCGGACGTCCGGCACTTCGCCTGGAAACGCTGCAAGGACGGCTCGGCCATCAGCGTTTACGTCGTGGACAACGGCGGTCACCGCTGGCCGGGAGGCGTGGAAGTCCCGTCAGGTCGTGTCTCCGGTGTCATGACGCGGGAGATCGACGCCAGCACCCTGATCTGGCGATTCTTCGATCAGCACGCCGCTGGTGGACAATAGGAGCATGACCAAGCCCATCGAGACGTGGCTGACCGACATGGACGGCGTTCTCGTGCACGAGGAGAAGGCCATCCCCGGAGCGGCCGACTTCATCGCCCGCCTGACCGAGACGGGACGCAAGTTCCTCGTCCTGACCAACAACTCGATCTTCACGCCCCGCGACCTGTGCGCCCGGCTCCGCGTGGCAGGCATCGACCTGCCGGAGTCGGCGATCTGGACCTCCGCGCTGGCCACCGCCAAGTTCCTCAGCGAGCAGCGTCCAGAGGGCACCGCGTACGTCATCGGCGAGGCCGGCATGACGACGGCGCTCCACAACGTCGGCTACATCATGACGAGCCGCGAGCCTGACTACGTCGTGCTGGGCGAGACCCGGACGTACTCGTTCGAGGCCATCACCCGAGCGATCCAGCTGATCGAGAACGGCGCGCGGTTCATCGCGACCAACCCCGACCCGACCGGCCCTTCGCCCGGCGGCTCGCTCCCGGCCACGGGATCGGTCGCGGCGCTCATCACCAAGGCGACCGGCGTCGAGCCCTACTTCGTCGGCAAGCCCAACCCGCTCATGATGCGCAGCGCGCTCAACCAGATCGAGGGACACTCCGAGACCACGGTCATGATCGGTGACCGCATGGACACCGACGTCCTGTCGGGTCTCGAGGCCGGCCTGCGTACGTTCCTGGTGCTCACCGGGTCGACCGCGCCGGCCCAGATCGAGCGCTTCCCGTTCCGGCCCACCGAGATCTTCGAGTCGATCGCCGACATCGTTCCGCTCGTCCAGTAATCAGAAAGTTACCCGCAGGTAATACGGGTGTCGTGAGAATTGTTATTCTTTCGTAATCTCCGGTCGGCCCACAGGCCGCCACCGGCGATTCCCACAGCAGATCGTGCTGGGGATCCTCCACCAGGGAGAGAACGTGAAGGTTTTTCTCACGGGTGCGAGCGGAGTCATGGGCCGATCGTCCATCACCGCCTTGCGCCTCGCGGGTCATGAGGTGGTCGGACTGGCCCGTACGCCGGAAAGTGCCGAGCAGATCGCCGCAGCCGGCGCCGAGCCGCACCTCGGCGACATCTTCGACCTGGACGTATTGACCGCCGGCATGCAGGGCTGCGACGCCGTCGCCAACCTCGCAACCAAGGTGCCGGTGGGGACGGCCGCACTGCGCCCCGGCTCGCTCAAGGCGATCGATCGGATCCGCCTGCACGGCTCGAGAATCGTCACCGATGCCGCGCAGCGTGCGGGAGTCGGCCGCATCATCCAGCAGAGCCTCAGCTTCATGTATGCCGACCAGGACGACGACTGGATCGACGAGCACAGCCCGATCGACGTGACCCATGCGACCGAGCCCGTCGTGGTCGCCGAAGAGAACATCAAGGCGATCGAGGCCTCCGGCGGCACCGCCGTGAGCCTGCGGTTCGGCCTCATCGCCGGCAACGACCGCAACACCGCATGGCTGTTCCGTCGCGCGGCAGCGGGCCGTCCGATCGGCCTCGGCGCCGAGAACTCCTGGATGCACGTCATCCACCCCGACGACGTGGGGTCCGCGGTCGTGCACGCACTGACCGCACCGGGTGGTGTCTACAACGTCGGCGCCGAGCCGGTGAAGCGCCGTGACTACGTCGACACGATCGCGATGGCTGCCGGGCAGCGGTCTGGCCGCTTCCTGCCGGCCTGGATCCTGCGGGTCGGCGGCGAAAAGCTCGAGATCCTCACGCGCTCACAGCGGGTCAGCTCACAATTGTTCAGCGACCGTACGGGCTGGCATCCCTACCACCCCAAGCTCACCCCGGACTGGTTCGATGACCTCGTCTGAGCGACGCCCGAAGCTCAGCAAGGAAGAGGTCGAACGCCGTCGGAGGGCCGCCGAGCTCCTCGGCGACCTGCTGCCCGACACCACGAGCGACGAGACCGCTGAGGGCTGGGGCGAGAAGGACACCTCGTCCCGCGACGACGACTACCTCCGCGACGTCCCGCCCCACCACGGCTAGACCGGAGGACGACGGGCGAGCGAGTCCCTGATCTCACGGAGCAGCGCGATGTCCTCGGGGACAGCTTCGGGCTCATCGGCGCCGGGCCCGGGCCTGCGCATGGCCTGCAACTTCTGCACGGGGACGACGATCGCGAAGTAGATCACGGCCATCGTCACGCCGAACACGATGAGGGCATTGATGATCCCGCCGATGTCGACGAATGTCGCCTCGCTATCGGTGATGTGGAAGCCGAAACCTCTCGAGTCGGCGTCCCCGCCACCGACGCTGGCGACGATCGGTTGGACGAAATTGGCGCCGAAGGCCCCCACGAGGGTCGTGAACGCGACGCCGATCGCGATGCCGACGGCGAGGTCGACGACGTTGCCGCGCATCACGAAGTCCTTGAAGCCCTTGATCATGTTTCCCCCTGCTGGTTTGGGTTCGGAAGCTTCGACCATACGCCGGACGACTAGGACGACGTGATGACGCTGAACCGGGCCTCGAGGGCAGCTGTCGCTAGTGCCAACGCGATCTTCTCGGTCGTGACGATGCCGACCGACACGACCTCGGAGTCGCTGCTCGACGGCGGCAGGGTCACGACCTCGACGGCGCGCGCGACGACCTTGGCCTTGCTCTCGCCGTCGGGGTCCACCGCGATGACGTCGACACGATCGCCGACGTGCAGCCCGGTCAGACCGTCCGCTCGGTCGACGCGGATCGTCGTGAGGACGGCGTCGTCGGCATATCCAGCCAGGGCATCGCCCTGCATCACGCGATAGTCGGTGATCGCCTCGCCGGCCCGCATGGGTCCCGCGACCCGCCGCCCGACCGCGGCACCGCGGCTGAGGGTGTGCGACGGGCGTGAGGTTGGCGGCACTGTCGCGGTACGCAGGTCGGAGGCCGTGAGCACGTGGCCGCTCCGAAGGTCGTGCCGGGCGACGAGCACGGCAGCGCCGTCGGGTTCTCGACTCAGCGCCGAGAGGGCGGTGAGGACGGCAAGGCCGGTGAAGACAGCGGCCAGAAGGCGTCGGTGCTCGAAGACGAAGCGGTGGATCCGGTCCATGCCGGGACTCTAGGAAGATCCAGCTGACAGCGCTCAGCACTGTCCACAGGCCTCTGCACGCGAAGCGTCACGTCAGATCCAAGGCGCGGAGCGCCGGGAGGAGGGCGACTAGCGAGCCGAAAGACTAGGCCGCGGATTCCTTGCCGGACTTCTTGGCCGGCGTGGAGCTCGTCGACGACGATGAGTCAGACGAGCTCGAGGACGTCGAGCTCTCCTTGGCGGCGGGCTTGGCGGCGTCGCTCGACGAGGAGCTGGACCGGCTGTCGTTGCGGTAGAAACCCGAACCCTTGAAGACGACGCCGACGGCGTTGAAGACCTTGCGCAGGTCGCCGCCGCAGTTGGGGCAGACGGTCAGCGCTTCGTCGGTGAAGCTTTGCTGGACTTCCAGCGCTTCCCCGCAGTCCTTGCACTGGTACTGGTACTTCGGCACGTCTTGCTCCCGCTCGATCGATGATGCCCCCCAAGGGTACAGTTGCCGCACCGTGACCGATCACTTCCCTTGTCGGGCTAGTCCTCGTCGACACAGTTCTTCCGGAGCGCAGCGATGACCGAATGGCTGCTCCTGGCTCTGTCATTGCTCCTGATGCTGAGCTGCGGGGTCTTCGGGGCCGCTGAGTACGCCCTGGTGACAGTCGACAGGGCGACGGTCGAACGTGCGGCCGACTCCGGCGACAAGCGCGCCCAGGGCACACTGGCGGCACTGCGTACGCTTTCCACCCAGCTCAGCGGCGCCCAGCTCGGCATCACGATCACCAATCTGGCCATCGGATTCCTCGCCGAACCTGCGATTGGCAAGCTCCTGCACGACCCACTCGAGTCCCTCGGACTGACGGACGGAGCGTTGAAGGCCGTCGCGTACGGCATCGCACTGGTGCTGAGCACGATCGTCACCATGCTGGTCGGCGAGCTGGTGCCGAAGAAGCTCGCCCTGGCGCTTCCCCTGCAGACCGCCAGACGAACCCAATGGGCCCAGCGGTCGTTCACCAAGCTGATGGCCTGGCCGATCAGGATGCTGAACGGGATCGCGAATGCGATCCTGCGATCGCTCGGCGTCGAGCCGCAAGAGGAGCTGCGTTCGGCCCGCTCGCCGGTCGAGCTGCGCTCGCTGGTGCTGCGCTCGGCCAAGCAAGGGGCCATCGACGACGAGACCGCCGACCTGGTGGCCCGCAGCATCGCGTTCGGCGACCGCACGGCCGCCGACGTTCGGACGCCTCGGGTGCGGGTGCACTTCCTGGAGGACCGCGACACGGCGCTCGACGTCATCGAGGCGGCTCGCCAGACGGGTCACTCGCGGTTCCCGGTGATCGGCAAGAGTCCCGACGACGTGCTCGGCATCGTGCACATCAAGCGGGCCGTGGGCATTGAGCCTGATCGCCGGCGCAGCGTACGCATCTCCGACATCCTCGACCCGGCGACCATCGTGCCCGACAGCATCGAGCTCGATCCGTTG
>Ga0190273_10000485_pt1 | contig 15001 bp, 13 predicted proteins | sample Popmic504IS_FD_134513 | JGI IMG/M metagenome (GOLD analysis project Ga0190273, IMG submission 134513) | Populus adjacent soil microbial communities from riparian zone of Shoshone River, Wyoming, USA - 504 IS | ecosystem: Environmental > Terrestrial > Soil > Riparian zone > Trees stand | place... | reverse complement strand
GGCACCGACGCCTTCATCCCGTCGGCCGATCCCAGCGTCGCGACTTATCTGGACGGCGTGTACTTTCCGTCGGCGCACAGCATGGCGCAGTCCTTCGGCGCGCTGGAGCGCATCGAAGTGCTGAAGGGCCCGCAGGGCACGCTGTTCGGCCGAAATTCCACCGGCGGCGCCTTGATGCTGTGGACCAAGGACCCGGGCCCGGTCGCCGAGACCTCGATCCAGGCCAGCTACGCGCGCTTCGACGACTCCAAGACCCGCGTCTACACCAGCGTGCCATTGGGCGAGAACTTCGGGTTCAGCGTGTCGGGCTTCTACAACCGCGCCGACAATTACTACCGGCTCGACAACGGCAGCGGCGGTGACCTGCCGCCCGAAATCAACAAGGGCGCGCGCGTCAAGCTGGGTTTTTATCCGACCGACAATCTGAAGGTCGTGCTCAGCGGCATGCTGATGCAGCAGCGCGGCACCAGCACCACGACCTCGGCCAACACCGATCCCAACGGCCTCGGGCTGACGATACCGGCGGAGACGCGGGACTACGTCGTCACCGCCAATTCGCAGCCGTCACTGGTGACCGACACGCACGCCTATTACGGCAAGATCGACTGGGAAAATCCTGGCATCGACGTCAAGCTGCTGGGCAGCTACTACTACACCAACGCCCACGACTACGTTTACGACTTCGACGGCTCGTCGCAGCCGATCGCGACCTACGGCGCCGACAGCGACTACCAGCGCATCGTCACCAGCGAACTGCAGTTCACGTCGAACGCCGACAGCTGGGGATCCAGCTGGCTGAAGTGGGTCGGCGGCCTGTATTACCTGAAGAGCGAGGGTGGCTACAAGCCCGGCTACCTGCGCCTGGTCGACAGCCTGGATCTGCCGCTGGCCGACGTCGTCAATGGCGTGCTCGATGCATTGCCGCCGGTGCTGGGCGGCCCGCTGCGCGAACGGCTCGCCGGCGTAATCCTGCCGTCGTCGCTGACGTTCTATTTCAACGGCCTGGTCGACGCCGAATCGTATTCGGCCTATGCGCAGACCACGGCGAGCGCCACTGACTGGCTGGACTTCACGCTCGGCGGCCGTTATCAGCGCGAGACCCGCAAGCTCAAGGATTCCAACTTCAGCATCGGCAACCTCGGCGGCGGCGACACCACGCTGATCCCATGGAGCGACCAGTCCGCCACGGTCCACAACTTCTCGCCGAAAGCCTCGATCGATATCCGCCCGTTCAAGGACCTGCTGCTGTACACCTCGTACACCAAGGGCTTCAAGAGCGCGACCTACAACATCATCAACATCTATACACCGCCGGACTACGTCAAGCCCGAGGAAGTCACGTCATACGAGGCCGGCTTCAAGTCCGAATGGTTCCAGCGCTCGCTGCGGTTCAACGCCGCGGCGTTCCAGAACGAGATCAAGAATCTCCAGACCGGCTTCGTCTCGTTCACCTCCGGCGGTGCGATCAATTTCGAGAACGCCGGCAAGGCGCGCATCCGCGGCGTCGAAGTGGAGACCGTGTGGCAGCCGCTGCGCGAATGGGACCCGGGCCTGGTGCTGTCCGGCGGCGCCACCTGGCTGGACGCCAAGTACACCGATTACGACGAAGGGCACTACTTCAACGACGCCGGCATCGCCGCGCAGAGCAGGAACTGCACCAGCGCTGACGGTACGCCCACGCCCGACAACCCGCAGTGCAACTCCTTCAACGGTAACCGCATCGTCCGCACGCCCAAGTTCACCGCTTCGGGCAGCGTCAGCCAGAGCTTCGACGTGCCCGGCGGCGTGCTGGAAATTGCCGGCGACTACTACTACAACTCCGGCTACTACTACCTGGCGCAGAACTCGGACAACTCCTTCGAGCCGCATTACGATCTGATCAATGCGCGCCTCAGCTATCTGTACGAACCCTGGCAGCTGCGCGTGACCGTGTTCGGCGAGAATCTGGGTGACGAGCGTTACAACCTGGCGCAGTTCCACACCGACTTCGGCCGCGAGGATACGCTGGCGCCGCCGGTCACCTACGGAGTGCGGCTGAACCTGGATTTCTGAACGCGCAGGCCCTCCGGATGGGGCCGTGCGCGGACGCTAAAGCGTTCAGTGGCGGGCCATCGATAATGGCGCATATCTGCTAGCCTCTTCTGCAAATCAGAAGCTAAAAGGGGCGGGGCGGGTGAGCGAGGCGAGCGCAGCGGACGTCAGAGCGTCGATGCCCAAAAGGGTGTCGACCGGCATTTTCGGGCTGGACAACATCCTCGACGGCGGGCTCGTTCCCGGCGCGGTGTACATCGTTCAGGGAACGCCCGGCGCCGGCAAGACCATCCTGTCGAACCAGTTCTGTTTTCACCGCGTCACGCAGGGCGAGAAGGTGCTGTACGTGACGCTGCTGGCGGAGTCGCATTCGCGCCTAATGCAGCACCTCAGCGGCATGAGCTTCTACGACGAGGCGCGCGTTCCGGACTCGGTGTTCTACGTCAGCGGCTTCGACGATCTGCAGACCGACGGCCTGCAGGGCATCCTGAAATTGCTGAACAGCGAGACCACGCGCCTGCAGGCGACCACGATCGTCATCGACGGCCTGTTCGTGCTCGAGGAAAGCGTGGCGTCGGAGCGCGAGTTCCGCCAGTTCATCAACTACCTGTCCAACCTCGCCAACCTGCTCGGCAGCACCATCCTGCTGCTGACCAACAGCCGCCGCGGCCCGACCAGCCCCGAGTTCACGATGGTCGATGGCTGGATCGAGATCGGCCTGATGACGCTCGAATACCGCAGCTACCGCTATCTGCAGGTCCACAAGTTTCGCGGCAGCGGCTTCGTGCTCGGCCGGCACATGGCCTTGATCACCAACGACGGCATGCGCGTACTGCCGCGGCTGGAGACGGTGACGGGCCTGGCGCCGAACAACGGCTCGGACGAGCCGCCGCTGAGCACCGGCGTCAGCGAGCTGGACTCGATGCTGCACGGTGGCCTGCCACATGGTTCCAGCACGCTGGCGCTGGGGCCCACCGGCATCGGCAAGACCACGCTGGGCCTGCAGTTCGTCGGTGCCGCCACCGCCGAAGAACCGGGACTGATCTTCTCGTTCTACGAGACGCCAAAGCGCATCTGCCGCAAGGCCGCGGGCCTGGGCCTGCAGCTGGAGGAGCAGATCGCCAGCGGCCATGTCGAGGTGCTGTGGCAGTCGCTGACCGACACGCTGCTCGACGATATCGGCTACCGCCTGCTGGGCGCGGTGCGCCGCCGCGGCGTCAAGCGCCTGTTCGTGGACGGCATCGATGCGATCGAACAGTCGTCGATCTATCCGGCGCGGCTGGCGCCGTTCCTGGCCGCGCTGGCGAATGCGCTGCGCGACGAGGGCGTGACATCGATGTTCACTTCGGAGATTCCGCAGCTGGTCGGCGGCGAGGCCGAGATCGCATTCGGCGCGGTGTCGGCGGTGGCGGAAAACATCATGCTGTTGCGGTACGTCGAGCTGGAGTCGGCGCTGCGCCGGGTCTTCTCGCTGGTCAAGGTTCGCGAAAGCGATTTCGACTCGTCGATCCGCGAACTGTCCATCACCCCGCAGGGCCTGAAGCTGCAGCCCCTGCCCGCGCCCATGGAGGGGCTGCTTACCGGCCATATGCATCGGCAAAAGCCCCCAGGGACTTAAGCGGATGAGTTCCGTGTCCCGCCATGTTCTGCTCGTCGAGGACGAGCCGGGCGCGATGATGACGGTGTCTCTGCTGCTGGAGATGCTGGGCTATCGTGTGACCCAGGCGGCCAACGGCAAGCGCGCAATCGAAGCGCTGCAAGGTGAGCGTCCCGACATCGTCGTCACCGACTACATGATGCCGCACATGAACGGGCTGGAACTGATCGCCGCGATGAAGGCCGAAGCGGATTACGCAACGATCCCGGTGATCCTCACCAGCGCGGCGTTGCCGTTCGACATCGATGCGCGGCAGGTCGCCGCCGGCTTCCTGTCCAAGCCCTACCGTATCGATGCGCTGACCGGCCTGATCGAATCGGTGCTGTCGAAGCCGTGAGCCGGGCGGTCGCCCGGGGCTTAGCCGAGTACCCGATTCAGCGTCGCCAGCAGCTTGGAGAACCGCGGCGCCTCTTCGGCGGCGAACGCGCGGCCCTGCTCGCTCAGCCTGATCTCGATCGCGTCGCCGCCGGCCAGGCTGGCATGGCCGTGCCGGAGCATCAGGTCGAGCCCGGTCAGTAGCGCGTTGTCGTCGAAGCTGGTGGCGTAGGCCCAGGCCCGCTGCAGCGGCTCGTAAGCGAGCGGGGCCGGCTGCTTGGCAGCGAGCCTGGCGACCAGCCGATGCGCCTCCTCGGCGCCGGGCCCGGGATGAAGTTCGCCCAGGGGCGGCGCGAGCTTCAGCAGCGCATCCGTGCTGCGGCCGGCGCGTATCCAGGCTTCGCCCTCGCGCGTCAGCTGCCAGTAGCGATCCATGCCGATCAGCCGCGGCAGCAGCAGACCGTCGCGCACCAGCACGTCGAGTCCGGCGCGCAGTTCGCCGGCGCGATGGCCCATCTCCTGCCAGTAACGCGACAGCGTCATGCCGATCAGCCGGCTCTCGGCTTTCAGCCGCAGTTCGCGATAGATCGCGAGGATGTCGTTGCGCAGCCGCAGTTCGCTCAGATGCGGCCGGTACGCGCTATCCGGGGGAGCCGCGCCAGCCGCGCCAGCCGCAGCGGTCGCAGGCTGCGGCTCCGCGAGCCCCGGTGCCGGGTCGGGCAGGGCCGGCGCTGTTTCGGCGGCCACCGCCGGCTGCCCGGCCGGCAGCAGCGGTGGCTCGATCAGCCGGCGGAAGCCGTCGACGGTGTAGCGCAGGTGCGGCGGGTTGCTGTCCGGCGTCAGCATGATCCAGCCCTCGGCGAACAGCCGCTGCAGCGCCGTGCCGAGTTCGCCGGGTTCGCGGCCGGCTGCGGCCCAGCGCTGGTGCAGCAGCTGCGCCGGCAGGCCGCGGCTCAGCGTCACGCTGTGCGTGTCGAGCCAGCGCAGGATGTCGTCGCAGGCAGGGTCATCGATGATGGTCGCCGTCATGGTCGGGATCCTCGCACTCGCATGTGGCCCCGGTCTGTCGCCGGGGTGATCAGGAAGAACAGCTGACGCTGATATGCCGCGCTTCCGGCGGCGGCTCGGCCGCATACGCCTGGTTCTCGGGCTGCTCGTCGTAGGGCCGCTGCACGATGCGGAACAGGCGGTCGACCTCGCTGGCGTCGCCGGCTTCGGCACGTTCGATCGCGTGCTGCAGCAGGTGATTGCGCAGCACGTACTTGGGATTGCTGGCGTGCATGCGCGCGCGCCGCGCCGCCGCATCCTCGCCGTCGTATTGCAGGCGTGCGCGAAAGTCGATCAGCCAGGCGTCGTAGCCCTCGCGGTCGGTGATCAGGTCGCGCAGCGTCGGCGCGCTGCCGGCGTCGGCATCGATGTCGCCGAGCGCGCGGAAGCACAGGCTGAAGTCGTTCTTGCCGCGATCCAGCAGGTTCAGGAAGCGGTTGATCAGTTCGCGATCGTCGGCCTGAGCGGAAGCGAAGCCGAACTTGGCCTGCCACAACTCCATCATCCGCGTGGTGTACGCGGCTGGGTAGCGGTTGAGGATGCCGTTGGCGATCTCGACCGCGGCTTCGGGCTCGTCGTCCAGCAAGGGCAGCGTCGCCTGCAGCAGCCGCGAGCAGTTCCAGTGGCCGACCATCGGCTGCTGGTCGTAGGCGTAGCGTCCACCCTCGTCGGTGTGGTTGCAGATGTGGTGCGAGTCGAATGCGTCGAGAAAGCCGTAGGGGCCGTAGTCCAGCGTCAGGCCCAGCACGCTCATGTTGTCGGTGTTCATCACGCCGTGGCAGAAGCCGACCGACTGCCATTGCGCGATCATCCGCGCAGTGCGTTCGACGACTTCGGTGAGCCAGGCCGCGTAGCGGTTCGGGAACCCGGCAAGCTCCGGAAAATGATCGTCGATCACGCGGTCGGCGAGCGGCTTCAGCCGGTCGTGGCGCTGCAGCATGTAAAAATATTCGAAGTGCCCGAAGCGCACGTGGCTGGGGGCAACCCGGCAGATGATCGCCGCATGCTCCAGCGTCTCGCGCCGCACCGGCAAGCTGCTGCCGACCAGCGACAGCGAACGCGTCGTCGGGATGCCGAGCGCATGCATGGCCTCGCCGCACAGGTATTCGCGGATGCTGGACCGCAGCACCGCGCGGCCGTCGGCGAAGCGCGAATACGGCGTCGGCCCGGCGCCCTTGAGCTGCAGCTCGCGCAGCCCGCCGCCAGCGTCGCGAACCTGGCCGATCATGATCGCGCGGCCATCGCCGAGCTGCGGCACGTAGGAGCCGAACTGATGGCCGGCGTAGACGCTCGCCAGATAGCTGCCCGCCTGGATCTTGCGGTTGCCTGCCAGCGCCTCGACGGTAGCCGGGTCTGCGGCGGCGGCCGCATCCAGCCCGAGCTCTGCGGCAAGGCCGGCGTTGAAATGCAGCAGCCTCGGCTCGCTCAGCGGCGCCGGATCGACGCGCGAATAGTAGTCCGTGCCGAGCCGCTCGAAATGATTCTCGAAAGGCAGGTCGTCGAGTCGAGTTTGCAGGTTCATGGTCACACTTTAAACCGCAATCGTGAACCCGGCCTGCCCGCGCGGCCGCTCAGCCGGGACGCGAATCCGAACCGACGATCAGCCGCGCGCCGCGGCCATAGCTCAGGTAGTTCCAGAACCACTGGATCGCGACCAGGGTGCGGTTGCGCATGCCGATCAGGAAGTAGATGTGGGCAACGCTCCACAGCAGCCAGGCGAGGCTGCCGCTCATTTTCAGCCGGCCGTAATGGATAACGGCGCTATTGCGGCCGATGGTCGCGAGGTTGCCGAAATTGCGGTAGCCGAAGCTCGCAGGCCGCAGCTTGCCGCGGGTTTCTGCCTTGATGCAGGCGGCGACGTGCTGGCCGGCCTGCTTGGCGGCCGGTGCGACGCCGGGCACCGGCACGCCGTCGGCGGTTTTCACCGAGGCGGTGTCGCCGATCACGAAGATCTCGGCGTGGCCGGGCACCGACAGATCGGCCGCGACCAGTGCGCGCCCGGCGCGATCGGCGGGGCAGCCGACCCAGCGCGCAGCGGGCGAGGCGGCGACGCCGGCCGCCCAGACGATGGTGTGCGCGTCGATGCGGTCCTGCTGCAGCGTGACGCCGAGCGCGTCGCAGCCGGTGACCTGCGCATTGAGCCGCACCTCGACGCCCATGCGCACCAGGTCGCGCCGCGCGATTTCCGACAGCGATTCCGGAAAAGCGCCGAGCACGCGCGACGCGCCTTCCACCAGGATGATGCGCGTGTCGCGCGGATCGATGCTGCGGAAATCCGAGGCCAGCGCATGCTGGGCCAACTCGGCGATTGCGCCCGCCATCTCGACGCCGGTGGGGCCGGCGCCGACGATCACGAACGTGGTCAGCGCGCGGCGCAGCGCTGCATCGTCGGTGTTCTCGGCGCGCTCGAACGCCATCAGCAGGCGGCGGCGGATCAGCGTCGCGTCGTCGATGCGCTTGAGTCCCGGCGCGACATTCGCCCATTCGTCATGGCCGAAGTAGGTGTGCGTGGCGCCGGTGGCGAGCACCAGATAGTCGTAGGGCAGGCGGCGGCCGTCGCTGATGCGCACTTCGCGCGCGGCGGTATCGACCGCATCGACTTCGCCGAGCAGCACGCGCGCATTGGCCTGTTTGCGCAGCACGCTGCGCACCGGCCAGGCGATGTCGGACGGGTTCAGGCCCGCAGTCGCGACCTGGTATAGCAGCGGCTGAAACAGATGGAAGTTGCGGCGATCGACGACGGTGATATCGACGTCGACCTTGGCCAGGGTTTGTGCGGTGGTCAGGCCGCCGAAACCGGCGCCGACGATGACAACTTTCTTGCGAGCTGGGGTTTGCATGTCGGCAGTGTATGCCGAGTTATCCTGCATACAAGCTGGACATCAATGTGCGTGCTCAGGCCGCGCCGGATGGGTCAGCGATGACACAGACTGCGACGCGGACCGTAGCGTTTATGCGAGCTTCGGCGGCACATTTGTGGCCCGGGGGCCGCTCCTGCATGTGCTGGCCATCACCGGGCGGACCTGTCCGCCGCATCATTGAAATGGCCGGCAGGCGCCGGTCCGATTTCAGTGATCAGTGGACTTGCAGGGATGGCTGCACAGGCACCCAAAAGAACCCCTCTCCCGGTGGGAGAGGGCAAGGCGCTGCCCAGAGTTTGCCTAGGGCGCGAAGCGCCGCGCGTAGACGCCGCGGCCACTACCATCCAGGCCCAGCACCTGCCAGGCCGCGACGATACCGCCGGCTGCGTCTATCGCCACCGCGGGCTGCAGGATCGCGTTGACGGTGCTGCGGCCGTCGGCGTGCCGCGCGGCGCCGGTCGCATTGCCGTCCGCGTCATAGCGGCGCAGGTAGAGCCCGTCCGAATGCCCGGCGACGACCAGTTGGCCGGCGCCGTTGAGGCTCAGCGCCGGCTTGCGCGCGAGCCTGGCGGCGTCGACCGTCGACGGCGCCGCCAGCGCGACGCCGTTGGCGTCGTAGCGCCGCAGCACGATGCCGCGCGGGGCGTAGTCGCTGCCATTGGTCTGCCAGGCCAGCGCGAAGCTGCCGTCGGGCGCCACCGCGATCACCGGGCGGTCGACGGTGATGCCGGCGGTGACGACGTCGGCCTGGAATGCCGGGCCCAGCGCGCGTCCGTTGGCGTCATAGCGCCGTGCAAATACGCCGAGAAACTGGCCCAGGCTCGAAGTGCCGGTGATGAAGCCGGGCTGGGTATCGGAGTTCCAGGCGACGACGAAGCCGCCGCTGTCGTCGATGCCGACGCCGGGCACGCGCAGCCCATTGAGCGGCGCGCTCTGCACCGTGATCGCGTCGCCCAGCGGCGCGCCCGCGGCGTCGTAGCGCTGCGCGACGATCAGGCCGATCACCATATTCGTCGCCACCGGCAGGCTTTTGCTGCGCTCGGGCCAGACGATCACGACGGCGCCGCTGGCATTGATCGCGACGCCGACCAGCGCATAGATATCGCGCTCGCCGTTGTTGACGCGGAACTCGCTGCCGAGCGGGCTGCCGTCGGCGGCAAAGCGCTGCGCGAACACGCCGTTGCCGGCCGCGAGATGCGTGGCGCTGTTCCAGGCGACGACGAATTCGCCGCTGGCGTTCATCGCCACCGCGGCATTGGTCTGGCGCCCGACGATGCGCGTGTTGACGCGGAATTCGCTGCCCAGCGGCGAGCCGTCCGCGGCAAAACGCTGCGCGTAGATGTCGCTGAGGCTGCCGCCGGCGGTTTCGCTCTCCCAGACGATGACAAAGCCGCCGTCCGCTGCGCTGGCAACTGCCGGCGATCCCTGGTTGCCGAGCGTGGTGGTGTTGACGCGGAACTCGCCGCCCAGCGCCCTCTGTGCGTGGGCAGAGCCGGATGCGGTGCTGGCCAGCAGCGCGGCGAGGGCGACGCCGCCGGCGACGACGGTATTGCGAAAGATCATGCTCATGGCCGCTCCTGCCTAAGGCCGCGCGAACTGGCTGACGAACTGCCAGATCGCATCGGTGGCGTTGAAGTCCTGCGTGGTCACGCCCAGGCCCAGCGTGAAGCGGGTCGAGCCCGGCCAGGTATGGCCGCCGCCGTCGACGATGTACTGGTCCACCGCGAGGCCGCCCGCGCATTCGCGCCAGGAACGCAGCCGGGCGCTGGTGCCGTCGTCGGCGGTGTCGGGCAGCGCGCTGTCGGCGACGGTATCGGTGCAGCCGTTGATGCCGCGCCACAGCGCGACGGTGTCGGCGGCCGAGCGCTTCAGAAAATTGCCTTCAAAAGGCACGATCGGATCGTCTACGCCGTTGATGTAGAGCATCGGCGTGCCGACCGGCGGCCTGCAGCCCAACGCGTCGAGTTGTTCGATCGTCGTCGACACCACGCCGACCGCGGCGATGCGGCCCGGATCGGCGCAGGCGAAACGCTGCGCCATCAGGCCGCCGTTGGAGTAGCCGGCCATGTAGATGCGCTTGGGATCGATCGGATACTTCGCGATCGCGTCGTCGATCACCTTGCCGATGAACTTGACGTCGTTGACGGTCTTGACCGACAGCCCGCCGTAATTCCATTTGCCCTGCACGCCATCAGGCAGGATCAGCCAGACGCCGTAGTCGCGCGCCAGCCGTGCGACATTGGTCAGGTCGGCCATGTCTTCGGGCGTGCCGTGCAGGTAGTGCAGCAGCACGATCGCCGGCGCCGGCGCGGCGCTGGCCGCGTTGGGCCTGAAGTACACGACCTCGCGATTGCGCAGGTCCGACATTACCCGCGTGCTGAAGCTGGTGACGTTCTCCACCTGCTGCACGTCGTGGGCCCACAGCGTGCCGCAGGCCATCAGCAACACCGGCAGCAGTGCAGCGGCGATTCCTTGCCTCATTCGTCCTCTCCCCTGGGTTTCCTGCCGTCCCATTTTGCAAGAATGGCGGCGCGATGCCTGTCAGCCTTTTGCTATCGCTGCGTCACTCTAGCGGCACGATCTATGTCCTGGAATCGGTAAACGGTATTCTTCGAGCGGACTAGGCCACGCTTTCCGCGCTGTAGCGGGCCAGCAGGCCGCTGCGGATCGCCTGCTTGAACACGCGCGAGAACAGCCAGCAGGCGAACACGATCTGCAACACCGCCAGGCCCAGGCCCAGCGCCAGGTCGACGCTGGAAACGCCGCGGCCGGCGACGATGCCGCGCATGCCTTCGAACACGTATGACGGCGGCAGCCCGCGGCCGATCGCCTGCATCCACGCCGGCAGCGTCGACAGCGGATAGAACACGCCCGCGAACGGCGACAGCAGCGCCGGGATCGGCCATACCAGCCATTCCGATGCCGGCCCCAGGCGCAGCACCATGGCGCTGGCAAAGATGCCGAGCGCGATGCCGAACAAAAACAGCACCAGCATGAACGGAATCACCAGCAGCCCGTAGGCTGCCAGCGACAGCCCGAATACGCCGCTGGCCAGCACCAGCATCACCACCAGGCCGAGCAGGCTGGCCAGCACGCTGGTCAGCACCAGGCCGCCGAGGTAGGAGCCGATCGACAGCGGCGTCGCGAACAGGTTGAGGAAATTGCGCGACCACACGTCTTCGAGGAAAGCGGTGGTGACGCCCTGCATCACGCGCGAGAAGAAATCCCAGAGCAGCACCGCGCCGAGCAGGGTCGCGATGAAATCCGGGCCGCCGTGGCTGACGCTACCGAGGTAGCGGCTGATGAAGCCCCACAGCACGATGTCGACCGCGACCCAGGCGAAGATCGGCAGCACCCGCGTCGGGCTGCCGCGCATCAGGTAGAGCTGGCGCAGCACGATCGCCAGCAGGCCGCGCAGCGTCATCGCGCGGCTTCCTCGCCCTGGGCCAGGCGCACGAACAGATCTTCGAGCGTCGCGTCGCCGTGCTGCCGCGGCAGTTGCCGCGGGTCGCCTTCGATCAGCACCTCGCCGTGCGCCATGATCAGCACGCGATCGCAGACTTCCTCGACCTCTAGCATGTTGTGCGAGGTCCACAGCATGCCGCTGCCGCCTTCGTCGGCGATCGCGCGGATCTGCGCACGGATGTCGCGCGCGGTCGCCGGGTCCAGCGACGCGGTCGGCTCGTCGAGCAACAGCAGCCGCGGCCGGTTCAGCAAGGCCTTGGCCAGGCACACGCGGGTCTGCTCGCCGCTGGAGAGCACGCCGCAGCGGGTGTTGCGGAACGCCAGCAGATCGAACTGCCGCAGCAGCGTTTCGATCCGAGCCGACAGCCCGCGGACGCCGTAAATCATGCCGAACACGCGCAGGTTCTGCGCGACCGTCAGGTTGCCGGGCAGCGGCGCATAGACCGCGGCGAAATTGGTCGCGGCGAGCGCGCGCCGGCGGCTGCGCGACACATCGTGGCCATCGATCAGGATGTGGCCGGCGCTGGGCTCGAGCACGCCGAGCACCATGTTCAGCGTCGTCGTCTTGCCGGCGCCGTTGCGCCCGAGCAGGCCGACGATCTCGCCGCGCCCGACGCTGAAGGAGACGTCGTGCACCGCGCGGACTTTGGCGTAACGCTTGGCTAGGCCGCGGACTTCGAGCACGGTTTCAGCGGCCGTCAGGCGGGATCGGTCCATCATGGGTCCGCGATCTTGCCACGCGCCGAGGAATGGCGGCGGCGCGAGCCGCCGCCGCTTACTTCAGCCGCGCGCTGCGCTTGGCTTCGCCGAGCAGGCGCGCGCAGCCCTTCTCATCGCCGTTCTGGGCGCTTTCCAGCGCGCGCGATATCGCGCCCTGCGCCTTGTCCTTCCTGGCGCTGTCGCCGATTTCGGAGACCTGCGGTTCCACCTGTTTGATGTCGCTGGCGCAGTCGGCGAAAGCGGGTGCAGCAAGGCCGGCCAACAGCGAGATTGCGAGCAGGCGGCACAGGGACTGGTTCATGGCGGTACTCCTGGGGAATGGCGAATCGGAACCTGATCGCGCGTGGCAGCAGCGGGCGCGATGCCCCAGGCTATTAGCCGAGCACCACTGAACCGGCGCCGAACGGGGGTCAGTCGTAGTCGATCGCAAACAGCAGCGTCGGTAGCGCCGGGTCGCCCAGCGTGACGCTGCCCTGTGCCTGCAGCCCGAGCTTGCGGATCACCGAGATCGAGGCGTGATTGTCTGGCGAGGTGATCGCCAGCAAGCGCCTCAGCCCGTATTCGCGACGCCCCTGATCGATCACCGCCTGCGCCGCTTCGAGGATATAGCCCTGGCCGAAATACGCCGGCAGCAATGCAAAGCCGATATCGATATGCGGCAGCGTGGCGCGCTTGATCAGGCCGCAGAGCCCGATCGCTGCGCCATTGTCTTGCCTCTCGACGCAGTACAGGCCGAAGCCCAGGCGCTGATAGCTGTCGATCGGGCCGTTGTTGATGTAGCCGAGCGCGTCGTCGGCGTTATGCACGTTCTTGTCGCCGATGTAACGCAGCCACGAGGGATCGTTGAGCAGTTCAACGATGAACCCGGCGTCCGCCGCTTGCAGATGACGCAGGCGCAGACGAGCCGTCTCCAGCGGTTTCATTTGAGCGCGAACTCCTGCAGCACGGTTTCGTAGACCTGCAAATCGCGTTCCGAATAGCAGCAGAAGATCACTTCCTGGAGACTCGATCCCGGCGGCAGGCGGGCGTTGCGCACGCTCTCCACCGCGATGCGCGCGGCCGGCTCCACCGGGTAGCCGTAGATGCCGGTGCTGATGCAAGGGAATGCGATGCTGCGCACGCCGTGCTCGGCCGCCAGTTCCAGGCAACGCCGATAGCAGGACGCGAGCCGCTGCGGTTCGCCGTCGCCGCCGCCGTGCCAGACCGGCCCGACGGTATGGATCACCAAGCGCGCCGGCAGCCGGTAGCCGCGGGTGAGCTTGGCGTCGCCGACCGCGCAGCCGCCGAGCCCGCGGCATTCGGCCAGCAGTTCCGGGCCGGCGGCGCGATGAATCGCGCCGTCGACCCCGCCGCCGCCCAGCAGCGAGCCGTTGGCCGCGTTGACGATCGCGTCGACCTGCAGGCTGGTGATGTCGGCGCGCTGTGCGTCCACGATGATGCTCATGCGTGGCTTCCTTGCTGTCGGGTCTGATTACTCCGACCGGCGCCGCGGCCGCGGGTTCGGTGGCCCGGCTAGCCCTTGCTGTAGACGATCTTCTTGCTGCCGTTGTCGCAGCTGCCGACGACCTTGGCGTCGCCAGCCGCGTCACTGGCCTGTATCTCCAGCGTGTAGCCGCCAACCTGCTTGGCTTCCAGCTTGGCGCTGATCTCGGCCTTCAGCTCTTCGCAGGCCTTGGCGGCGAGCGCGGAGCCGGATGACGACAGCAGCAAGACGGCGATGACCCACTTGTTCATTTGCAGACTCCCCAGGTTGTGGAAACAGCTCTATAGGCTTTGCGCACGAATATAGGGGCTGGCTGGTCGGCGCGTCATCTTCGGCGGCGGCGACGCGGCTTGCATCCCCGCCCGGTTCCCGATACAACGCGCACCCCCAATGCCAGCGCGGCTGACGTCGCGACCGACCCTTCGTGGAATTCGAGCTCATCAGCACCTCCGGCCCGGCGCGCCGCGGCCGCATGGTTTTCACGCGCGGCGTGGTGGAGACACCGGCCTTCATGCCGGTCGGCACCTACGGCTCGGTCAAGGCGATCTCGCCGGAAGAGGTCCGCGACAGCGGCGCGCAGATCCTGCTGGGCAATACCTTTCATCTGATGCTGCGGCCGGGCGAGCAGATCGTGAAATCGCTGGGCGGCTTGCACCGGTTCATGAACTGGAACGGGCCGATCCTGACCGACTCCGGTGGCTTCCAGGTCTGGAGCCTGGCGGGCCTGCGCAAGATCAGCGAGGAGGGCGTCAAGTTCGCCTCGCCGGTCAACGGCGACCGCCTGTTCCTGTCGCCGGAGCGTTCGATCGACGTCCAGCATGCGCTGGGCTCGGACATCGTCATGCAGTTCGACGAATGCACGCCGCATCCGGCAACCGAGCGCGAAGTGCGCAAATCGATGGAACTGTCGGCGCGCTGGGCGCAGCGCTGCAAGGACGCGCATGGCGACAATCCAGGCGCGCTGTTCGGTATCGTCCAGGGCGGCATGCTGCCGGCGCTGCGCCAGGAATCGCTGCAGCGGCTGAGCGCGATCGGCTTTCCGGGCTATGCGATCGGCGGTCTGTCGGTCGGCGAATCCGAGGACGAGCGGCTGCAGGTGCTCGACGCGATCGGGCCGAGCCTGCCGGCGGATCGGCCGCATTATCTGATGGGCGTCGGTACGCCGCGCGACATCGTCCAGGCGGTCGGCCGCGGCATCGACATGTTCGACTGCGTGATGCCGACACGCAATGCGCGCAACGGACACCTGTTCACCAGCGCCGGCGTGGTCAAGATCCGCAACGCCCAATATCGCGCCGACGCGGCGCCGCTCGACGCCGCCTGCGATTGCTACACCTGCCAGAACTACTCGCGCGGCTATCTGCATCACCTGGATCGCTGCAACGAGATGCTCGGTCCGCGGCTCAACACGATCCACAACCT
>Ga0190273_10000484_pt1 | contig 15031 bp, 11 predicted proteins | sample Popmic504IS_FD_134513 | JGI IMG/M metagenome (GOLD analysis project Ga0190273, IMG submission 134513) | Populus adjacent soil microbial communities from riparian zone of Shoshone River, Wyoming, USA - 504 IS | ecosystem: Environmental > Terrestrial > Soil > Riparian zone > Trees stand | place... | reverse complement strand
GGCGGATCGGCCTTCTCTTCGGCGGCTTTCTTCTCTGTTTCCTTGTCATCGTCGTTCGCGCCCTCTGGTTGCTGGGTGTGCAGGGGTCGGAGCTGGCCTCCGAGGCGGCCTACCAGCAGACGGAGGTAGTCACCGTGCCCGGCCTGCGCGGCGACCTGCTCGATCGCCGTGGCAACAAGCTCGCCGCTTCCGAAAACGCGGCGACGATCTATGCCACGCCCTACCAGGTAAAAAACCCGCCGCGGGCGGCGGCGGAACTGGCGCCGATCCTCGACCAGAAGAAGGGCGAGGTGCTGGAAGCGCTGACCGCCGAAGGGGGCTTCTCATATCTTGCCCAGAAAGTCGACCTCAGCACCGCCGCCAGGGTGAAAGCCCTCGACCTGGAAGGGATCGGCGAGCTGCCCGACAGCCGCCGCACCTACCCGCAGGGGGAGATGGCGGGACAGGTGATCGGGGTCGTCGGCTCCGAAAACGAGGGCCGGACTGGTTTGGAGCTGGGCGAGGAAGAAGTGCTCGGTGGCAGCGACGGCGAACGGCGGATTATCAACGACGCGTTGGGCGAACCGATCCGGCTAGAAACGGTGCAGGAAGCCGAAGACGGCGAAGACGTCGAACTCACCCTCGACCCGGTGATCCAGCAGAAGACCGAAGAAGTCCTCAATGGGGTCGGCGAGACGTACTCGCCGAAAGGGGCGACGGCGATCGTCGTCGACCCGCGCAGCTCACAGATCCTGGCGATGGCCAACTGGCCGCCGGTCAACCCGGAAGATCTTTCCGAAGCGAGCAACGAGGACCTGCTCAACAAGGCGACTGCGTTCAACTACGAGCCGGGATCGACCTTCAAGGCGTTCACCGTCTCGGCGGCGCTGGAGGAAAAACTGGTGACCCCGACGACTGAATTCACCCTCGAACCGACGATCCAGGTCGCGGACAGGACGATCGAGGAGTCCCACGAACGCGGGACCGAAAACTTCAGCGTCGCCCGGATCCTCGCCGAGTCCTCCAACGTCGGCGCGGTGACGATCGGCCTCGAGGTCGGCGCGGAGAAGTTCAGCAAGTGGATCCAGCGCTTCGGCTTCGGCAGGCCGACCGGGGTCCAGTACCCGGCCGAGGAACAGGGGCTCGTCCCGGAGCTCGACGAGTACTCCGGCTCGACCATGGGCAACCTGCCGATCGGCCAGGGGCTATCGGTGACGCCGATGCAGATGGTCGCCGGTTACACGGCGATCGCCAACGGCGGCATGCTGAGGCCGCCGCAGCTGATCAAGCGGATTGGCGAAGAACCCGTGCACGAGCCGAAGGGCAAGCGTGTCATCGACACCAAGGTCGCCTCGCAGGTGCGGGAAATGCTCGAAGGCGTGCTGGCGCCCGGCGGTACCGCCTCGGAGGTGAGCGTCCCCGGCTACACCCTGGCCGGGAAGACCGGAACCGCGCAGAAGGCCGAAGACGGGGGTTACTCGGAGGAAAATTACGTTGCTTCGTTCATCGGCTTCGCGCCGGCACAAAATCCGCAGCTGCTGGCGGCGGTGATCGTCGACGAGCCGCAGGGGGAAATCTATGGCGGTTCGGTGGCGGCGCCCGCCTTCGGCCAGATCGCCGAATTCGCCCTGCCGTACCTGGGCATCCCTCAGGAATAATCGGCTGCGGATGAGACTGGCCGACCTTGTCGCGGAGCTGCCGGGGGCGCGGATCGCTGGCGACGGCGCCGTGGAGATCACCGAGCTGGTCTATGACAGCCGCAAGGCGGGGCCGGGCTCGCTCTTCTTCTGCGTCGTCGGCGAGAAGGTCGACGGCCACGAGTTCGGGCCACGTGTGGTCGAGGAGGGTGCCGCCGCATTGGTGGTCGAGCGGGAGCTGACTGAACTTGCGGTACCCCAGGTCGTGGTCGAGGACTCGCGGGCGGCGATGGCGCCGCTGGCGGCGCGCTTCTGGGGCGAGCCGACCGCCCAGCTGCGGGTAGTCGGTGTGACGGGAACCAACGGCAAGACGACGACCGCCTTCCTCGTGCGCGAGATCCTCCAGGCCGCAGACTTCCGCTGCGGGCTGCTCGGGACCGTGAAGCAGGTGGTCGGCGGGGTGGAGAAGGAAGTGGTGCGGACGACGCCGGAGGCGATCGAGCTGCAGCGGAGCTTCCGGCGGATGCTCGAGGGGGGCGACGAAGCCTGCGCGATGGAGGTCTCCTCGCACGCGCTCTCGCTGCACCGGGCCGACGCGATCGAGTTCGAGGTCGCCCTCTTCACCAACCTCACCCAGGACCACCTCGACTTCCACGCCGACATGGAGGAGTACTTCCTCGCCAAGCGCAAGCTGTTCGAGATGGACACGAGGGTGAAGATCGTCAACGTCGACGACCCCTACGGGCGGCGGCTGGCGGAGGAATTCGAGTGCGTCACCTTCTCGGCCGAGGGCGCGGACGCCGACTACAGCGCCCGCGAGGTGGATTTCGACGCGCTGGGGGCGAGCTTCAGCCTCGGCGCGATGCGGCTGCGGACGGCGTTGCCGGGTCACTTCAACGTCGCCAACGCGCTCGGCGCTTTTGCCGTCGCCGAGGCGATGGGAGTCGGCGGCGACATCGCCGCAGCCGGCCTGGCGCGGGCGGCGCGGGTGCCGGGGCGCTTCGAGCCGGTCGACGAGGGCCAGGAATTCGGCGTCCTCGTCGACTACGCGCACACGCCGGACTCGCTTGAGAACGTGCTGCGGGCGGCGCGGCGGATCAGCCAGGGCAAGGTGATCTCGGTCTTCGGCGCCGGCGGCGACCGCGACCGCGACAAGCGCCCGAAGATGGGGCGGGCCGGGGCAGAGCTTTCCGACCTCACCGTGATCACCTCCGACAACCCGCGCTCGGAGGAGCCCGAGAAGATCGTCGGCGAAGTCGCATCGGGGGCGGCGGCTGCGAAGGAGCTCGAGCTCGTCGTCGACCGGCGCGAGGCGATCGCGCTGGCGCTGGGCCGCGCGCGGCCCGGCGACACCGTCGTCATCGCCGGCAAGGGTCACGAGCAGGGACAGGAGTTCGAGAACGGGCGGAAGATCCCCTTCGACGACCGCGAGGTGGCGCGCGAAGAGCTCCGCAAACTGGGAACCGTGGTGTGAACCTCTCCCCGGCGGAGATCGCGGCGGCGCTGGGGGCGGAGGTGCTGGCGGAGGGTTCGGGCGAGCCGCCGCGGCGGGCGACGATCAACTCGGCCGAGGCCGGTCCGGGCGACCTCTTCTTCGGCCTGCGCGGCGAGAAGCGCGACGGCGGCGAGTTCGCCGGGCAAGCGCTCTTGGCCGGTGCGTGGGGTGTGGTCGTGAGCGATGACCACCGCGAGTACTTCAATCAGGTTCTCGAAGGGCCAGGCGAGGAAGCTCCCTGGGTATTCGTCGCAAGTGACCCGCTGGCGGCCCTGCACTCGCTCGCCCGCAGGTACCGCCGCGCGCTCGGGGCCCGGGTCGTCGGCGTCACCGGCTCTGTCGGCAAGACCTCGGTCAAGGACATCGCCCGGGCGCTGCTGCCCGGGAAGGTCCACGCCAACCAGCAGAACTTCAACACCGAGATCGGGCTGCCGCTGACGATCCTCGAAGCGCCCGGGGACACCGACATCCTCGTGCTGGAGATGGCGATGCGCGGCGAGGGGCAGATCGCCGAACTGCGCGCGATCGCCGAGCCGGAGGTCGCGGTGATCACCAACGTCGGTCCGGTCCACGTCGAGCTGCTCGGCTCGGTCGAGGCGATCGCCGCGGCGAAGGCCGAGATCTTCGAGGAGCTGCCGCCGGGAGGGACGGTGGTGGCGCCGGTCGAGGCCGGTCCGCTCGAGCCGCACCTGCGGCAAGTCGAGCTGCTGCTGCGCTTCGGGTCCAACGGGGACGTCGCTGCCCACGACGTCAAGGTTGCCGAGGGTGTCACGGAGGCCGTCGTCTGGACCAAAGAGGAAAGCCAGCGCTTCCACTTCCCCTTCACCGAGGCGCACAACCTCACCAACGCCCTGGCCGCGATCGCCGCCGGCGTCGCCCTTGGCGCCGACCTCGCCGGAATGGCCGACCGCGCTGCGGACATAGGATTCTCCCGCTTCCGTGGGGAGCGAATCGAGCTTCCCGGCGGAATCATCCTCGTGAACGACTGCTACAACGCCAACCCGGTGTCGATGCGCGCGGCGCTCGACCATCTCGCCACCCTCGGGGCCGAGCGCTCGGTCGCGGTCCTGGGCGAAATGGGCGAGCTCGGCCCTGAGTCGCCGCGCTACCACCGCGAGGTCGGCGAGCACGCTCGCGCCGCTGGGATCGACTTCGTGATCGGCGTCGGCCTGCCTTCCCGCGACTACGACCCCGACGAGCTCGTCGCCGATCCCGACGAGGCCGCCGAGCTGCTGGCTGCACGCCTGGAGCCTCACGACGCTGTCCTGATCAAGGGCTCGCGCTCCGCCGGTCTCGAGGCGGTCGCCGAGCAACTGCCCGAGCTGGTGGAGGTCGGTGATGGGTGAAGTCCTGATCGCCGGGATGGCGGCGATGCTGATCTGCATCTTCCTCGGCCCCAAATTCATCGAACTGCTGCGCGTCCGAGAGTTCGGCCAGCACATCCGCGAGGACGGACCGCAGGAGCACCACACGAAGGCGGGGACGCCGACGATGGGCGGGCTGATCGTCTTCGCCTCGATCTGCGTGCCGTTCCTCGTCCTCTCCGACCGCGACGCCCAGAGCCTCGCCGTCTTCGGCGTCGCGATGGGCTGCGCCGTCCTCGGCTTTGCCGACGACTACATCAAGATCGTCAAACGCCGCTCGCTTGGGCTCGCCGGTCGCTGGAAGCTGCTCGGCCAGCTGATCCTCGCCTTCGGCCTCTGGTGGGTGGCGCGCCACGAGGTCGGCCTCGAGCCAACCCTCTACTTCCGGATCGGCGACGGCAGCATCGACCTCGGCCCGGTCCTCTACTTCGTCCTCGTCTTCCTGGTGATCGCCGGCACCTCCAACGGCGTCAACCTCACCGACGGCCTCGACGGCCTCGCCGCCGGCTCCTGCGCCATCGTCCTCCTCGCCTACACGGCGATCGCCTTCGTCGCCAACGAGCAGCAGAACCTGGCGCTGCTCTCCGCCTGCCTGGTCGGCGGCTGCATCGGTTTCCTCTGGTACAACGCCTTCCCGGCCTCGATCTTCATGGGGGACACCGGCTCGCTCGGCCTCGGCGGCGCGATCGGGGCGCTGGCGGTGATGACCCAGACCGAGGTCCTGCTGATCATCATCGGCGGCATCTTCGTGATCGAGGCGCTCTCAGTCCTGCTCCAGGTATTCGCCTTCAAGACCTTCCGCCGCCGCGTCCTGCTGATGGCGCCGCTGCACCACCACTTCGAGATGATGGCCTGGTCGGAGACGAAGATCATGCTCCGCTTCTGGATCATCGCGGCGGTCTGCTCGGGGATCGGTTTCACCCTGTATCAGCAGTCGATCGGGCGCTGACGCTGTTGCGTCAGGAGGGGCTGTAACGCTTCTCAGATGTCGAAGGACAGCTCCACTGCGCGGAGAAAGTCGCTGCTGAGCCTGTCTCTGCCGGGCGATGCGGCCGAGATCGCCGAGCTGCCCGATCCGGATCACTCCCTGTTCGACGGGGCTTCCAAGGCCGAGCTCGAGGGGTTGGTGGAGCACCTCCGCCGCCTCTGGCACCAGGTGGTGGATGAAGACATCTTCCAGCCGGTTCAGAACCGGGCGGAGATGGACAGGTGGGAACAGAGGAAGGGGCCTTTCTGGGAAACCGGGAGGGTGATCGGCGTCTACCACGGTTATGCGCTCGCCCACTACTCGTTGGGTGCCAACCCGATGGAGGTCTTCTCGTTGCTGGGGGACCCGGAATTTGCCCCTCGTCAGCAGCGTGACGACGCCACCGTCACCGAGCTCATGGACGAGGTGCAGCGAGGGGCCTTCGAAACCGCGCTCTGGGTGCACCTGGCCAGCTGGGTGGGCCTCGTCCTCGCCCTGCGCCTCGACGAATTCGGTTTCTTGCCGGGGGAGCTGCCCGACGATCACGACGCGGACCTGGTCTCCCTCGAAGCCCTTGGGTTTCTCGAGGGCCGTGAGACCAACTACGAGGGCGAGCTCCTGCGCTTGTACCTCGGTCTCTTCAATTCGGCCCGCTGGGCTCGGGCCGAGGCGGTCCGTACGCGCGCCCGGACGCGACGTCATGCAAGCGAGTCGAGGAGGGTGCCGATGAGCTCGCGGGAGCTTCCTCTGCTTGCCTCGAGAAGCCCCCTGATGAAGAAAAAATACGGCGAGAAGAAGGTGGAGAAAGTATTCGAGCAGCAGCTCGCCCTCATCTTCCAGTCTTTCGGCCTCACGGTCATCCCAGCGCGGATGGGCGAGGCCGGAGCCGATCTGCTTTGCATCTCGAGGGAGGCGAAGTTCTCCTTTCTCGTCGACGCGAAGTCCTCCGGGAAGCCGTACACGTTGCCCAAGGCGGACCGCAGGGCCTTGGCTGACTACGCCAAGGAATTCGGGACCTGGCTGGCCGATCTACCCGACCTCGAGTTCATCCTGGTCGTCGGCCCCACCCCTGGAAAAACTCTCGAGCGACGACTGAAGGAGCTGGAAGTCGACGTTCACAAGCCGGTCAGGTTCGCATCTGCGCAGCTCATCAGGAAGATGCGGGACGAGCTTCCGGGGCCGGTCATCCCGGAAGTCTTCAAGAAGTCGATCCTCAGCAGCCCGAACCTCCTTCCCGAAGATCTCTTCGCGGCCCTCAAGGACGCCTCCGAGAACATCGCGGAGACGTACGGGATCTTCGTCGAGAGGCTGAAGCAGGTCTCCGGAAGCTAGAAGCCGGCTGTGTGACCAATCCACTGGGCGATCGGGCTGAAGCCGGGGAAGATCCGGGGTCGTGCCAGAGGTAGAGCTAAGCGTCGGGCCGATCGCCTACCAGGACACCGGCGGCGACGGACCGGTCGTGGTCCTGATCCCGGGGCTGCTGATGGACTGGAAGCAGTGGCGCAAGGTGATCGAGGAGCTGTCGCCGGAGCTCCGCTGCGTCTCGCCCTCGCTGCCGATGGGGGCGCACCGGAAACCGATGAAGCCCGACGCCGACCTCAGCCTGGTCGGGATGGGGAGGACCGTCACCGAGTTCCTCGAGGCCGCCGACCTACGCGACGTCACCCTCTGCTTCAACGACTGGTGCGGCGCCCAGGTGATGATCGCCGACGGCGGCATGGACCGGGTCGCCAAGCTCGTCCTCGTCTCCTGCGAGACCGCCGGCAACTATCCGCCGGGCCTCGCCGGCTTCGCCGCCTGGCTCTCGGCCAAGCTCCCCGGCGGTTACGTCGCCACCCGCGCGCTGCTGCTGCAGCCGCGACTGCGCCGGTTGCCGTTCGTCTTCGGCCAGATGACCAAGCGCGGCGTCCCCGACGAGCTGATGCGCGACTGGATGGAGCCGCTGCGCAAAAAGGAGATCCGCCGCGACCTGCGCCGCTACGCCGGCGACGCGATGCGCGGCAAGCACGACCTCGCCCGCGCGACGGCGTCGCTGCCCTCGTTCGAGAAGCCGGTCCTCGTCGTCTGGGATGAGGAGGGGAAGATGATGCCCAACGAGGCCGGCCGCGCCCTCGCCGCCTCCTTCCCGAACAGCCGCTACGTCGAGCTCTCCGACTGCTTCACCCTGATCCCCGAGGACCAGCCCGAGGCGCTGGCACGGGAGATCAGGCAGTTCGCCCGGTAGGGCTATCCGGCCCGCTCGCGAAGCTTCAGGCGTGCCTCAGCGCGTCCCGGCCAAGGAAGTTCGTCCCCCGCTGCCCACGGGGCCGTTCCTCGTGGTCGGTCTGGCGCGATCCGGGCAGGCGGCGGCGCGGATGCTGGCGGCGCGGGGGGAGGCGGTGCGGGCGATCGATTCCGGACACCCGCAGGGGGCGGCAGGGCTGGAGGGGGTCGGCGTCGAAGTCTTTCTGGATACGGATGGAGTGGCACAGCTCGAGGGCACGCGGACCGTCGTCAAGAGCCCGGGAGTTCCCCGGGAGGCTCCGGTGATCGCAGCGGCGCTGGAGCGGGAGATCGACGTGCTGGGGGAGCTGGAGCTCGCCTGGCGGGCGCTGCCAAACCGCTTCCTCGCCGTCACCGGGACCAACGGCAAGACGACCACGGTCGAGCTGCTCGGCCACCTCTACCGCGGCGCCGGCGAGCCGGTGGCGGTAGCTGGGAACGTCGGCACCGCGCTCTCGGAGCTGGTCGGCGAGGTCGCCGACGACGAGACGATCGTCTGCGAGTGCTCGAGCTTCCAGCTCGAGGACACGGTCGCCTTTGCGCCCGAGTGCGCCGTCTTCCTCAACCTCGCGCCCGACCACCTCGATCGCCATCGCGATCTCGAGTTCTACCTGGCGGCGAAGCTGCGGATCTTCGTCAATCAGGGCAACGACGACGTCGCCGTCTACAACGCCGACGACCCCTTTCTCGCCGGCGTCGATCTCGGTGGCTGCGCCCGCCGAATCGCCTTCTGCCGGGGCGCTGCCCCCGACTGCGAGGTTTCCGTTGCCGAGGGCACGATCTTCTATGACGATGAGCCGCTGCTGCCCGTCGCCGAGCTCGGTCTCTTCGGCGAGCACAACGTCGCCAACGCGATGGCGGCGGCGGCGGCGGCGCTGGCGATGGGAATCGACCGCGAGGCGGTGCGCGACGGTCTGCGCAGCTTCGGCGGCGTCCCGCACCGGCTCGAGCCGGTGGCGGAGATCGGCGGCGTCCGCTTCGTCAACGACTCGAAGGCGACCAACGTCGCCTCGGCGATCGTCGGGATCCGCGCCTTCGAGGACGGCGTCCACGCGGTCCTGGGCGGTAGCGAGAAGGACGAGCCGTTCACGCCGCTGATCGATTCGATCCGCGAACGGGTCCGCGCCTGCTATCTGACCGGCGCCACCAGCGAGCGGATGGCGCGCGAGCTGGCGCCGGTGCTGGAGGCGGGAGTCGATCTGCGTCGCTGCGAGGATCTCGAGGACGCCGTTCGGCACGCCGCCGCCGCCGCGGCGCCCGGCGAGGTCGTCCTGCTCTCGCCGGCCTGCGCCAGCTTCGACGCCTTCGACAACTTCGAGCAGCGCGGCGACCGCTTCCGCGAGATCGTCCGGGGGCTGGAGCGATGAGCGCCGGCTCGATCCCCCTCCGTCGCGCCAAGACGGCGAAGAAGAAGCCGGCGAAGAAAAAGAAGAAGCGCGCACGCGCCCGCGTCTCGCCCGAGTACAACATGCTGCTGACGGCGACGCTCTGCCTGCTGGCGCTGGGGGCGGTGATGGTCTTCTCCGCCAGCTCGACCACCCGCGTCCTCCAGGACGGCGGCCTCTCCGACAGCGCCTTCTACCTGAAGCGGACGCTGATGTTCGGCGTCGTCGGGCTGATCGTCATGCACATCACCGCGCGGCACGGGCTGAAAGCGATCCGCGAGCTGACGCCGCTGCTGCTTGGCGGCTCGATCTTCCTCCTCGTCGCCGTCCTCGGGATGGGCACGGAAGTGAACGGGGCGACGCGCTGGATCGGTGGCGGCCTCCTCCAGATCCAGCCCTCGGAGCTGGCCAAGGTGGCGCTGATCCTTTACGGCGCCGATCTCTTGGCGCGCAAGCCGAAGCGGGTGAAGTCGCTGGAAGGGATCATGCCCTTCCTCCTGGTGGTCGGAGCCAGCTGCCTGCTGATCATGCTCCAGCCCGACATGGGGACGACGATGGTGATCTGCTTCTCGGTCGCCGCCCTTCTGGTTTCAGCCGGCGCCCGCCCCGTCGACCTCGGCAAGATCGCCCTGGTGATCGGCGGCCTGGCGCTGCTGATGGCGGTAGTCGAGCCCTACCGGATGGCCCGCCTCACCTCCTTCCTCAACCCGACCGCCGACGCCTCCGGCGCCGGCTTCCAGGCGGCGCAGGCGAAAATCGCGCTTGGCTCGGGCGGGCTCTTCGGGGTCGGGATCGGCAACGGCGTGCAGAAGGCCTTCTACCTGCCCGAGGCCCACACCGACATGATCTCGGCGGTGATCGGCGAGGAGCTGGGGCTGGTGGGGATCGCCGGCGTCGTCGGCCTCTTCGGGATGTTCGGCTACGCCGGGCTGAAAACCGCGCAGAAAGCGAAGGACAACTACTCGAAGCTGCTGGTCGCCGGGCTGACCTCGCTGGTGCTGGTGCAGGCGACGATCAACCTCTTCGCGGTGATGGGCCTTGCGCCGCTGACCGGAGTGCCGCTGCCCTTCGTCTCCTACGGCAACAGCTCGCTGATGGCGACGCTCTTCGCCGTCGGCCTGATCCTCAACGTCGCCCGCGGCGGTAAGGCCGGTGCGGCGCGGGGCTCGACCACCGGCGCTGGCAAACTGCGCGTCGTCGAAGGCGGGCGTGCGCCTGCGCGCTCGCCCACGAACAAGCAGAGGAGTCGATCGAGCGGTGCCAAGAAAGCCAAAGGTGGTCGTAGCGGCGGGGGGAACGGCGGGGCACGTCGTACCCGCCATGGCGGTCGCCGACGAGCTTCGGGATAGCGGCGCCGAGGTCAGCTTCCTCGGCACCCGCGAGCGGATCGAGGCGGAGCTGGTGCCGGCGGCGGGTTACGAGATCGACTTCGTCAAGGTGCGCGGGATCGACCGGCGCAACCCGCTGAAGGCGGCGCGGGCCGGAGGTGAGGCGCTGGCGGCGGTCGCCGCCGCTCGCGAGGTGCTGCGGCGGCGTGCCGCGGACGTGGTGATGGGCGGCGGCGGCTTCGTCGCCGGGCCGGCCGGGCTGGCGGCTGCGCTGACGCGGACGCCGCTGGTGCTGACGGAGGCCGACAGTCACCTCGGCCTTGCCAATCGGCTGCTGGCGGGCCGGGCGCGGCGCGTCTGCCTGGCGTTCCCGATCGCGGGCCGGGAGGGAGACCCCTATCTCGTCACGGGGCGGCCGGTGCCGCGAGCCGTCCTCGAAGGCGACCGCGAGAAGGCGCGCCAGCGCTTCGGCATAGCCGCCGACGCCCGCTGCCTCCTCGTCTTCGGCGGCAGCCAGGGCGCGAGGACCATCAACTTCGCCGCCCTCGAGGCCTTCGCCGAGGGTGAGAACGCGGTTGTTCCCGGTGTGCGGGAAGAAGTGCGTTCTCGTGATTTCCACGTCCTCCACATCGCCGGACGGCGGGACTTCCCGGAGATCGAGCGGCGGCTCGCGACGGCGCCGCACGGCGATCGCTACACGCTGCTGGAGTACGAGCCGAACCTCGGCGACGCCCTCGCCGCGGCGGACCTGGTGCTGGCCCGCTCAGGCGGATCGATCTTCGAGGTCGTCGCCGCCGGTCGGCCGGCGATCCTCGTCCCGTTTCCCTTCGCCACCGCCGACCATCAGAGCGCCAACGCGGAGTGGATGCGCGACGGCGGCGCCGCGGTCGTGATCCCCGACGCCGAGCTGACGGTAGAGCGGCTCGTGGGTGAGGTCGCGATCGTGCTCGATGACGAGGCGAGGCTGGGCGAGATGGCTACCGCCGCGCGCCGCCTCGCTAAGCCCGACGCCGCCCGTCGCATCGCCGCCGAGGTCCTGGAGGCCGCGCGATGAGCGACTGGTCGGGGCGGCGGCTGCATTTCATCGGCATCGGCGGGGCTGGGATGAGCGGGCTGGCGCTGGTCTGCGCTCGGCTCGGTGCCACCGTCACCGGCAGCGACCGCAGCGACTCCTCTTATATGGAGCGGTTGCGCGCGGCGGGCCTGGAGCCGACGGTGGGCCACGACGCCGCCAACCTGCCGGAGGGGGCCGCGGTCGTCGTCTCCACGGCGATCGGCGAGGACAACCCGGAGCTGGCGCTGGCGCGGGAGCGCGGGGTGGAGCCGATCCACCGCGGCGCGCTGCTGGCCGAGCTCTGCGCCGAGAAGCGCCTGATCGCGATCGCCGGCACCCACGGCAAGACGACCACCACCGCGATGGCCGTCTGGGCGCTGCGGGCGATCGGCGCCGACCCCGCCTTCTTCGTCGGCGGCGAGGTGCCGGGGCTGGGTCCCGACGGAGCGCCCGCCAACGCCGGCTGGGGCGAGGGCGAGTGGGTCGTCGCCGAGGCCGACGAGAGCGACGCCAGCTTCCTGCGCCTGCGGCCCGAGGTCGCCGTCGTCACGAACGTCGAGATGGACCACCACACCCGCTGGGGTTCGCTGGCCGAGCTGCACGAGGCCTTCCGCGGCTTCATCGCCCCGGCGCGGGGGCTGGTCGCGCCGGTCGACGAGGAAATGGCTTGGTTGGGGGAGCGGAGCGAGGAGGCGCGCTTCGACGCCAGCGCCCCCGGGCCGCCGGAGCTGCGCCTGGCGGTGCCGGGCCGGCACAACCTGCGCAATGCCCGCGCCGCCCTCGGCGCGATCGAGCTCGCCGGGCTCGACGTCGCCGCCGCGGCTGAAGCGCTGGGGCGTTTCGCGGGCGTCCACCGTCGCCTGCAGCTGAAGGGCTCGCGGGGGGCGGTCCATGTATACGACGACTACGCCCACCACCCGACCGAGGTGCGGGCGGCGCTGTCGGCGCTGCGAGAACTGCAACCGAGCCGGCTGGTCGCCGTCTTCCAGCCGCACCTCTACTCGCGGACGAGGGCGCTGGCGACCGAGTTCGGCGCCGCGCTCACCCTCGCCGACGAGGTCGTGGTCCTCGACGTCTATCCCGCCCGCGAGGAACCGGTGGGGGAGCTTGCCGGCGTCAGCGGCCTGCAGGTGGCGCAGGCGGCCGCCGAGCGGGCGGGGGGCAGGCCGGTGTGGTGGCTGCCGGACGCCGCCACTGCGCGGAGTGCGCTCGCCGACCTCCTCGATCGGAGCGCGGCGGGAGGGGTGCTGGTGACGATCGGCGCCGGCGACGTCTTCAAGCTCGGTGAGGCGCTGGTGACCGCACCGGCCGGCGCGACGGGAGCCGCGGCGTGAGCGGGCCCCCCGAGGGCGTGCGGCGGGACTTCCCGCTGGCGCGGCTGACGACCGTCCGCACCGGTGGCGCGGCCGACTGGTTCGCGCGCCCACGGGACGAGGAAAGCCTGGTCGCCGCCCTGCGCTGGGCCGAGGAGGAAGGCTTGCCGGTCGGCGTGATCGGCTCGGGCTCGAACCTGCTCGTCGCCGATGATGGCTTCCATGGCCTCGCGATCAAGCTCGACGGTCGACTGGCGGAGATCGAGCGCGACGGCGAGCGGGTCGTCTGCGGTGGCGGCTATCGCTTCCCCTCAGCGGCGGCGAAAACCGCGAACTGGGGGCTGGCGGGGTTGGAGTTCGGGGTGAACATCCCCGGTACCGCGGGCGGCGCGGTGCGGATGAACGCCAACGCCTACGGCGGGCAACTGGCGCGGGTGCTCGAGTGGGTCGACGTCTGCACCGCGACGGGGACCGACCGACGCGGCCCCGAGGACCTCGGCTTCGAGTACCGCAGGTCGAATTTGAAGCCGGGGGAGATCGTCGCCCGGGCCTGCTTCCATCTCCAGCCCGCCGACCCGGATGAGATCAAGGCGACCCTGGCGGGCATGCGCGAGCGCCGCCGCGAGGCACAGCCGTCGGGGATCAAGACCTTCGGCTCGACCTTCAAGAATCCCGAGGACGACCGGGCCGAAAGGAAGTCGGCCGGGCAGCTGCTGGAGGCGGCGGGTTGCCGTGGCCGCCGGCACGGCGGGGTCCGCTTCTCGGAGAAGCACGCGAACTTCGTCGAGAACGATCGCGACGGAAGTACCGCCGACGTCCTCGAGCTGATGGCGGAGGGACGGCGGCGAGTGCACGAGCGCTTCGGCGTCGAGCTGGAAGCCGAGGTCCAGATACTGGGGGAGGTCGAGTGGCCGAGCGGCTGGGATCTGTAAGCACGCGCCTCATCGCCGTAGCCGTCCTTCTCGTACTGGTCGCTCTCGCCGCCTACTGGTTCCTGGTCCGCCAGGAGGTGGCGGAGCCACGGGTGCTCGTGCCGCGGCTGACGGCGACGATCGGCGAAGGGGATGGAGCGGTCGCCGTCGCCGCCAACGGTGCCCTCGTGCGCTGGCTGCCACTGCCCGAGGAACCGCCGCTGCCGCAGCTGCCCCTGGAGGAGCCACCGAAGGGGGGACACGTCAAAGGGCCGGCGCTGGAACAGGTGCGGGTCCTCGCGGCCGTCCCTGAGGAACTCCGGCCTTATATCGACAGCAGCGGCTATGGCGAAAAAGGGGTGGAGGTCACTCTGACCACCGGGATCGAGCTCTTCTTCGGCGACGCCTCGAAAGCGGCAGAGAAGTGGCGGTCCGCGGCCGCCGTGCTGGCCGACCCGGGAGTTTCGGCGCTCGATTATGTAGACCTGCAAGCTCCGGGCCGACCTTCCTACGGCGGCTCCGAACATGAACTTCCCGCCGCGCCCTGAGCTTGAGCGGAGGGTGAAAAACCGCTCTGGGATGCCGTCCCCACTAGCCTCAAGTACCGGTTGAGGGTTTGAGAACCCTCAACCGTGGGTTGAGGATTCAGCGTGCACGGGTGCCTGCGGCCGTTTGACAGAGGCCCCCGAATGCCCTACGTTCAAGCGCAATTTCCACCGTTTCTCCAGTGGCTGGACTCTCAAGCATGGCTGAAGGCTCGGACGGAACAAAGGCTCAACTCAACTGAAAGCTTTCAATAGCGCCAAGGGAAACCGGGCGCGCTGGAGAAAATCGGGAGATGGAATCCACTTACCTCGCGGTCATCAAGGTCGTCGGAGCGGGCGGCGGCGGTACCAACGCGGTCAGCCGCATGATCGACGCCGGCATTCGCGGCGTCGAGTTCGTCGCTGTCAACACCGATGCGCAGGCGCTGCAAGCGTGTGACGCTGACATCAAGCTGTCGATCGGCCAAGAGCTGACCCGCGGTCTCGGCGCCGGGGGCAACCCCGAGGTCGGCGCGGGCGCCGCGGCGGAGAGCCGCGACGAGATCAAGGAGGCGCTGAAGGGCGCCGACATGGTCTTCGTCACCGCGGGCGAGGGCGGCGGCACCGGCACCGGCTCGGCGCCGGTCATCGCCGAGATCGCCAAGGAGGAGATCGGTGCGCTCACCGTCGGCGCCGTCACCAAACCGTTCGAGTTCGAGGGCAAACGGCGGATGCAGCAGGCGCTCGAGGGCATCGAGAAACTGCGCAACAAAGTCGACACCCTGATCATCGTCCCGAACGAGAAGCTGCTG
>Ga0190273_10000483_pt1 | contig 15059 bp, 15 predicted proteins | sample Popmic504IS_FD_134513 | JGI IMG/M metagenome (GOLD analysis project Ga0190273, IMG submission 134513) | Populus adjacent soil microbial communities from riparian zone of Shoshone River, Wyoming, USA - 504 IS | ecosystem: Environmental > Terrestrial > Soil > Riparian zone > Trees stand | place... | reverse complement strand
GTTGACGGGGTTCGGTTGGGACTATGCCGGGACAGTGGTTTCATGGTCAGGCGGAAAGCTTGAGCAGGAGTTCGAAAAGGGTGGTCGAGTCGTCTTGCTCAGGTTGAGCGATCAAACCGATTACGCAGCGTCCGGAGAAGACGCTGGCACAGTCCTGGGGGATCGAGATTTTCCGTCAAACAATCGGGTGATGCAGAAAATTAATCCCAAGGTTTACCAGCTCATCGTAGAATTTCCCTGAGAGTTGAGCATGCTATAATTAAAATCGTTATGACAACCATTACTATCTTGCCTGAAACCACGGATAACTATCGCGCAGTCGCTGGCGATAAAGAATCCACTGGGCGCACGGCGGGCGAGGCTCTGGACGCCCTCACGTCGCAGCTTGCAGAAGAGGAAAGCGGTACGCTCGTCATCGTGCAGAATCGGAAGGCCGACAGGTTCTTCAACGCCGCGCAGCAGCAACGCCTCACCGTATTGATGCAGCTTCGCAGGAGCGGAAAGTTAACAGCAGAAGAAGCAGAGGAGTTGGAAAGTCTGGTCGAAGCGGAACTCTATGGCGCACGGCGTAGAACCGAAGCCCTACTCAATGAACTCAAACCATGAATCCTCATTATCCGCTCGTTTCTGCCCGCGCACGTCACGCCTGCGAATACTGTCACGCCCCGGAAATTGTTTTTAATCTTCCCTTTGAAGTCGAACACATCACGCCGCAATCACACGGCGGAGAAACCATAGAAGACAATCTGGCTTTATCCTGTCGTTCATGCAATCTTTACAAATCAGATCACATTTTCGCTTTAGATGAATTGACGAAGCAGCAAGCCACGCTTTTTCATCCACGTCGTGATATATGGCAAGAGCACTTTTCAGTCAGTGGGGAAACCGGAGAGATCAAAGGATTGACCGCGAGCGGTCGAGCCACTGTCGTGCAACTGCGAATCAACAGCAAAGCTCAGATTGAAGCAAGACAGCAGTGGCTTCGACTCGGGCTTATGTAATCAAACGTTTGATTTGCTTCCGCCGCGTCCTCTGTGTTGAAATCATTTGCGAGCCATCAAAGCATGAAAGAAGCTGAAGACAGGATGAACGGATTTGCGCCGAGCCTTGGCGATATGGGCGCGGAGGATTTTCGTCGGTTCGGTTATAAGCTCATAGACTGGATCAATGATTACTTTGCGCATATAGAGGAGCGTCCGGTGCTGGCACAGGTCGCGCCGGGCGAGTTCAAGGCGCAACTCCCGAGTGCGCCGCCCGCGCAGGGCGAGCCTATGGAATTGATTCTCGCAGATGTGGATCGCTTGATCGTGCCCGCGTTGACGCACTGGAATCATCCGTCGTTCTTCGCCTACTTCGCCACCTCCGCTTCCGCTCCGGGCATCTTCGGAGAAATGTTTAGCGCCGCCTTCGACGTGAAGGCTATGCTATGGCGCACCTCGCCCGCCGCTATCGAGTTGGAAGAGGTCGCGCTCTCCTGGCTCAGGCAGATGATGGGCCTGCGGCCAGAGTTCGACGGGATCATTTATGACACGGCGTCCGTGGCGAGCATGCATGCCATAGCCGCTGCGCGCGAAATGCTCGGCCTTAATATCCGCGAAGAGGGCATGAGCGGGCGCAAGGAATTGCCGCTGCTGCGCCTCTACGCCTCAGAGCAGGCGCATTCGTCCATCGAAAAAGCGCTCATCGCGCTTGGACTCGGTAGGCGCTCTCTAGGACGTGTTCCCGTCGACGATGAATTTCGTATGGACGCGCGCGCGCTGGCGCAGCTGATCGAAGAAGACAAACGAAGCGGGCTTCTTCCCTTCTGCGTGGTCGCCACCGTCGGCTCGACCTCGACGACGAGCATTGATCCCGTAGAGATGATCGCGGATGTTTGCGAGCAGCACCGATTGTGGCTGCACATCGACGCGGCATACGCAGGCTCTGCGGCAATCGTGCCGGAGATGCGCGGCATCCTCGCTGGCTCAGAGCGCGCAGATTCTCTGGTGGTCAACCCGCACAAGTGGCTCTTTACGCCGTTCGATCTCTCTGTGCTTTACTCGCGACGGATGGAAGTATTGCGACGCGCCTTCTCGCTCGTGCCGGAGTATTTGAGGACGACCGACGATGAAGGTGTGCGTAACGGCATGGATTACGGTATTCAACTGGGCAGACGCTTTCGCGCGCTCAAGCTCTGGATGATCATACGCTACTTCGGCCATGAAGGGCTTGCGGCGCGACTGCGCGAGCATTGCCGCCTCGCGCGAACTTTTGCCTCATGGGTCGAAGCTGCAAACGGTTGGGAGCTGCTCGCGCCAGTTCCCTTCAGCACTGTTTGTTTTCGCGCGCTCCCGCACGCAATAGAGGGCGAAGTGGAAGCGGAACGCGCCACGCGCTCAGACGCCTTTAACGAAGCCATCATGCAGGGCGTCAATCAAACGGGCGAGCTTTTTATCTCGCACACGAAATTGCATGACGCTTTCGTGCTGCGGCTCGCTATCGGCAACATACGCACGACCGAAGAGCACGTCCGGCGCGCATGGGAGCTTTTGCAGAAAGAGGCCGCGCGCCTGGCCCAATCATGACGCACAAAATTTAGCACCTGACTCACAAAGCTTGGCGGAAGTTTTATGAGCCGAACCCTTTTTCAGCTCATCAGGGCCTGGCTGCGGCTTCCGCTTTTGGCTTCAATACGTAATCGCCTTTGCGCGTTGTTGATTCCTCCAATCTCCAACCTTCGGCGAGTTGCAGCGTCCAGCCTTCGCCTTTCACAAGCCGCGCGTTTTTATCGACAGGCGCTGGCACATGAACGTGGGTTAGTCGCTGCTCCCGGTCGCGTATCATCAGCGCCCCGCCGTCAACCTCCAGCACGCCCCAGGCGTCCGTTACTCTGAGCGTCGGGTAAATCGTCCCCAAATTTTCGAGCGGCAAAAGATTATTGGGATCGAAGGAAAAATTCATCTGTTGGCCCAGAGGGATGATGAGTACCGGCCCTCCGACAAGTCTGGCGCGATACGCTTTGAGTCGTGCCTGACGCTCATGCTCGCGCTCCTCTTCTGCGCCGCGCAGATCATCGCCCTGATAAATTACGGAGCGTTTTGTAGCTTCCGTACGCAGACTTTCCGGCAGCTTCAAAGAGAGAGCTTGCCGCAGCAAGTCTCCCAGATCATCCTGCGATCTTAAATGAGCGCGCCAACTCGCTCTTATTTGATCTAGCAGGAATCCATAAGCAGGCCCCGTTTCATAAGCGAAAGAGCGCACGAAGCTCGGACGATTCACGGCTTGATCCAGCCGCGACGCCAGATAACCAGGCAGTTCAAGATCGGTTCTCCCGCTCAGTTTGACGCCTGTGTATTCGGCCAGCCCCTCGTTCATCTCCAGCGCGCGTTCTTCCACACCGCCCTGCGGGAACAGCTCGCGCCGGTAGAGTCGAAAAGTAATCGCGTCCGTTGCGGCTTGACGGCGCTCCGTGCCCTCGTGCGTGACGGCTTCGCGCAGAGCGCGCCATTCAAGTTGAAGCCAGATGCGCGCTTCCATAGTGTCCAGATGATTGTTGGAAGGATTAGACGCGGGAAATCTTATCTCCGATTGTATGCGATGAAACATCTCGTGCAGCATCAGTCGCGCGCGAGCATACCTGTTAGGAGAGAGCGCGCTCCACATAATCATCGTCCACTTGACGCCGGCCCACTCCGTAGCGGTATTGGCGATGTTTATCTCTTCGGGTAAGCGTCCGGTAAAAATCCCTGACCTGTTCGTCAGGCGTCCCTGCGCGTCCGCCTGATTGGCGTAGACCGCACGCGTCTGCGAATCGACGAACATCATAGGGCCACACAGCGAGACGCCCCACAGCTTTCCACGCTCTTGTCCGCAGATCGACGCGGCTTCACTCAAATAGGCTTGTGCCAGCGCCAATTGCGCGTTCGAGAAAGTCGAAGCCGCCGCGACAGACAACGAAGCGCCCTGCGTGATAAATAAAAACAGCAGACATGAAAAGACCGGGCATCTATTGATAAACATAAGTCTCCTGATAATTTTGGATACGCGCTCACTCATTAACGAGCGGCCTTTTCTTCCGCAGCGAGTTTTACTTTGAACCGCAGCTCATACTTTTTCCCCTGCGCATTCGGAAAGGAATTGCTTAGCTCATAAGTCAGGTCTCGGCCCAGCTCAGCGATGCCAGCCCATTTCTGAGCGATTGCCGCGCGCACGCTTTCGTGCTGCGCATCCCTTCGATAAAGATCGAAGCCGAGAGAGATTTGATCCGCCGTCCGGGTCATACTGTATTCGCTGAGCGTGAGATTGATCGCGAGCGGATGCTGTAGAACTGCCGGGCTCGCGTCTCCTACGGGCTGCAAGAGAAGCTCGCGCGCCTCTTCTATCAGATAGGGAGCTTCAGCGCGCGCCACCTCGCGCCCGTCTTCCAGAAGCACGGCTTCGACGACAAAGCGATGAGGCGTCTTTGAAGCCTTGACGCTGATCGCCCCGCCCGGACTCTGTCGACCGATCTCGATTTCAAGCGGGCGCAACCCGCCTGAAGCAAGCCGCGCGGACTTTTCGCTCAGCGTCGGCGTGATTTCGATCAGGAGACGCTCATCCCCGCCGCGACCGAACGGGAGCAAAATTATTTTTTCGTCAAAGCCAAGCTGCAAAGTCTCGTTCTGCGTGTCTTCTTCATAAAGCGGCAGTTCTTTTTCGGAACGACCGTAGAGACGACGCGTGTTGAGACGCGCTCTTACTTTGAGCGCTTCCGGGCTGAGAAGGTCTGTCAGAAAGCGCGCGACCAAAGAGAATCGCCCGTCCTGAAGCTCTACGTTAAAGTCCGTTCCCGCTGGCCCTTCGACGGTTGTCTCGGAGAGCGTGCGGCGCTCCGTGCCCTTTTCTTCGATCGCGACGATATGAAATTGCACACGAGGCTCGTCAGAGGCAGCCGCCAGACCTTTTCCCGACGGATAAAAGGCGCTGTCGCTCGCACACAGCAGCGGCAGGAGAAAGAGAAACGAGATGATTTTTATACGCGCTTTCATCCGTATGATCCTCCAAAAGCTATTGCCGTGAGTCCGTTGCTGTGTGGGCGGCTGAAGCGTTGCGGCGCACTTTATAGATAGCTGCCCGCTCGCCATGATCGTAATGAGAAAAATCCAGGCCTTCACCCTCTACAACTTCCGTCTGCGAAGGAAGAGCTTTGACGGGCGTCGCTTTCTCGGGCGCACCGTTGCTCTGCGCTAATCCACTTGCACGGCGCAGAGTCGCAGCCCAGACTCCGAGGCCGACGATGATTGCGAGCAGCAAGATCATCAAAGGCACAGGGATGCTCACGCTGCGCCGCCAGAGCGGGAGCTTTTCACTGTTGAGAATGCGTGCGAGCATGCCAGCTTGCGCAAACGGCGGCTGCGGCTGAATCTCGTATGCTTTGATCTCGCGGCGCAGGCGAAGGAAATCATCTTGTGCCTGCCGGCAGGCGGTGCACGTACTGATATGTTCTGTGACAAGCAGTGCGTCCTCCGGCGGCAACTCCGCGTCTAAAAGCAGGGAAACTTTTTCTGTAAATTCGCAGTCCATGTTGAAGGCCCTTTCTTCTTCTTCTTCGCTTCACACGGAAGCGGCGCGCTCAAGCTCTCTCCACCTGGCGCGTAGCGACTGGCGCGCCCTGTAGATGTCAACTTTGACTTTGCTCTCGGAGATTTCGAGCACTCGCGCAATCTCGCGGTAACTCATCTCTTCCTGCTCGCGCAACAGAAGCGCGGCGCGGTGCTGTTCCGGCAAAGCTTCGAGAAGGCCGGAAAGGATTTCTCTGCGCTCGGTCTGTTCCAGCGCTTGAGCGGGGTCTGTCTGCGCGGCGTGAAAAATTTCCAGCACCCTTCCCCAGAACCTCTGGCGCGTGCGTCCACGGCTCATTTCGTTTAAGGCCAGATTGCGCGCGACCCTGTAGAGCCAGAAGCGCGCTTCTGCCGCCGGAATCAAGCCTTCGTCCTGACGGTAAAAACGCATAAAACTTTCCTGCGCGATGTCCTGTGCCGTCGTGCCGACGGCGCGCGCGCCGATCAGGCATTCCAGAAAGCGGCACAGGCCCGGATAGATCTCGTTAAAAATCATCGTAAAATCTTCATTGTCACGCGCCATAAATATCTCTATGCTCTATAAAACAGCCGGGGAAGGCAAAAGTTACAAAGGCTAGCCGATATTTTTTTCGCGTCGGCGCACCGGACACTGAAAGATTCTTCTATCAAGTTACGGCGACAAAGAAAGTACAGCACAGAGAGCGCGAGCCTCAGGGGATGCATTGATTGATTTTCCCTCAGTCTGATCGCGCCGCGAGACCAAGTTATGTTGACACACATCGTCATCTGGAAATATCGCGGGGACGTAGAGCAGGCGCTGCGCGAAGAGCATGTCGCGCTGCTGCGCCGTCTTCCATCCCTGATCGGCGGGATAGAGAGTTTTACGGTCGGCTTTGATTCGCTGCATCTGCCGCGCTCCTATGATACAGGGCTCGTCGCGGTCTTCCATGACCGCAGCGCGCTAGATGCTTATACTGTTCATCCGGAACATGTCCTGGTCGCAAACTTCGGACGCACGATCAGCGAGCACGTCGCCTCTGTGGATTTTATAAACGAAGACTAAAAAGAGTTCACGCGCGCACGTTTTTGAAAGAGCCTTGCGCAGGAAGATCGTTAGACGATAGTGATGAAGCGTTGGAAGAAAATAGTTCTCGTGCTGTTGGGATTGATTCTGATCTCGCAGCTTCCGTTTATCTACAGGCGCTACAGGCTGGGCCAACTTCACGGCGCGATTCAAAAGTTAAATAGCGAACGCACCGTGTCTCAAGAAGCGCGCGCCTTCACGGAATATCGCGGCGTGATGCATGTTCATTCGATGCTCGGAGGACACAGCAACGGCGGCTTTGAAGAGATTATCCGGGCAGCAAATCTGAACAATCTCAATTTCGTCGTGATGACGGAGCATCCTTCCGCGAATCTCAACACGGCGGAGATGACCTTGAACGGGATGCACGGAGGCGTCCTCTTCGTCGGCGGCAGCGAAATTGTCACCGCGACGGGTGATCGCCTCCTGCTCTTGCCCGGAAACGGAGAGCAGAGCCTGGGCGCTCTCGCTACGCAGGCCGTCATAGATCAGGAGCAACGCATTGGCAGAATGGCGTTCGTCGCTTACCCACAGGAATTTCATAACTGGGAAGCGAACAACTACGCGGGGCTAGAGGTCTATAATCTTTACACGAACGCGCGCTCGATCAACTATTTTCTACTCTTCTTCGACGGCCTGTGGTCTTACGGCAGTTATCCGGAGCTACTGTTTTCGACCTTTTACCGTAGACCCGATCAAGCCCTTGCGAAGTGGGACGAGCAGATGCGCGCGCGCGGCGGCAGGCTCGTCGCCATCGCAGGCAACGACGCGCACGCCAACGTCGGCATACACCTGGGCGATGCCGCCGGAAAAAAGCTCTTACAAATTCAACTAGACCCTTACGAGCGAAGCTTTCGCGTCGTGCGCAATCACGTCTTTATCGAACGCGACAAGCCTCTCGCAGCGGATACGCTGCTGGCTGCCGTCCGCGAGGGCCACACATTTTTCTCCTTCGATCTCTTCTGCGACGCGACCGGATTTTTCTTCTCGGCAGAGAACAGGGTCGAGAAGAAGATCATGGGAGACGAGCTCGCTTTAGAGGACGGAGTCCGCTTGCAGGTGAATGCTCCGGTCAAATGCCGCATAGTGTTATTCAAAGACGGGCAGCGCTTGATGGAAGAGCGGGACGTGATGAACAAGGAGTTCACAGTCAAAGAGAGGGGCGCTTATCGCGTGGAGGTCTATCTGGATCAGCTCGGCGCGGCCTTTGAGCAAAGACCCTGGATTATCACTAATCCGATCTACGTCCGTTAGGCCACTTCGGGCTGACGTTTCATTTTTGATGGGCGTGTGTGTGGAGGGCGAGCCTTCGTTCGAGTAAATCGTCTTCTAAACACGGCATCGCCCCACCCAGGCCAGTAGTGCCCTGTGGGGCGACGGAGCGCGTATCGGAAAGCTCCGATACATTTTTTTGGAAGCGGTGCTTAAGACACCGACGAACTGTAGAGAGCCTCTGTGGCGGGCTCTTCGCTCGCAGCATTCCTAGTGTTGTTGGAATGCCTTGAGTACAGCTTCCTGTACTTGAACTAAGTGACGTGAATTTTATTTACCTGTTGCTCATCTGTCAAGAGGCATCTTGACCGAATATGAAGCGTACAGTCCGGGGGCATTCCCGGCGTTTTCAGAGCAGACACGAAGCCCTGTTGATCCCCTTTAGGGTTCGACCGTCACGCCGCGCCAGAAGGCTACGCGATTAATGATTTCCTGCGCCGCTGGCTTTGGTTCAGGGTAGTACCACGCCGCATCTTTGTTGACCTCGTCTTCGACGACCACGTCGTAATAACTGGCCAGTCCCTTCCAGGGACAGACCGTCTGCTTGTTGCTCTCGCGAAAGTATTCCCGCTTGAGCGATTCAGCCGGGAAATAGTGGTTGCCTTCGACGACGACCGTTTCATCGCTCTCGGCCAGGGTTGTGCCGCGCCATATTGCTTTCATAGTATTTTGCTCTCCATTACTCTTTAACTCTAATGTAACACGCGGCGCGCGCGGGGAAGCATTCCACTTTGCTCAAACATTAAAAGCTCAAAGGATAAGTTTTTCCATAGCGGCAGCCAGTTAACGCCGTCTTAAGGACAAGTCCACTCGCCTCGACTCAAAAATATAAACGGCAGGCCGCTGTTGACCTGCCGTTTATATTTTGAAATGGCGGTGAGGGCTTTAACGTGTCTCGGCCATTGCCGCGACGTAGCAGCCGATGGCCGTGGCCGTCAGCGGGTCTTTCGCCATGCGAATGTCCGAGACCTGAATCGGCAGATCGGCGTTTTTCATCATCGCCTCGAACTTTTGCTGAAAGCCTCCGGGTTTGGCCGTGCCGCCCGAGAGCACAATCGGTATCGGTCGATCCAGCGTCGGCAGATGGCGCGAGCCTTCCAACTCTTCGCGCAGGCGCGCGATCAGCGTTTGCAGCACGTCCTCATAATAGATATGAAGCGCGCTCGATATTTCGTCACGCGGCTGGCGGCCTAAATCCAAAGTCTCTTCCTTTGCCAGACGCACACGCGTAGAGGTCTCGTTCAAAACATCCGCGACGCTCTTGTCTATATAATCGCCGCCCTTCGGAATGCTGAACGTAATCATCGGCATGGACATAAACGAGACGCAGACGTTGCACATCCCGCCGCCGAAGCTAATGCCTATGCCCGTAAAGTTTTCATCCTGAAGCTCTGCGAAGACGACCGCGAGCCCCTCGTTGATACCTTTGGCCGTAAAGCCGAAGGATTGCAGAATGTTTTTCAGCACCGCTTCGTGATAGACGAGATTGGCTGCCGCGCCCTCGCCCTTGCCGGGCACGCTAAAGCAGAGCATCTCGCCTTTGCGTGCGCGCGGGAGCATCTTTTGAAAGATGTCACGGATGATGTGCTGGCTCATCTTTTCCTGCGGATTCAGCACGCCGTGGCTCATCGGGCGACGCGGCACGGTATTCATAAAGCTGGCGAAAAAGTCCGAGTCGTTGCCGTAAACATAGAGGTCTTTACCGTTGCGGTCGTAGACCATGTGCTTTTGCTGCAACACGTCCTCGGCCATCTTGGAATAGGGAACCGAGACGAAGGCATTGAGCTGGGATTCAGTCTCTTTGCTGCTCGGCCCTTCGGCAAACACGATCCGGCTGGTGCCGACATCGACGCCGATCACACCTGTCTTCACATTCGCGGCATCGGACTTTGTCCCGCCCGAAGCCTGACTTTTTTCGTCCATTTTTTCTCCGTCTCCGCGTTTTCTCTGAGATAGAAACTGCTCGACTAGCTCATCCACAATATAGTTTGCTCCTGAATAAAGCGAGGCCAGCCGTCTTCGGAGAACCTTGAATCCCGGAACACGTTTGACCGCACGCGTCTTAATTTACCGCAAGATGCTAAGCCGTGGGAAACCACGGTTGCCGAAATTGAATTGCTGCCCGCCTGAAACTATTTGCCCGCCGATGGATCGTCGCCCTTTTTATCTGTCTTGCGATGGGCCAACGAGGCTTCCCCTTCGTCGCGCTCCGTCGTCGCCGCGACAGACTGCGCTGGCGCTTCTTCCTGATCTCGAAGGCGCGCAGTCAAATCCATCTGCTCTCTGTAGAGATCGCGCATACGTCGTCGCACGTCTTCGGCTTTCATGCCTGACTGTGCGACGCGGCGCTGGAACTCCTCTTCGGCCACGCGTACGCCGGGCCACATCACTCCATCGAGTCGCGCGACTAACTCGCCGTCGTAAGTAAAACCGAACTCGCTGATGCTCACGGGCGCGACCTGATATTTGTCCGAGAGACCCATCGCCTCGAACGGAAAGTTACGCACCCAGTCGTGATGATAACCGATCAGCATATTGCTCGGGTTCACAGAGGCGAGCCCGTGCGTAACGCAGTTAGTATCATCTATCTGGTAGCGGCTGCGCAAGATTGCAGTCAAGAGACGCCCGGCGATCAATTGCGCTTCCGTTAGTTGCTCGTCCGCCCCGGCTTCCGTCGTCGTCTCGAAACAAACGCCCAGAAAACTATCGTTGAGGCCGACATAGACGCTCTCGCGGTCGGCCCACAGAGAGTGGCCCGCGTGGTCTGCCGATTGTTCATCACGAACGATACGGTAAATCTGGCCGTAGCGGTCGATCAGGTAATTGTAGGACTTGTGACGGCGCGCGTACTCAAGCAGCTCGCGCGTGCGAAGCTCAATCGACGTGTTATTGGCGGCTGTAAACGGGATCAGATCGCTTTCCGAAGTGTGATAGAGAATACCGACGGGCTCGTGATGCGCCGTCGTATCCCTGGCATCCGTGCCGTGCGGCAGACGATAAAACCCTCGCGGGTGATTATCCGTCTCGTAATCCGTAAGGATACGCCCGCCGTTACTGTAACGCTCGTAGTTGTCCTTGCGCTCGACGAGCCAGATTTTCTCCGGCCTGTAATCGGGTAGATACTTGGCCGTCTCTGCTGCCTGCACTGAGGGCACGCCCGAAGCGGGAGCGCCTCGCCAACTTGCGGGCGTCTGGTAATACTTCGCCAGATAAGTATTGGCATGGCGCGCAGACCACGTCGCCAGCGAGAAAAATCCGAACAGCGCGACGGCCAGTGTCGCGAGTCCAGCGCCATAGAAGAGGTGGCGCGTGCGATAGAAATAGAAGAAGAGCCGCGCGCCGAGCGGCGCTTTGTGCTGGCGTATGAGACATCGTCGCTCCTCGCTGGCGGTCGGCAGAAGCTTGTTTAATTCTTCGATGATGACGCGATGGAGTTCTATTTCGAGCAGCCAGTCGTCTATCCCGAAACGCCTTAGCAAAGAAAGCAGGCGTGGGCGTTCTTTGAGATACTCGCGCCGGGTCGCCTGTTTGGCGAGCGTGCGATTGAGAAAGCGCAGTCGTACTTCTGGACGCTCGAAGAAATGAGCGTAACGCTCGACGATGCGCGTATAGAACAATGTGTCCACGTCGGTTCTTTGCCGTGCCATTTCTGAAGACCGCTTGATCTGACCGGGAGCGAGGGATTGCATACTTCTTTTTAATGCCCAATCAAGAGTGCTGGGAATAATTACTGGGCTGCCGTGATGATAAAGTCATCGGTCGCGCCCTTGCCTTTGATTTCTGTGGCGAAGCGCGTGGCCTCTTGCTGACTCGCGAAGCGACCCGCATGCACGCGATACCATGTGCCGCGCCTTGGAATATCCGCACGGACGACGCGCGCCTCAATCCCACTCGAACGAAGCCGTCCGGCGCGTTCCTCCGCCTGCGCGGCGTCGTTGTAAGACCCTACCTGAACGGTAAAATTGCCGACCGCCTGATCGGTCGCGGGCGAAGGCGACGTAGCCGGAGTGGCGACGACCGGCGAAGCCGTAGCAGGAGCAGAAGAAGCAGCAGGAACAGCAGGAACAGCAGCGGGCGGAGCTTCCGTCTTTGCCACTTCGGTCTTGCTCTTCTCTTCAGGCTTTTGCGTTTCGGCGCTCGCTCCGACCACGCTGCTCTCGGACGGTTGCGCTGTCGCAGGTGGCACGGTCACAGGTGGCGCGCTCTCTGCGCTTTGCTGCGGCGAGGTCGCCGCGGGCGCGACCGTTTGTGTGTCGGACTGAGGTGCGGGGCTGGTGGCGGCGTTCTGTGCCGTATCTTGACCGCCCTCGCCCATCTTGTTGCCCAGATAGTAAAGCGAGAAGAAGGCGAGCGCGCCCAGCAGCAGGAGCAGCGGCGCAATCCTGACCCACGCGCGATAGCCCTCATAATCGGGCGCAGAGGCTTGAGCCGCAGCCCCGGACGCGACGTAGAGATCCGTTCCCGGCAGCCTGTTGCTCTCAGGGCCTAAGGCAACGGGCGAGGGCGACACCAGTGTCTGCTCATCGTCCTCGTCGAAAGGGAGCGTGTCGGAGTGGCCGGCAACAGTGTCCTGCGGGTCGATGCCTTCCTCCCAGGGAGAAAGCTCTTGCACTGCTGGCACGGGGATGATGTCTTCGAGCACGAGCGTCTGCTCTCCTGCGTGTTGCGTGGATCGCAACGGTCGCGGGATTTCGAGCACGTCCTCGCCTAAGGGGTCTGCGCTTGGGGCGTAAGCGTTCTGATTTTCCATAATTCCTTGATAGACGACCGCCACGGAAGCGGCAGCAAGGGCGGTCGTCTTAGTTTTGAGAAGTTCAGTCTATTTAACCACAGCTGGGGACTCAGCGCCTGATGCGAGACAATTCTGCTCTCAAATCCGATCCGACTGAGCGTCGTGACTGTGTGAAAAAAGGAGGTCGCGCGAGTTCTTGACAGTTAAGCGTTGTAGGCTTGATCGGTTAGTTGCCATCGACGCCGGATCAACATCGGCAGAAAATCCCTTGAGCGTCTCGAAAGAGCTGACAGGCTTTGTGGTTAACCCTCAATGTGCGCGAGCCTTGCGAAGACCCGGCACAGGCTTATGTTAGCGCGACGGCAGCCCTTCAGGCAAGGATTAAATAGCGTTCAGGACAGCCAGCGGGCAGGCTTCAAGCGCAGTCATTGAGAACTTTAGCCAGCCCTCGTGTCGCCGCCGAGCAGTGTGAGGACTTCGCCCGTGACGTAACTTGAATCCACCTCGGAGGCGAAATAGACGAAAGCCGGGGCGATCTCTTCGGGTTGCGCGGGCCGCTTCATGGGAGTATCTGCGCCGAACTTGGCGACCTCTTTGGCAGGCTTGTCCGATGGATTGAGCGGCGTCCAGACAGGGCCAGGAGCGACGCAGTTGACGCGTATGCCGCGCTCGACCAGATTCTGCGCCAGCGATTTCGTGAAGGCGTGAATCGCGCCCTTCGTCGCAGAGTAATCGAGCAACTCCTTGCTCCCCTCAAGCCCCGTGATCGAGCCCGTGTTAAGAATGACGCTCCCCTTTTCAAGATAGGGCAGCGCCGCTTTCGTCATATAAAAGTAGCCGTAGATATTTGTCTTGAAGGTGCGATCCCATTGCTCTTCCGTCACATCCTCAAGCTTTTCCTGATGCTGCTGGAAGGCTGCGTTATTGACGAGTATATCGAGCCGCCCGAACTCTGTGTGTGTCCGCTCTACGGCGCGCTGACAGAAATCCGCCAGCCTGACATCGCCAGGGAGAAGCAGCGCGCGGCGGCCTTCGCGTTCGACCGCGAGACTTGTCTCTTCGGCGTCCGATTGCTCTTCCGGTAGATAAACGATGCTGACATCTGCGCCCTCGCGCGCAAAGAGCACAGCGACGGCGCGACCGATGCCGGAGTCGCCGCCCGTGATGAGCGCTACACGATCCTGCAACTTGCCAGCGCCACGGTAGAGCGGCGCTTCGTATTGCGGCCTCGGTGTGATCTTTGATTCAAGGCCGGGCTTCTCCTGATGCTGTGCGGGCAGTGGCGAGAGAGGATGTTTTTGAGTCCGGCTGGCGGCGCGGCGTTTGCCCGACGCAGTAGCAGAAGTCTTCTTCTTTGCGACAGCGCCGCGCGCAGATTGTTTATCTTTGCCGCCGCTGCTCTGTCTCTTTTTACTGCTGGCCCGACCTTTACCTTTGTTCGCCATCTTCTCTTGCCCTTCCGTCTTTTGAATACGCAACAAAGCCTTTTTAATTTCTCCCACGAAAAAGAGAGTTGCTTTTATCGATCACTGGCCCAGCGCGGCGCGTGCTCGTGTTCAAGCGGACGGCCATGATCGCTCAACATACGCGCATAACATTTCAGGCACATCCCGCGAGAATCCTTGACGTTGCTGCGACGGATGATGCTTCCGCACCACGTACACTCGACTTTGAAATTCAAATTTTCCTGTTCCATTGCTCTTGCCATTGTACTGATACCTCCTTGAACGCGAGCCGCGCACACGCAGTGTGTCGCTGCTCGACTTAAATTTTTTAAGACTACCTAAACATACCCTGAGCGGTCGCCCGAAAGCTGATTCAAACAGGGACAAATCCATTTTAGATTTTAGATTTTAGATTTGAAATCTTAACTCCCTTATCGGAGCTTTGCTTTTCATCCTGTCTATCCTGTGCGTCCCTGTTAATCTCTTTCTCCAACTTCACCTGCGCTTCTCCGTTTTTTACTTTATCTCTGACGACCTCTTTGGTCTCGATCTCGACGCGCTCGCTCTTGATGTCCAGGCGCAGCCGGTTATAGATGCTCATATACTGGTTGGCGACCCAGACGAGGGCGAAGCCGCCGATCAAATAACCGCGCCAGTCCGGGAAAAGCAGTTTGTACCCGGTCAGCACCAGAAAAAGCGCCGTCACGTAATGACTGAAACAGTATTCACAGGTGAACAGGTAAAAGAACTTGCGTTCAAACAGTCGGCGACAATTCTTGCTGCGGTTGACGCAGTACTCGCGCGGCTCGCGAAAGATCTCCTCGTGCGTCACCGTCCAGGCGATGCAGGCGATGGGAATGGCGAGGATAAACAGCCTGATGATTTGCGTGCCGAGATTCATAGTCCTCGCCAAAGCGTCTTGACCCGCGCCCGGATTGATTGACGGCGGAGTTGGACGCCTCTTCTACTTGCGTTTTTGATCGCCG
>Ga0190273_10000482_pt1 | contig 15108 bp, 21 predicted proteins | sample Popmic504IS_FD_134513 | JGI IMG/M metagenome (GOLD analysis project Ga0190273, IMG submission 134513) | Populus adjacent soil microbial communities from riparian zone of Shoshone River, Wyoming, USA - 504 IS | ecosystem: Environmental > Terrestrial > Soil > Riparian zone > Trees stand | place... | reverse complement strand
GCGCTCTCGGGGGAGATCGTCGCCTGGGAGGCCGAGCCCGGCGACCGCGCCCGCCTCGACGAGATTTTCCGCTTCGTCCACACCGTCAAGGGCAACAGCGGCTTCTTCGACCTGCCCCGGATCCGGGCCCTCAGCCACGCCGCCGAGGACTCGCTCTCCGCGGTGCGCTCCGGCGCCCGCACGCCCGACGCCGGGCTGGTCAGCGCCGTGCTCGCAATCATCGACCGTCTCGGCGAGCTGGTCGAGGCCCTGGAGACGGGCGAGGCCCTGGCAAGCGAGGACGACAGCGCCCTGATCGATGCCCTCACCGCCGAAGAGTCCGCCGAAACCGTCGAAACCGAAGCCGCTCCGGCGAGCCACGCGGCGCGGGCCTCGAGCCGGACCATCCGCCTTCCCGTCGAACTGCTCGACCGGATGATGAGCGGGGTCTCCGACCTCGTCCTCGCCCGCAACGAGCTCGCCCGCCGAATCCGCGCGTCGGGCGATACCGACATGATGGCCGCCTTCGAGCGGGTCTCCGCCACCGTCGCCGACCTTCGCGACGGCATCACCCGGACCCGGATGCAGCGGATCGACAATCTGTTCGCGCCTCTGCCCCGCATGGTCCGCGACATTTCCGGCCAGACCGGCAAGCTGGTCGGGCTCGAGATCGACGGCGGCGACGTCGAGATCGACCGCGAGATGCTCGAGATGATCCGCGACCCGCTCACCCACATCATCCGCAACGCCATCGACCACGGCATCGAAAGTCCCGCCGAGCGCCGCCGCGCCGGCAAGAGCGAGACCGGCTGCCTCCGGGTCTGCGCCCGCCAGGCCGGCAACCACATCCTCCTCGAAATCTCCGACGACGGCGCCGGCATCGACGGCGACAAGCTCGTCCGCAGGGCGGTCGCCGCCGGGGTCCTGACCGCCGAACGGGCGGAACGGCTCACCGAGCCCGAGAAGCACGCTCTGGTCTTCGAGCCCGGCCTCTCGACCGCGGCCTCGGTCACCGACCTCTCCGGCCGCGGCGTCGGCATGGACGTGGTTCGCGCCAACGTCGAACGGATCGGCGGTCTCGTCGAGATCGAGAGCCGGCGCGGGCAGGGGGTCGTCCTCACCCTTCGGGCGCCGCTCACCCTGACCATCATCCCGGCGCTCACCGTCGCCGCCGCCGGCCAGGTCTATGCCATCCCGCGCTCGGCGATCGAGGAGATCGTCCGGGTCAAGGGCGGCGGAGTACGGGTCGAGAGCGTCGGCGGGGCCGCCTTCGCCACCGTCCGCGGACGCCGGCTGCCGCTGGTTTATCTTCGTCAGTCGCTGGGCCGCGAGCCCTCGGAGGATCCGGCGGGGCAAAGCCTGGTCCTCCTGAAGCCGGCCGGCGCCGACCTCTACGCCCTCGCCGTCGACGACATATACGATCATGAGGAGCTGGTGGTGAAGCCGGCGGCTCCGGCCGTCATGGCCGCCGGCCTCTACGCCGGGACCACCCTCGCCGACGACGGCAAGCCGGTGCTCCTGCTCGATCCGCCCGGGATCGCCGCCAGGGCCGGCCTCGCTTTGCATCGCCGGGGCAACGAAGCCGAAGCAGCGCCCCAGCCGGCCGAGTCGGCGGCACAAGGCCCTGCCGCTTTGCTCTTCCGGACCCTCGAGGGGAGCAAGCGGCTGGTGCCGGTGGCCGCGGTCCAGCGGATCGAGGACGTTCGTCCCGAAGCCGTCCAGCTCAGCGCCGGCCGGCTCCACGTCGCGCTCGGAGGCACCCTGCTGCCGCTGGAGGGCTGCGGCGCCTCGGCGCCCGACCGGCCGATCCGGCTGCTCCGGCTCGGCGACGGCCATGACGAGATCGCCTACGGCTTCGCCGACGTCGTCGACATCCTCCCGCTCCCCGCCGGCCTGCTGCCCGCGACCGAGCCCGGCGAGGTGCGCGGGGTCGTGCTGGTCGGCGACGAGCAGGCCGAGTTGCTCGACCTTCACTGGCTGTTCGCCTGCCACTCCGGCCGGCCCTCGGCCGCCGAGCCGCGCCCGGTCTGCGCCCTTCCCGCCGGCGATCCCTTCATGGACGCGATCCTCCGTCCGCTCGTCGAGAGCGCCGGCTACACGGTCGTGGCCAGCGGCGCGCCCGGCAGCGAGACGGCCTCGATCGTCATCGCCGGCGCCGAAGCCGACGAGGTCGCCCCTCCCGCCGGAGCCCGCCTCATCCGGATCCGCGCCGAGGCCGAAGGCGAAGGGGACAGCGTCCACCGTTACGACCGCGAGGCGCTGCTCGCCGCCTTGGCCGGCGAGGGCCAGCCGAAACGGAGGCGCCGCCGTGGCTGAGCTTCTTCTCATCGTCAGGATCGCCGGCGAGCGCATCGCGCTTCCGGCCGCCGACGTCGAATCCGTCGTCGAGATCGAATCCCTGACCCCGGTGCCCGGCGCCGCCGGCCATGTCGCCGGCCTGGCCGCCCTGCGCAGCCGCGTCCTGACCGTGATCGACTGCCTCGCCTCGCTCGACCCGTCGCGCCGGCTTCCCGCCGACGCCGCCGAAGCGGTGATGGCGGTGGTCGACGGCCATCCCTACGCTTTGCTCGTCGAGGCGGTTGAGGACGTCATCGAGGCGGGCGGCGAGCGTCAGCATCCGGCGGCGTCTTTGGCCGGCGGCTGGCGCCGGATCGGGCGCGCCACGATCGAGGCGGAAGGGGATCTGCTCCTGCTCGCCGACGTCGAGGCGCTGATCGCCGGACCCGCCCGCGAGGCGGCATGAGGCTTAAGCCGCCGGTTAACTTATTGCGGCTAGTTTGCAGCCGCCGGGTAGAGCGAGAGCGATCATGAAGAGCTGTCTTGTCGTCGACGATTCGAAGGTGATCCGCAAGGTCGCCCGCCACATATTGGAGACCCTCGACTTCTCCGTGGACGAGGCGGAGGACGGCCGCGAGGCGCTGGAGCGTTGCGAGACGAGGATGCCCGACGTCGTCCTCCTCGATTGGAACATGCCGGTGATGGGCGGCATGGAGTTCCTCCGGACGCTCCGCCAGAGGAAGTTCGAGCCCCAGCCCAAGGTCGTCTTCTGCACCACCGAGAACGACGCCGCCCACATCCGCGCCGCGATCGACGCCGGCGCCGACGAATATGTGATGAAGCCGTTCGACCGCGAGACGCTCGAAAGCAAGCTGCAGATCGTCGGCGTCGCGTGACCCGGCCCGCCGCCCGCGCGGCGAAGGAAAATGCTCCGGCCGCGCTCCCCTCGAAACTGATGCCCCCCTTGCGACTGATGATCGTCGACGATTCGCAGGTGGCGAGGGCGGTGCTCTCGCGAATGCTCGCCGCCTGTTCCGATTTCGAGATCGTCGCCACCGCGAGCGACGCCGGCGAGGCGCTTCGGCTGCTCCCGGCGACCGCGGTCGACATCGTCCTTCTCGACGTCGAGATGCCGGGCGAGAGCGGCCTCGAGGCTCTTCCGGAGATCGTCCGGCTCGGCCGCGGCGCACGGGTCCTCATCGTCTCCTCCTTCTGCGACGGCGATGCCGACGCGGCGGTCCAGGCGCTCGCCCCCGGAGCCGCGGAAACCCTGTCCAAGCCGGGCGCCGAAGCCTTCAGCGGCCGCTTCTCGGAAGTCCTCGCCGACCGCCTCCGCCGGATTGGGCGCCGCGAGCGGCCGGTGGAAGCCGCTCCCGCCGCCGTGCGGGGCGAAGCGAAGCTCGGCTGCCTCGCCGTCGGCGCCTCGACCGGCGGCCTCCACGCCGTCACCGCCTTGCTCAGCGCCCTTCCGGCGAAGATCGGAGCGCCGATCCTGATCACCCAGCATCTGCCCGCCGTCTTCGTCCCTTTCTTCGCCCGCCAGGTCGAGGCCGCCTCGGGCCGGGCTACCCGGATCGCCGAGGACGGGATCGAGCTCCGGGCGGAAGAGATAGTGCTCGCCCCCGGCGACGCCCATATCCGGCTCGAGCAGAAGGGCGCGAGGGTGTTCGTCCGGCTCGACCGGGCCGCCGCCTCGAGCGGCTGCATTCCCTCGGTCGACGTCATGCTCGATTCGGTCGCCGCCACCTACGGCCGCTCCGCGCTCGGAGTGATGCTGAGCGGAATGGGCCGCGACGGCCTCGCCGGAAGCCGCGAGCTGGTCGCCCGCGGCGGAACGATGATGGCCCAGGACCGGCAGAGCTGCGCCGTGTGGGGAATGCCCCGGGTCGTCGTCGAGGCCGGCCTCGCCTCCGTTGTGCTCCCGCCCGCCGAGCTGGCGGCCGAGGTCGCCGCCCGGGTGGAGTCGGCCGCATGCAGGTGAGCGACGCCTCCAGCCGGATCCTCGCCGGCCTTCTCGAAGCCCGCACCGGCCAGCAGCTGACGATGAGCCGGCGCTGGCGGATCGAGACCGCGCTCCAGCCGCTGATGCGGGAGCGGGGGATCGGTTCGCTCGACGGCCTCGTCGCCGCCCTGGTCGCCCGCTCGGACGAGAGCCTCGCCGAAGCGGTGGTCGAAGCACTGCTCAACAACGAGACCTTCTTCTACCGCGACCGCCAGGCCTTCGAGCTCCTGCTCGGCCCCGCCCTTCGCCGCCTCGAGGCGGCGCGCCGCCGCGAGCGCCGCCTCGCCATCTGGTGCGCCGGCTGCTCGACCGGGCAGGAAGCCTATTCGATCGCCATGCATTTCGCCGAGCAGAAGGCGCGCTGGAGCGGCTGGACGATCGACATCATCGGCACCGACGTCTCGCGAAGCGCCGTCGAGCAGGCGAAGAGCGGGGTCTATTCGCAATTCGAGGTCCAGCGCGGCCTTGGCGTGATGCAGATGATGCGCTGGTTCGAGGAGCTTCCCGGCGCCGCCTGGCGGATCGCTCCGGACCTGAGGCGGGCGGTGCGCTTCGAAATCGCCAGCCTCGTCGGGCCGGCCCCTCCGGCGGAGAAGTTCGACATCATCTTGTGCCGCAACGTCCTCCTCTATTTCTCGACCGAGGTGCGCCGGACCGCTTTCGCCCGGCTCGCTTCGGCCGCCGCCGACGACGGCGCGCTGATGCTCGGCGCCGGCGAGACCGTGATCGGCCAGACCGACGCCTTCGCCTCGGATCCCGAGTGCCGGGGCCTCTACCTTCGGGTGCCGGAGCGGCCGGAGCGGCGCCGGGCCGCCTCCTGAGGCACACCGTCATCCCCTTCCGTCATTCCGGCGAAAGCCCGAATCCATGAACACCTGGATCGGAGAAGATCCGCGGAGCTCCGTGTTCATGGATGCCGGATCGAGTCCGGCATGACGAGGTGGCCGACCAGTGGGAGCGCCTCTTGACGCCGCGCCGTTTTTGGCGCGGGAAGGGGCGATGGACGGGTTTATCGACGCTCCCTCGCCCAATTTCGACGAACGCGCGCTGCCCGTCTCGATGCTCGTCCTCCATTATACGGGGATGGAGGATTCGGCCTCGGCGATCGCCCGCCTGAAGGACCCCGCGGCGAGGGTCTCGTGCCATTATCTCGTCGACGAGGACGGAACCATGCTCCGCATGGTCGACGAGGAGAAGCGCGCCTGGCACGCCGGCCGATCCTTCTGGCGCGGCGCGGTCGACATCAATTCGGCGAGCATCGGCATCGAGATCGTCAATCCCGGCCACGAATTCGGCTACCGCCCGTTCCCGGAGCCACAGATGGAGGCTTTGATCCCGCTGATCGCGGACGTCGTCGCCCGTTACCGGATCGGGCCACCCTATGTCGTCGGCCATTCGGACATCGCCCCGGCGCGCAAGCGCGATCCCGGCGAGCTGTTCGACTGGGCGCGCCTCGCCAGGCTCGGCCTCGCCATGCCCCGTCCGACCGGGAACCTGATCGATCCCCTGTGGACCGACGGCGGCTTCCTGCTCGCGCTCGAGCGCTACGGCTACGACGTCCACAAGCCCAGGGCCGCGGTCGCCGCCTTCCAGCGCCGCTTCCGTCCCGAGCTGATCGATGGCGAGATCGACGGCGAGACGCGGGCGATCCTGCTCGGTTTGCTCTTGGATAGCCGGAGCGCACCCCCTGCTTCGCCATAGGCTACGCAGGGCGGGCCCTGATTGAGTGGACTTCGGCGGCCGATCTACTATCTAGCCCCGGTCAGAGGATCGGGCGGCCGCGCTGCTCCTCCAGGACCAAGCAGGGCCTGCCCTGCGAAGCCTGGCGTAGCAGGGAGGAAAGTCCGGGCTCCATGGAACGACGGTGCCGGATAACGTCCGGCGGGGGCGACCCCAGGGAAAGTGCCACAGAAAGCAGGTCGCAAAGGCTTCGGCCCTGCGATGGTGAAAGGGTGGGGTAAGAGCCCACCGCGGTCCCGGCAACGGCGGCCGGCACGGCAAACCCCACCGGGAGCAAGACCGAATAGGGATGGTTGGGCTCGTTCCGCCCTTTGCCGTCCGGGTTGGTTGCTTGAGGGGCGGAGCGATCCGTCTCCCAGACGAATGGCCGCACATCCGCCTTGGTCTTCGGCTATGGCGGAGGACAGAACCCGGCTTATAGATCCTCTGGCACTTTTTCCCGGGGCGTGGATTAGAAAGCGACAATGGCTCGACCGACACGCTCCAACGACTGGGGATTTCCGCGCTGGCGCGCCTATGGAGCCGAGCGCCAGGCGGCGCGCGTGCGCCTTTGCGACCGCGAGGGCTGCAACGAGCCCGGCGACCGGCCCGCGCCCAAGTCGCCGCACAGCCCCGACCGCTGGTATTTCTGCGAGGCCCATGCCGCCGAGTACAACCGCAACTGGAATTATTTCGAGGGCCTGACCGCCGAGGACGCCGCCGCTCGCGAGGCCGAGGAGAGGCGCGGCGCCAACGGCTACAAGCAGGCCGGCCATTACGGCTGGGGCGGACCGGGCGACGGCAGCCGGAGCCGCGACGAGATGCGCGCCCTCGAGACCCTCGAGGTCGACGACAGCGACGCCCCCTTCGAGACGATCAAGGCCGCGTACCGCCGCCTCGCCAAGGCCAACCACCCCGACGTCGCTCCGGGCGATTCGGAGGCGGCGAAGCGTTTCCAGGCCGTCCAGGCGGCCTATGAGGTGCTGAGGAAGTCGGAGGAACGGCGCGGCGGTTGAAATTGGTGCCAGGCACCAATTTCTGCAATTCAGTCGGCGGACAGGAAGTTGCGCGCAATAGGCACCCCATGATTCTTCGGACCGCAATCCTCGCCGTGTTCGCCGCTCTCGCCGCCTGCGGCAACGGAGCGGAGGCCAGCGCCCAGCCCGCGACCGCTTCCAATCCCGAGGCCTGGGTGATCGGTCCGTTCGTCCGCGGCCGCAATTACTCGCGCGGCGTCCCGCTTCACCCGACCCCGCGCCGCGGCGGCGGCTTCCAGATCGATCTGCCGCGGGCGCCGGGAAGCGTCCACGCGGTGACCTTCCGCCACGGCCCGCTCGCCGGCAAGCGCCGGATCGTCATGCGCTATCGGGTCGAGGCGGCCCGCGGCGCCGGCCTGGTGGCGGCGAGCGACGGCCGCTCGCCGTCGATGATCACCCTCTATTTCCAGCGCGCCGGCGACAATTGGAGCGGGCGCGGGCGCTTCGAGACCTATCGCTGGTATGCGACCTTCGCCACCCAGACTCCGCTTACCCCGGGCGACCATGTCATGGTCGCTCCGCTCGACGGCGCCTGGACGGCGGTCGAGACCAGCAAGGCGACCACCAACCCCGCCGCCTTCCGCGCCGCCCTCGCGAACGCCGACCAGGTCGGCTTCGTCCTCGGCGGCGGCGACGGCTTCGGCCACGGCATCGTCGCCACCGGCCCGGCGCGGCTGATCGTCACGGATTTCAGGGTCGAATGATCTTCCCCTCCCTGAAAGGGAGGGAGTTACGCGGTGAACATGAAGGTGCCGGTGACATGCGCCACCGGGTCCGCCGCATCGCCGTCATGCGCCAGCCCGCGGACGAAGCCGACGCTTTTCGTCACTCCGTAGCATTCGCCGCGGCCGACGATGCGCTTACCGGGCGTCGCGGGCCGAAGATAATCTACCCGCATGTCGAGCGTCGCCTGGGGCCGGAAGCGGCCGAGCTTGACCCAGATCGCCATGCTCGTCGCCATGTCCATCAGGCTGACGATCGGCCCGGAGGCGAGCACCCCCGTCTCCGGAACCCCGACCAGCTTCTCCTGCCAGTCGAGGCCGAGCTCGACCCAGTCCGGGCCGTGGCCGACATAGAGTATGCCGAGCGCCCCGCCATGGCCGACCCGGCGCGCATATTCGGTGAACAGCGCCGGATCGAAGCCGCCGTCGGGGCCGGCCCGGCTCATTCCGCAAGCCTGGCGGCGGTCTCGCGGACGAGGGCGATCATGTTGGGAATGCCCTGGGTGCGGTTGGAGCTGAGCTGGTTCTTGAGGTCGAACGGCGCCAGCGCCGATTCGACGTCGGTGGCCAGTATCTCGCCGGGGCTGCGGTCCTGGACCGCGAGCAGGACGAGCGCGACGATGCCCTTGGTGATCGCGGCATTGCTGTCGGCGAGGAAGTGGAGCCGGCCGTCGGGCCTGGGCACGGGATAGAGCCAGACCGACGCCGAGCAGCCCCGCACCAGGGTGGAGTCGGTCTTGAGCGCGTCCGGCATCGCCTCCAGCGCCCGGCCGAGGTCGATCAGCAGCCGGTAGCGGTCGTCCGCCTCGAGCAGCTCGTAATCGGCCAGGATTTCGGCGAGGGAAGGGGAGGGCATGAGGGGGGCGCTATCAGAGCGGGGAGGCGGGGCAAAGCCGAGTTTCGCGGTTCCCCGGCGAAGGCCGGGGCCCAGCTTGTAGGCCGGTGTCGCTGGACCCCGGCCTTCGCCGGGGAGAATGACTCTAAACCTCGCCTCCGCTCGCGATGGCCTCGAGGCGGCGGACCCGCTCCCGAAGCTCCGAGACCTCTCTTCGCCCGCCCGCCCGGCGCGCCCCGCTCGAACCGAGCGAGTCTCGCCTAAGCTCAAGCCAGCCGTGCCAGGCCTTGAGCAAGGCCGCGCTTGCAAGGCCGACCGCGACCAGTCCGGAAGCGCTGAGGGCGGCGAGGCTTGCGGGGTCGTCCATCCTTCCTCTCCTAGCGGTCGCGAAGCTTCTCGATCTCGCGTTCGAGGCTGTTCTCTTTCTCGACCGTGATCCGCTCCAGCACGGCGATGCGCTCGTGAAGGGCGCGGATTTCCTGCTTCAGCCGCTGATTTTCCTGAGCCGTCTCCGGCGCCTCCCCGAGGCGGTCGCGGCGGCGGCCCCCGCCCATTCGGGCTTTGACGACGCTGGCGATCATGACGATCGCCACGATCAGCACCACCATCTCGAACTGGTTCATCGATCTACCTCCTCGCGCGCGGCCGGCTTCAATTGACCGGCCGCTGGTCGCGCAGCCGCTCGATCTCGTCGGCGACGTCGATGCCCTTGTCGGTGACGATCCGTTCCAGCACCCGAACCCGCTGCTCGAGCCGGTCGGTGTGGGCGGCATATTGCGCCGCCTTCTCGGCCGATTCCGTGGTGACCGCCGCGATCTGCTTTTCCTTGATGTCGAGCCAGCGCTTCATCACCCCGGCGAGGATCGCCGCCAGTGGGATCAGCACCCAGATCCAACTTGCCATCTCGTGTGTGCTCCTCAGTTCCTCGGTATCTCGAAGATCAGCGCAGGCTCTCGATCTCGCGGGCGGTGCGCTCGGCGGGATCGGTGGCGATCCGCTCGAGCACGGCCATCCGCTCCTCGAGCCGGCCGACGGTGCTCCTCAGCACCTCGTTCTCACGGGCGAGCCGCTCGTTCTCACTCGCGGCCGCCGGGTCTCCCCCGCTCACGTGCCGGAACTGGAGAAAGGCGATCAGCTTGATGATGACGGCGGCCGTCGCGAGGATGGCGACGATCGGGATGAGGATTCCCATGTTCATGGTCTTTGCCTTTCGCGCCCGAACTCGCGCAGGCTCTCGATCTCGCGGGCGGTCCGCTCGGCGGGATCGGTGGCGATCCGCTCGAGCACCGCTAGCCGCTCCTCGAGCCGGCCGACCTTGCCCTTCAGCCCGGCATTCTCGCTGCTCAGAAGCTCGATCTCCCGAGCGGCCTCGGGCCTCTGGGCCGCGCCCGCGCTGAGCTCGGCCAGCCGGTGGCGGCCCCGCATCCAGTTCAGGATCAGCACCGTCGCCGCGACCAATGCGGTCATGATGACGATAAAGATTGGAACTATATCCCCGTCCATGATCCTCCCTTCCTAATCTTATCAGGCTCAGCGCAGCTGCTCGATCTCGCGGGCGAGCCGGCTGTTCGAGCTGGTCACATAGGTCTCGACCTCGGCGAGCCGGCGGTCGATCTCGCGGAAACGGGAGCGGACGTCGCGCACCGTCCGCGCCGGCGAGGCCCGGACACCCTGCCAGAACTTGGTCTGCTCGGGAGTCTCGAAGGCGAGCTCGCGGGGCTTGACCGGGGCCAGCCAGGCGGCGACCCAATAAGCGATGAAGGTCCATGGAAAGCCGCCGACGAAGGTCAGGATGACCAGGCCGATGCGGATGATGGTGACATCGACTCCGGTATAATCGGCGATCCCGGAGCAGACGCCCTTCCACTTCCTGTTCTCTTTATCGAGATAGAATTTGGTGTGCTTGGCGCTCATTGGCCGATCCTCCTCGCGGCGGCGGGGCTGCGGGTCAGGTCCTCGATCCCGGTCGAGGCGGGATCGCAGGCGATCGCCCTCCAGTTCGGGTTCTCGGCGGTCATGATCCGCTCGATCGAGCACATGCGGTCGTCGAGGCGGCGGGCGAGGTCGTAAAGCTCCTCCATCAGCCGCTCGTCGTCGGTGGTGAGGGTCGCCGCCGTCTTCCAGCGCGTGATGTAGTGGAAGACGAGCCAGGGCAGGCCGATGAACAGGATCGGCACGACGATGATCGGGATGATGACCTCTTCCATGGCCTCAGCCCTCCTTCTTGCTCATGCGGGCCTTGAGCGCTTCGAGCTCGGCATCCACTTTTTCGGAATTGCGCAATTCGGCGATCTCCTCGTCGAGGGTCTTGGGCGGTGCTCCGAGCGCCAGGGCGTCGGCCCGGCCCTCGGCATGGTCGGCCCGCCGCTCGAGCACGTCGAAGCGCGAGAAGGCCTCGTCGACCTTCGGGCCGGCATACATCTCGCGAAGCCGGGCGCGCTGGTTGGCGCTTTCGAGGCGGCTCTGGATGGCGTTCTGGCGGGTGCGGGCCTCGCGCAGCTTGCCCTGGAGCTTGGCGATGTCGGCCTCGGCCGCGCGAAGGCCGTCGTCGAGCACCTCGATCTCGGTCCTGAGGCTGTCGGCCATGTCGGCCGCCTTCTGCTTCTCGACGAGGGCCGCCTTGGCGAGGTCCTCGCGATCCTTGCTGAGCGCGAGCTCGGCCTTCTCGGTCCAGCTCTCCTGGAGCTTGTCGAGGCGGGTGATCTGGCGGCGCATCTCCTTCTGGTCGGCGATCGTGCGCGCGGCGCTGGCGCGGACCTCGACCAGGGTCTCCTCCATCTCGAGGATGATCATCCGGATCATCTTCGCCGGGTCTTCCGCTTTGTCGAGAAGGTCGGCGAAATTGGCGGCGACGATGTCGCGGGTGCGGGAGAAAATACCCATTCAATCACTCCTTACACGTGGGATTGAAGCGGCGGCGCAGGAGGGCAAGGGGGCCAACCCTCCCAGCGCCGCCGCCCGCGGGTCAGGCTTGAGCCTGGCCCGAAACCGAAGCTGCGACAAGGCTGATCGGAGCGGTCTCGATCGCCCGGGCCGGCCCCACCGCCGCGCCCACCGCCGTCGCGGTCAGGATCATCGCCCCGACCGTCGCCAGGATCGTCTGTCCCAGTTTGCCCATGTCGACCATATTACTTCCTCCCTGAAATCTGTTGCGCCCGACGGCGCTATGCCAAATTTAATACAAGGGGCGTGCCAACCGCAGAAAGTGGCGAGAAACTGCGATTTCTCCACTTTTCACGACCTTCCCAATCTCTTTGTTCTTGCCAAAGCATGGGAATCCGTCCCAATCTTTAGCGGTGGAACGCAACACCCAATTGGTCGGCCAATCCTCCTCCTTCCTCGATGCGGTCGAGCGGGCGAGCCGGGCCGCTCCGCTCGACCGGCCGGTGCTCGTGATCGGCGAGCGCGGCACCGGCAAGGAGCTGATCGCGGAGCGGCTCCACCATCTCTCGGGACGCTGGGACGGTCCGCTCGTCGCGATGAACTGCGCCGCTTTGCCCGAGACCCTGATCGAGGCGGAATTGTTCGGCCACGAGGCCGGCGCCTTCACCGGCGCCACCAAGGCCCGCGCCGGCCGCTTCGAGGAGGCGGACGGCGGCACCCTGTTCCTCGACGAGCTCGCGACCCTGTCCCAGGCCGCCCAGGAACGGCTCCTCAGGGTCGTCGAATATGGCGAGGTGACCCGTATCGGCGCCTCCCGTCCGGTCAATGTCGACGTCCGCATCGTCGCCGCGACCAACGAGGATCTGCCCCGGCTCGCCGAGCGCAACCGGTTCCGCGCCGACCTGCTCGACCGCCTCTCCTTCGAGGTCGTCACCCTTCCGCCGCTCCGCCACCGGAGCAGCGACATCCCCGTCCTCACCGATCATTTCGCCCGCCGGATGGCGCTCGAGCTCGAATGGCCGAGCTGGCCCGGCTTCAGCAACGGCGCGATGGACAAGCTTTTGAACTACACCTGGCCGGGCAATGTCCGCGAGCTGAGGAACGTCGTCGAGCGCGCCGTCTACCGCTGGGAGGATCACGAGCGGCCGATCGACCGGATCCAGTTCGACCCGTTCGAATCCCCCTGGCGCCCGCAGCCGAGGGAGCAGAGCGCGGCCGTCGAGATATTGCCGCCCGCCGCAGACGCGGCCGGAACTGCGCCGGTCAATAGCTGGGACCCGGAAACCTGTGCCGACTTCCGGCTCGCCATCGCCGAATATGAGAAGGCGATCCTCGCCGCCGCGCTCGAGAAATGTCGCTGGAACCAGCGCGCCGCCGCCGCCGCCCTGAGCCTGAGCTACGACCAGCTCCGCCACGCGATGAAGCGCCACCAGCTCCAGGGCAGCTGATCGACCAACCCGCCGTCCGGCGCGACGAAGCCGCCGGCGCGAATGGTGCGGGGAGCGCAGTTCTGTTATGGTCGTCCCACTTGAAAGGGAGAACTCGCCATGCGCAGTCATTTCCTCTTCGCCGCCGCGGCCCTGCTCGTCGCGACACCCGCCATCGGCGCCGTTCGCGCCATCGGCAACTCGGCCGCCCGGAGCTGCTACCTCGCGGCGGAGACTCGCGGCTCTCCCACCTCGGACGTGCTGCGTTTCTGCGACGAGGCGCTCAAGAACGCGGTCAGCCACGACGAGGTCGTCGCGTCCCTTGTAAACCGCGGGATCCTCAAGTCGCGGCTCGGCGATCTCGACGGGGCCATGTCCGATTACGACTCCGCCCTCGAGCGGGATCCGGATCAGGCGGAAGCCTATCTGAACAAGGGCTTCGCCCTGCTCGACCTTGATTCGGGGGAGGCGGCCAAGCCGCTGTTCGACTCCGCGCTCGCGAAGAAGACGCTTCGGCCCGAGCTCGCTTATTACGGCCGGGGAGTCGCCCATGAGCTGACCGGCGAGATCAGCGCCGCCTATCAGGACTATCGCCAGGCGAGCCGGATCGACCCGAAATGGCGCCAGCCTAAAGTGGAGCTGGCCCGCTTCCGGGTGAATTAGGAATTCATCCTCCCTGCCGCGAAGCGGTGGGGAGGGGGACCGCCCGAAGGGTGGTGGAGGGGTATTCCGCGCAGGCCTGCGCCATTTACCCCTCCACCAGGCTTCGCCTGGTCCCCTCCCCATCTCCGATGGGGAGGATATCAGCTCTTCAGCCGGTACCCCGTCCGGAAGATCCAGGCGACCACGCCCAGGCACAGCAGAAGGAAGCCCGTGGTTGCCGCCAGGCTGATCCCGACCGGCACGTCGCCGACTCCGTAGAAGCTCCAGCGGAAGCCGCTGATCAGGTAGACGACCGGGTTGAAGAGGGTCGCCGTTCGCCAAGGCTCGGGCAGCATGTCGACCGAGTAGAAGGCGCCGCCGAGAAAGGTGAGGGGGGTCACGATCAGCATCGGCACGAACTGGATCTGCTCGAAATTCTTGCCCCAGATGCCGATGATGAAGCCGAACAAGCTGAACGTCGTCGCGATCAGCACCAGGAAGGCGACCATCCACACCGGGTGCAGGATCTGAAGCGGGACGAAGAAGGCGGCGGTGGCGAGGATGACGAGGCCCAGCGCCACCGACTTGGTCGCCGCCGCTCCGACATAGCCGATGACGATCTCCAGGGGCGAGATCGGCGCCGACAATATCTCGTAGATCGTGCCGGTGAACTTGGGGAAGAAGATCCCGAACGAGGCGTTGAAGATGCTCTGCGTGAACAGCGACAGCATGATCAGCCCGGGAACGATGAAGGCGCCGTAGGGCACCGCCTGCACCTCGGTCATCCGCGAGCCGATCGCGGCGCCGAAGACGACGAAATAGAGCGAGGTGGTGATGACGGGGGTCACCAGGCTCTGCCAGAGCGTTCGCAGGGCGCGGGCCATCTCGAAGCGATAGATCGCCCAGACGCCGTAGCGGTTGAAGCCGGTCGCGCTCATGCGCGTGGCTCGTGGACGAGGGAGACGAAGATGTCCTCGAGCGAGCTCTGCCGGGTATTGAGGTCCTTGAAGGCGATGCCGATGTCGCGCATCCGGCCGAGCAGGGAGGGGATTCCGGTGCGCTCGGCGGTGCCGTCGAACACGTAGAGCAGCTCATTGCCCTCGGCGCGAAGCTCGAGCTGCCATTCGGCCAGCTCCGGCGGCACCGCGGCGAGCGGCTCGGCGAGCTGGAGCGTCAGCTCCTTCTTGCCGAGCTTCTTCATCAGCTCCGCCTTGTCCTCGACCAGGATCAGCTCGCCCTTCGAGATCACCCCTACCCGGTCGGCCATCTCCTCCGCCTCCTCGATATAATGGGTGGTGAGGATGATGGTGACACCGGTCTCCCTGAGGCGCCGGACCAGGGCCCACATGTCGCGCCGCAATTCGACGTCGACGCCCGCGGTGGGCTCGTCGAGGAAGAGGATGTCGGGCTCGTGGCTCAGGGCCTTGGCGATCATCACCCGGCGCTTCATTCCGCCCGACAGCTCCATGATCTTCGACTTGCGCTTGTCCCAAAGCGACAGGTCCCTGAGCACCTTCTCGATATGCGCCGGGCTCGGCGGCTTGCCGAACAGGCCGCGGCTGAAGCTGACCGTCGAGAGCACGCT
>Ga0190273_10000481_pt1 | contig 15110 bp, 15 predicted proteins | sample Popmic504IS_FD_134513 | JGI IMG/M metagenome (GOLD analysis project Ga0190273, IMG submission 134513) | Populus adjacent soil microbial communities from riparian zone of Shoshone River, Wyoming, USA - 504 IS | ecosystem: Environmental > Terrestrial > Soil > Riparian zone > Trees stand | place... | reverse complement strand
GAAATGCCAATGGAGAGTGGTCCAACAAGGTTCTTGCCGTTCTCACAAATGCTCGGAATTGGTTTTGTGGCATGGAGGAAGGCCGATGTCAAAGAATACTTCGCAGACAAGTGGGTGAGTCTACCTCTGGAGAAAGGTGATGCGGTGTTCTTTAATCCCGCTTTGATTCATGCTGCTGGCGAAAATCAGACAGAGCCAGGGCCAAATGGTATCGACAGGAGGGCAAATCTGCTGCAAATCAGTAGTGCCTTTGGGAAGACGATGGAGCAGATTGATCATGAGCTGATTACAATTGCTTGTTGGGACGAGCTGAGCGCCCAGATGGAAGCCGGAAAGCTGAGTGAGATGGAGGCTGAATGCACGATTAGAGCGATGACCACCAGCTATCCCTTCCCAACAAATCTGGACAGGAGACCACCTGCGCCAGGTGGTATGGCACCTGAAAGTCAGTCAGATATTGTGCTACGTGCATTGAAGGAACGTAGGACGAAGACAGAAATAATGGAGGTTCTGAGGCAGTTCAGAGAAGACTCAGGTCCATAGTGTCGTGAACCATTTTCTTGGCGTCATCCTCAAATCGCTTGTGAAGGGTCTGCGGATAAGGGATAGCGGGATCAAACCCCTTCATTTCTGTATGCTGCCATCGCATTTCAAATTGAGATCAGTTGATGACCGCCATCAGGAGAAGTTTTAAAACTCATAAACTGCTCAATTTGTTTTGGCCGTCAAAGGTTCATGCGGAAGCCGGCCTGCCTTGACAGTCACTTCAGCCTTGTAATCACGTGCCGTCGAGGATGATCCGGGACTGCCAAGGCTGCGACAGATTTTCCTATATATTCATCTTTCTCTCGCGCTGCGGTATCATGATTCCTTTTCTTCTCTTCATACTTACCTTGGAGGGATCGTCGAGCTCAAGAAGTCGACTGATCGTGAAGAAGGCTCTCCATTGCACATCGGGGCAGCAGTCTCTACTCAAACTCATTCGTGGGTTTGACCGCCGCATTTTTTGGCTCTTATCATATCTTTTCATCATTGTCGCCGCCTTCATGGCGTGCCTTGAGGAAGAGCTTGTGGATCATTGGAATTGCCAGCTTGAATGTTTCTCGACGACGCCTGTTATTTTTTATATTATTTGCACACTAGTGGCGGATTTGTCACAAAAACTGACACGACGCTCTCGAATTGGCTGTCACAACCCACCCTTTACAGCAGGATGGACAGCCATCAGCAGCACGGCCGTCTGAGTATTGAGGTTTCCTGGAGACTAAGTGGAGATGCTGCGATGTTCTGGGACTTTGACTCGATATGTTTTGTCCCTCAGCAGCTCTCCAGCTCGTCAACGAACTCACGTAGCACTACAAGTGACAGAAGAAGACCCCACAGCTCATGCTACCCATCAAACGGTCAATACGAATCCTTCTACTGCAACTCGAGACCCAACGAGACAAGCACTAAGAGCAATTTGCACATCTGCATTTGCAGCATAATAAAAGGCAGGCACGATACATGGCCAGAATCAACACAAGCGGAGGAGATCTACAACAGGCATGGACATCAAAGGTTTCCTTCCAGTCCGTGTTGGAAAAACACGCAAGAGGTGAGCATTAGAACCAATAAGCAAACCTGGGAACACAGAACATGCTGCCATGGTATAATAAACTGCAAGTAAGGTTTGAGGACGTACACCAGAATCGAATCGCTAAGGTCGTGTCAGCCCTTATAATCTGGCGCAACCTCGAACAACCCATGGACGTAAGACCGGGAAGCGCGTCTGCCATTGTACCTCTTGGCCTTCTACAAACTCCGCAGCCCCGCATGAAGAATCAAGCTCATGTGGAGCCGAAACCCTACCGGCTGTGTTAAGAAAGGGCAAAGAAGTACCGCTGAACGAGGTCGTGAGTTCCACGGTGCACAACTTTGTATCTTACTACCTCGGACATGGCTTGCCTAACCAAGACTTCCAAGCTTAAGGCCTGACAGGACTGGAGTAAGCTGACCCGACTCATATTTTGCGAGTTCCTCCTAGAAACACGATTCCTACAGCACTGACACTGTCAAAGGAAACCTATATAGAATAGTTAGTAGACTAAGCGTACTAAACACTGCATTCGACCTTTACTTTACCCTCCAGTCTATAGCGCATCTCTCAATAACCCCAGAAACAGCGGGCACAATGGCAGACCAAAAGGTATCAGCAGTCGTGGCACACGCTCCGGCCAACTTCGGCCAACTCGACCTTCGCCACGAGTCAATAACCATCACCCGTAAAGAGCCCGGTCCGCACGAAGTCCTAGTCCGCATGCTCGCCGCTGGAATCTGCCATACCGACATCTTCGTCGGAGGCCTGCCAGCCGCCCTCGCGGGCGCCTACCCCAGAGTCCTTGGTCACGAAGGCTCTGGCTATGTCGAAGCAGTCGGCTCCAGCATCAAAAGCGTACAGGTCGGTGATCCCGTCCTGCTCAGCTACACGTATTGTGGTTCATGTGAATTGTGCACCAACGATGGCCCAACATACTGCCAGAAATTCAGCGAGGAGAACGTTGCTTGCACTGACGTCGTATGGAAGGCCAATGATGGCGCCGATGTGGGCGGGAAGTTCTTTGGGCAGAGCAGTTTTGCCAGCTTGAGCATGGTTGAGGAGAAGAGCATTGTGAATGTCAAGGGATTGGTCGATGATGACGAGATGCTCAAGACATTCAGCCCTTTGGGCTGCGGACTTATGACTGGGAGTGGGGCTGTGGTTAATACTGCTGCGGCGAAACCGTCTGATGTAGTTTTGGTGACGGGTCTTGGTGCCGTGGGTCTGGGTGCTATTATGGCTGCGAAGATACAGGGTTGTAGAGCGATCATTGCAGTGGATAGAGTGCAGAGTAGACTCGAAATTGCGAAACAGGTCGGCGCAACTCATACCTACGACACAAATCACCTGGACATCACAAAGGAGACATACTCAGCTGATCTTGCGGGAGAGTTGAAAGCCCTGGTTGAAGACGGCAATGTCAACTACGCATTCGATACAACAGGCGTCCTCCCAGTCATCAACGCGTGCATCAAGAGTCTTGGTAAAAGAGGAAAGATGATCCAAATTGGTGTTCCTGTACCCGGCCCAACCTCGACTATACCGCTGGACTTTCAGGATTTCTTTAGCGGGACTAAACGGATAGAAGTGAACTATCTGGGTGACTGCTTGGCGAAGGACCATGTGCCGAGGATGATCAAGTGGTACAAGGAAGGGAAATTTCCTTTCGATAAGTTCATCAAGTTCTATGCTGCTAAGGATGTCGCACAAGCTCTGGAGGATATGAAGACGGAAGTGATCAAACCGATTCTGGTACATTGAGGGAAAAGCAAACCTAGGAGCATGGTAACATTCTACTCACACGATTCAAGTAGTGACAATTATGCAGAGCTGGTTCGTAGCCTTAGAATATATTTGCATTGAGATTGTAACGGCTTTGATATGCTTCCCGCAAACAACATCGAGGTTCTCCACACAATCTTCGTCCATACTCAGAATATGGCGGTGGCGTTCAGCCAGCTCGCAACACCACCAACAGTCCTAAAGGGTGCACTGGTTACGAAGAACGTGTACCTCTTATGTTTCTTCGCCAACTCACTCACCCGCTCCAGATCAACCATCTCGCCGATAGGTACACCCCAAAGAGCGAGTAGATACTCATGCAGCATATAGCTCTCCTGAGTCGGCCAGGCCTCAAAGGCAGGCGCATCTCCTCCCACCGCACTGAAGTAGCAGTCATGCAACCAGTCAATTATCTCAGGCTGTTGCTTGACTCCTGCCCAAGTACCATGCTCTCGAGTCGCCAACTCGGCATTCTTCTCCGCGCTGCGTGCGTAGTAGTCCTTCACCCATCCTGATCGGACAAATAGGAGGTCGCCGGGCTTGATATCGCCTCCTTGGGAAGCAGGTCGGATGTCTAAGCCTTGGGCCTTCCCAACCTCGACGAGGTCATCGTAGGAGATCGCATGGCGCGTCGCGGTGTCGTAGTTGATCCCCTTGCTTTCGGCATAAGCCTTGTAGTCGAGCAAGACGCCGCGACCAGTGAAGCCGTGCTCACGCCAGAGGTGCACACTGCACTTGTGGGACTTCTCGTTGCCGTTGGTGAAGTCGGTGTGCTGGGTATTGTTGTAGAAGGTGGTAGTCGGCTGATGGGCTACGTGTCGAAAGCCATCCCACTGCGTGCCAGACTGCGTGTTCATATGGTAGATGTCGTCGTAAGCTCGGCCTTCGTGCAGCGGCTTGATTTCATGGTGAAAAACTTGTCTTCCAAAGGCTGGCTGTGCTGGAACGTCTGAAGGCAAGTCGAGTGGTGCGCTCTCTCCTGTCTTGATCTCATTGGCGGCCTCCTTGACTCGAGCCGGAGTGAGGAGGTTCAGACGGCCAACGTAGTCATCCCTAGAAGAGTGAGTTGCACGGACATAAGCGAGGGAGATTCTGATGACTTACTTTCCCCATACCCAGCAGGCTCCATCTGGTTGACCAGGCTGATGGCTACAGTCCTTCCGAGGCGGAAAGGACGTATTGTCTGGATTCCACGGGAGTGAAGTTGGGTCTTGTGTCTTTCCAAACATGATGTCTTTCGTTTGACTAAGCCTTCGAGCAGCAGCCGAGAGGAGGCTCATTGTGTTGATCGGTTACCTTTATACTTCAGATAAGCTAAAATTGGTCTCTTATTTGATCCGACTAGCAGCATGCTGAACTGATCCATATGGCTTGAGACCGATGTTCTTGCTTTCCAAGCTTCGATGGTGCCGAGGCAGTTGCTTCTACCGACATATTACAGCATCATTCGTGCTAGAGGGGCGTATGGAGTGTCTTCCTTGTCAGTCTGAGACGTCATGGGCGAGTCAGGCCTGGAGAACTCACGCTTCCCCGCACTGCAAGAAGCACAACGCGGCTAAAGTTGCAGTCGGTGAGAATCGTGCACCACCGAGAAGATGTTGTGCCTGGTAGGACTTCTATGCATAGCTCGCACGTAGGAAGAATTTAAGCAGCAGTGTTGCCGTTGCCAGGTTTGCGTTGGATGCCTATGGCAGTCTGAGACTCCTGGACTACTATAGCACTTACTCAAATGCCTTCAAGCGTGCTGCTGCTCGAGTATACCAGGTCACGAGCTCGTGTAATGAACATCTGCGAGTAGCTCACTGCAACACAGGAGCATCAACACCAAACCAGTTCCAACCATTGTCAAGCTCAGTCCCACCACTCACAGCCGGAAACGGGTAGCCTTCTGCTGGCATACTTTGTTCCTGAAACTGTGTTCCGTAAATGTTGATTGCCTGCTGCTGCTCGAAGTCTGGCATTTGCTGGCAGTAACCACTCATACTAGAACCAGAGGTGACATCAGGGCCTGTTGAGAAGTCCAGCACTTGGGCTCCTGGAAAGGCCATGAAGCTATCAAAGGTGATAAAAGGATCCTCTGTGCTGGCTGTCCAAGAGTTATCCAAGCTTGCAGGTGCTGCCGATGCATACTGGTACGGCGAATGGCGGACGCCATCGCTGTTGATGCTGGGTGACGGCTGAGAAGATTGTGTGCACGAATTTGGTGTCGGAAGTCCTCCGACTGGTTGACTGTGCTGCTGCGTTTTCGAAGACATCGATATTGAGCGTCTGACTGTGCCTGCTTCTGGGTATGTGCCTGGTTTGATAGGCACAAAATGCTTGCCCATGCCGATCGAAATAGTTCCAAAATAAGGTATGGCGATCTGGCATGTTTCTGTTTGCGCCTCCTTCCTCGAATGGTCGCAGGCACCAGTCCGAACCTTCCCGAGCATATCCAATGCCTTGGCGCATTGCGATGCTACGACACCTCCAGGCTCATTAGCCGCCGTCCGCAGGAGCGTTATAGTGCGGTCGATATGTGCGGAATCCTCTTGGTCCTGCTCGAGATCTGGCTGTTGTGGTACAGTTCCCCTAGAATGAGAGTTATATCCACAGAGATTGAGCAACAAGAGCATTGCAGCTGTAAAGGCTTGAAAGTCAAGCAACTTGCAAATATGAGGGCCAAGGCTCTCTGCACCTCGTAAAGCATCAAAATATTTGATCATTTCTCGGGATGCATCAAGGGTCACAGAGTGAGAATATTGATACAACTTATCAGCTGAGGACCGCAGCATGAAAGGCATATGCAACAGCACTTTTGCGTGGTAGTGAAAGAACTGTGCCTGCAGCCGGTCGAAATGCTCCTCAATCGTGGTTTCTGGTAGTCTGTCTGTCGTCCACCAGCTTTTTGGTGTGGTTGATAGAAGTTCGTCCATCTCTCGATCTAGATTGAGTGTAACTGAATATGGGACTGTAGTGGGACTTTGATTCCTGTCAATGAGCTTGGTCATCAAAGGGGCCATGCGCGCAAGGTAGGCTTCGCCAGCAGCCGATTCTTGTGCAACGGCGGCCGCCTCAGCCATTGCAGAATGCACAAATATTTCAGCCACCGAGTACGGCAGTCCAAGAATGAGCGAAAGATACCTGTCACCCATCACAAGGTGAGTCCAAACCATGAGTTGCCTATAGTAGTCCATGTCAGGTTGCTTGGGTCGCCTGGTTGACAGTCTGTGAAGCCCAAGAAGCTGTCCAAACGCAATAGCTCTATGGTAGAGCAGCCATGACCTTCTAGGTCGGCCCAGATTGATATGATATTTTGCTTCCAGAATCATGCACTCCAGACCGTCAATTGTGGCAGCGAATTCGTCGTCTGAGGTGATGAGTCGGTCTACGGTGGAGATGTATCTTTCCATCAAATTGGCAGGGTTTTCTTTCATCGAGACACGATTCCAGTCGAAGTCTTGTGGCAATTGGTTAATGCTCAAGGCAATGCAAAGCATTATTTTCGCGATCTCTGCCGGTTTTTCTGATCTCAACGAGTGCGAGACGGACTCCTTTATGGTGATGCAGCGTTTGTCCGTAATATTCGGAAACATCGTTCGCCAAATTGCCCACCATTCCTGCGAGTTTTCTAGGATCACCTCGAGGTCCTCTGGGGTCGGCAATAGCTGCAGAAGTGCTGCAATCAGGGACTTCGATTTGTTGTATTGCGCTCGAGATATTGTGACTGGCACTTCCTTTCTTGTGATGACTGCATTGTCAAACAGCGACAAGGCGGGAGCATTCGTATCGTGGCCGCTTACTGGCAGGAAAATAGTGTCCTCAATCGAGGCTTGGGGCCTTGTAGGACTTCGAAGGCTTTTTAACACCTCCGCTGCTTAGGTCAGTTCCTGGACTACAGTAATTTTTGGGAGATAGCGAGCTTTTGGAAGGGCCATGATCTTAACATACCTGCTTGGGTATCTGCTTGTATGCTAGTAGTGTCTTCTGCTCTCTCTAACGGCGTCCCTGACACCGTGCCGTTCTTCTCGGGCAACCTGTCCAGCACTTGCTTTACCAGGTCTTCGAGATATGTCACCCTCTCTTTGAGTACTAAATTCTGTTCATCCTTCTGGTGTGATGCGCCAGATGAGTTCGTGAGGCTTGCGGTATCCGCATGCTCCTGATCAATGCATGTTGAGCCTCGTGCAAAGCATTCATTACAGATTGAGGTTCTTCCAGGCTCGAATGTACACTTGATCTTTCTGCGCCTACATTCTATGCAGCTCTTCGTGCCCTTTCTCATCCTCTTTCTTGGAGGACCTTGCGCATGATCCGCACCCCCATAGGCTGAATGACTTTGTGGCGAAGCCGATGTAGACATGGCTGGCGTTTTATCCTCCGACGCCGCTATACGTTTCGGACGATATCAGAACGAATTAACGCGAGTCTTTTTCAAGTGTGACTGCGCTCTTCGAATCTTGGGCGAGCGGTACCTAGGCCAATGCGGGTAGGCGGCTCTTCGAGCAACAGCGGTATTACTAGTCCACCTTGGTCGTCGCTGTACAATCTGGCTGTCATCAACGAGAAGATCTCGCATAGAATGATCGTTCGCATCTCAGACAGCGCAAAGTGATGCCTGCCTCAGCACACCGAAACCCAAGGCGGGCTGCTGACAAAAAGCTTCGGCCGAATCCTCCGTACCTCCGTAAATTGTGGTCAATGTTACTTGTGATTGGTGCTTAACCAGATCCCTGCAAGTAGCTAGATAATGTTCAGCGTGAGCTTTCGATTCTTGAATTGGTAGAAATGCTTCTAGAATTGTCCAAGAGATCTTCCTTTCCATAGAGACCGAGATTAAATTTTACGGCGCCCTCAAGAATACAGCTCAAGGAGCACCATTATCTTCAACTAACCCCTCCAGCAACGAATCTCATTGTGTACCTTCCCCAGATCTCGCAACAGAGATGATGTATTAGTGCATCGATCGCGCCTGAGGCAAACAACCCGGAGTGGTGTGATAGGTGCCTCAGGCTAGTGATTTGTAGTATGATGCTTCGGCAGCAGTGCTAATCGTACGAGCACTTCCTATCGTTTCACGATATCACCCGTTCTTGCAACATGTCCCAATGCGCCGTTATTACTGGCGCAACCGGGCTGCTTGGTCGACAAGTCCTAAGAAGCTTTGCTGATGCTGACTGGGACGCTATTGGCACAGGCTTCAGTCGTGCCAGCCCACCAAGAATTCGAAAGGTCGACATCCAGGATGAAGATGAAGTTGTGCAGCTATTTGATGCGCTGAAGTAGGTCTATCGAGATTTCTCTAACCGCTTTGCATCTACGGGACTCATTTTATAGAGGCCTAGCTGACTGCTTCACTAACACGACACACAGACCACAGGTGATAGTACATTGCGCAGCAGACCGACAGCCCGACTCCTGCACGCAGAACCCAGAAGCAGCTCGTCGACTGAATGTCACAGCAACTTCATCGCTGGCCAAATATGCCTGTTCGAAGTCTATCCTCCTGATCTACATTTCCACAGACTATGTCTTCCCAGGCCAACCAGGCCAGGCTCCCTTCAAGATCTCTGACAAGCCGGAGCCTACGAACATATACGGCCAGACTAAGTTCGATGGGGAGCAGGCAGTACTCGATGTCTCGAAACCAGGCCAAGCAGTCGTGCTTCGCGTCCCCGTGCTATATGGCGAGACGGATCCTCCAGATGCAAATAAGGAAAGCGCAGTCAATGTCCTAATGGACGCCTTGTGGAAAAGTCAAAAGGAGAAGGTTGTCATGGATGATTATGCAATTCGATATCCAACCAATACGGCAGATGTAGCACGAGTCTGCACGGATATTGCAAAGCTCTACACATCTGTCACATCTTCCGAGTCGCATTCCGAGAAAAAGCCTCAAGATCTACCGAGAATACTGCAGTTCAGTTCTGAGGATAGGATGACAAAGTATGAGATCGTGGAGAAGTTTGGCGAAATCATGGACTTGCCTATCGAAAATATTGAGAGGGATCAGGAAAGTGGGAAAAAGCCAGCTAAGGATGGCACCTTGAGACCGTATGACTGCCATTTGGACACCAGTGAACTCCAGAGATTGGGAGTTGATGTCAGCACGGTTGATTTTGTGGCGTGGTGGAGGAGATGGGTAGGTGCCTACAGGAAGTAGGTCGAGCTCGAAGCATATTGTTGTCTGGTGCATGAGTGTGAGGTTGATGATGATGGATGAAGCGCTATTAACCCTACATATATTTTGCCATTCCAGAAATTACAGACCGGCCTGCCCTTCCGTCATTCTGCAAGAAGTCGTCATGATGTCATATCACTGCAGCGTCTAGGCATGCCTCTCTCACCAGATGTTGAGCTTGATAGTGGCAGATGCACCAGATCCCACCGACCGAGACCAAGTGCATATACTAGCATGTCTCTCAGCACGCAAGATCTTCACGACAAATTCGAGCCTCGACCAGACCCACAAAAGCTTACTGGCAACGACGAACGTAGGAATGTTTCCGACAATGTTGACTACGAGCCACACCCTGAGAAGTCCTTGAAGGTCTCGCAAAGGCATGAGCAGATCATCCAACATATCACGAATCTCTACTGTGGCAGCAGTAATGAAGCGGATATGCAGGTATATGCGGAAAAGGCGATTTATGACGATCCTTATTCTTACTGTGACACAAGATACAAAATAGCAGGTAAGCACATTTTCCAATGAATCCTGCCAGCAGAGACGACCTCGATTTTAGCGCGGGAGAGCCGGTTAATATTGAAAAACTGCAAGAGCTGATATTAACACGTTCGTTAGGTCAATGGTATGGCCTTCCAAAGGTGCGCACAAGCCAATGAAAAGCAGCCAGCTACCACTAACATAGCACAAGGTCTTCAGTAAGCTCCGCACTCTCAAGACGGAGATAGTCGAAGACAATGACGATTTGATCGTCTTCAAGCTCCAACAGGAATACACACCAGCTGTGCTGCATAAAGCAATGACAGTGAACAGCTTAGTTTCCTTATCCTTGGATGACAACGGAAAGGTCAGGTATCACAAAGATATGTGGAACGAGAAGGACTATTCCCACGAAGGGCTTGGGAAGTTGCTGAAGAAGCTGAATGGCGACCATCTTACAAAAATTACACAGCCACCGGACACACTTTAACCAATCTGAGGCGAGCTGGTGAGGACCAGAGCACTTTGTGAGGCTACCAAGGCACCACACGAACAAAAGTGTCACAAGAAAAGAGGCTTGCCTGTAGGAAGCCATGAAAGTGTCAATGAGGTTAGCATTCCGCGCAGGGTAGGCTCCAGTATGATAATACGAGCGAGTTGTCCTGATATGTTTTTACGAGGGAGGCCTCATCATTCGACTCTCCTATGGTCGCGTCTGTGCCGTTGTCAGAAATTCCGCATGCACTCGACCGTGTTGCCCCACTTGGCGCATCGACGTTGACCCAAACACGTGCTAATAATCACGCAGAATCAAGCTGTCTACTATAGCTCAAGCCCATTACCACCTTCGGCAGCCATTGTCGTTGATTTCCCATACTGTGCACTCAAACCCTGCTATTCCACTTCTTGACCTTGTGTGTCAGCAACAACGCCGTTGCAAAGAGAAGAATCTTCAAAGCCACTTCGACGAACGTCAAGTACCAGGAAACAGTCTATGACCAGTTAGTAACAAGCACCACAATCCATGAGTCCCAGCATTTACCTGCTCAACACACAACTTATCAAAATCAAGATCATCGACATAATACTGCTGGATTCTTTTCGCCCTATCGTCGCAACTCCAACCCCACAGATCCTTACTGGTCTTCCCAATCCGATACAACACCAGCACCACCACCCACTTCACGACGAATATCGCATACCCGATATACGTGAGTGTGCCCTCCACCTTACTTGCCTTCTTCCACCGCCGACACAACACAGCGCATAAACCTCCCAAATCGATCAAGAACGTCAAACAACTGCTCGCAAGCAGCACGAGTGAGGGCCATATCGTTGTGCCCTTTGCCCATGGTGACACGCGACCTGGCGCGGGTATATCCTTCGTGGCGTAGAACTTGACGAGGACGTGGATCATGAATGCTTCGAGGACAGCCGTGAGGATTATGCTGGCGAGACTAAGGACGTATCCCAATATATTGTTGTAGTGTTGGATGCGCTCGACATGGCTAAGGTGGGTTTGGGCTGTGTTTCGGCGGTGGAGGGCGAACGGGTGATGGGTAGATTTTGAGTTTGTGGGCGGTGGTGCGAAAGTTGTGGTTATTGGGGAGATGAAGCTTTGTTTTTCCGTCTCGTTGAGCACTGGGGAAGTGGTCGCAGCTGTCCAGTCGCTAAGGGCTGGGCTTGGGTGGGCCGCCATGATCGGGAGGGATGGTGTTCGAAACTCAGTGATGAATAGGTGGACAAGTAGGGATGCAGAAACTGTTGTTGCTACAAGGCCAGGATGATCGATCGTCTGGCGGAACAGAGCTGGGTCAGCAGCACTATATGCTAACATGGCATCCACACATTCTGCGCTGTGGCAGACAGCCCTTAGATTACAAAGTGGCTGTAAAGGCACAGATTTAGAATATGCATATACGAGATCATCCCAAAATCTCACCATGCAAGCAAGCGAAAGTATCCCAAGCTTTTCGGGCAGCACGGCAAGCCAGTCAAGCCCACCCACGGGCTTCCAAGTCGTGGAGCTGATCAGCGGAAGGTATGATCTGGGCGCTGCGAGCTCGTCTAGCCTGTCAGCTCGTATCCAATGTGCCAAGATGCTTGGCTCGTCCTTGGACGCCGCCCGAAGCGGGATCGCTTTGAAGCACAAGCGAAGTCCAAGCTCCTTTAGGAAGGGAGACTATCAGCCCTACGGGGCTTGTCGTTGTGGCAGACTAATACGTGGACAGTCGGCAAACAGGTGATGGCTTCAATTAGTCCCGTCATGTCAGCGAGATCCAGTCCAAACCAGTTGTCTATGGTTAGTTAGGGTTAGGGTGCCAGTATTTATCTGGGGAGACAATAATAGTCGTTGAAAAGTCTCAAAGTTCGGGAGCTTGCTACTTCCGACCCATCAAACTACAGTATTGTCCACAGCGCTCAAGATGGCCAACTATTCCGCCGACACTTCGTGCCAGTGCCTTTGCCTTGGTCATGCAGCAGGAGCTTTGACGGTGGGGAAAGAGATGGTCTGGGTGAAGTTGTTCGTAGATGTAGGGATTGGCAAGTGACCACAATCAATGATGAATGAGAAGTTGCATTCACAAGTCAGAACCAACTGATAAAGAAACGTTTCATCCCTATCCCGTTTGGCTTCGTAGAAGTTTCCAAAGTTTGATGTCCGATATGCTCCGGACACAGCGCATCAAAGCACAGCAAGTAGAAACGAGACTAGAACACAAACACACCATCCTGCAGCTTCACGTGGCACAATGGCAGCAAACCATCTGCTCGAATCCTGACTCGACGAAGTTCGTCGTCGGACCATGTAGATCAGTTATCATCTTCTTAGGATCGACATAGGGGGTATACAGGGGGGTATACAGACATGTGCAAAGGTGTAACCAGCACATGAAACGCACGTGGTAAACGTAGGCATGGCAAGGCCCTTCAGAGTGGATTCTTAAGCTTCTTAGATCCGCCCCTAAACGGCAAGTTCGAGGCTTATCTATTTCTCAAAGATTGTTGTCACTCTGCGCCGAAACATTCAAGCATTCCTATCATCATATTTCTTACATCTTAGACAATCGACTGTGTCTTTCTCACGCATATCCGCCCGAACCCGAAGGGAAAAATTCTCGTTTGATTCTTTGTGACTTCGCAACAGCTTGTGGTTCTCAATTTGCCCCTCTATATGTCGACGAGAAATCCCGGATCCTAATCGTCATACGCAACTCCAAACCCTGAAGCATGACTCCCGAGGCCGAAAGATCGAATCCTAAACTGCCCAAGCTGTACAAAACATAACCTTTACCTCCGGCAAGCCTTTTTGTGAATCGCCTGTACTAAGCCTAGAGGAAAGCCAGCACAAAGATGGCGCCCCCGGGTGTACCGACGCTGGTCGAGGCCATCAAGAAAGGTCTGCCAGACATCTTGGTGAAGAGAAAGCTGAACTTCATTACAATACACTACCTCTATATCTGTGGAATGACCTTCTTTTGGTCCGCCATATTCTTTTCCATCGGTGGTGTCTCCTATATTGATTCACTGTTCTTCGCAAGTGGTTCTTGCACACAGAGTGGTCTAAACACGATCGATATCAACTCAGTGAAGACGGGACAGCAGGTCATCCTATACTTCCTTGCCATGATGTGCAACCCTATCGCCATCCATACCTCAGTGGTATTCATCCGTTTATACTGGTTTGAGAAACGCTTCAAAGATGTAGTTAGGGAAGCGCGGCAACTCCGCAGAACTAGATCCAAGTCTCGACAGCGACGAGGGAGCTTCCTCTCTGAGGACCCTGAAGCTGCACGGGCTGAAGTCAGCGTTCGCGGACGTGCTATTCAGCTGCTGCGGAGCACCGGTCATCGAGCGGAAGGTCGAACCATCCAGCAGGCCACGTCAGATGCACAAGAGAAAGAGAAGCAGATCGAGTCTTCAGATACCTCTCAAGATCATCATAGCGAGACCAGTGAAAAACCGGCCCCACAAAGATCGGATTCTATAGAAGATATTCGCTTGCCCCAACAAATGAACGCTGAGCAGCATATCCGCTTCCTCGAGAACCAGCGCAACCCGCAGGATAACGCAACCCTCCGTATCCCCAGTCCCAGAGAGTTTGATCGCGGTGGTCGCGTGCAAAGTGTTGACGAAAACTCTGCGGAGCTGGGCCGACAGATCACGCGCACCAACCCAGACGAGTCTCCTCCCGACGTTGCTGGTGTCCCCAGGGTGGGTACACACATTACCTTTAATGAGCCCGGTCTACCTGCCCATCAGAGGGCCGCAGCCAAAGCTACGACTTTTCCTAGAATTGAAACTGCCAAGGCTTCGACAGTTGATCCAGTAGGCTACTATGATGACCCGGCGATGCGGGGACGATCTCGCGCGCGGCGCGGTTCAGAAACAGGAGCAGGTTTCTCACGCACAAATACAACCCGTACACTAAATGCTGCACCGTACTTGAGCTGGCAGCCCACTGTCGCACGCAACTCATTTTTTGTCAACCTCACCGAAGAGCAGCGGGAAGAGCTTGGCGGTATAGAGTACCGTGCTCTGAAAACATTAGCTCTTATCCTGCTGGGCTACTTTTTCCTCTTCCACTTGTTGGGCATCCTGTGCCTGATGCCTTGGATATACACTACAACCTATGGAGGCAAAGTCACTGGTGTTGGTCAAGGTCGAGCTTGGTGGGGCGTATTCACCTCTGGCTCAGCGTTCAACGACTTGGGCTTCACTTTGACTCCCGACTCGATGATTCAATTCCAGAGCGCGTCCTTCCCGATGCTCATAATGACGTTTCTCATCGTTATCGGCAACACTGGGTTTCCATGCATGCTTAGGTTTGTCATCTGGGCACTTTCTAAATGCGTACCTGTCGGTAGCGGGCTGTGGGAAGAGCTGCAATTCCTCCTTGACCATCCACGAAGGTGTTTCACATTGCTGTTTCCGAGGGCTGCGACATGGTGGCTCTTTGGCATTCTAGTCATTCTCAACGGCTTGGATCTGATCTTCTTCATCATCCTAGATATCAATGACGAGACTGTCACGGGGCTGCATCCTTGGGTACGAGTCCTCGTTGGCATATTCCAGGCAGCGTCGACACGTACGGCTGGCTTT
>Ga0190273_10000480_pt1 | contig 15115 bp, 14 predicted proteins | sample Popmic504IS_FD_134513 | JGI IMG/M metagenome (GOLD analysis project Ga0190273, IMG submission 134513) | Populus adjacent soil microbial communities from riparian zone of Shoshone River, Wyoming, USA - 504 IS | ecosystem: Environmental > Terrestrial > Soil > Riparian zone > Trees stand | place... | reverse complement strand
GGTCATACGGGCGCCTATGTCGATTACCTACAGTCCCCGAACTCGAAAACTCCACAATGCATCAAGTCATTCACGCACCCTTGCCAATCGCTTCTTACTCGCAGAGTGCCGCAGTCAATCCCGTCACCAAAACCACGCGGCCGCGTCTGGATACATACCGCCCTATTCACAAAGCGCTGCGCGCGCTGATGGCCGACACCTTGCTCAATCTGGGCCGCATGGACCCGCAGGACAACCTTGAAATGGCAGAGGCGACGAATCAGGTCCTCGTGATGGCGGCGGCCTGCGAATCGCATGTGAAGCATGAAAACACTTTCGTGCATCCGGCGATGGAATCGCGCGCTCCCGGCAGCACCGCAGGTACGGCGCGAGAGCACCGCGAACACCTCGAAGCCATCCTGGATCTGGGTCGGGCTGTCAGCGTGCTGCGCTCTGCGCGCCAAGGCGATCGCGACAGTCTGGCCCTGGCGCTGTATCACCGCGTCGGCGAGTTCGTCGCCCACAACTTCGAGCACATGTATGTCGAAGAGACCGTGAACAACCCATTGCTTTGGGCCTGTTTTACCGATGAAGAGTTGAAGATCATTCACGATGACCTGCTGGCCTCCATCCCGCCCGACGAGATGATGGGCCTGCTGCGGTGGGCTGTTCCTTACATGAACGCAACGGAGCGCGCCGAGGTCTTGAGGGACATTCGAGGCCACGTTCCTCCGCCAGCCTTCCAGGCAGTTTTGAACATGGCACGGCCGCACCTGCGTGAGCGGGAATGGGACAAACTCGAACTGGCGCTTGCGGTGCCATGAAGCAGCCATCTTCGATACCGTTCAGCGCGGCGCCGCGGGCCTGGCGCTCTCCATCGAGCCGCGCCGGATTGCCAACGTCCCTCGTGCTGCTCTTGGCTGCCGTTGCCGGACTCGCCGCTGCCTCGCTTTACTACAACCAGCCGATGCTGGCCTTGCTGGCAGCGGACCTCGGCACCTCCGGGCAGACAGTGGGGCTGGTGCCAACGCTGACTCAGGCGGGATACGCCATCGGCATTCTTCTGCTCGCGCCGTTGGGCGATCGCTTCGACCGGCGGCGGATCGTCGTCATCAAGGCGGTCGCGCTGAGCGCGGCATTGCTGCTTGCCGCGATGTGCCAGTCGGTCACGTGGCTGCTCGTGGCGTGCTTTGCCATAGGCTTGGCGGCGACGATGGCGCAAGACGTCGTGCCTGCCGCTGCAGCGCTCGCGCCCGAGGCGTTTCGCGGCAAGGTCATCGGCACGGTGATGACCGGGCTGTTGCTCGGCATCATCCTGTCGCGCGTGATCAGTGGCGTGGTGACCGAGTATGTCGGTTGGCGCGCGATGTTCGTCTGCGCTGCGGGCAGCATCGGGGCGATCGGGCTCGTGGCATGGTGCCGCTTGCCACAACTTCCGGCTGCGACGCAGCTCGGCTATGGCGCATTGCTGCGATCTCTGATTCAGTTGTGGCGCCGCTACCCCGCGCTGCGTCGCGCAGCCCTCGCGCAGGGTCTGCTGTGCATCGGATTCAGCGCGTTTTTGTCTACGCTGGCAGTCAAGCTGCATGGCGCTCCATTCCATCTCGGCAGCGCGGCAGCAGGCGCATTCGGGCTGGCCGGCGCAGCCGGGGCGTTGGCGGCCGGGCGGGCCGGGCGACTCGCGGATTCGTATGGACCCGAGTTCGTGACGCGACTGGGCAGCGCTCTGGCAGCCGGTTCTTTTGCGGCCATGGCGCTGCTGCCGTGGCTGCCGGTTCATCTGCAACTCGTGCTCATTGCGCTGTGCGCTGTCGGCTTCGATCTGGGCATCCAGGCGGCGATGGTGGCGCACCAGACCATCGTCTACGGGTTGGAGCCCGCGGCACGCAGCCGGCTCAACACCGTGCTCGTCGTCGGCATGTTCGGTGGCATGGCAGCGGGTTCGGCTTTGGGCAGCCTGCTGTTCGCGCGTTGGGGATGGGCTGGCGTCACCACATTGGCCACCACCTCTGCATTGGCCGCACTCGCGGTGCGCCTGTGGCCAGGAGAGCATCGGCGATGAACGAGATCCAGGCGATGCGGGTCTATGTCAGAGTGGTCGAAGCCGGCACCCTTACGCGAGCAGCAGATTCTCTGGGGCTGCTGAAGAGCAATGTGAGCAAGCACATCCAGGCGTTGGAGGCCAGGCTGCACGCACGGCTGCTCAACCGCTCCACTCGCCGTGTCACGGTGACGGCAGAGGGTGCGGCTTACTACGATCGCGCGGCGCGTCTGTTGGACGAGTTCGACGACATCGAAGCGAGCATGACCCGTACCCGTCTCGAACCCAGCGGTCGGCTCCGGCTCGATGTGGGCTCCTCGATCGCAAAGCGGATCATCGTTCCGGCGCTCTGCGGTTTTTGCGAACGCTACCCTGACATCCGGATCGATCTCGGCATCAGCGATGCGCCAGTCGATCTGCGCTCCGACGATGTCGATTGTGTGATTCGAAGCGGCGAGATCACCGATGACTCGCTCGTTGCGCGGCGTATCGGCGACATGCCGTGGATGACCGTTGCGTCACCCGACTACATTCGGCGATATGGTGTTCCACACCATCCCTCGGACATTGCGCAACGTCACCTGATGGTCGGATTCTTTGTCGGAAATACGCGACGCTTGGCGCCTCATCGCTTCTATCGTGATGGCGAATCGATCGAGATGAGCGAACCCTGCCGCGTCGCTGTGAATGACCGTACCGCTCACACGGCCGGGGTCGTCGCCGGCTTCGGTCTCTCCCAGGTTCCGGCCTGCATGGCCGAGCCTCTGATCGAGCGGGGCGAACTGGTGCAGATACTCAGGGACTGGACCCGTGAGCCGTTGCCGCTGCACGCCGTGTACCTGCCGAACCGCCATCTCAGCGCCAAGGTGCGCGCCTTTGTCGACTGGGCAGTCGAGCTTTTCTCGGCCCACCCGCAATCGAACATTGCATGACCCCGGCAGCGAAGGGGAGAAGATGCACGACTTCGAGTGCAGAATTTGCCATGGACCACTTGTCGGCGTCGAAGCCCAGACCCTCCGTGCTCGCGGATCTTGATCCGCAGTACCTCGCGATGATCGAGCGCGGCGTCCCGGTACTGGTTGCGTCCTGCAATGCCAAATTACGCCCCAGCGTGTCGATGGCTGTCGGTTGTACGCTGGACGTCTTCGCCGGCGAAATGACGGTCTTCTTGTCGCGTCGTTCGGGCGCAGAAGTGCTGGGCAATATTGCTTCTCAGGGCTGTATTGCAGTGATATGCGTCGAGCCAATCAGCCATCGCGCCGTGCAGCTTAAATCCGGTGCAGTGCAATGCCGCTCGGCCAAGGCTTCCGATGAAGCGGCGCTGGCTCGCTACCTTGCCTCGGTCGAGGAAGAATTCGTGCAGGTCGGGCACACCCGTGAGTTTTGTCGATGTGTTGTCTCTCGGCGCAGGAGCGAATTGGTCGCTTTGACCTTCGTCCCCGACCAGGCTTTCAATCAGACACCTGGGCCTCAGGCAGGTGCTGCGCTTTCCAGTCTTGCAGGCAATCGATAAATGCGGTCTCTCAAGGCGCCCGAGACAGCAATCGAACTTCACCAACTGCGCGGCAGCCTCGAAGGAGGCGTGCCAGCGGCGATGGTTACCTGCGACCCGTCGGGCATGCCCAACGTGACCTTGGCGTCGCAGGTGTATTACGTCGATGCGCGACACGTCGCGCTGTCATTCCAGTTCTTCAACAAGACATACCAGAACATTCGCCGCAACCCGCTTGCCTGCGTGCAGCTCATCGATCCGGTCACCGGCGCGACGCACCGGCTGCATCTGCGCTACATGCGCACGGAAACCGAAGGTCCACTTTTCGAGAGCATGCGCGCACAGCTCGCCGGCATCGCCTCGCATCTCGGCATGGCTGATGTGTATTCGCTGCGCGGCTCGGACGTATATGCCGTGGAAGAGATCGAAGCGGTGCAAGGAGACACGTTGCCTGCTGCGCCGCTGCGCCAGGGGCTTCTGACGGCGCTGCGTCAGATCAGCGAGCGATTGGCGCGCTGCGCGACTCTCGACGAACTGGTTGACTCCGTGCTCGATTCGCTGGTCGAACTTGCTGGCGTGCAGCACGCCATGGTTTTGATCAATGAAGCGCCGTCCGGCGGAGCGGCAGCGAATGGGACGCTGTTTACCGTCGGAAGTATTGGCTATGTCGATTCCGGCGTCGGTTCCGAGGTGCGAATGGGGGATGGTGTCATCGGCATGGCAGCCGCGGCGTGCACGCCCGTACGAATCAACCGCGTCAGTCCCGCCAGCTCTTACAACCATATTGTGCGACGCGAGACGCAAAGCGAGCAACCCGGGCTTGTCGTCGATATCGATATTCCCTTTCCCGGCTTGACGGAGCCGCACAGCCAGCTCGCAGTGCCACTGATGGCGGGTGGCCTCACGCTCGGCGTACTCTTCGTCGAAAGCGCGCGGGAACTGGCTTTCGGTTTCGAAGACGAAGACTTGCTGATGTCCGTGGCCGCGCTGCTTGGTGCGTCGATCGGCATGTTGCGCGGCCAGGAGGAGCAGGTCTCGGCCCCACCTAAAACTTCACAACCGTCCGCCACCGCCGTGCCAGCGCTGACTGTGAAGCACTATGCGATCAACAACAGCGTCTTCGTCGACGATGTGTATTTGATCAAAGGCGTCGCTGGCGCCATTCTCTGGCGGCTGCTGCGAGACCATGCCGCAGACAAGCGAACACAATTTACCAATCGCGAGCTCCGGCTCGATGCCGGCCTCGGGCTTCCAGATGTGGACGACAACCTGGAAGCGCGCTTGTTGCTGTTGCGTCGGCGGCTGGAAGAAAAAAGCCCGCACATCTATCTCGAGCGCGCCGGGCGGGGATGCATCAGCCTGCATGTTGAGCGGCCCCTGGTGCTGCTCGAGGTAAGTTGAATGGCTTCGACACTGCAATCAGTCTGAGCCGGGCATGCGTGGACGTGCGGTTTGCAGCGATTGGAGTCTTCCGTGCATGGAACACAAGTCTGCAATCAGGCTGTTCGGGCCGCACAGATTGGCGGCTGATGATCTACAGAGATGCGCGCGCTCTCGCAGGAAACAACGGTCTTGGCTGCGCCGATTTCCGGATGTCTCTGGCAAGCGCCTGCAGTTTTTCGAAAGCCTGAAATCTTTCCTGATGAGCAGAAGCGGTTTCGCCGTGCGGGTCAAACTGCAGTCCGCGTGTTGTCATGAAATTCATGGCTGATCGAACGTCCAGATAAGAATTGCCCGCCACGCTGCCCAAGATGGCGGCGCCCAGCAGCACCGGTTCCTCTGCGTTGGTTGTCAGCACCGCGATACCCGTTGCATCGGCGATCAGTTGGCGGACCAGATCGAGTCGTCCAGCGCCACCGCTGATCACGATTTGCTCGATGGGCGCGCCGGCCACGGCCTGTGCATCGATGATCTGCTTGAGCCCATAGGCGATGCCGCAGATGCCAGCGATGTAGAACGCGATCAGGCTTTGCATATCGCTTTCCATGCCTACACCTGCGATGACGGCTCGGGCATGCGGATCCGCGAAGGGTGCGCGGTTCCCGAGAAACTCCGGAACGACATGGAGCCCTTCTGCCAGCAAGACGGCCTCGGAAAGGTGCTCCACTTTCCCTGCAGCCAAGCCAGCCAACATGGAAGGAAGCGATTGCCCGAGGCCATCGGCCTGTCGGCTTGCTGCGGCGCTGTGAGGATGCATCGACAAGAGCTGCTCGATGGCGGCGCCTGCGACCGATTGCCCGCCCTCGTTGAGCCAAGTGCCAGGCACCATCGCGGAAAAGTAGGGGCCCCACACGCCTGGGACGAACACGGGTTCGCGCGTGCTGGTCATCGTGCAGGACGATGTACCGAACACATACGCCAGTGACCTGAACGGATCACCATCGACGCCAACCGTGCCGATACCGCCGGCATGTGCGTCGATGATGCCTGCAGCAACGGGCGTTCCCTCCACCAAGCCCAGGTCCGCTGCAGCCGACGCGGTCAAGCCGGCGCCCAAAGCCGTGCCGGGTGCAACGACCCGCTGCCCGATCCGCGCGAAGTTCTCGTCGGCCAGCGTGCCCAGTCCGATGGTGCGGAAGTAGCCTGCGTCCCAGCGCTGCTCGTGTGCAAGGTACGTCCATTTGCAGGTCACCGTGCAGGTCGATCGCGCCAGGTCACCACTGGAGCGCCACGTCAGGTAGTCCGTCAGGTCCATGAACTGCCAGGCAGCGTTGAAGATGGCAGGTCGCTGCTCCAGCAGCCACAGCAACTTGGGCGTCTCCATCTCCGGGGAGATCCGCCCGCCGACATATTTCAGTACTTCATGTCCGGTCGCGTTGATTCGTTCGGCTTGTTCGACCGCGCGATGGTCCATCCAGACGATGACGTTGCGCTCCGGATCATTGCTCGGCCCCACTGCCAACGGCGTGCCACCGTCGCCCAGCACGACCAGTGAGCAGGTCGCATCGAAGCCGATGCCGCTCACCCGGTTGACCGGGATGCCTGCAAGCTGGACTGCGCTGCGGACCGCTGCGCAGACGGCGCTCCAGATCCCGTTGCTCGACTGTTCGACGATCGAGCCGGCCTCGTGATACGTGGTGAGGTCTTGCATCGCAGACGCCAGCATGTTTCCCCTGAGATCGAAGACGCCGGCTCTGGCGCTGCCAGTACCCACGTCCACTCCAATCACGAAAGCGGCGGCCCCGGCTTGGATGGAGCTCTCCATCAGAGGTCAACGCTGTTGGGAAGAATCACGATGTCGCGGACCGTCACGTTGCGCGGTCGCGTCAGCATGAACAGGACGCACGCGGCCACCTCTTGCGGCTGCATCAGGCTGCCGGATGCCAACGCGTCATCGAGTTTTGCCTGGGGCCAGTCATCGAGCAGGGCAGTCACGACCGGGCCCGGTGCCACCGCACCTACCCGCACGCCATGTATGGACAACTGCCGCCGCGTCGTGTGCACGAAGGCCTGCACGGCGAATTTGGAGGCGGTGTAGATCGGCTCCCAGGCCACCGGCACGATTCCGGCGATGGAACTGGTGAAGATGATGTCGCCCGACTTCTGCGCAACAAGATGCGGAAGCACTGCGTGCACCGAACGGAATGCTGCATTGATGTTCAGGTTGAGCATGCGGTCCCAGGCATCGGGGTTGCCTTCTGCGATGTCTCCGCCCACATACGCGCCAGCGTTGGCATGGAAGATGTGAAGACCGCCGGCCAGGGCAAGGATCTTGGCCAGCATCGACGAGTTCTGCTGCGGATCGAGAAGGTCGACCGTCAGTGCCATTGCATCCGGTCCGAGGTCGCGACAGACCTTGCTCAGCTTTTCGCTGTCCCGGTCAATCAGAACGACGCGCGCTCCGGCATCCAGCATTGTCCGGACGCATGCCAGTCCGATGCCCGATGCAGCCCCTGTGACTGCAGCGACTTGTCCGCTGAGGGCCTTAGTCATTCTGGTCGGCTCCTGTTTGAACAAGACAGGCGGAGAAAGACTCCGCGTCATTCCCTACAACAGCTGTCATGTGGTTGTTATGAAAGAGTGCCACATTTGTCTCCATGGGTTTCTTGACGGTGCAATCTAGTGCTTACCCTCGCTCTGATTGCGTCGCCGATAGTTCTCGGTTACTGTTTGCACAATCGATTGTGCCAGCGCAGGAAAATGTTCGCAAGCAAGTTTCAGAAGACTCCGGGAAGTCCCGTACCGATCCGCAACGAATGCTGTGGATCGGATGCGTGCGGGTGCGTCGACATTGCACAGGGCACCTGAATGGCCAAGCCCAACTCGACCATCTACGACCTGGCCACGCTGGCCGAAGTCTCGGCTTCGACGGTGAGTGCCGTGCTCAGCGGTAACTGGCGCAAGCGCCGCATCGCTGAGGCGACCGTGCAGAAGATCCAGCTGCTCGCCGACAAGCACATGTTCAGCGTGAACCGGCAGGCCAGCGGTCTGCGCAAAAGCAAGTCGGGTCTTGCGGGAATGATCATCCCGCTGCACGACAACCGCTTCTTCAGCGGCATGGCGCAGTCCTTCGAGCGGCTCGCCCGCGAGCGCGGCTGGCACCCGCTGGTCGTCAGCACGTTGCGCGATCCAGCGCTCGAGCTCGAGACCGTCCAGACACTGATCTCCTACCGTGTCGAGCACCTGATCATCGTAGGCGCGACCGATCCTGATTCAGTCAGCAAGGTCTGCAAGCACCACCGCATCGACCACGTCAATGTCGACTTGCCCGGCCGCATGGCCGCCTCGGTCATCAGCGACAACTTCTGGGGTGGACAGCAGCTGACGCAGGCGCTCATCGAGCGGTCGAAGCCTCTGCGCTCCAAGGTGCGGAACAAGGCCTACTTCGTCGGCGGTCTGCCCTCGGACTATGCGACGCAACGCCGCTCCGAAGGATTTGCCAGCGTGGTGCAGGAGCACTTTGGTGCGATCGATGCATCGCAGATCGATGCTTGCGGCTACGACGGCGACCTTGCCGAGGCCGCCGTTCGCAGGCTTCACGCGCGTCTTGGTGGCCTGCCACGCGTGCTGCTCATCAACTCGACGATCGCCCTCGAAGGCGTGGTGCGGTTCTTGAAAACCCTGCCGCCCGAAGAGCTGAAAGCGTGCACCTTCGGTTGCTATGACTGGGACCCCTTCGCCAGCATGCTGAACTTCCCCTTGTTGATGGTCAGGCAGGACGTCGACGGCCTGCTCGGCGAAGCCTTCCGGCTGATCGATACCGGCACGCATGCCCAAAAGAAGGTGATCGAGATCAAGCCCGAACTGATGTTCCCACCTGCCTAGCCCGAGATCTGCCCCGATGCTGCTTGCCCATATTTCCGACCTGCATGTCATGCCCAAAGGGGAACTGGCGTACGGCCGTGTCGACAGCGCCACCATGCTGCGCAATGCCGTCGCGCACCTGAACCGCCTGACGCCGCGCCCCGATGCGGTTCTTATCTCCGGCGACCTCGCCACCCATGGCGAGCCTGCCGCCTATGCGCATATGCGCGAGATCCTGCACAGCCTCGCTGTGCGGTACTTCGTCATTCCGGGGAACCACGATGACGTCGACAACTTCCGCATCGCCTTCGAGGACCACTCGTACCTTCCGCGCGACGGCAAGTTCATCAACTACACCATCGACGAGTTTCCGGTGCGGATCGTGGCGTTGGACTCGATCGTCCGCGGCAGGGTGCGCGGCGATGTCTGCGGCGAGCGGCTCGATTGGCTCGACAGGACCCTCGCAGAACGCACCGACGTCCCGACGATCGTGATGATGCACCACGCGCCCATCTCCAGCGGTCTGCAGCATATCGACGAAGTGGGAATGGAAGGCGTGGCAGCGCTGGAGCAGGTCATCGCCCGGCATCCGCAGGTCGAGCGCATTGTGTGCGGCCATGTGCACCGAGCCATCGTTGCCCGCTTCGGAGGAACCGTGCTCGCGAGTTGCCCGAGCACGGCGCACCAAGGGTGTGTAGACCTGCGAACCGACGGTAAAGACACCTTCATCATGGAGCCGCCGGGCTTCCAGATCCACCGCTGGAACGGTCGCAGTCTGCACACCTACACACTGGCCATCGGGCAATTCGCCGGCCCGTTTCCCTACCACTGAGGGCACGTACCGTGAACGACGCAGTGAAGCACCCTAACCGTACCGAACTCGACCATGCGCTCGCGGTCGCAATCCGTGCCGCCAGGGCAGGGGGCGCGGTGATCCGCGAAGGTGCTCTTCGCAGGTCGAGCCTGTCCATCGAACGCAAGAAGGCAAACGACTTCGTCAGCGCGATCGACCGCGGCTCCGAGCAGGCCATCCTGGCCATCCTGTCCGCCGAACTGCCAGGCCATGCGGTGCGCGCCGAAGAGTCGGGTGATTCGGCGGATGCCCTCGCAGCAGAATTTCTCTGGCTGATCGATCCGCTCGACGGAACCACCAACTTCCTGCATGGCATCCCGCATTACTGCGTCTCCATGGGACTGCAGTTCCGCGGCGAGATCGTGGTCGCCGTCATCTTCGATCCAACGCACGATCGGCTGTTCACCGCAACGCGCCGGGGTGGAGCCTGGCTCAACGGCAGCCGCATGGCCGTGTCCTCCAGAAGCGGTCTGGCCGAAGGCGTCCTCGGGACCGGTCTGCCTTTCAACGACTGGTCTTACCTCGACGACTATCTGGCCTCGCTGCGCGTGATCATGCAGCGCTGCGCCGGCATCCGTCGGGCCGGCGCAGCGGCGCTCGACCTGGCCTATGTCGCAGCCGGATGGCTGGATGGCTACTGGGAGAAGGGCCTGCACCCCTGGGATGTGGGTGCAGGAAGCCTTCTGGTCCAGGAGGCTGGAGGCGTCGTCACCGACTTCGCCGGCTCAACCCGGTTCATCGAGAACCGCCATGTCGTGGCGGGAGCGCCGGCCGTGCACGGCGCCCTCACCGAAATCCTGCGCGGTTATCCGGCACTTCTTCAAACACTCCACCCGTAAGCGATATGGCAGGACTTTCACTCAAAGGCATCTCCAAGGGATTTGGCGCAACGCCCGTGCTCGGCAGCATCGACCTGGACATCCACGACGGCGAATTCCTGGCGCTGGTCGGACCGTCCGGCTGCGGCAAGTCGACGCTGCTGCGGATCATCGCGGGCCTGGAGCGGCAGGACCAGGGTTCGGTCTCAATCGGCAATGCCGCAGTGGACCATCTGCGACCGCACGAACGCAAGGTTGCCATGGTGTTCCAGAACTATGCGCTGTACCCCCACATGACGGTGTTCCAGAACATGGCGCTGCCGCTCACCATGTCGCGTCTGAATCTGTTGGAGCGCCTGCCGCTCCTGGGGCTGCTTTCTTCGCGCAAACGCGCGGTCATGAAGAAGATCGACGAGCAAGTGCAGGCGGTGGCGGCGCAACTGCAGATCCAGCCGTTCGGAACGCGGCGCCCCGGGCAGTTGTCCGGTGGTCAGCGCCAGCGTGTCGCACTGGGGCGCGCCATGGTCCGCGATCCGGATGTCTTCCTCATGGACGAACCGCTTTCCAATCTGGACGCGAAACTGCGGGTGCACATGCGCGCAGAGTTGGCGGAGCTGCATGCGCGCCTGGGCGTCACGATGATCTACGTCACGCACGACCAGATCGAGGCCATGACGATGGCCAACCGGCTGGCCGTCATGGATCAGGGCGCGATCCTGCAACTCGGGACGCCGACCGAGGTCTACGAACGTCCCGCATCGATCGTCGTGGCGCAGTTCATCGGCAGCCCGGGCATCAACCTGTTGCCGGCCCGAGTCGCAACCGCGGATGCGATCTTGCTGTTCGGCGAAACGTTGCCGGCACAACTGGGCTTGCCTGCCAATGAGGAGATCACCCTCGGCGTTCGTCCCGAGGCAGTTCGCCTGGTGCCCTTGCCAGGCGACTGGCGCATTCCCTGCAAATTCAAGCGGCGGGAAAACCTCGGCTCGGAAAGCATCCTTCACTTCGCGTTGCGCGATGTGCCGGCGACGACGGTGTTGTGCAAGATCGCGAACGAAGAGGCGAGTGCCTGGGCGGTGCAGCCCGGGTCGCCCGTTTCGCTCGCTGTCGCAGCAACGGACTGCCACTTTTTCGACCAAAAGGGATGGCGTGTCGACCCGGTAAGAACCGGCACGGCATCGCTTGCAAAGGCCGATGTGCCACGCACCACCGCAGGGGTCGTGGCGTGAGCGCCATCAGCGTCCCGCATGAACCGGCGCCCTACCGCGGGCGTACGCCGCGCAAGTCCACCAACTGGGTCGAAGCGGCTGGCGGAATAGGCTTTGCCATGCCGGCGTTGGTCCTGCTGCTGCTCACCAATCTGCTGCCGCTGCTGGTGTTGGCGTTCCTCAGCTTCACCAACTACGAGCTTGGCGATACCGACTTCCAGTTCGTCGGGAGCAAGCATTTTTCGGCGGCCCTGCGTGATCCGGTGATCAGGCGATCGCTCGGGAACACCTTCCTTTACGTGGCCATCGTCGTTCCGGTGGGCGTCTTGCTATCGATGCTCATCGCCATCCTCGTGCACGGCAGGAAGCGCAGTCGCGGCTTCTATGAGGTCGTTTACTTCCTGCCCGTGACGACCACGCTGATCGCCATGGCCACGATGTGGCAGTTCCTGCTGCACCCGCAGATCGGACCCATCAACGGCGTGATCGAGGCGCTCGGTTTTGCGCGCATCCCGTTCCTCAGCGATCCGACGCTGGTCATCCCGACGCTGGCCGCCATCGGCGTGTGGCAGCTGATCGGTTTCAACATGGTCTTGTTCCTTGCGGGACTGACCGCCATTCCCCGCGATCTCTACGAAGCCGCCGACATCGATGGTGCAAGCCATCCGGTTGACCGGTTCATGAAGGTGACCTGGCCCCTGCTCGGTCCCACCACCATGTTTGTCACGGTCACCACCTTCATCACCGCATTCAAGATCTTCGACACCGTTGCCGTGATGACGCGCGGTGGACCGATGAACTCGTCGATCACGTTGTTGTACGCCGTCTACCTGGAAGGCTTCCAGTACTTTCATCTCAGCTATGCGGCGACGCTGACACTGATCTTCCTGGCATTCACTCTGGTCTTTTCCGGCTTCCAGACGTTCTTTCTCGACCGAAGGGTGCACTACTGATGAATGCCTCGAGTCATCCGGCGCCCGTGCGCACCGCGTCCAGGCCAATCGATCCGGCCGCGGTGCGGCTTCGGCGCTTGCTCGTGCAACTGGCTGTGCATGCCTTCCTGCTGATCGGTGCCGGGTTCATGCTGCTGCCGCTGCTGTTCATGGCCGTGAGCTCCATCAAGCCGCCGGCGGAGATCTTCGAAGCCACGTTCAGCCTGTGGCCGCGGCAGTTCTACGGACTCAAGAACTTCGAGTCCGCGCTGGCCATGGCGCCTTTGATGCGCTTCCTCATGAACGGGGTCATCGTCTGCCTGGGCATTCTGATCGTGCAGTTGGCGGTCGCCATTCCCTGTGCCTATGCGCTTGCGAAGCTGAACTTTCCCGGCAAGCCGGTGCTCTTTGCGCTGGTCGTCCTCGGCTTGTGCATTCCGGTGCAGGCTCCGGCGCTGCCGCTCTACATCGCGTTTGCGCAGCTCGGGGTGCTGAACACCTATTTTTCGATGATGGCGCCGTTCTTCCTGTCGGTGTTCGCGGTGTTCCTGTTCCGGCAGTTCTTCCGCAGCTTTCCCGACGAGATCCTCCAGGCCGCACGGCTCGATGGCATGGGCGAGTTCGAGATCGTCTGGCGGATCGTCGTGCCGAACGCCGGACCGGCGATCGCAGCGTTCGCCGTGTTCTCGGTGGTCGCTCACTGGAACGACCTTTACTGGCCGCTCATCGTGGTGTCCGATGCATCGCTCGCCACGCCGCCGCTCGGAATGATGTTCTTCGCCGATGCGGAGGCGGGTTCCAACTATGGCGCGCTGTCTGCAGGTGCAGCCATTCTCACGGCCCCACTCGTGCTCGCGTTCCTGCTCGCGCGACGTCGTTTCATTGCCGGCATCACCATGACCGGCATCAAGTAGTCAGTAGCAGAAACAACCACAGGAGACAGACATGCTAAATCGTAGAGATATCTTGAAGTGGTCGGCTATCACCGGCACCACTCCCTTCATTCCAACGCTCGCACATGCGGAGACTGTGACGCTGGATGTGCTGTACGCATTCCCCGCCTTCGCCAAGTTTCACGAACCCATCGCAGCCGAGTTCATGAAGCGACAGCCCGACATCAAGATCCAGTTTCGGGCTCCGGCCGCGACCTACGATGAGGGACACCAGACCATGTTGCGGCAGGCGGTGACCAACCAGCTGCCAGACGTGTACTACTCTGGCTACCACCTGCTTTCGGAGCTCGTGCGCACGCTGGTCAAGCGCAAGCAGATCACCGAGGTGGGACCGCTGCTCGACAAGGAGGATGCGGCCTGGCGCAAGGCCAACTATGCAGACAACGTGCTCGCGCTCGGCAAGGTCGACGGGCGGACGTACGGCCTGGCGTTCAACGCATCGCTGCCGATCATCTACTTCAACGAGCAGTTGGTGCGTGCTGCTGGCGGCGACCCTCAGAAGATGCCCGATACGTTGGATGGAATGATCTCGCTCGCTGCAGCCATCAAGACCAAGGGCGGCGGAGATACCGCCGGCATCGCCTACAACGTGCATGACTGGCCGGATGACTGGTTGTTCCGTTCGATGATCCTGCAGTCGGGCGGCCAGATGCTGGACCAGGCCGAGACCGCCTCTGCCGTCGGCAGTCCGGCCGGCCTCAAGGTCATGCGCAACTTCCGGCGCATGGTGACAGAGGGGGGCATGCCGGTGATCGACTGGGACCAGTCCCGCCAGCAGTTCATTGCCGGCAAGATCGGCATCTTTGCGGACACGCCGGCCCGCCTGCGCCAAGTGACCGACCTGATCGGCGACAAGTTCACGCTGAAGACCTGCGTTTTCCCCGTCGACGACAAGTCCGGCGGCGGCCTGCCCACTGGTGGCAACGCGGCCATCATCACGGCTTCAAACGCCGCCAAGCAGAAGGCGGCCTGGGAGTTCCTCAAGTTCGTCAGCGGCCCGGAGGCGCAGCAGATCGTCGTGGAGAGCACGGGCTATATGCCGACCAACCTCAAGGCGTCGGCGCCGGATCTGCTCGGAGCCTTTTATGACAAGAACCCGAACTTCAAGACCGTATCGATCGCCAGCAGCAGGGCGAAACCCTGGCAGGGCTACCCAGGCGGGCAGTCGGTGCGCATCTGGCGGGCGCAGCGCGACATCATCAATTCCGTGATGCGCGGCCTGGAGCCGCCCGAAGTCGGCCTGGAGCGTCTGGTGAAGGAAAGCAACGCCATGATGAAGGCCTGAGCGAATGATCACGTCAGCCTTGTCCCCTGCTGCCGCGATCGACTATGCGGCATTGCTCGAATTGGTGCAGCCCGTCGTTGCCAGGGCGGCAGCCAAGCTGGTCGAGATGCAGCGTTCGCCGCTGCAACTGGAACGCAAGGATCTGCTGGACATCGTCACGGAGGCCGACCTCGCCGCCGAGGAGATCGTGGTGACGGGCCTGCTGGCGCTGACGCCCGGCGCAGCCATCCTCGCGGAAGAACGTGGTGCGATCGAGGGGGCTGCACCCGGGCGCTGGATCATCGATCCGCTCGACGGGACGATCAACTTC
>Ga0190273_10000479_pt1 | contig 15125 bp, 14 predicted proteins | sample Popmic504IS_FD_134513 | JGI IMG/M metagenome (GOLD analysis project Ga0190273, IMG submission 134513) | Populus adjacent soil microbial communities from riparian zone of Shoshone River, Wyoming, USA - 504 IS | ecosystem: Environmental > Terrestrial > Soil > Riparian zone > Trees stand | place... | reverse complement strand
GGCGCCCGCGAGATCACCGACGTGGTCTCCTGCCCCGGCACCGACAGCTGCAAACTCGGGATCACCTCCTCGATGGGCCTCAACCGGGCGATCAAGGAGCGGGTCGACTCGATGCAAATCACCGATGAGCTGACCAAGCGCATCCACATCAAAATGAGCGGCTGCCCGAACGGCTGCAGCCAGCACCACATCGCCAACATCGGCTTCTACGGCGCCTCGCTGAAAGTCGGCGGCCGCCAGATGCCGGCCTACATCCCGCACATCGGCGGCAACTTCGAGGGCGGCGAGGTCGTCTTCGGCAAGCGGCTGAAATCGCGCCTGCCGGCCAAGCGGGTCCCCGAGGCGGTCGAGCGCTGGGTGCGGCTCTACGAGACCGAGCGCAACGAGGGTGAGGAGTTCAACCCCTTCGTCGAGCGGGTCGGCGCCGAGCCCTTCGAAGCGGCGGTCAAGGAGCTGACCCTGCCGGCCGAGTTCAGCCTCGAGACGATGCAGGAGTTCATCGACTGGAACCGATCGAGCCCGTACGAGGTCGTGCGCGGCGAGGGAGAGTGCGCGATCTAGCTCGCGCACTGCGGAGCGATGAAACCACCTCCCGTCACCCTGTCAGGCACTGTCCCCACACCTGCGGACCTCGACCACGAGGCGATCGCCGCCGAGCTCGAGCAGAGCACGGCGCAAGAGGCGCTTGAGTGGATGTTCGAGAACTTCGGCGAGCGGCACTACATCGCCTGCTCGTTCCAGAAAACGAGCTCGGTGACTGCCCACCTGGCGAGCACGATCAACCCCGCGGCGCGCTTCTTCTACCTCGACACCGAGGTCCTCTTCGAGGAGAGCTACGAGACCCGCGACCGCCTCGCCGAGGCGCTGGGGGTCGAGTTCGACCGCTTCCACAACCTCACCCTGGAGGAGCAGGAGGCCGAGCACGGCCCCGAGCTGTGGAACCGCAACCCCGATGCCTGCTGCGGCATCCGCAAGGTCGAGCCGATGCGGCGGGCGCTTTCTTCCGTAGACTGCTGGGTCGCCGGCGTCCGTCGGGCAGACTCCAGCTCCCGCTCCCATACGCCGAAGTTCGGCTGGGACAAGCGCTTCAACCTCTGGAAGCTGAACCCGCTCGCGGACTGGACCGAGCGAGACGTCTGGAACTACATCCGTGAGCACCACCTCCCGTACAACCCGCTCCACGATCGCGGCTACCCGTCGATCGGTTGCACCCACTGCACCCAGCCGGTCGAACCGGGTGGGGACCTGCGCGCAGGCCGCTGGACCGGCCTGGCAAAGACCGAGTGCGGGATCAACTAGCGGCGTCCGGCAAGCGCCCCCTTCTTCAACCCTTTCCCCTTCCCAACCCCGACCCGACAGGTGAGATGAGCGAGACGATGGCTGAGCTGTCCCTGACCCTTTCCGAGCGCCACACGGCGGACTTCGAGATGATCGGCAACGGCGGCTTCGCGCCGCTGACCGGCTTCCAGGGTTCCGCCGACTGGGAGCGCGTCTGCAGCGAGATGCGGACCGCCGACGGTGAGTACTGGCCGATCCCGATCACCCTTGCGACCGACCTCGAGTGCTCCGTCGGCGACGTCGTCGAGCTCTCCTCAGACGAAGGCAAGAAGCTGGGCCGGATCACCGTCGAGGAGATCTGGGAGCGCGACGTAAAACGCGAGGCCGAGCAGGTCTACGGGACGACCGACGAGGCCCACCCGGGCGTCGCCGCGATCTACGAGGAGGGCAACCGGATGATCGCCGGCCCGATCGAGGTCGACGCGTTGCCCGACCACGACGAGGCCTTCATGCGCCGCTACAAGACCCCGGCCGAGCACAAAGCCGAGTTCGAGGAGCGCGGCTGGAAGAAGATCGTCGCCTTCCAGACCCGCAACCCGATCCACCGGGCGCACGAGTACCTGACCAAGGCGGCGCTGGAGACCTGCGACGGCCTCTTCATCCACCCGCTGATCGGCAAGACCAAGGCCGGCGACATCCCCGCCGAGGTGCGGATGCGCTGCTACGAGGTGCTGATGGAGAACTACTACCCGACCGACCGCGTCGTCCTCGGGGTGAAGCCGGCGAAGATGCACTACGCCGGCCCCCGCGAGGCGGTCCTGCACGCGATCGTCCGCCGCAACTACGGGGCCACGCACTTCATCGTCGGCCGTGACCACGCCGGCGCCGGTGACTACTACGGCACCTACGACGCCCAGAAGATCTTCGACGAGATCGACATCGAGGAGCTCGGGATCGAACCGCTGATGTTCGAGCACACCTTCTGGTGCAACGAGTGTGAGGGGCTGGCCTCGAACAAGACCTGCCCCCATGAGCAGGACGCGCGCCTGTTCCTTTCCGGGACCAAGGTCCGCGAAATGCTCGGCAACGGCGAAAGGCCACCGCACGAGTTCTCGCGCGACGAGGTCGCCGACATCCTGATCGACGCTTACAAGGAGGACTGACAAAGCATGGCTGGCGAGAAGGGCTTCACCCTCTGGTTCACCGGACTCTCCGGGTCCGGCAAGACGACGATTTCCCGCCACCTCGAGGCGGAGCTGCGCGGCCGCGGATCGAAGCTGGAGATCCTCGACGGCGACATCGTCCGCGAAAACCTCTCGAAGGGGCTCGGCTTCTCGAAGGAGGACCGCGACACCAACATCCGCCGCATCGCCTTTGTCGCCGACCTGCTCAGCCGCAACGGCGTGCCGGTGATCACCGCGGCGATCTCCCCCTACAAGGAGATCCGCGACGAGGCCCGGGAACTGATGGGCGACCGCTTCGTCGAGGTCTTCGTCAAAGCTTCCGTCGACACCTGTGCCGAGCGCGACGTCAAGGGGCTCTACGCGAAAGCCTTCTCCGGCGAGATCAAAGAATTCACCGGCGTCTCCGATCCCTACGAGGAGCCGGAGAACCCCGAGTTCGTCTGCGACACCGAAAACGAGACCCCCGAGGAATCGGCCGAGAAGCTGCTGGCCTACCTCGAGGGCCGGGGGCTGATCCCGGCCAAGGAGCCGGCTGCCGCGTAGTTCGTTCAGCGGTTGTGTTTGAGAGGGGGCGGATTTCCGCCCCCTCTTTCATTCTGCGAGGCGTTTGAGGATTCTCTGGTCCTCTTCGAGGATTTCTTTCACGCGCTTCTGAAACTCCTTGTCGGCGCGGCGTTCGGCGATGTGCTTCTCGATCGCCTCGCGCACCGCCTCCGAGACGGGCATGTCGTCGGCCCTGGCCACGGCGGCGAGTTCCGCTGCCATGTGATCGGGAAGTCGAAGGCTGGTCACTTTGGTCGCCATTACCGCGCGTTGATGTTAACGCATATATGCATGATAGCTTAATGCCGTAGTCGATATGCCACAACGCCCGATAGATCCAGGCACATGTGCTGTAACATGTGCTTCGCGATGACGAACCTCGTGGCACTGTTAGGCGACTTGTTCGATCTGGCGGAGAAGAAGCTCGGCATCCCGGCAGAGCAGCTGTTGAGAACGGCTCGGCTTTCAGGGCTTGAGTCGATGTTGGCGGCCTTCGGGAAGGCCGCGGACCCTCCGGGGCCGGTCGAACAGGCCGCCGCTTGCGCCGCCTGGATCGTCTGCCACCAGCCTTTTCCGGAGCTGAACCGGGAGATCGCCTATGCCTATATGCGCCTGCTGCTGAAGCAGGCCGAAGTTCCCTGGCCTCGCGTGGAGGAGGACGCCCCTCTGGTGGAAGCCAGGCTTCAGGCGCTGGAAGCCGGGGAGATCAGCGAAGCCGAGTTCGTCGACTGGGTCTGCCTGCGGGTGGCTACGGCTTAGGTGCCGAGGGGGCCCGGGGGGACTTTGGGTTCGCCGAGGCCGTAGGTGTCGTAGGCGCCGAACTTGGCGAAGGTCTTGTGGGTGGGCCCGTGGTAGTCGGAGCTGCCGGTCGGGACCATGTCCATGTCGTTGCAGAGCGCCAGCAGGTGCTCGGTCTGCTCCTTGGTGTGGCTGGGGTAGAAGGTCTCGACCCCGTCCGCCGGCAGGTGCCGCAGCAGGTCCTCGACCTCCTTGGGGTCTGAGATGTCCCAGTAGGGGTGCGCGATCACGGCCACACCGCCGGCGTCGCGGATCAGCTCGACCGCCTCCTCGGCGGTCGGCCAGCGGCGCGGGACGAAGGCCTTCGCCCCCGGCACCAGGTACTCCTCGAAGAACGGGCCGAGATCGCCGGTGGCGCCGGCCGCGCGGGCGATGTGGGGGCGGCCGATCGAGTCGGCGGCGCCGGCCTCGCGGATCGCGTCGTCAAGCGTCAGGTCGAAGCCCTCGCGGCGGAGGTTCTCGACGATCTCCCCGGCCCGGATCCGGCGCTCCTCCTGAGCCCGGTCGCAGGTGGGCGCCATCTCCTCGAGGTCGATCCAGTAGCCGCAGATGTGCAGGTCTTCCGCGTACTCGTGGACGCAAGACATCTCGATCGCCGGCACGAACTCGATCCCGGCCTTGTCAGCAGCAGCCTGCGCCTCGGCAACTCCGGCAATCGCGTCGTGATCCGTAAGCGCCAGCGTCGTGACACCGGCTTTCGCGGCTTCGGCAACCACCTCGGCGGGCGCCAGCTGTCCATCGGAGACCGTGGAATGACTCTGCAGCTCGATCAGCATCGGCCGCGCACCCTAGCAAGGGCGAAAGAATGTGTTCGGAACATTTTGATCTGGCCTAGCCGAACAAATTACAAGTTGTTCGGTACATTTAACTCTTGGCTTCACCGAACAAACTCACTCCTTCCCGTCGCGGAAGGCCATCCCGCGAGGCCGTCTACGAGCGCCTCCGGGTCCAGATCGGAGAGCTCCGGGAGCGCCTCGGTGGCCTTCCCCTGCCGGAAGAGGCGGAGGGAATCTGGCGCGGAATCTGGCACGAGGAGGCGCATCACTCAACCGCGATCGAGGGCAACACCCTCGTCCTCAAACAGGTCGAGCAGCTCCTCGAGGAGGGGCGGGCGGTCGGCAACAAAGAGTTGAGCGAATACCTGGAGGTGCGGGGCTACGCCGACGCGGCCGCCTGGGTCTACGGGCAGGGGATCGATCCGAAGGGCTGGAGCGGCGGCAGGTTGATCACCTTGTCAGAGGTCCGGGAGGTTCATTCGCTGGCGATGACCCCTGTCTGGGAGGTGGCGCCGCATCCGCAGGCAACGGCAAGGGAGCGGCCCGGCTCGTTCCGTGAGCACGACATCGAGCCGTTTCCGGGCGGCATGCGCCCGCCTGAGTGGACGCAGGTCCCTGTCCTGATCCGGGACTGGATAGCTGACGCGCAAGCGCTGCGGAAGAAGGGACCGGATGAGATCCCGGAGGCCCTGGCCAGGCTTCACGCACGCTTCGAGCAGATCCACCCGTTCCTCGACGGCAACGGACGTACCGGCCGCCTCGTCTTGAACCTGCTTTTGGTCCGGCTCGGCTTCCCTCCCGCGATCATCTACAAAGGCAACCGGGTCAGGTATCTGGCTGCGCTCCGTCGAGCCGATCAGGCGGATTTCGGGCCCCTCGGCGAATTCCTCGCGCGGGCGATCCTCGACAACCTGCACAAATTCGTCGTCCCCGCGATCGCCGGGCCCGCGCGGTTCGTGCCGCTCCCGGCGCTGGCAACCGAGACGCTCTCGGCGAACGCCCTCCGGGTGGCCGCGACGCGGGGGAGGTTGAAGGCGGCGAAGGCCGCCGACGGGACCTGGCGCAGCTCGACGGCGTGGGTGGAGGAGTACGAAGCGAGCCGCTACAAGCGTGACTAGAGGGTTCCAAGGGGCCAGCAAGCACCTCTGCCGCTGTCCTAAATAGACTGCGCCGCCGTGTTCCAGAAGGTCCTCATCGCTAACCGCGGAGAGATCGCGATCCGCGTCGCCCGCACGCTCAAGGAGATGGGCATCGTCTCGGTCGCCGTCTACTCGGAGATCGACCGCGACGCCCCCCACGTGCGCGAGGCCGACGAAGCGTTCCTGATCGGGCCCGCGGTCCCGGCCGAGAGCTACCTGAACATTCCGAAGATCATCGAGACCGCGAAGGAGGCCGGCGCCGAAGGGATCCACCCCGGCTACGGCTTCCTCGCCGAGAACGCCGACATGGCGCGCGCCTGCGCCGAGGCTGGGATCACCTGGATCGGCCCGCCGCCGGAGGCGATCGAAGCGATGGGCTCGAAGACCCGGGCGCGCGAGATCATGGAGCAGGCCGGCGTGCCGATCGTCCCCGGCTCGACCGAGGTCGCCGAGGGTCTCGACGACGCCAAGCGCCAGGCCGATGAAGCCGGCTACCCGGTCGCCTGCAAGGCGGCGGGCGGCGGCGGCGGCAAGGGCTTCCGCGTCGCGATGACGCCCGATGACCTGCAGGAGGCCTACGAGGGCTCCTCCCGCGAAGGCGAGAAGTTCTTCTCCGACCCGCGCGTCTACGTCGAGCGCTACCTCGAGGACCCGCGCCACGTCGAGGTCCAGGTCCTCGCCGACTCGCACGGCAACGTGATCCACCTCGGCGAGCGCGACTGCTCACTGCAGCGTCGCCACCAGAAGGTGGTCGAGGAGGCCCCGGGCCCGCACGTTGACGAGGAGATGCGCGAGCGGATCGGCAAGATCGCCACCGACGCGGCGGCGGCGGTCGGCTACCGCGGCGCCGGCACGATCGAGGGCATGCAGGTTGGCGACGAGTACTTCTTCCTCGAGATGAACACCCGCGTCCAGGTCGAGCACTGCGTGACCGAGATGGTCACCGGCATCGACATCGTCCGCGAGCAGATCCTCATCGCCGCCGGCGAGCAGCTCTCGATCGTCCAGGACGACGTCAGGCTGAACGGCTGGTCAATCGAGTGCCGGATCAACGCCGAGGCCGCCCACAAGAACTACGCGCCGGCGCCTGGCCCGATCGGCGACTCCTACCGCGAGCCCTCCGGCCCCGGCATCCGTGTCGACTCCGGCGTCGAGGCCGGCGGCGAGGTGACCCCGATGTACGACCCGATGGTGGCCAAGCTCATCGTCTGGGACGTCGACCGCGAGAAGGCGACCCGGCGGATGCTGCGGGCGCTCGACGAATACGACTCCGGTGGCCTCACCACCCTGATCCCCTTCCACAAGAAGATCCTGGCCACCGAGCAGTGGGCGCGCGGGGAGACCTGCCGCGACCTGATGGAAGACAAGGAGTGGCTGAAAACCACCGCTCCTGAGGACCCAACGCCGCCCGAGCCCAGCGAGGACGGCGGCGAGGTCGTGACCCGCGACTACAAGGTCGAGGTCTCCGGCAAGCTCTTCGACGTCAAGGTGATCGGCGAGGCCCCCGCAGGCGGCGTCGCCGCCCCGGCCGGCGGCGGAGGCAAAAAACCGCCGAAGCGCGAGCGCAAAGGCGGCGGCGGCCCCAGCGCCTCGAGCGAGGCGCTCCCTTCGCCCCTCCAGGGCACCGTCCTCAAAGTCGCCGTCGAGCAAGGCGCCGAGGTCAGCGAAGGCGACCTGATCTGCGTGATCGAGGCGATGAAGATGGAGAACGAGATCACCGCCCACCGCAGCGGCAAAGTGGCAGAGCTCCCCATCTCCGAAGGCGCCGCAGTGGGAAGCGGCGACACCCTCGCCGTCATCAAGTAGCGGTTTCACCGGGGGAGCCCGCGGGTGGGTCAGGATGACCCAATTGGGGTTGTCTAGTGTTGCACCCTCGGAGGGCCAGGCAGGACGGATACGGCGCGCCGAATCCAGCATGTTCGTACGGGTGAGCAGGAGACACATTGAGGATCATTCGCTACGACACGCGCGATGAGACCTTCGTAATTGAGGGGGGTTATCGAACGACTAAACGTAGGGGCCTGCCAGTTGCACCCCTTGAGCAACTCTTTGATGTCTCTCTCGTGTCCTTCCGAGACGCGGCAGTTGCGTTTCGGAGGACGGGCCACAAACAACCTCTGGAACTGGCATGGGTCGACCGACCGACCGAGGTACTCCAGCGTGGACAGCCAGCGCTCGGCCTCAACAGGCTCATCAGCGATGGGTCGAAGGTCTGGGTGAGCACCTTGTTCTATGTGGCCGAACGAGATGAATTCCCCGAAGACTCTGATTCGGCGGCGGCTCTCGTAGCGCGGAATATCCGCCCGGTTGCTGAGAAGTTCGGTGGGAAGGTGGAGGTTAAAGTCAAACCTTTCATCCCTGGCGACCTGCGGGAAGTCAAGTTGATCGCCGAGATATCAACCCAAAGAACGACCATTGGCGAGGTCGATGCCTTTGCCAATTCACTAAGAGACCAAGGGAAGGATGGGGCGGCTCGGTATTTGGGAACGCCAGAGGGCGTTATTCAGGCGCTTACCTTCGCGCCAGGGGCGCTTGTCGGGCAGTTTGAGTCGCAATGGCTTGAGGCAAAGAGAGAGCTCTACGATTTAACCCGCACCCCGCAGAAGATCGAGCTCGCGAAGGACGTTGCTGCACTTGCAAATAGCGGAGGTGGGTTGATCATCTTCGGCTTCTCTACGAAATCTGAGCTGGGCGGCGACAGGATCACCCGTGCACGCAGCATCGATTCCTCATCGCTCAGGTCGGACCGGTATATGCAGATTCTGCGAGCCCGCATCCATCCATTCCCAGAGGGAATCAAAATCGCCTCCGCTTCAGAGAGTCTGGCCGGCTTTGCATACATCCGAGTCCCGCGGCAACCCGAGGAGCTTTACCCGTTCATGCTCCGGCAGACCGCATCGAAAGGGGGCATCCGCTCCACCTCGCTCACCATCCCGGTGCGCAGCGGCGCCACTGTCGAATACTCGAACCCAGAGTCCATCCACTCGTTGATCGTGGCCGGACGCGCAGCTCTACGCGCTTCAGCGCCTTGGAGCGACGACGCCCCCTAGTCACCGGAGCCGCACTTGCGGTGTCCGCTTCCGCCAGCAGCAGACCACCGTCGCCGCCATCACGTAAACGCATCCGACTTTCACCCCACCCGGATGGGGCGAAAGTCGGATGCGTTTGCCAGCTGATCCTCTGGCGTCACCCTAGAGCGCAGTCGAAGTAGTGAAGGGGAGGGGATGACCCCCTGAACGGCTTGTACTTCTCGGTCACTGCAATCTAGGACTGCTGAAGACGATCCACCCGAGCAAGTTGAGAGAAGGGGGTCATCCCCTCCCCGCACCGCTCAGTTCCTGCGTTTGTGGTGCCGCGCTTCTTCCCGTTCTTTTTCCTTACGCCGTTCTTCTTCCCGCCGCTGCTTGTCGACCTTGCGCTGCTGCTCTTTGGTCAGCGGGAAGGGCGGGGAGGACTGGCGGCAGGTGAAGCCGACGCAGGTCGCGAGCCGCACCAGCTCGGCGTGCAGGTAGGCCCGGATCGGGAAGAAGTTGGAGTCGCGGACGATGTTGTTGAGCTCGTTCGGGTCCTTGTTGATGTCGTAGAGCTCCTTCTCGCCGTTCGGCCACTCGATGTACTTGTAGGGGCCGAGGCGAACCCCGACGTAATCCTTCGGCGGCGCGACGATCGAGGCGGTCGCCTCGCCCTTGGCGCGCTGGTATACCGGCCCCGTCGGGGTGGGTTCCGGGTTCGCTTCGACGTCGTTGGTCTGGACGAAGGACTCGAAGAGGAAGGGTCGCCGCGTGCGCAGCTCGGGGTCGCGGAAGAAGGGCACGAGGGAGACCCCGTCGATGCTCTTGTCCGCTTTCGCGCCCGCCAGCTCGAGGATCGTCGGGGCGACGTCGATGTTCCCCGCCAGCTGGCCGGTCGAGGTGTTCGGCTTGATTCCCGGCCCCCGCATCAGGAACGGCAGGTGCGTGGCCGGCTCGTAGGCGAGGAACTTGCCGCCGGTGAGCCGGTGCTCGCCGTAGAAGAAGCCGTTGTCGGAGGTGAAGATGACGTAGGTGTTGCGCAGTCGGCCGAGGCTGCCGAGCGTGTCCATCACGGTTTTCACGCCCTCGTCCACGGCCCGCAGCGAGGCCAGCCCCTTCTGGTAGTAGACGCGGTAGGCGCGGATCTCGGTGAACGAGAGGTAGGGGGCTTCGCGGATGAAGCGCGGCTTGTCGTTGACGTTGCCCTCGTTGAACCCTTCGGAGCGGCTGTGGGGGTAGGGGGCGCCGTCGAACAGGGTGTAATGGCGCGGCGCCGGCTCCGGCCCGGCAGGGCGGCGGAAGTCGCCGTGTGGGGCGGTGAAGTCGAGCTGGAGGTAGAACGGCTGTTCCGCCGGGGTCCCGATCATCTCTTCGTAGGCGATGCGGGCGAGGACGTCGGTCTCGTACAGGCAGGGCTTTTCTTCGATCGTCGTGGTCGGGCAGCCGAAGTAGTCGCGTTCGCCGTATTCGCGCGTGTCCCAGCTGCCGGAGTCGCCAAAGGGCCCGTCCAGCGAACCGTTGTCGTTGAGGGTGTAGCCGTAGAAGTAGTGGTGGGTGTCGGCCTTGAGGACGCTGTGCCAGGCGTTCCAGCCGGGCGGCACGTCGGTGCCGTTGTCGTGGGGCTCGTCGCCGTAGCCGTTGAGGAACTTGCCGATGTGGATCGTCCGGTAGCCGGCGCCCTGCAGCCAAGTGGCGAGGTTGTGGGTGTAGGCCGCGCGCGATTTGAAGCCGGTGTAGCCGCCGTTCGGCTGGACGTTGCCGCGGACGTTGCTGTTATGCGCGTAGCGCCCGGTCAGGAGGCTGACCCGCGAGGGGCAGCAGAGGGGGTAGGAGACGTAATAGCGGTTGAAGGTGATGCCGCGGCCGCCGATCAGGGAAAGCGTGTTCGGCATCGCCGGGACCTCGACGCCGCCGGCGTTGAAGACCGAGTAGAGCTGGTCGAGCGTCTCGTCGTCGGTCTGGATCAGGACGAAGCTGGGCTTTTCCGGCGGGAAGGCCGAGGAGGAGGCCGCGTCGGCGCGCTGGACGCAGGCGAAGGTCAGCCCGGCCAGCAGCAGGAGCAGGCTCGCCGCGATGGCGAGGCGCGCCGGCAGCTGCGACCGCGGATGGCTGGTTTGGGAAGCGAACGTCTGCATCGGAGATGAGGAGATCAATTCGAGGGTCGGTACCCCGAACCGGCGTCTCACGCCTGAGTTGCGGCGTGAACGCTAGAAGACGCTCAGGACGCGCCGAGCTTTTTAACTGCTTCGCGGAAGTTTTTGACCGTGGCGCTGGGGGCTTTGCGCCCTTCCAGTTTCTCGCCGTGGCGGTTGACCCAGATCACCGGCACGTTCATTTTCAGCACCGGGGCGATGTCGGTCGTGTAGTCCGAGCCGATGTGCAGCCAGCCTTTCTTGCCGCCGATCCGCCGCGCGCACTCTTTGAAGTGCACCGGGTCGGGCTTGTAGCTGCGCACCTGCTGGGCGGTGACGACGAGGTCGAGTTCGGTCCGCAGGTGGCGGCGACTGATCCCCAGCAGTTTGTCGTCGACGTTGGAGATGATCCCGATGTCGTACTTCTTGCCGAGCCGGTCCATCGCCGCGTTGGACTCGCGGAACGGCAGCCAGTAAGCGACGCTGTTGGGCAGGAACTGGGCCCGCGAGGGCTCCACTTCCCAGCCGATCTCACCGGCGACTTTGACGATCGTGCGGCGCAGCACCTCGGCGTAGAGCTCGTAGGAGCCGGCCATGATTTCGGCCTGCACTTCCATGAAGCGCTCGAGGAAAGGGCCCTCTTCGAAGCTGAAACCGTCTTTGGACGCCTCTTTCTTGCAGGCCTCGACGATGCCTTTCTCCCAGTCGATGAGGGTCCCGTAGCAGTCGGTGGTCACCCATTTGATGTTTTTCAGGCTCGGCAGGGGCATGAGGCAGCGCGGCATTATGTCATTGGATAGTCTGCGCCGCCGCGCCCCTCGCGCCACCCCTCTCTAATGGACCTTCTCGAGTACCAGGGCAAGCAGCTGTTCGCCAAGCACGGAATCCCCGTGCCCAGCGGCGAGGTGGCCGACACGGTCGAGGAGGCCGTGGCCGCTGCGGAGCGGATCGGCTACCCCTGCGCGATCAAGGCCCAGGTGCTGATCGGCGGGCGCGGCAAGGCCGGCGGGATCAAGATCGCCAAGGACGTTGAGGAGGCGCGCGCGCACGCCGACGCGATCCTCGGCATGGACATCGTCGGCCCCCACGGCGAGGGTCCCTTCCGCGTCGACCAGGTCTGGATCGAGGGCGGCTCCGACATCGCCGAGGAGTACTACGCCTCGATCATCCTCGACCGCGGCGAGAAGAAACTGCTGGCGATGGTCTCCGCCAAAGGCGGGATGGACATCGAGGCGGTCGCCGCCGAGGACCCCGACGCCCTGGTCAAACGACATGTCGACCCGACGCAGGCCTTCGACGCCGCCGCGGCGCGCTCGATTGCCGCCGACGCCGGTCTCGCCGAGGACGCGCTCGACGAGGCCGCCGAGGCGCTGGTCCGGCTCGAGGAGGTGGCGCGCGAGGAGGACGCGACGCTGATCGAGGTCAACCCGCTGATCGTCACCGCCGGCCGCGACGTCGTCGCCCTCGACTCGAAGGTGACGATCGACGGCAACGCCCTCTTCCGCCACCAGGACCTGGCCGAGGTCGCCGACACGGTCGACGACCCACACGAGCAGATGGCGAAGGAAAAGGGGCTCACCTACGTCAAACTCGACGGCAACGTCGGCATCCTCGCCAACGGCGCCGGGCTCTGCATGTCGACCCTCGACGTCGTCGCCCAGGCCGGCGGCGCGCCCGCCAACTTCCTCGACGCCGGCGGCGGCTCCAAAGCCGAGGCGATCGTCAACGCGCTCGAGGTGATCACCTCCGACGAGAAGGTCGACGCGATCCTCTTCAACATCTTCGGCGGCATCACCCGCTGTGACGAGATCGCCAAGGGGATCATCACCGCCTCCGAGCAGACCCAGCTGCAGGTGCCGCTGGTGGTCCGGCTCGACGGCACGAACTCTGAAGAGGGGCGGGCGATCCTCCGCGAGGCCAACCTGCCGAACATGCACGAGGAGAGCACGATGCTCGACGCCGCGCGCAAGGTTGTCGAGCTCGCCGGGAGCGGCTCATGAGCATCATCGTCGGCGAGAACACCAAGCTCGCGGTCTCCGGGCTGACCGGCCGCGAGGGCTCCTTCCACGGCCTCCGCAACAAGGCCTACGGGACCGACCTCGTCGCCGGCGTGACGCCGGGCAAGGGCGGCCAGGACGTCGAGGGCACGCCGGTCTTCGACACGATCAAGGAGGCCGTCACCGAGGCCGGCGCCAACACCTCGATGATCTTCGTCCCGGCCCGCTTCGCCGCCGCGGCGATCGACGAGGCGATCGAGTCCGGGGTGGAGACGGTGATCGCGATCACCGAGGGCATCCCCGTCCTCGACATGCTGAAGACCTACTGGAAGGCGCAGGAGGCGGGCGTGCGGCTGATCGGGCCGAACTGCCCCGGCGTGCTCTCGCCCGGCAAGGCCAACGTCGGCATCATCCCGGCCCAGTTCTTCGACCCGGGGCCGATCGGCGTCGTCTCCAAGAGCGGCACCCTGACCTACCAGATCGGCAACGAGCTGAAGCAGGCAGGGACCGGCAACTCCTCGATCGTCGGCATTGGCGGCGACCCGATCGTCGGCTCCGACTTCATCGACATCCTCAAGCTCTACGAGGCCGACCCCGAGACCGAGCTGATCGTGATGGTCGGCGAGATCGGCGGTGACGCCGAGGAGCGGGCGGCCGAGTTCATCGCCGCCGAGGTCTCGAAGCCGGTCGTCGCCTATATCGCCGGCTTCACCGCGCCTCCCGGCAAGCAGATGGGCCACGCCGGGGCGATCATCTCTGGCTCTTCGGGCACCGCCCAGGCGAAGAAAGACGCGCTCGAAGCGAAGGGCGTGCGGGTCGGCGAAAGCCCGACCGAGACGGCGGCGATCGCCGCCGAGATGCTGCGCTCGCTCTAGGGCCCGTAGTCAGGCTTCGGCCGCAGGACAAGGTTGCGGAGGATCGTCTTCATCCCGGACAGGGAAGAGCTGTAGGGCCCGGAGCCGGGGCTCAGGCATCTGCAGGTCGTCTGGTTCACCCCGATCACGACGCCGCCGATATGGGCGAACGCCCAGTAGCGGGTGGGCGGGTAATCGGGACACCCGTCGTCGAAGGTCCGGCGTCTGTAGCCGGCGGAGATCACCGCGTGTCCCGGCCCCCACTCGAACCTCGTCGTCCGGGTGCAAGGGGGCCGGTTGATCTTCCCGAGGAACGACCCCCGGAATCGCGCCCAGCTCCGCCGGGTCCAGGTTTCGATGTTGAACCCGTCGTACCGGAGTTCGATCTTGGCACCGGGCAGGCCGCCCTTCTCGATGACGGTCGCGGTTTGCAGCTCCGCGGGGGGGAAGTCGTTCCTCGGTTCAAACGTGCTTCCCAGCCAGTAGACGGGAAGCATCAGGTCCGGATCTTCGAGCACGACCTCGGTGTCCTCGCGTTCAGCTTCCGTATACGGCGAGGGCGATTCGAGGCGACCTTGCTGGATCTGCGCGTATCGGAGAACGGCACTGTCGTTTTCCCTGCCGGTCAGCCCGTCCGCCTCAAGGGCGGCCAGCAGCTTGCCGTAACGCCACACCAGCACTGACGCGGGCTCATCGTCTTTCTTGAAGTGAAAGAGGGTCGCGGTGGGTCCGGCAGGGCCGAGGGAGATCGGCCCCATGCGGCGCCAGCTCGTCAGCCTGGCAATTACCTCGAGGAGGATCCGGGAGCCCTTCAGGGCGGCCTCCTCGCTGGGCGTGTTGATGGTTTCCCCCTTGACTAGTCGCGGAGCCGGTTCGCTGTCGGGGATCCGGAAGCGACGTTCGTAGCTGAATTCGCAGCCTTCCGGCCTATAGCGGGCAACCCACCTGTCGTAAGCACGGAGGATTCCGAGCTCGGATTTGTCGTAGGCCACGCATTCGCTTCCATCGCCGACCGTGTAACCGGGCGGGAGATCGTGCAGCCGCAACACCGTTTCCAGCGCCTCGGTGCGCAGGCTCCCGTTCGGTTTCGATGCCCCCTCGGCCGTGGGGACTGCGAGCAGGAGTAGGGCTGCCGCCAGAACGAGTGCCTTCCCCATGAGGAGAGTATGCCGCGAAGAGCCGCCGGACCGGGCGCCGTTGCTAGGGTCGATGGCCGATGGCAGGCGACACGATCTCATTCGCGCGCGGCGCTCCCAGCGCCGACATCCTCCCCCACGAGCAGCTGCGGGAGGCGGCGCAGCGGGCGCTCTCCTCCGACTGGGAAACCGCCCTCTCCTACGGGGTCGGGATCGGCCATCCCGGGCTCTGCCAGTGGGTCGCGGAGCGGCACGGGCACCTCGATCCCGCGCAGGT
>Ga0190273_10000478_pt1 | contig 15141 bp, 7 predicted proteins | sample Popmic504IS_FD_134513 | JGI IMG/M metagenome (GOLD analysis project Ga0190273, IMG submission 134513) | Populus adjacent soil microbial communities from riparian zone of Shoshone River, Wyoming, USA - 504 IS | ecosystem: Environmental > Terrestrial > Soil > Riparian zone > Trees stand | place... | reverse complement strand
GAGTTGGCGCGGAAGAAGAACGGCTCAGGCGTGCGATTGCCATTGATCGTCGAGGTAACATCGTTTTCCAGGACGGTGATTCGGGCCTGCCGGTCATGCCATTTAGCGCGATTGACCGTCATGTCAAACTGTATGTAAGCCGCGCGATACGGTCTCAAGGTCGAAGTCGGCGAGCAAGGGTCTGCATAAGGAGCGCCGGGTTTTGGCGGCTGCCCGTTGACCAGAAAGAGGCCGGGCGCGCCGCTCGGCGTGAATGATTGATAAGCTCTCGCGGGCCAGCCGTACTTCGTTATAACCGGAGCGCCCGGAGTGCCTGAGCCGTTATCCGTTCCCTCGTGAAACTTCATAGCGTTTAGTTCGGCAGCAGTACCGTTCTGCGGAAGCAACTCTATCTGCGCCGATGTGAGCACGCGCGCGAAGAAGAAGAGGAACGGGTCTGTGCTCTGCGATGCGACGCGGGAAGCCACAGGATCGTTGAGCAACGCGGGATCGACCGCAGGCTTTCCGTCTATCGTCTCGCCTTGCAGCACACGATGACGGGGCAGACCTCCGCTGACCTCTATATCCAGAGGCGGCTGCGGCGAGCGATGACCTGCCTGCGCCGGGATGTAAAATGGATAGCCTTTGAACGTGGGGGTCGGCATCGGCGGCATCGCTCTATCCGGGATCGGAACGATGGCGGGATTGGGTGTGCCGCCGACGATTTCCCCGTCGGGCAGGTTGCGATCCTGCGTTCCCGCTTCAAAGACATCATGGTTGCGCCACAGTTCCCACATGCCCTGCGCGAAGTGCGGGTAGAGGTGGCAGTGAAAGATCGCATCGCCCGGCGTAAAGTTACGATTCCCTCCGCCGCCGTAATTTATCTCGTAGGTAAAGGCCGCGCCCGGCGAGATAGTTTGCGAGTCCAGATAAGTCGAATTCTCATCGCGCGGACTTTGCAGCCATTGATGCGCGTGAAGATGAAAGACGTGCGTTTCCTTCGGCCCGGCGTGTAGATTACGAAAGCGCACGGGATCGCCAAGATAAGAATGAACCACGTTGGCCGGATCATCCGGGAAGAGGACTTCGACGGCCTTGCCCGCAGTATCCTTCCTGACGATCAATGCGGGATCATTATTCGGGTGCGACTCAAGAAAGAACTCTTCGTATTTGCACTCGGCGCATTTGGCCGATGGGCCCACCTTCTTACGATTGGCGAGCACGATTGCGCCCATTCCGCCCGAGCCGTAGTTGATGGCAAAGCCGTCGCGCACGCCATGAAATACTTCCTGATCCAATTCCGGGAAAGCCTGCACGGCCTTGATCTCGTCGTGAAAGACGACCGTGAACTCGCGGAAGTTCTGGCCGCAGGTGCTTGACGGCGGCGCGTTCAAGCAGTTCTCCGTAAAGCCCGTGATGATGGCATTCACGTCCGTGTATATAATCTCGTTGCCCTGTAGCATGTTGAGGATTGGCGTGCCATCAGGGTATCTCGCCTCGTAGTTGATCTGCGGCGTGTTGTTCAGATTGCGCGTCGGCGAGGACGCAGCCGCGAGCTGCGCGCCCGTCACCTGCGACCGATACCACTTAGAACCTTTGGGCTCGACGTTGACAGAGCCGAACAGCCCAAGATCGAGTTGCCCTCCGTCACCCTCGCCCCCTGCGGGTGCGCCCATCGAGTACAAAAGGTACTGGCCCTCCTTGGCCGCGTACCATTTGTACGTCCTGGTATCACCCGGCGCGACCAGCGTAGAAGTGTTCTTACCGACGTTCGCTCCGTCATCCTGATTGGGCCCATTGACGTAATCGAGCCCGTTGACGTGCATCGAAGCGTACCGCGTAAAAGTAGAATTGTTATTGGGCCGCGTCGTGGCGAGCAGGTTCGTAAAGTTCACCTGCAAGCAGTCTCCCTCGTTGACGCGCAGTACGATGGGCCTCGGTCGCTTGTCTGGCCGCAGTTGGACGTTGCCGGGCCCTGAGCCTATGACATCGCGCCGCAGCGCAAACAACATGCCCGCCGGATTGAATGCTCCGAATCGATTGTAGGTATAGACCTGATCCAGTGCGACCACGTTGGCGACCACCACATTGTTGCATGAAGGAGCCGTGGGCGCTGGGGGCGGCACGGGACTCGGAACTGGCGTCGGGCTCGGAATCGGCGTCGGCGTCGCCACAGGCAATGGATCGACCTGGCACTGCGCCGTTTCGCAGGGGTCAGGCAAGTCCGGGATGGGGCTGTCACATGGCCCTCCCCCACAGGGGGGCGGCGTCGGTGACGATATTGGTAACTCGCCTGGCTGGCAATTCGCCGTTTCGCCGCAGGGGTTGGGTAAATCGGACGCCGCTACAGGCTGTGACGAGGTACTATTACCTCCGGTCGCTATCGAGTCTTGAGCGCCCGCTGTCGCCTGTGCGCTTCCGGTATCCTGCGTGGTCGTGCCGCTCTGCTGCTGTCCGAAGGTGATGCCTTGAAGAGCTGCGATCAGCGCACAACATATTGTCAGATAGACCAAGGGCTGGATTCGTGACGTGAAAGCACGAGCGCGGTTCATGGATGGCTCCTTTTTTGTTGAACCACCAACGCACTCTGCGCTAAGATGCAGTTTGTGCAGAAAGCATCCTTAGCACTTCGTGTGTGGAGGTTGTATTTCAAAACCAGCCCCGTCGTCACTTGCAGGTGACGACGGGGTTGTTTAATTAAGCACTACATTCTTTCCGAAGCTGATGGGTGATGAGACGGAGAGGGAACCGGACGCATATCGCACTTCGAGCCCACAAAGCGAGACCAATGCTTTGCAGGAAACAGTGCCGGGGCGAGGTGGATTGCATCTTCTTTGCTCTGGTCTAAATTGTGAGGGGGAGGACGGGGGACTAACTAAACATTACAATTGCCTTGCGATCTACTGCTAAAATTATTGCGTCGACAAAGTAAACCGAATCGACAAACCGCGTCAACTTGAGAAAGTGTGCCAGCTTCTTGACGAATTTGTGTCACTCGACGATACCCGGCCAAGATCGAATCGGTTCACACATTTCCTTTATATATTAAGCGGGCGCAAGGCCAGTGCATCCGGGTCTGTTGTAAAAATAAGTGTGAATCGCGAAGAGATCAGACTGGCTTTCAACTATGCAGCAATCTGAAGCAGGCTTGCTTCATTGAAGCATTTGCTGTAGAAAGCTCGCCAGCATATGCTGGCGCGCCGGTTGCTAATTCTTGTGACATGATTATTCTCACTCCTCATTGACTTTTGTTTTCCTGCTGACGAATCAACTCGGTCGCCAGCAAGCCACTTGATTCTTTCATGAGTGAATGACCCGTTTGCTGTTTTCCTTTCCGGGGAAATAAGAAGCTAGAAAGTTCGGTCATTTGCTCTGCGTGTTCGTTCACCTTCGGCAGAGGCACGGCACGTAATAAAAAATGGCTTTGTGTCATTACAGGTAGAGTGTTCGTGTGATGAGTGACGCGAGTTACGCGCACTCACAACGAATAAGACGCGAGGCCATAAGCTAAGGATTCGACCGAAATTTTCCTGCGCGCCGTAGAGAAGGCGGGCCATAAAGCTGACTCGTAGAAGTGCCTGTTTGTCGGTGAGTACCAAAACGAACGCCGGTTTGCCTCCGAAGCTGGCCTGCGTACGGCAGAGAGTCCTGAAGCGACTTTGACACTTTCGTAGTGACCCTTGATGAATATCAAAAAGGCTCGTGTGCAGACCTGGCAGACGCCGTCCGGGAGATGATTTGTCTCATACTTATTGCTGAAGGGGAGATACATGGCTACAAAAAATATAAACAAGTTATTACGCGAATTATTTGAAGTCAGCCTCGAAACGGCATCTCCGTCGCTCATGACTAAGGCAGAAGAGTTGCGGCAAGCCAACTCCCGACTTGAAGAAATATTCGCGGAGGGAAAGACAGAGATACGCATCTTGATCGTTGCCGATGGGGATGTTACTTTCAGGGACAAAGATTTCGGCTTAACCGAACTGATTGATAACGCCCTTTTGCATGACCGCATGCCGTGGGAGGAGATAACAGTTGTCCGAGCGTATCGCCTGGGCAAAGATAGTGGAAATTCGATTCCAGACTTCAGGTTCGACAAAATTCCTGACCCCCCGCACGACCAGCCTCTGAGTTCCTACGACCAGATATGGCTCTTTGGTCACGTAGGGGAGAAGGGGGCTCTCTCAGAGGCTGAAATAAGAGAGCTTGCCAAATTTATGAACAACGGCGGCGGTGTCTTTGCCACAGGCGATCACGAGGATTTGGGAGCCGGGCTCTGCGGCAAAGTGCCGCGCGTGCAAAATATGCGCAAATGGCTTTCAGTGGATAGCCCCCCGCCCAGAAATACAATCTTTCGCGTTGACTCGCTCCGCGAAGGTCACGAGCCGGGCTTTGACGTATCTGATCAATCCGACGATGTTCCACAGGAAATTCGCCCTGTCTTGAGAATGAAGGGTACAACGTCTTCCGAGCCGCATGAACTGCTCAGCCGTTCCCCCTTCGCAATCACTGTGTTTCCAGATCACATGCATGAGGGCGAATGCCGCATCCCGTCAATCCTCACAGATGTAATCCGCCTTGATGACAAAACCGAATTCAAGGAATACCCGCCGGAGCGCGGTAAGGGTGAGGATGAAAGGCTGGCACCTGTGGTGGTCGCCATCTCTACTTCTGCGAGCGGATTTGTGACGGGAGATAGCCAAGGCCCTTTTAAGCCCGTGATTCCTCGCTGTTATAACGTAATCGTCGCCTATAACGGACACCAGGCGAGTCGGGCAAGCGATAAGAGTGAGAGAGAGGGTGTTGGCCGAGTGGTAGTTGATTCCAGCTTTCACCATTTCGTAAATATTAATCTCAAGGGTTTCAAGGGCGGGTCGGAGCATGGGCCGGCAATCAAGCAGTATCACAGGAATATAGATTTATGGCTTCGCCCGCCGCAGAAGCAGGTGAGCTATTACATGAACATGCTCCTCGCTGCACGATACGTGTCGCCGCTCATTGAAGAGGTTCGGGCGGGCGATCAGATCACACAGGACAGCGTAATGTTCGTAGGAACTGCCACCCATCAGGCAATCGCTGACAGATTCTCGTCGGTGGATGCAACCCGGTGCGCCGTCGTCGCTGCCGGTATGATCTCAGAGGATTTCAAGCTGGACTTAGAAAGTCTCATAGACCCGTGGGCGGTATCGTCTACACAGGCAGACCTTTCATACCTGCTGTTTAATACAGACATCCTCGTAAAGTTTCTTTTGGGAAGCGCCATGCTGGGCATTGCGCGTAACTTGCCGGAAAGCTCAAATAAGGTTAGCAGTGAGCTTGCCAAGGGCGAAGAGCGCGAGAAGCAGTTGCGAGGCTTTATCGCTGGCGGCGTGCGAGAGGCGGCTAAGCTTCTGCCACCTATCGCCACACGGTCAATCGCCGTCCTCAACGAATTCACGACAACACTTAACACGTCTCTATGATTCAATTTGGACTGAGCAATTAGGAATCATCAAGGCTAGGAAATGGTTCGGCGCTTCAGGCCATATCAAGATAGAAGGATCGAACAAAGGGCATGCGGGTCGTTGCCCGGATGAGAAGCGCAAACAGAAAATCGAGAGAGCCGAGCAAACCATCAGCGCTCGCAGACACACCAATATTTGGAGAGGAGAAAGTCATGGCTGAGTGTTCAAAAAAGGATTGGATAAAATCCATAGTGACGGATATTACAGGCACGGAGAAGGAAAGTGCTACATTCACGATCCACAAGGAAGAGGATAATGGAGATTTCACGGGGAAATTTAAGGTAGACGGCGGGCAACCGGAGGACATCAGCGGAAACTGTTCGAACGATCATATCGGGTTCGAGAGGCAGAGCGGTAATTTCAAGTACCGCTATGAAGGGAAATTAACCAAAAAACCGCATCAGCCAGATGAACTGGAAGTCAAGAATGGCACGCGCACTCAAATAAACGTTTCCCTGACGAACGAGGGGGGGTCGCAATCGCAGTCGAGGGGCTCGGAAACCACAGCGCCTGCTCCCCCACCCCCGCCTGACGATTGGATCGCTGAACAGGGCGGTACTTTATTCAATAGCCCTGCTCAAAAACCCTGATCGCCTCCTCGTGCCACTTTGCGTCGAAGCACGACCGGCGACAAAAGTTCATGAGGAGAGGGTATGTAGTTGAGCGCTCCGCGAAGTTTTATACGCGGAGCGCTCAGGTATGCCTGCAAAGGAATGACACGCGTTATCTGGATTCGTGATTACTTCTTCTGTGATGATTCTCCCCCTGATTAGCGCATTATTGACTTCATACCGAGCCTGTATCTAGAATCACAGCCTATTAACCGCGTCGGATGCTACGGCGGCCCTTTCCGCCTCAAAGAATATTAGTTCCACACATCAGAATAGTTCTGATGCTTACCAGCGCAAAATTTTTCCCGACAGGTTTAGAGTTCTTGAGACGCTCTTTGGTGCTCAAATATGCAAGCATACAGGAAAACGAAGCTCAGCGGCCCGGTTCGTTGGCACGGACGCGGCCTCGACGTGCAACAAGATGAAAAAGGGAGACCGCGCGTTAGCAATGGCTTTCGCCGCGTGGTCGCGGTTCAATCGCAACCTCATCCGGTTCGAGAGGCCGCCAAATCCTTAGCCCTCTCTGTAGCTATTCTCGTTTCGCTGGCGTTGTTCTCGAAGGCAATAATTGTCGCTGCCTCCTCCTCGTTGAGCCTGCCATCGCCGCTCATCCTGCAAGAGCGCTCACAAGATGGATTGCTGCAAAATAATAGCCTTCAAACTGAGACGGTCGAACTCAAACTTGGCGAGACAATCAAGCGTCAGATTAAGGGCGGTGAAGTTGATGCTTCCAGCGTGAGGCTCACAGCAGGACAGTACGCCCGTTTGGAAATCAGCTGGCAGGGTGTTGACCTTGTGGCCTCCGTGACGAAGCCGGATGGCAAGGGGCTCTTTCAGTTCGATACGCAGGTTATCGGGCCTGGAGCAATATCGCTTTCAATAATCGCCGACCAGACGGGACTCTACAAACTCGAAGTACGTCGCTTAGAGACGCAGGCGGCCAATGGCAGCTACGAGCTAAAGCTCGAAGACGTGCGCCAGCAGCCGACACCCGAAGATGAGATTCGTTTAGCCGCCGAACGATTGATGGCCGAGGCACAGCATCAACAGGTGAAAGAGGCGGCCATCAGTAAGTACGAAGAGACCGTTCAGCTCTGGCGCAGGTTACAAGATGAACAGGGCGAAGCCAACGCGTTGCGCGGTCTTGCCAATCTCTACAGAACCGTGGGCGATCTCAAGAAGGCCGAAGAAAATTACAACGCGGCCATCGCGCTCTGGCAGAAGAGCGCAGACCCTCAATGCGAAGCATATCTGCTCATAGACCTTGGGCTGGCCCGGCAGAACCTGCTATCGCCGGATAGTGCGCTCGGCGTCTACAACGAGGCGCTGCTCAAGTTTCAAAATGCCAAAGATAGCAAGGGGGAAGCGCTTGCCAACTACAGCCTGGGCCTGGCCAATGCAAGGCTCGGCAAATTATCCGAGGCATTAAAGTTTTATGAAACGGCTCTGAAAATATATCAGGCTACGGGTGACAGCTTCCTTGAAGCGAGAACACTTAACAATATAGGCGGCGCGTATGGAATCCTCGGCGAGCACGATAAAGCGCTGGAGCTATACGGAAAAGCCTTGACGATCTTGCGAGAGCTTAAGGATCAATATCGAGAAGGCATCCTCATCAATAATATCGGGCAAATATATAATGACCTGGGCGATTGGCAGAAGGCTAAGGAAAGCTATCAGCAAGCTTTATCAATATACAAATCCTTATTGAAGAGGGAAGACTGGACGGTTTGCAGCAAAGAGCTATCGGAACAAAACGCCAGTATATGTAACGCAGCGGCCTCTTCGCTGGATAACGTGGGCGAGCTTTACAATACGCTTGGCGACCCGCGCGCGGCGTTGGAAACATTCAAAGCGTCGCTTTCTATACGCCAGAGCTTGAAGCAGCCGCGAGGGCTCGGCTCAACTCTTTCACGTATCTGCTACGCAACTCACCTGGAGGAGAGGCATAAAGATGCTCTCGTCTTCTGCCATCAGGCTCTTCCATATAATCAAGTCGCGAAAGATTACCGCGAGGCAACTACCTATACAATAATGGGGATGATTCACTCGGCGCTCAACGAGCCGGAGAAGGCTCTGGAGTATTACGAAAAGGCTTTGCGCCTTGAGGAGAAGGCAGGCGACCGCCGATTGCAAGCGATCACACTAGATAAGATGGGCGGCTCCTATGGCTTGACAGGAAACTCCGTCGAATCATTTAAGAGCTACGAACGCGCCTTGCAACTCTGGCGCGAGATTAAAGATAGAGACGGCGAGGCGCTGACCGTCTACAACCTTGCACGTGCCGAGCGCGTGCGCGGCAACCTTACAGAGGCACAAAGACTAAGTGAGCAGGCCGTCGGGTTGGTCGAATCACTGCGCGGCAACATTACCGGCCAGCGCCTGCGCACCGCTTATTTTGCCACCAAAGTAAACTTTTATGAGTTGGATATAGACCTGAAGATGCAGAGAGCCCGTACTGAAAACAGAGATGAGCTTGCGGGCCAGGCGCTTCAGATGAATGAGCGTGCGCGGGCGCGCAGCCTGCTCGACCTGTTGAACGAGGCACGCATAGAAGTTCGCCCCGATGCTGGCCCGGCACTGAAAAGGATGCTGGAATACAAAGCCTCTGTTCAGCGGAAATTGAATGATAAAGCAACTGCCCTGACAAAATTGCTTAACGGCAAATACCAGAAACAACAGGCCGACGCGATGCAGGCCGAGATAGATCATCTCAACCTTGAGTATGACGAGACGGAAGCGCGAATCAAGATGCAGGACGCGCGCTATGCGTCTTTGACAAAACCGCAGCCCCTGAGCTTGAAGGAGATTCAGCAGGGATTGCTTGACGACCGCACGCTGCTGTTGGAATACGCGCTCGGCGAGCAAAGAAGTTACCTCTGGGTCGTGAGCTCGACGAGAATCAAATGGTACGAACTGCCGAAGCGCGCGGAGATAGAAGAGTCTGCCAGGCGCTTTAAGCAGAGCATCACGGCGAGCCAGAAAAACGCAGGAGAGACGGCGCAGCATTACCAGTCGCGTCTTCCTGAAGTGGAGAATGAGTACAGGCAGGCAGGAGCGGCGCTTAGACATATACTGCTCGGCCAGGCGACAGCGGAACTTAAGGACAAGCGGCTCTTGATTGTCGCGCAAGGAGAGCTTCAGTCAATCCCCTTCGGCGCTATCTATGACGCTCCTCCGTCGGATGTTAATAAAGGGACGGAGTCTGCGCGAGCTGGCGCTTCCGCGTCTGAGCCTCTGCCGCTCATAGTGAGGCACGAAATAATCTCTCTGCCCTCGGCGACCACGCTGGCGATGATACGCGCAGACCGGCGCAAGCACGCCGCTTTAAAATCGGTGGCCGTCCTGGCCGACCCCGTCTATGAGAAAGACGACCCGCGATTGATGACGGCGGGCAGGACGAAAACGCCTGGTCAAACGCTCGCCTCTAAGCCTGCGCAGTTCGAGCAGCTGTTAAGAGAGTACGCCCTGCCCAGGCTCATGGCGTCTAGACAGGAAGCCAGAGACATTATGACCATGATCCCCGCGGGGATGGGTCTTGAGGCGCTGGATTTTAAGGCCAGCCGTGCAACCGCGCTAGACCCTTCGCTCGGCCAGTACCGCGTGGTTCACTTCGCAACGCATAGTCTCTTCAACGATGAATATCCTGAGCTGTCTGGTATAGTACTTTCGCTGTACGACGAACGTGGTCGCCCGCTGGAAGATGGCTTCTTACGATTACAAGACATCTACAACTTGAAGCTGCCGGTTGATCTCGTCGTCTTGAGCGCCTGTCGCACCGGCTTGGGGAAGAACATACGCGGCGAGGGATTAGTAGGGCTGACGCGCGGCTTTATGTACGCGGGGGCGTCGCGCGTGATCGCTACCCTTTGGAAAGTGGATGACGAAGCAACAGCGGAACTGATGAAGAGTTTCTACCGGCATCTATTCTGGGACAAGATGACACCGGCGGCTGCTCTGCGAGCGGCACAGGTCTCCATGCGCGCACAGCGCAGGTGGCGCGCGCCCTACTTCTGGGCCGGTTTTGTCCTGCAAGGCGAATGGAAATAGCGCCCGTCGTCATAGAGAAAGAGAGAAGCGAGCGGTTGGCAGAAGAAGAGGAGAAATCTGTTTGAGTCGGAGTGCAAAAGTTGAACAGCTCGGTACGGCATAAGAAGGAGTGGGTCTTAACTCAGGAAGCGTTTGATGGCCTTCTCTGTTGGCTCGATACAGACCGTGCGCGAGCCGGAAGAAAATATGAAGAGATTCGCCAAAAGTTAATCAAGATATTTGTTTGCCGTGGATGCACCGTGGCAGAGGAGCTGGCAGACGAAACCATCAATCGAGTCGCAAAGAAAGTTCCGGAATTCAGGGACACCTATGTCGGTGAGCCCGTACACTACTTTTACGGCGTGGCGCACAACATTCACCTGGAATATTTAAGAAAAAAGCGGGAGGCCGAACGTGCTTTGCCGCCTCCGCTCGTGGATCAGTGCGACGATACTGAGCTTGAGTATGAATGCCTGGAAGAGTGTATGGCGAAGCTGCCGCCGGAGTACCGTAATCTGGTCCTGGAATACTACCAGGATGATAAACGAGCAAAGATAGAGCACAGGAAAAGATTGGCCGAGCGGATGGGGATAGAGTTGAACGCGCTCCGTATCAGGGCATACAGGATCAGGCTGGAGCTGCATGACTGCATACGCGAATGCCTGCGCCAGGGTGAGGCGGCGTGAAATAGAATCAGTGTTTATGACAGTTATTATAAAGGGAGGAAACTAAGCGCCGCATTGAGTGAATAATGTCTGAAATTGACGAGGAAAAAGCGATCAGGAACTATCTGTTGGGGGAACTCTCCGAGGATGAGCGGGAGCGACTCGAAAAGCGCCTTCTGGGTGACGACGATTATTTCCAGCAACTGCTTTTCGGAGAGGAAGACCTGATAGATGATTATCTCGTCGGTGGATTGACCACTGAAGAGCGCTCACGCTTCGACAGCTACTTTCTGAGCGCTCCCGAACGCCGTCAGCAGTTAAGATTCGCCAAGGCTTTCAAAAAATATGCCGCCGCATCGCCGGTAAAAACAATGCCTGAAGATACGGTCGCTCCCAGGCGCTCAGCCCTACAGGCTTTTTTGCTCTCCCTTCGTCCTCCCAGACCGGCCCTGCTCTTCGCGCTCGCCACCACTCTGTTGATCGTTATAGGTGGAATCTGGTTCATCGGACGATGGTCACAGCCAGCGCCTGTCGTGACCCGTAATAACCCGCCCGCGCCGACGCCCGGCACGCAGCCCGGCCAGACAACGAATCTGAACGGGGGCGAGACAGTCACGCAGGCGACTCCAACATTTATCGCGAATAACGCCAGGGAACAGACGACTCCGACACCGCCCGCGAAGGTTGAAAGACCGAAGGCTTCCGCCGTCTTGCCTGTGACGCTTGCCTCAGGGCTTGTGAGGGGAGGCGGAGATTTGAAGAGAGTGAAAGTCTCGCCAGACACCTCTCTCGTACGCTTGCAGCTTGAGCTTGATACGGGCTCGGATGATTATCAGAGCTACAGGGCTGTGCTGCAATCAGCCTCCGGCCAGGAGGTGTTGACGCGCAACGGCCTGCGTGCCAGAGCTACTGCGCGCGGCAAGACGCTGACGCTGGATGTCCCCGCCCGCCTGCTCAAACGCGATGATTATTTTCTCAGGCTCAGCGGCCAGAACTCAGACAGAGAGTTCGAGGCCGCAGGTGCTTACAGCTTCAGGGTTATCGACTAAACCCTCTTGCCCCGTTTTCTTTCGGCGCGCGCGGAGTTCGAGCGCGCGGCCACCCTCACACGAAATGCACGCGAACGCGAACTGTTGCAGGAGCGCGCGCGTGCGTGCTCCATCGACCACACGAATCAATAGCGAGAGATAATCGCCTGTAACGCGATGCAGAAGTAAAGAACTTTTTACAACTGGCCCGCGCTTTTATGCGTATAAAGGTTGCGATTAAAAACGCTACTCTATAATCTCCGAACTTAAAAGATGAATGAGCTGGAAACGAACCTTGATAGAGAGATAGAGAAGTCCGGCGCGGCGCTGGACGCATGGGTGCGCGAAATCGTCCGCTGGCACTTTGACCCTGAGACCGGCACTCCCTTCTGGCTGGAGTTTGCGAAGACCTTGGGGTGGAGACCGCAGAGCGAGATACAAACCTTTCGTGATCTCACACGCTTCGGGTTTTTTCAGGACGAGTGGCTCAGGGGCGGGCCTGTGCGCAGATGGATTCCACGCGCCTATGAGGGAAAACCCGTCTACATTTTTGAGACGGGTGGAAGCACGGGCGTTCCGAAGTCCCGCATCAGCATAGAAGATTTCCGCATCGATTACGAAGCGTTCAGCCGCACGCTCCCAGAAGAATCATTCCCGCCGGGCGCGGACTGGCTGATGCTTGGGCCATCAGGGCCACGCCGTCTGCGACTCGCCGTCGAGCACCTAGCGCAGTATCGTGGCGGCATCTGCTTTATGATCGATCTTGATCCGCGCTGGGTCATCAAGCTGCTCAAGATGGGCCAACCGAAGATGGCCGAACAGTATAAGCAGCACGTTGTCGAGCAGGGACTCACATTGCTGCGCGCGCACGACTCGATTCGCTGTCTCTTTACCACGCCCAAGCTGCTCGAAGCCCTGTGCGAAAAGATTTCGTTGAAGAAGGCAGGCATCACAGGCGTCTTCTGCGGCGGCACTGAGATGACTCCGCAGTTTCACCGCTTCGCCGTCGAAGAGCTGCTCGAAGGCGCGTACTTCGCTCCGACCTACGGCAATACTCTAATGGGCCTGGCCGTGCACAAGCCGCGCCGTCCCGAAGACACTTACGACATCATCTATTACCCGCCCGCTCCGCGCGCCATGATCGAAGTGGTTGATGCGGACGATCCGGAAAAACAAGTCGAGTACGGCCAGACGGGCAGGGTTTGTTTGACGACGCTCACGCGCGAATTTTTCATGCCGCGTTTTCTCGAACGCGATGAGGCGGAAAGAGAGCCGCCGTGCAGCCTTTACCCCTGGGACGGAGTGCGCAATGTCCGTCCCTTCTCAAGACTACAGGCGAATGTAGTCGAAGGAGTCTATTGATTTTGGATTTTGGATTGGCGTGCGTGCGCAGGTTGAAAGCTTTGATTCCAAAATTCAAATCATAGAAAGCGTTAATCTAAAATCCAAAATCTAAAATCCAAAATATGAAGGTGCTTCACATACCCATTTTGCGTCGCGGCGAGCCGTACAGGAGTCTGGATGTGGCGCGCGTGCCGCATCATCGGACTCGTGAGCTGTTCGCAGAGGTCAGCCAGGCCAACACGGGCTTGATCCGGCGGGATTTGCTTGACCAGGAGAGGGGACGCGAGGCGCTCAAGGGATTTTCCTGTGCGGGTTTGTTGGAAATCTGCGCGCGTGCGGCTGAACATTTTATGCAAGACGCGCTGCCTCTGGGCGCTGACACTCAAACGCCGGAGGATTACGTGCGGCAGGTTTCTGCGACGACCGCGCTGCCCTTTGCTCTGGTGCGAAGAAACATGCTGAAGATACGCGGCGTGCTCGCGGAGATGGAGCAGGTGCTCAAAGGGCTCACACGCGGGATTGATCTTTCCATACTCGATGAAGGGTTCGGTGAGCTGAACGGACAGGCTTTGAGTTTTTTCCCGCGCACGCAGTCGCTCGGAGTCGTCTTGCCGAACAACTCGCCGGGCGTGCATACGCTATGGATGCCAGCCTTTGCTTTGAAGATTCCGCTCATCCTCAAACCCGGAAGCAGCGAGCCCTGGACGCCTTATCGTGTTATTCAAGCGCTGATGCGCGCCGGTGCGCCGCCCGAAGCTTTCAGTTTTTATCCGACGGATCACAATGGTGCGGGCGAGATTCTGCGTAGCACAGGGCGCGGAATGATCTTCGGCGATACGGACACGACCGCCGTCTGGCGAGACGATCCGCGTATAGAGGTTCATGGGCCAGGCTACAGCAAGATCATCATCGGCGACGATCAGATTGACGAGTGGGAGAAATATCTGGATGTGATGGTCGCTTCGATTGCTGAGAACAGCGGACGCTCCTGCATCAACGCCTCAAGCGTCTGGGTTTCCAGACATGCTGAAGAGATCGCCCGCGCGCTCTCCGATAGGCTCGCAGAGATCGTCCCGCGTGATGCGGAAGATGAGAGCGCCGTCCTCGCTCCCTTTGCGGACGAACGGGTCGCCGCGCGCATTTCAGAGAACATTGACCGTGCGCTTGCAGAACCGGGCGCTCGCGATGTGACTGCCTCTGAGAGAACAGGCGAGCGGCTTGTGAACTGGCAGGGCTGCGCGTATCTTCTGCCGACTGTTGTATTGTGCGAGACCGCACAGCACCCGCTGGCGAATAGAGAGTTTCTCTTTCCTTTCGCCAGCGTGGTCAAAGTCCGCGAGGAAGAGATTCCGCAGGCTCTTGGCCCAAGCCTGGTAGTGACTGCGATAACTTCCGATGCGAAGTTGATTCAAAGACTCGTCTCGTCTCCTAATGTTGATCGCTTGAACATCGGCCCTGTGCAGACAAATCAAATTGGTTGGGATCAGCCGCACGAGGGAAATCTGTTCGAGCACCTGTACGCGCGTCGCGCTTTTCAGCGCGCAGCCGTTGCATAAGAAAGCATGAAGGTTCTTTACATCACAGCCGGAGCCGCGAACATGTATTGCGGGAGTTGCCTGCGGGATAACGCGCTGGCGGCGGAGATGATCGCGCGCGGCCATGATGTGACGCTCATTCCCATCTACACGCCGACGCTCACGGATGAACGGAACGTCAGCCGGCAGGACAAAGTTTTCTTCGGCGGCATCAGCGTCTATCTTCAACAGCACCTTAAGATTTTTCGTCAGACACCGCGCGTGCTTGATCGTTTGTGGGATTCCGCCTGGGCCTTAAGGCTGGCATCTCGCAGCTCGATTCCGACCAACCCGAAGCTCCTGGGAGAATTGACCGTCTCGATGCTCAAAGGCGAAGAGGGAAACCAGCGTAAAGAGTTGCAGAAGATGCTCGACTGGCTCGCGGGCGAGCAGCCGCCGGATGTCAT
>Ga0190273_10000477_pt1 | contig 15143 bp, 18 predicted proteins | sample Popmic504IS_FD_134513 | JGI IMG/M metagenome (GOLD analysis project Ga0190273, IMG submission 134513) | Populus adjacent soil microbial communities from riparian zone of Shoshone River, Wyoming, USA - 504 IS | ecosystem: Environmental > Terrestrial > Soil > Riparian zone > Trees stand | place... | reverse complement strand
GATATCTGGTGCGATGCCACCGATTTGGTTGGCGATAAGCGCCGCTACTGCCGTGGCTAGTGTAATATCATGCACTGGGTTGACCAGTATAAACCCTAGCAAGGCAGCGGCAGCGGCAACATCGTGGGTGCGGGCAATCATTTTGGAGGTTACTGCACTTTCTTGGCGTTAAAATAGCCAACATACATGGTAATTGGATTAGGCGTAACCATTGTTCTTATAGTATTGGCTTGGTTGCGGCTTGTAAACCAAAGCCTATTAAAAATGACAGGTTTGGGGCCTGTCATTTTGGTTGTCTGTGTTGTCCGACTGCTTAGATGCGGATTAAGCGTGAGCCTGGAGGAAACAAGCGGCACTTTGGTTGGCGCTTACCGTCACGGGATTCATAAGCTTGGCTAAAGACGTCGTTGATGATGTTCATAGTGATCTCCTTATTGTTGAGTGCTTACTTGGCGTATCAATGAGTTTGTTAACTCTGGGTAGCGGTTTTGGTGGCGATCAAGCGCCATTCGTCATTCATGCGAGCCAGGCGGAAAGTCGTTTGCCCGTCAGTCATATCGAACAATTCAAAGATACGTTGGCCGCGGCGCACAAGGTGGCGCAAGCCGTTCTGGAAGGTATATTGTTTGTTGCCGAATTGGATTTGGCGTGGGTAGCTTTTGATTGCTCCGGTTCCCTTGAAGTAAAAGGCGTTAACATCGACGGTTTCGTTGATCATAGTCATGGCAAGCTCCTTGAGAGTGGATTTATAAGTGTTCTTGAAGAGACCGATGCACAAAATTGTGTACGGCGAACGGCTTAGGTAGCGGCTAGTCAGGACATGTACGAAACCGTTCAGTTCGGACAGGTTTGCCTACTAATAGGCACTGACATTGCTTGAGCTTGTAGAAGGCGCACAGGGACTATTCGTTGAGAGGGTTTGCTTGCCTGAAAATGTAATAAAGTCTGTATGCGATGGCCAAAAAGCTGCCTGGCTCGATTTCTCGATGAGGCTGCTGATCCCGCTCATGCTCACATGACTAGCCTTAATTATAGTCCTGTAGTGTACGTTGTCCAGTCGTTTCGTGCCAATTTTTCCATGTCCTGCTAATGTTGTTCGGTGATCAACGTATACTTACCATATGACAGAAAACACTTCTCCCGATCCTAGCCCACGTAACTTGCAGCAGACACCACTACTCACCCACCGTTGGCCGGAAGGCGCCGTAGTGTATCAAGTGTATCCGCGCAGCTTCCAGGACAGCGATAACGATGGTATAGGTGACCTGCCGGGCATTACTTCACGACTAGAGTATATAAAGGAATTGGGTGTAACAGCGATTTGGTTGTCGCCTTTTTATCCATCGCCGATGGCAGATTTTGGGTACGATGTCGCTGATTACTGCAATGTGGCCACATTATTTGGTACGCTTGACGACTTTAAAGAGCTTCGCCAGAAGTCGGCAGCACTTGGTATGAAAGTCATGGTCGACCTGGTGCCAAACCATACTTCCGATGAGCATCCTTGGTTCCAGGCTTCTCGCCTGTCGCCATCTAATGAGTATGGTAATTGGTATGTTTGGCGCGATGGCCGTTTGGACGATGACGGCCACCGACGGCCACCAAACAACTGGTTAGATGCATTGACCGGCCATTCGGCCTGGCAATGGGACGATGGCCGCCGGCAGTATTACCTGCATAGTTTCCATGCTAAGCAGCCGGACCTTAACTGGGCTAACCCAGAAGTGCGTGAGGCCATGAAACAAGTCATGCGCTTCTGGTTGGACTTGGGGGTGGATGGATTTCGTGTCGATGCAGTCTACTGGATGTCCAAGGACCCGCTGCTGCGCGATGATGCTCCCAACGAGGGCTATATATTTGGCGAAGACCCGCCCTATGAGTCCCTGATACATAATAATAGCCACGGTTGGCCGATGGTATATTCCCATTTGAACGAGCTGGCCGGCGTGTTAAAAGAAGCGCCTTACCAAGCCAAAGAGCGCTTTATGGTGACTGAAGCTTACCCGGACCGCCACAATCCGGTGGCGTCATACATGGCCTTTTACGAAGGTGTCGACCTTCAGGTGGCCGCACCTTTTAATTTTGAAGGTGTAAGCCTGCCTTGGCAGGCACAGGCCTGGCGCCGCTTTCTAAAGACATTCCATACGACCCTATTGGCGGAGAGCCCGCTGTGTGTGCCCAGCTATGCTTTTGGTAACCATGACCAGCCTCGCTTAGCCTCCCGTATTGGTACTGATGCTGCCCGAAGTGCGGCAGTCATGTTGTTGACCCTGCCTGGCATGGCATTTATTTACTACGGTGAAGAGTTGGGAATGGTGGATGTGCCGATACCGCTGCAAAACATCCAGGATCCGGCAGCGCTTGGTGATCCTGCCAAAGGCCAAGGCCGGGATCCGGCACGGACGCCTATGCAATGGACTGCTGGAGTAAACGCTGGGTTTACAAATGGACCTAGGCCGTGGTTGCCGCTAGCCCCCGATTTCCAACGGCGTAATGTAGACGCACAAGTGGCCGATGCAAGCTCGATGTTATCGCTGTACCGCCATCTGGGCGGGTTACGTCAGCGTAGCGCAGTGTTGCGCTACGGCACTTTGGAAGTCCTAGACCTTAAGCAAGCATATGTTTTGGCCTATATGCGCCACTACCAAGGGCAATCTTTGCTGGTTGTAATTAACTTTAGCCATGAGCCAACCGATGTCGAGCTGGATCCAGTTATGGCAACCAAGCTTGAGACATGCTTAGCCACGAGCCTTTATGCTAAAATGCCCCCTGTTAACGAAAGTGTAATGCACCTGGAAGCACATCAGGCAGTGGTATTCGAACTAGCCTGCCATGATGGCGACAACGATAGGTAGTCCTGTGTTACAGCCCCATTTATGACTGTTTGATGTCTTTGCGTAGCTTCATTCCCGAAGGTGGGAATTTGATATAGAACACCGTACCCTTGCCTTCAGTGCTCTTGAACCAGGCCTCGCCGTCGGCAGCCTCGGTGAATAGCTTGACCATGTACAAGCCTAAGCCGCTGCCGTCGCTATCGACGCTGGCGGCATTTTGCGCCCGGTAAAAGCGTTCAAATACGTGCGGTTGGTCTGCTTTAGGGATGCCGAGGCCATTGTCCCGGACTTCTAGCAGATAGCCGTCGTCTGCTTTGCTAAAGTTAACTATAACTTCCCCGCCCTCACTCTTGCCGTAGCGCAAGGCATTACCTACGAGGTTGTGGACGATTTCGCTAAACAGCGTGGCATCGAGCGGTGTTTTGCTAACATTTTCTTGCGCGGTAAAGGTAACCGAAGCCTCTTTGGCCTTGATCACCGGTGCCAATTCGTCCAGGCAATTTCGTATAAGGGCGTTGGCGTCAGTTGGCGAGCTGTTGATTTTGATACGGTTCAGCTCAACGCGTGAAATGTTCAGGATGTCGCTGACTAGCTTGATAAGGCGAACGCTGGCAGTGGTAATTTTACTGACATATGACTGCTGGGTCTTTTCTAGGGGTCCGGCTATACCGTCGCTTAACATATTGCCATACAGACGGATGATAGTAAGAGGCGTACGTAATTGGTGCGAAACCAATGATATAAATTCGTCCTTTGCCCGGTCCAGTTGCTTTTGCTGGGTAATGTCTTGGCACGAGCCAATGACGCGTACCGGTTTGCCACTGGTGCCCCGTAACACAAAGGCACGGTTGCGGACGATAGCGTAGCTGTCATCAGCCTTACGGAATTGGAATTCGATAGTCCACGTAGTGCGCTTGCTGCGTAATAACTTTTGGAACTGCTCTTCCAGGTTGCCGACTTCGTCGGGATGCATGCGGCTGAGCCACCAGTCGATATGCGGTACGATGGAGCGCTTGCTAAAGCCGTACTCGGTTTGTAGTACGTCGTTGAACCACATTGTTTGGCTAGCAATATCCAAGTCGTATACCAAGTCGTGGGTAGCATTAGTGACTGCCCGGAATCGTTCATCGCTCTGCTGCAGGGCATGTTCGGCGGCTTTGTTGTCGGTGATATCCTGTGACGTGCCAAGCATGCGGATGATCTCGCCGGCTTTGTTACGCTTTACTTTACCCATGCCTAACAAATGCCGGATCCGGCCGTCAGGCTGCACAATGCGGTGCTCGAATTCAAATGGTTTGCCGGTGGCGTAGGTGTCGTTGATAATGCCCTGGACACGCCCACGGTCTTCGGGGTGGATCATGCCCATAAACTCTTTGAAACCGATGGGGCGTTCCTGAGGTTTGAGGCCGTATAGCCGGTACAGTTCGTCGGACCAGCCGATAGTTCCACTGGCCACATCCCACTCCCAGCTTCCCAGATGGGTCAAGGTTTGGGCTTCGTTGAGTGACTGGATGGCATCGCTGGTGCCACTTTGCAGCTGGTGTTCTAGCTTGGTTATTTGTTTTTGTTGATTGGCAATGACCTCCCGAAGTTCAGCTACAGACGATTGGTCCGTCGGGTCTGCGGCTGGTGCGCGGTCTGGCCGCTTTGGGGTTGTGCTGGTGGTCTTGTCTAATGCCATGGTTCTCCTAATCAATCAAAAGATCAGGCAATACTACTATTCAACCCTATATACCGCGGTATTGGCAAGTGATGTAGGTTATTTGTGGTCAAAAACGCAGCAGTAAGGATAAGCTGGACAATAATTACTGTGGTGTTAAAATCTGGTTAGACAGAGCGGTCCAGTAACTCTACGCCAGGAGCATTTACGTGTCAGTAGAATTTGAACCAGAAGATATCTTTCGTTTTGACCCGGACTCCGCACGCTCCAGCCGGGCGCACGAATTCGTCGCCCGCAGCGATGAATGGCTCTACAACAAATCCCGGCCATCCGGGCGAAAATCTATAGACTATCTGGACACTACGTTTGCTAGCCTACTGCCGCAACCTGGTGAGCTAATAGAACTAAGCGAGTTACCTAACCGACTTGGGCAATTGGCGCTGCATGTCCATGAAGTTGACCTGGCACATCTACGCTTTGGTCTGGCAGGATATAAAAAAGTTACTGAAGAAGTTCAGAAGGAATTGTCTACAGGGTTTTTTAGTCATCCAGAAAAAATGAAACATAACATGCCAGAATTCGCCAACACATTCATGAGACCGCTTATGTATCATGTACTTGGTTTGCGTTGGGCCGTAAACACATGGAACCCTTCCTTTTATTCTAGTGAAGCCCGCTTGTGGGGTCCGGCAGAAGGTATGGCTAATTTTATGCCTAGGCATATCAAGAGTGTTACCGACCTGCCTGAAACCTCATATGTTACCAACACACAATCAGAGCATAAGCACGACTACACGGTTCGCATAAATACTATTCTAAGGCGGGTCGCAGAAGACAACTTTGACCATTATGCCGTTATGAGGACGCCTATGAATAAAGTTTCGAAGTCTATGGCTATAAAAACGATAGTTAATGAATTTAGCGCTGGTCGGGATGATGCTTGGAGTCAATTCGAAGCGTTAAAAAGAGCTGAAACCCAAGATGAGTTTAACGCAGTGCGACTAAAGCTAATGAATAGGAGAAGTCGAAATTTGGCAGACAGCTGGACGGGTCGGGTTGCGATCAGAGTATTCACCGACCCGGCGCCGGGCTGGGTTAAGCCTGACGGTACGCCGACTATCCCTGATGCTCTGGCTACGTAAACTGGAAACGTGCTGGCATGTAGCGCCAGCCCGAGATGACGGCAATGCCACAGGCGGTGCCCAGCGCCCAGCCACCGACTACATCCAGAGGTAAATGTGGCCCCAGGTACATGCGGCTGAGCCCTATCGTAATCGCCAAGAGTACAAGCCCGGCACGGTAAATGGGTTTTTTGACGTAAAAAAATAAAATGGTGGCGCAGACGGCGGCGAAGGTAGAATGTCCACTCGGAAAACCGTAGCCGTCGGATGCGCCGACATACAGGTGCAGTTGCTCGAACAAAGCCTCCGGCCGGCCGCGGGCTATGGTTTCTTTGGCGATTTGGCAGACAGCGGCGGCGCCTAAGCCACCGACTAGCAACTGGGCGGCTGCAAGCCGGCCGCCGATAAAGAATGCGGCAAGTGCCCAGAGTAAAAATGAGTGAGGTAAGCTGCCAGCCTCGGTAACGACTTTGGCTATGGAGGTTATAGTGGATGAGCCGTTATTGAACCAGTGGAAAACGCTGGTTTCAATACCGGATGGTGCGTTAGAGATTGCTAAGATAGCCGCCAATACAAATACAATAATACAAATACTGAATACGGTAGTAGTGCGCTTGCTGATAGGTGGCTGGAGCATTCGCCTAGTGTACGGCAGATAGCTGGAGATTTCTATGGGTGAGGCGTGACGCACGTGCACGTTTTTGCTAAAAAACGTTTGTAAACTTAAGTTTGCCTACTCACCCCGTTCACTATGTAAACTTTAGTTTACGTTTAAAAATCGGCCAAAATAGATATGCAGGATGCCTCCAGATTAGGTATGTAATTTTATCCTATGATATGGCATAATACGGTGTTCGTTTGGCATGCCGCCAAAAACGTGACCCTTCTGAAAGGATGGTTAGCTGTGCGGACCGCAGTGATGATGACGTTCGGTATGATTGCCGCCATCGGCCTGGCAGTTGCCTGGCGCCGCAGTCACAACCGACGCGTGATGGCCCGGACATACGGAACCAAGCCGGAACTCATCCGGTTGCAAGCCTCTATCAAGCAGAGCCTGCAGCAGATCGACGATCCGGACCTGAAATCAACTTTGAAGAACGCCATGGAAGATGTCCACTGGTATCTGATCTTCTTCAGTGACAATAAGGCCGGCACCGAAAGGATGCGTGTGTATTTGCGCACGGTGTACCCGCAGGTCGTTGACTACGTCGGCGCACAAAGACGCACTCCAGCTGCCAGTCGGCAAACTGCCAGAGCTCAGTCGTTGAAGGAATTCTGTGACTGGGCAGCTAGGTCGCGCGCTATTGACGACACCGGCGAACTGCCTGTCATCAGGATTTCCGAGCCATCCGCTGGAGGTCTTGCCAAGGGCTGACACCCACATCGAACATGGCGGGTAGGCTATAGGTTTGGAATATCTAAAATCCAGATTATAGCCTACCCGCCCTCACCATAGAATTTTATTACATTTTATTGTATAGTATACAACTGTCAGTTTCGTTCCTTTACATAGGAGGTCTGAGCGCTGTGTTCATGACAAGTTACGCTGCGGCAAACGGCACTAGTGGTGCGGGTTTGTGGGGAGCAATCGGTGGTATCTATGACCTGCTAGTCCAGATTATGATTGTCCAGGACAGTGGCAATTCCCAGGGCCAAGAGCTTTTCCAGCAAGATCGCGCCTCAGTCATCGAATACGCTGGTTTGACCCACCGCCTCGTCGGTTCTGACAAGGTCGCCCGAGCGCGTGACTTCCCGTCGATATGTCGATGGTTGAAGCAATGAACCGAATCGGTACCGAATCCAACCGCCCCGAAAGTTCCAACTAACAAAAGGAGCCAGGCCATGGAGGTCGTGCCGAGTGTAGTTATCTTGATCGTACTGTTGCCACTTGCAGCTTGGCTATGGTGGCAATACCGGCTTCTCCGTATTGGTGATGAAGCCAAAGAGCGTAATCCGGTCTTCGCCCAGAAGATTGACTGCGTAATGGCCATTCGATCAGATGTCAAACGTCCCGCGGTAAGGGGCTACGTGAACCAGATCCACGGAGACCTTATCTATTGGTTTAGCCGCCATGGTTTTCGGCCTCCGGAACAGTCCGAAGCGGTCTGCCGGAGCTTGGATGACCTGACGAAGCTGCTCGAGAAGTTCGCCGCCACCCAGAGTAAATCTGAGTCGTATCCAGACTATGCCAAGCTCTTGGCAACTGGTGAGCGTGCAATTTCGGCGTATGCCGCCAAGATCCGCATCCTCAGCTTTGGCCCCGGCGACATAGCCGTCGACTGCGCTGTTGACATGAAGTTCATTGACGATGTCGACAAAGGCTATGTGCCACGCAGTACATGAGTCGCTCCGCCTTGGCTCAGGCTACGTCACAAGGTATTTATCGGACAAGTCCAACCACAGGAGGCTATCCATGTCCGAACTCATCCGTGCAACTCTCGGTTTTCTGCTGGTGGCAACCATCTTCGTCATCGTACTCCGCAAGCCGCTACGCCGGCTTCGGCATAAGCCCAATGCCGAAGCCATCTTGGCTGAGCAGATTGCCCATGCGCAGACGCTGTTGGCTACGTTGCAAGGTGATATCGCTAGGCTTCGAAGCGTGCGGTCACAAGCTCTTGTAAGTGTTGCCTGGGACAGCCTCCGTCGCTACCTGAACAAACCTCTCGACCAGCTCAGCCTACGCGACGTCACTGTCGTTGCCCTTGAGCTGCAGCATGCCCTGGTTACGCTGGAGAGTCACGCAGTAATACAGAACTCCCCGTTTTACCCTGGGCAGAATCAAGAGATGGATGCTCTGGTTGTCTGGATGCGGAACTTCGCCAGTTGGTCCCAGCAGACCCTGCTCAACGGATATCCGTCGCAGAACCTGGAAGACTACACCGCTCCTACTTCAATGTCCTAACTGAGGACATGTTGGTCATCTGACTGACTACACCGCGGAGTCACTTCTCCGCAAGGGAACGGCTTGGACTGTATGGTATCATCGCATCCACTGCGACCACATACCACCATACAGCCAAGCCGTTCCCGCCCTACTCCCCTTATAAAAATGTGAACAGTATGCATATGTGGTTAGAAGACGTTACCGCAATGCGCTCAAAAGGCTTTGTTGGTGCCATTGTTCGTTTCGCCCTGCTATCTACTAAGGGCTCATCAGTACGACTCATTATTCGTAGACGAACACGACAAACAGACAAGAGAAAAAACCAACTACGGCAAAAAATGAAGCGCCGCTTCCCTGTCTGTCCGTCATGTCCGGCTGGTCCTGCTGCGTACTGCATAGCCTGTCAGTTCATGCGGATACTAATCCAGATGAAGCCGGCGAGCAACGCGACGATCAGCGGAACGGATAGTTTCGCCCAGAGTGGTTCTTCCTTGAAGCTCCACCAGAATTGGGAGATGACTTGTGGGGTTGACCAGATATGGGCGATGACGTAGTGCGCCAGGAGGTAGAGCGGGTTGAAGCGCATGGCTAGTTCCAGTAGGGAGGGTCGTTCAGGTCGAGCTCGGGGTGCGGGTTCTGCTGGCTCAGCATGCTGAAGAATGTACTTCCGAAATACATCGTGGGCGCTGTCACCACAAAAACGGCGACTAGCAGCCAGTTGCGCATGTAGGCACTGATGGCTGCGGCGCAGGCCAGAATCAACGGTAGCGTGTACATGCTGATGACACGGTATTCCGTGTATGTGGTGAAGATTGACCACTTACCGTCAAGACGGTTTATGGTAAACATCACCAAGCAGCTGACGATGAGTTGGGCTGCGATGATCGCCAGGTAAATAGCGGCGAGTTGCAGCAACGATGGCGTCTTGGACTTGCAGTAAGCCAGAAGTTTGTTCTGGGCGGCCTGCAGGTTGTAGAAAACCATACTGAAGCTCTTGGTCACGATAGCCTCTCCGTTCTGGGAAGGATGCGCTGGATGTCCGGGTAAAATAGCCGGTGGCGGTCAGCCGTTGATCGGGCTCACGTAGTACATGGTGGCGACGCTGCCGACCAGGATCAGCAATGTAATCATGGCGAACAGCCGGTCTCTCATGTAGAACAAGCACGGGGTACCAACGAGCGAGGCGGCGAACGAGTACAGTAGGTAGTTCAACCGGAAGTCCTCGTCTAGGGTAAACAACCCGGTCAGTTCACGGTCGTTGAGCCACAGATTGGCGATGCCCATAGTCCAGGTGAAGACGAACATGACCACGGCGCTGGCGATAAGGAACCAAAAGGCTCTCTCGGTCGCAGCCAGCGAGGGGGCAGTCTGACGCTTCATAGCACTCTCCTTAGGGAGGGTTGGTGTAACTTGTCTGTCTGTCGGGGTACACGAGGAGTAAACACACTCAACGTATACCTATATTATATCATAAAATATAAGTTAAAGCAATAGCGCTATTCGGCGTGGATACCAGCCTTGTAATTTTTGCCCATTACATCATGGGCGTTGGTAATAACCAAGAATGCCGATGAATCGCAGTCGTTGACGATAGCCTTAAGGCGTTGCTCCTCGATACGTGTGATGACCGATAGTATTACACCATCTGACACTTTGCCTTTGACGGTTTGGCCATTGATATAGGTTACTTTGCGGCCAAATTCTTTTTGAATTTCTTTACCGATACGGTCGTACTCTTTACTAATGATCCAGACGGCCTTAGATTGGTCCAGGCCTTCAACGGTGACATCGATAACTTTGTAAGCTACAAAGTAGGCTATCAGTGAATACATTGCATTGTCCCAGCCAAAGACCAGCCCGGCCGAGCCAATGATAAAGAAGTTCATGAACATGATGATCTCGCCCACCGAAAATGGTGTGCGCCGGTCAATCAGGATGGCCACGATTTCGGTGCCATCCAGAGTGCCGCCGTGGCGAATGACCATGCCAACGCCAAAGCCTACTGCCGCACCACCAAAGACTGCTGCCAATATCGGATCGTCGGTTACCAGAGGCCAGTGGTGGAACAAACCAGTTAATAATGCTAGGCCAGCGATACTGAAGCACGAGGTGACGGCAAAGGCCTTACCGAGTTTGAGGTAACCTAGATAAATGAACGGTATGTTCAGGATAACCAAGAAGACTCCCAGTGGCATGTGTAACAGATGTGACAGCATGATGGTGATGCCAACGATACCGCCATCAATCAGTTGGTTCGGTATTAGAAAAGACTCCAGTCCGATGGCCGCAGCTAAGGCGCCGACTAATATGCCAACGTAATTTTTGAGCTGTGTAAAGTTCATAATCTACGGGTCCTTTCTTTAATGATGTAACTATAGCAGCATAAACTGGTACAATGTATAGCTATGTTGCTCTCTGTTAAGATATCCGAAAAATCATTTGGCGATAAGTCGTTGTACCACGACTTGCATTTTGACGTGCAGCCCGGCGAAATTATCGGTTTGGTGGGTCGTAACGGTACTGGCAAATCGACGCTGTTTAATATGATTACCGGCGCTGACACCGACTACCAGGGTGAGATTATCAGTAAGCGTAACACGATTATTATTTCCAGCCGTCAGGAGCATCATGGCCTGGACGGTAAGTCGGTACTTGAGTACATCCAATCAGACCTACCTGAGTTTGCTGAATTGGCGCATATCATCGATACCTACCCAGCCCACATGGGCGACAATGTAGCCAAGATTACCCGCTACAGCGAAGCTTTGGAGCGCTTTGGCCATCTGGGTTATTACCAAATCGAAGACGAGATCAGCCAGCTATTCGAAGCCTACCAGCTTGACCCAGCCAAACTGCACGGTTTGATGGGCGATTTGTCTGGCGGCCAAAAGCGTATGGTAGAACTTATCAAGGTCCAGCGTAGCCGCGGTGGTTTGGCGTTGATTGATGAGCCGACCAACCACATGGACTATGTTGCCAAGCAAGCTTTTAGCAAATGGCTTGGTTCGGCCCAAGAAGCTGTGTTGGTTATTACCCACGACCGTGACGTGCTACGTCAGGTCGATCGCATTATCGAAATTCGTAATGGCCAGGCCTACGCCTTCCGTGGTAACTACGACCAATATTTGAAGATTAACGCCAATAAAGTTACCAACGAAGTTAACGAATATGACTTGAACCAGCGGCGTATGGTTAATCTGCAGGAAGATATCATCCGCTTCCGCCGCATGAAGGAACGGGCGCGTGACCCGGGTACGATCCGACGCTTTAAGTCTCAGGAACAAAAGGCCGAAGCCGAACTGGCGCACTTGCATACTATTGAGAAGCCATCCTTCTGGATTGACCAGGAGTCGGCTGGTGAATTGAACCAGAAGATGTCCGTGGCCTATGGTAAATACAAGGCCCAGAATATCAAGCTTGATACTAAGCCTGATGAGGAATCGCGCTCTGCCCGGCTGCTAGTGCAGGTTAGTAAGCTTAGTTTGGGGTATGACGGCAAGCCTCTGTTTGATGGTGTTGGCTTCCAGCTGCACGAGGGCGAGCGCGTGCGGCTGCATGGCCGCAATGGTGCCGGCAAGACTACGCTTGTCGACGCTATTATGGCGAAGGCCGAGGGCCGTTCGCCGAAGTCGACCGTCTTTGCTGGCACTATCGCCGTGGAACGCGAAATTACCGTTGGCCATTACGAGCAAGAAATTGATGAAAAGTACTTGCCCTTGACATTGTATGAAGCTCTAGAAAATGTTTTGCGTGACAAAGACCAGGCGGTGAGCGACCAGCGCATCCGCCAGTTATTGAATAATTATTTGTTTACGCCAAGCGATGCTGCCATGCCGGTGGCCAAGCTGAGCGGCGGCCAAAAGGCCCGCTTCCAGTTGATCCGTATGCTGGCTAACGACCCTATGTTGCTGATTTTGGATGAGCCGACCAACCACTTGGACTTGCCGAGTATCGAAGAGTTGGAAAACGCCATGGCCGATTATGGCGGCGCGGTGATTTATATCTCGCACGACAGCTTCTTTGCTGACAAGCTTGGTGGCGATACCGTTTCTATTGGCGCGTAATTCCCACCCTAAACTTTTAATGTCGTATTAAAAACTTGGGGTGGTTCTCTCGGTGCTTGGGTGTGCCAGGGGCACCGAGAGAGTCCCCACATCTTATGATCCGGCCTCCAGCCTCACTAGCAGCGTGTTGTCGAGCCAAGCTGTGAATCGCGAAAATAACTCGTCGATCTCATAGCGCTCTGGGAATTCTGTTCCCTTCAGCTGGTAGATGCTCATGTCATCCGCTACAGGTGCAAGAACCGGAGGTAGGCCGTCAGGACGCGATGAATCATCCGGCCAGTGCCCAGTGTAGTGGAAAAACCGGCAGGTGCGCGCCCTTGAACCATCGAAAAGTCCATGGTTGTATTGGAATTGTCTGCGCTCTTCCGGCCACTTTTTCCCGGCGTATAGGTAAAGCGTGGTTGATTCAGGCTCGGCCGCAACGAAGAGGGCTTCTTTTTCGACGGCAATTCCACTGACTGCGGCGATGTTAACGCGACTATCTGGGAGTTCGCCCTGGTTGCGACTGAACTGCATTAGGAAGTCTTGACCGCCGATGGTAAGCACCTGACTATATGGCGCGCCCATGTACCGATGAAATGTGATCTCAATGCCGGGAGCCTGCCAATCAAGCGCTTCAAGCCTGCGTACGACTCGCTCGCAGGCTGCGTCGAATGGATACTGCCGCGATACTGGATACAAAAAAGTCATGGTAGACTTACCTCTCCGTGATATCGATGTGGGTACGCTGAGGACTCTGTGTAGAGCTCAGAACAAACTTATTACAGCATACAACTCGATTAGAGGCAATTCTCGTGCTAATTGTAGATACGGATGTAGTCGACAAGCATTGAACTTGGCAGCTCAGTGGCGTCGTAGGCGCCAGCGCTGGGCCAGCCTGGGCTGCCGTATTGTAGGTCAATCAGCATGCGCTGGTCGTAGGTATCGAATGGCCATGGGCGGCCAGCGGCATCGGCCGATGTGAACTTAGTGGTGTTCTTGCCATCTAGCATAAATTGGATAGAGCCTTGGCGCCAGTCTACGCCATACGTATGGAAGTCGTCGCATAACCGGCCAGAGGCGTTCGTGATGCTAGCTCCCTTTTGCCAATGCGGGTTACCAGCGTGGATTGTGTTTTTGAGACTATTTTGTTTACCTTCAAATTGTTCGTAAATGTCTATTTCGCCAGATTGTGGCCAGGCTGGGCCGGTGCCGGTTGCAGTCCAGATGGCGCCCCATACGCTCTTGGCGCAGGCAATTTTAGCCCTAACTTCAACCTTGCCATACTTGAAGGTGTATTTGCCTTTGGTGTCCATGCCACCGCTGGTGACGCTGGTGGGATAGCCTTCGCCGTCGGTGCACTGGGTGCTACCTTTGTTGATTAATGTCATCTTCATATTACCCTGGCCATCGTGGGCCAGGTTTTCACGTTGGTTGCGGAAGCATTGGCCGCCCCATGCCGAGTATGTCAGGATACTCCATTTGGCAGTGTCGGGAGCTGTGTTGGCGCCGCCGTCAAAGTCGTCGCAGAACTTGAGGTTGGCCAGTGAAGCGCATTTTGTGGCGCTAGATGGCGGGGTCGTAGGCGGTGGTGTTGATGGTGGGGTCGTGGGCGTGGGACTGGTAAAACGAATGGCTTTGCCGCCCGAAGCCTTGCTGTCATCAACACTAACTACCTGACTGGTGCGCGCACCGCTTTCGGCCTCGGAACTTGCTGTATAGGTCACCGCGCCGGATGCGGCAATCAGCCATACTCCAACCGCAGCAACTAGCAAAGCGCCAAAAAACGCACGTTTAATAGGCACTCTCATCCACAATTGTTTGATTTTACTCATGGTTTTACGTACCCTAAAGTTCGCACTTTATGTACTCTATGTCAATGTTTTGGCGGGCATCCGGTTTATAATGTATTCCTATGCAGGACACTCGAGTAACACATGTTATTACCAAGATCAAAGCTGGCATAGTACGGGCCAAAAAAGACCGTAATGGCGTGGCTGTGGCTGCTTTGCAAGCCGTGTTGGCACGGATTTCTAATGCCGAAGCCGTTAAAAGCCATGGCCAAGCTGCCGGTATTGGTGTTGGTTCTACTGAAGTCCAGCGCCGGCAGCTTTCCTATACTGATGTATTGTCGTTGATCCAAGCTGAGTTGCGTGAAATTGCAGACGCCTTGCTGGTGGTAGATCCTAATAGCCAGTATGCTACCGAGCTTCGGTATAAAGCTGCAGTGCTAGCTCGTATTGGGCGTAATAAGTAGGACAAAAAGAAGGGCGCACAATAGTAAGGCGAAAATAGTATGTGGCACCCTCCAGGGAGCCCATCGTCCGTAAACGGTATGATGGGCTCCCTTTTGGGTTTGGCAGGTTTAATGCGTCAGCGGTCAGCCATGTGGTTAGTAGCTGCTGCTAATCGTCCACATAGGCCAGAGTCTGCAACATGCCCGCGGATATGGCAGTGTCAGCTGCCGTTGCCGTCGAAGTCGAGCGCTGAGTTCTCGCCGAGAAGATCTTCCATCAGGTCCTCGAACTCGCTGGCGGCAGACTCTGTTTCATCTTCCGGTCCACGCATGATCATTGGGGCTACTCCTTGCGTTCTCACTCG
>Ga0190273_10000476_pt1 | contig 15155 bp, 13 predicted proteins | sample Popmic504IS_FD_134513 | JGI IMG/M metagenome (GOLD analysis project Ga0190273, IMG submission 134513) | Populus adjacent soil microbial communities from riparian zone of Shoshone River, Wyoming, USA - 504 IS | ecosystem: Environmental > Terrestrial > Soil > Riparian zone > Trees stand | place... | reverse complement strand
GACCGCGTTGAAGAGGGCCTCGTCGCCGCCGGTCTGTTCGCCGATTTTCATCAGCAGCAGCTCCCGCAAGCCGGCGCTAGCCTCGCTGATCGTGCCTTCGGGGCCGTTCCAGGCCGGGTCGGTCTTGACCGCCTCGTAGATGCCGTCCGTCAGCATCCAGAACAGCCAGAAGCGGTACCACTTCTCGTAGAAGGGCACGTGCTGCAGCAGCCACTGCTCTCCGGGCTTGACCGCATCATGGTAGTTGGGCGTCGGGCCGAGCCACGGCGGCGTGCGCTGGAAGACATCCATGTGGCCGACGGTGGGCGCGATGGCCGGCACGAACTGGAAGGCGCTGGCCCCGGTGCCGATCACCGCCACCCGCTTGCCGGCCAGGTCCACGTCATGGCGCCAGCGGGCCGAGTGGAAGGCCGGACCCTTGAAGCTGTCGCGGCCGGGGATGTCGGGCAGGCGCGGCTGGTTCAGCTGGCCCACGGCGCTGATCACGGCAGTGGCGGTCAGGGTCTCCTCTGCGCCGTCCTTGCCCTTGATGCGGACGGTCCAGGTTTCCGACGCCTCGTCGAACACCGCCTCCTCGACCTTGGTCTCAAAGCGGATGTGCTCGCGCAGGCCATGCTTGTCGGCGACCTTGCGGAAATAGTCCCAGAGCACGTCCTGCGTCGAATAGTGGAACGGCCACTCGTGGTTCGGCTCGAAGCTGTACGAATAAAGGTGGCTCGGGTTGTCGACGCGGCAGCCGGGATAGGTGTTCTCCAGCCAGGTGCCGCCGACGTCGGGGTTCTTGTCGATGATCTCGAAAGCGACGCCCGCCTGCTGCAGCCTGATCCCGGCCAGCAGCCCGGACATGCCGGCGCCGATGATCACCACCTTCATGGTTCGGGCGCTATCGGCGAGCTTCGGATCGCTCCACACCGGGCGCTTGCGGTCGACGCCGTCGACGGCGAGCTCCTCCATCAGCAGCGGCACGTAGTGCTCGGGGATTTCCGCGCCGGAGATGAAGTCCATCATCCGGCGGATAGTCGCCTCGTCCGGCGGCGGGGGCAGGGGCTTGCCGCCGAGGTGGTCGGCGATGACGCGCCGGGCCAGATCGCGGATCTCCGCCTGCTTGTCCGGCCCGATACCGCCCTGGCCGTCGCCGAAGAAGTCGTAGACCGGCTTGACGCCATCGAGATGGCTCGCATCCCCGGTCAGGTGGACCAGCGCCATCATCAGCGACGGCAGGTGCGCCTGTTCCAGCGCCTGGGTCAGTTCCTGTTGGTCGACGTGCATGGCGTCACTCCCTCTATGCGCCACAGTCAAACAGTTGTTCGGCGGGTGCAAGGCGCACCCCCGCGAAAAAAGTGTCGCGGCGCTGTAGGGGCGGGCGCAAAACTCCACTCTAGTTAAGTCGAGGCGCCCCGGCATCGGCCGGCGGCGGGTGCGAGCCACGGGCGGGCGATTTGGCGGCCACTCCGCAACTGCCGGACGGCGATCTGCCGAGGGAAGCCTTCCCGGGCTGGATGGCGCAGTACGGCCCTGCCTTGCGCGCCTATTTCCGCAAGAAGGCCGGCGCCGCCGACGCCGAGGACCTGGTGCAGGAGGTGTTCCTGGCCATGCAGGCGCGCGGCGGCGTTGACGGCATCGAGCACGTCGGCCGCTACCTGTTCCGCGTCGCCGCCAACGTCATGGCCGGGCGCAACCGGCCGGGCACCTGGCGCTGGAGCGACCACGCCACGCTCGACGAGCTGATCCTGGCCGACGAGTGCTCGCCCGAGCGGGCGCTGATCGCCAAGGAGACGCTGGCCGACCTCATGGCCGGGCTGAAGGCCGCGCCGCCGCGGGCCGCCCAGGCCTTCATCCTGCACCGCTTCGAACAGCTGTCGTACGAGGAGATCGCCGGCCGCATGGGCGTCAGTGTCAAGGCCGTCGAGATGCACGTCCGCCGCACGATGGAGCGGGTGATGGCGACCATGGAGGCGCGGCGATGAGCGCGGCGCCCGAACTTTCGCCGGTCAAGCAAGAGGCGGTGGCCTGGTTCACCCGCACGCGCGGCGCGATGACGGAGGCGCAGACGCGGGAGCTGGACAGCTGGCTGGCCGCCGATGAGGCTCATGCCGAGGCGTTCGAGGCGGTGGCGCGGGCCTGGGCGCGGATGGAGCTGCCGCGCGAGGCGCCGGAGCTGCTGGAACTGCGGGCCAGGGCGCTGAACACGGCGCCGGCGCGGCGGGTGGTGATCTGGCGCATGGCGGCGGGGATCGCGGCGGCGGCGGTGCTGGGCGCGGGGACGTTCGCGGTGCAGAGCGGCCTTGTCGGCTACCGCGAGTTCCCCAACCAGACCTTCCGCACCGAAGTCGGCCAGCGCTCGACGGTGACCCTGCCGGACGGCTCGGTGGTAACGCTGAACACCGACACCGTGCTGCGCACCCGCGCCGACGGCGAGCGGCGGCTGCTCTATCTCGACAAGGGGCAGGCCTATTTCAAGGTCGCCCACGACCGCACCCACCCGTTCGTGGTCTCGGCGGCCGGACGCACGGTGACCGCGCTCGGCACCGCGTTCGACGTGCGGGTGGAACAGGGGCGGTTCGCCGTCACCCTGGTCGAGGGCAAGGTGAAGGTGGAAACGCCGTCGCCGCGCCCGGCCGCTTCGCCTGAGAAGGCCCCGCCGGTGCAGGACGTCGAGCTCGTCGCCGGCAACCAGTTCACCGCGCTCGACGACACTCGCTGGTCGGTCAGCCGCGCCGATACCGCGCGGGAAACCACCTGGCTGACCGGCTGGCTGACCTTCCAGAACCAGCCGCTAGGGGAGGTGGTGGCCGAATTCAGCCGCTATTCCGACCGGAAAATAATCCTCGCGCCCGAACTGGCCGACCGCCCGATCACCGGCCGCTTCAAGGCCGGCGACGTCGACGCCTTCGTCCGCGCCCTGGCCGAATACGATGTCGCCCGGCTGGAATCCGACCGCGAGGTGGTGCGGCTGACGACGCCAGCTACACAAATGTAAAATAAATGACCGAGTTGCTGTAGGGTTACCCGTGCTGCCCCACTCCTAAGAAAACGAGGAGCCATGAGCTCCCAATATTAGGGGGAAAGAACAATGTCAGTGAATACCGTACGGCTGCACGCGCGCCTGCTTGGCGGCGCGGCAGTATTGGCGCTGATGAGCGCGGGCATCGCCCATGCCGAGGCGGCTACCTTCAGCATTCCGGCCCAGTCGCTGTCGATGGCGGTCAACGCCTTCAGCGAGCAGAGCGGCCGCGCGGTTCTCCTCAAACCCGAACTCGCCGACGCCATCGCCACAAAGGGCGTGAGCGGCTCCCTCGAGCCGGAAATCGCTCTGGCCGAAATGCTGTCCGGCACCGGCCTCACCTTCCGCCAGACAGGCGACACCTTCCTGATCGTGAGCGCCTCCGGCCCCCAGTCCGGCAGCGCCGCAGGGGACGGCGCTGAGGGCACGGTCGAGGCGCTGATCGTTACAGCGCAAAAGCGGGAGGAAAACATCCAGGACGTGCCGATCGCGATCTCCGCGTTCAGCCAGAAGGCTCTGGATGAGCAGAAGATCGAGGGCGGCTTCGACCTGCTGAAGGCCATCCCTAACGTCACCTTCTCGAAGAACAATTTCAGTGGCTACAATTTCTCGATCCGCGGCATCGGCACGAAGGCGGTTTCGGTGACCACCGATCCCGGCGTCGCCGTCGAGTTCAACGGCACGCCGCTGATCCGAAATCGCCTGTTCGAGCAGGAATACTTCGACGTCCAGCGGGTCGAAGTGCTGCGCGGTCCGCAAGGAACGCTCCACGGCCGCAACGCCACGGCCGGCGTCATCAACGTCATCTCCAGCGTGGCCAACACGCAGGAGTTCGCCGGCTCGCTGAAGGGTGAGGTGGGGAACTACCACACCAAGCGGCTCTCTGGCTTCGTCAATGTCCCGATCATTGAAGACGTGCTGGCGGTGCGCCTGGCCGGGGCGCTGACGGACCGTCAGGGCTACGATTACAACGCCCGCACCAAACACGCCATCAACGGTCGTGACCTGTGGTCTGGCCGGCTGTCGGTAGGTTACGAGCCCAACGAGCGGATCCGCGCCGATTTGATCTGGGAGCGGTTCAACGAAGACGACGACCGTTCACGGACGGGCAAGCAGCTTTGCCATCACGACGCCGGGGAGGACAGGTTTCTCGACCCGAACAATTTCGACCTGTTCACGAAGGCCGCGTTCAGCCAGGGCTGCAAGCCAGGCTCACTGTACGACGACAACGCCTTCGGCACCCCCAACGGCCTGTCCCTGCCGTTCATTCTTTCCGCCGGTTACACGGGCACGGGAGCGGCGTATCTGGGCTACGACGACGAATTCAACCTCGTTCCCATCATCGATCCGACGGACCCTTACGGGAACATGATGCAGTCGCGAGACCTGCGGGTGATCGACTCGATCCTTGATCCCGTCTATCAGGCCAAGACCGATGTCCTCGAACTGAACATGAGCATAGATGTCAGCCCCTCGCTGACGCTCACATCGCAGACGGCCTACACTAAGGACAAGCTGTACTCTTTCCAGGATTACAACCGGTTCAATACCGTCCCAATATTTAACGACCCGTCAGGGTTGACGTCCCGCAGCGCGTTTTCCGACGTGTTAAAGGGCGGAATATACTGCGATCCGCAAATCGGCTGTTCTAATTCGATTGCCGGCTTCGATATTTCCCGCGCTAAAAGTCAGCAATTCAGTCAGGAACTCCGCCTGCAGTCAAACTTTGAGGGGGCCTTCAATTTCAGTGTGGGCGCCAACTACACTCGGTATCGAACGATTGAAGATTACTACGTATTCTTCAATATCATCTCGCTGCTGGCGCAGTCGAACTTCGGGTTGGGAATCTTCAACGACTCGACGGACGTTACAAAATGCCTGGAAAAGAACCAGTTTCTGTTCGAAGGCAAAATCTCGGGGTTCCCGATCTTCGGGGGCGAGATGGTCAATCTGGACGATCCAAGAGGGGCGGGCTGCGTCTACATAGATCCCAACCCCATTGAGAGCATCGACGGCGAGGGGCACAACTACTTCCGCAGCAAAAACCCATACACGCTGAAATCGACCGCGGCGTTTGGAGAGGTGTACTGGCAGGCGACGGACAGCATCAAGGTCACCGCCGGGCTGCGCTATACGGACGACCGCAAGAAATTCACGCCGGTGCCCACCCAGATCCTGCTCGCAAACTCGATCCTGAGCCAGGGCACCGCTGACAAAGGCTACCCTGAGCGGCCGGTCATCAGCCAGCATTGGGGAGAATTGTCCGGCCGCATCGGCGCCGACTGGAAGCCGGACCTGGCCTTCACTGATAATACGCTGCTCTACGCCTTTTATTCGCGCGGCTACAAGGGCGGCGGAGCCAACCCGCCCGGGATCGGCTTCGACACGGCGCCGTGCCCGTCCGGCAGCGGCGTCGGCACCATCGACGGCAAGCCCTGTGCCATCATCCTCCCATACCCGCTCACTTTCGAACCGGAGTTCGTGCACGCATTTGAAGTCGGCGCGAAGAACACGCTGATGGGGGGCGGGCTGGTCCTCAACATGGGCGCGTTCTTCTACGACTACAGCGATTATCAGATCTCGCAGATCAAGGAGCGGACGGCGGTCAACGAGAACTTTGACGCGAAAGTCTGGGGTCTTGAGGTGGAGTCGGTCTTCATCCCCTCCCGTGATCTGCGCTTCAACTTCACGTTCGGTTACCAGGATACCCAGGTGGCCGACGGCGAATTGTCCCTCGACCTCATGAACCGCACCCAGGGCGTTCCCGGATACTATGTCATCAAGGGCGGCCTCCAGTTGGCGTCCAACTGCGTCGCGCCTGAAGCCTTCATCATCGAGGTCCTCCAGCAGGGTAGTCCGGCCGCCATTTGTCCCGGCAATCCGCTGGCGAGGGTACTGGGCGTCGAGTTCGACTATTCGTCCCTGCCCAATGGAGGCGCGGGCTTCTTCGACGAGCTCGGCGGCAACGAGCTTCCCAACGCGCCGCACTGGACGACATCGCTTGGCACCCAGTACAGCCGCGACCTCTTAGATGGATCGTGGCGCGCCACAGTGCGAACCGACGCCTATTGGCAGTCTCAGTCCTGGGCGCGGATTTACAACCTTGATCCGTATGACAAGCTGCACGGCTGGTATAATTTGAACCTGTCGGTCTGGTTCGAGCGGCCGGACGACGATCTGAAGATCGAGCTGTACGCCAAGAACATCCTGGATGAGACGCCGATCACCGATGCGTTTCTGAATTCGGACGATACAGCGCTGACGACCAATGTCTTTGTGCTGGACCCGCGGCTGATCGGCCTGTCGATCCGCAAGGGTTTCTAACCCGGTCTCAGGTCCCCTCTGAACCGGACAGACTAAAGGCGGCGGGGGTGATCCCGCCGCCTCTTTTTTCGCCGATGAGGGCGAAGAGCTTACTTGGCGTTCTTCTTCGGACGGCCGGGGCCGCGCTTGGCGGGAGCCTTGGCGGCCGGAGCAGCGGCGGCGTCGGGGTTCTTGCGGGGGCGGCCCGGGCCGCGCTTGGCGGGAGCGGATGCTGCTGCGGCGGCGGGCTTTGCAGCCGCCTTGCGGCCGCGGCCGCCTTGGCCAAGGCCCATGCTGCGGGCCATTTCGGAGCGGGCGGCGGCGTAGTTCGGCGCCACCATCGGGTAATCCTTGGGCAGACCCCACTTCGAGCGGTAGTCGTCCGGCGTCATATTGTACTTGGTGCGCAGGTGGCGCTTCAGCGACTTGTACTTCTTGCCGTCCTCGAGGCTGATCAGGAAGTCGGGCGTGATCGACTTCTTGACGTTGATCGCCGGTTTCTGCGGCTCGCCGGCCGGAGCCGGGGCGCCCGAAGTTACGCCCGACAGCGCGGCGTGGATCGTCTGGATCAGAGACGGCAGTTCGGCCGCCGGCACGGTATTGGCGGACAGGTAAGCCGCCGCGATGTCCGCGGTAAGCTCGACGAGTTGGGCTTTATCTTCCATTTGGCGTTTGCTCCCAGCGCAACATCAATAGCCTCCTTTGGTCCAATGCTGCTTAGAGATCAACCATTACGTTGAATCGTGATGCAGATTCGTGGCTCAATTGGAAGAGGAGGAGCCGAACACGCCGGGTGTCTGGACAGTGGCCGGGGAGTGCAAGACTTCGCGCCCGCGAGGTCTGATTTCGGCGTTCACCATAGCGGCTTGAACGCGCGTTCTTCTGATTGGGGAGGGAAGAAAGCGCCGGCCCGGCGCATCGATGTCGGGGGGGCGTGTCGGACGCCGGGCCGGACTTCTAAAGCCCATCTCTATTGGAGAAGGCGAGAGGAAAACGCCGCTCGCCTGTCTGCGTTCCGCCGTTTCAAACCGGGCGGGCAAAACTTTTTGCGCCATCGAACGGGTAGTGTCGGCAGCCCGACAAAACGCCGCCGCCGAACCGTCTATGAAGCCGCCCGGGCGGGGAGTTTGGGCTGCGTGCGGGACTACCGAGTATACTACCTGGACGCGAACGGGCGTGTGCTCCGCCGCGAGGTGCTGCGCGCGGAAAACGATGCGCGCGCCATCGCGCTGGTTTCCCAGCCGCACACTGAGGCCGCCGTCGAGCTCTGGGATCTCGGCCGCCTGGTCAAGCGGATCGACGGCAGGTCATAGCCTTCCCCGGGCCCGCAGCCGGTTGTGAATGTCGGTCGAGGCGATCGCAGCCTCCGCCTGCGCCACGGTGATCTGGTTCAGGCCCCTGACGAGGTCGCCGGCCGCATAGAGCCCCTCGACCGTGGTCATCTGATGATCGTCGACGACCAGCGCGCCGAGCTCATCGACCCGCGCCCCGATGTTCTCGGCCAGCAGACTGCGGGCGGTGGTGCCGAGCGCCGAATAGACGACGTCGAAGTCGCGGTGGACGCCGTCCTCGAAGTCGAAGGCGGCGATGCGGTCGGCCTCGATGCGTACGGCGTTGATGTGGGTCTCGACCACGTCGATGCCCATCTTCGCCAGCTCCAGCCGGCAGGCAGCGTCCAGCGTTGCCGGCTCGCCGACGTGGATCAGGCTCACGGCGTCGGAGTAGGTGCGCATGAACATAGCCTCGCGCGCGCCCTTGGCCGACGAGCCGATGACGCCGACGCTCTGGCCGATACACTCATAGCCGTCGCAGATCGGGCAGATGCGGATCAGCTTGCGCTGCACGGCGTCGAACACATCGCCGAGCTTGGGTTCGTTGTCCTTGACGCCGGTGGCCAGCAGGACGGTGGGGGCGCGGAGTTCCCGGCCACCCACGCGGACGATGAAGCCATCCGACGTCTGCTCGATCTTCTCGGCCTGGCCTTCAAGGTATTGAGCGCCATAGATTTCGGCCTGTTCGCGCAGCCGTTTCAGCAACTCGACGCCCGGGATTCCCTCGGGAAAGGCGGGGTAGTTGTGGCTGACCGGAATCCAGCCGGCGCGGGGATCGCCGCCGTCGACCACCACGAAACTCCGCCGAAAGCGGCCAAGATAGATCGCCGCCGTCAGGCCCGCGGGCCCCGCGCCAATGACCACCGTGTCGAGGGATTGTTCGCCCATGCGCAGGGCTCAACGCGGCGCGGCGCTGGACGCTCCCGGTGTCAGGCGACTAGGTTGAGCTGCCCCTCAAACGGATGTTCGAAATGACCGACCTGTTCACCGTCTCGCCCGACGAAGCCGCCGCGGCCAAGGAGTACCTGGACCGCGCTCAGGCCGAGAGCTGGAACGTGCCGGACATCGGACCCGAGACGCCGCTGATCCCGGTAGAGAAGGTCGGAGTGATCGGCGCCGGCACCATGGGCGGCGGCATCTCGATGAACTTCCTGAATGTCGGCACTCCGGTGACCATCGTCGAGACGCAAGCCGCGGCGCTGGACCGGGGCCTCGCCACCATCCGCAAGAACTACGAGCGTTCGGCGGCGCGCGGGCGGTTCACGATGGAGGAGGCGGAAAGGCGCATGGCCCTGCTGACGCCCAGCCTCGATCTCGGTGATCTGGCCGATTGCGACCTCATCATCGAGGCCGTGTTCGAGAACATGGACGTCAAGAAGGACATCTTCGGTCGCCTGGACCAGATCGCCAAGCCGGGCGCCATCCTGGCCACCAACACTTCGGCGCTCGACATCAACGAGATCGCCACGGCGACGAAACGGCCCGAGGCGGTGATCGGCCTGCACTTCTTCTCGCCGGCCAATGTCATGAAGCTGCTGGAGATCGTGCGGGCGGAAAAAACGTCGAAAGAGGTCGTGGCGACCTCGCTGGCGGTGGCCAAGAAGATCGGCAAGATCGCGGCGGTGGTCGGCGTCTGTCCCGGCTTCGTCGGCAACCGTATCCTCTTTCCCCGCCAGCAGGCGGCGCAGGCGTTGCTGCTCGACGGCGCGATGCCGTGGGACGTCGACCGGGCGCTGACGGCGTTCGGCTTTCCGATGGGTCCGTTCGCGATGAGCGATCTCGCTGGCCTCGACATCGGCTGGCAGAAGGAGAAATCGAAGGGCGAGACCCTGCGCGACATCCTCTGCGAAATGGACCGCCGCGGCCAGAAGACCGGCGCCGGCTACTATGACTACGACGCCGAACGCCGCGCCGTGCCGTCGCCGGTGGTTGAGCAGATTGTCCGCCACTTCGTGGCGAAAAAGGGCGGCACTCCGCGCGAGATCACCCAGAAAGAAATCCTGGAGCGTTGCCTTTATCCGATGGTCAATGAGGGCGCGAAGATCCTCGACGAAGGCATCGCCATCCGCGCGTCCGACATCGACGTGGTGTGGGTGAATGGCTACGGCTGGCCCGTCGCGCGCGGCGGGCCGATGTACTGGGCGGACAGCGTGGGACCGGCGAAGATCGCGGCGGCGGTGAAGGACCCGTCGCCTTACCTGCGGACGATCGCTGACGAAGGCGCGAAGTTTACCGGCTGATTGCGGGACTAGATGCCGTGATTAACTAAAGGTTGTGTTGGTAAGGAAGCCGGCGTACCCTCCATCCAAGGTTGATGGGGGCCCACATGATCTATCCTGGACATATCGTAAGGGCAGGGGAGAAGAATCTCGCGATCGTGCAGGCGATCGCCGACGCGATGGTCAAGCGGGGCTATCCACCCCTCTCACCGGCGGGCACGTACGACCGGGCGTTCGCTTCTGTCGTAAAGCTTTATCAGGCTCAGAATGTCGATGTCGCCGGACGGCCGCTGAAGGTGGACGGTGAGGTTGGCCCGATGACATGGGGCAGCCTCTTCGGCGCGGACATCGTGTCGGTGACGCCGACTGGCCTTGCCGGCGCGGCGCTCGGCGTGGCTGTCTCGCAAATCGGCATAATGGAAGACCCACCGGGCTCCAATAGAGGACCGCGCGTCAACCAGTACCTGGCAAGCACCGGTATTCCAGGCGGCTGCTACTGGTGTATGGCGTTCGTCTACTGGTGCTTCGAGCAGGCAGCGCCGCTGGTCAACTCCTCGAACCTGTTTCCGAAAACCGCCGGTTGCCTCAGCGCCTGGAGCAAGACCAAGGCAAAGTATCCCGGCAAGATCATCACCAGGGCGCAGGCCATTGCCAATCCCGGTCTAGTCCGGCCGGGACTGGTGTTCATCCTCGACTACGGGCAGGGCATGGGCCACACCGGCTTTGTCACTCAGTCAATGAGCGGCGGCCTGAAGACGGTGGAGGGCAACACCAACGAACAAGCCAGCGGCAACGGGGTGGGCGTGTTTGCGCTCAATCGGCGCAAGGTTATGGACGCCAACCTCAAGGGCTTCCTGGACTTCAGCTAACGCCAGGCCGCTTTCTGGGCAGTCAGTTCAGCCTCGGCATCCAGCGGCTGGCCGATCATCAAGGCCTGGGCCGCTTCGAGAACCGGCGCGGGCGTGGAGGCCGCCGTGCGGTAGTCCGTGCTCTGGCCCTCCTGCGCCATCGCCATGCGCACCTTCCAGCCGTCGCCCTCACGGCAGGCGAGGCCTGCCACGGAGGCGTCGCTGAAGGTGCGGCAGTAGCCGTCGGCGCTCCTGAAGGTCAGGCCGACGCGAACGGCGCTGTTCGCCGGGGCGGAAGCTAGCTGCTTGTCCAGTGCGTTCGCCAGTTGGCCGTGAGCAGTCAGGTCGGCGCCGATTGCCGGCTGCGACTTCGGGATAGCCACCCCGGCGACCACGCCGACCACAAGACTAGCGGCGACGGCGGCCCACACCGGCGGCCCTGGGCGGCGTTCAGCCAGGCTGACCACGTTCGAGGGCTTCGTCGCCGCGACCAGCCGATCCGGCACGGCCTCGTCCAGCACCCCCGCGAATGCGCCGAACACCCGCGCCCGCAGCCGCCGCTGGGCTTCCAGCCGCTCGAACAGGGCAGGGTCCGCCAGCACGGCGGAGTCGACGACGGCCCGCTGCGTCTCGGACAGCTCGCCATCGACATAGGCCATCAGCATTTCGTCGGTGACCGTCATGCCAGCGCCTCCATCAGGGCCATGCGGCCGCGCACCAGGCGGCTGTTGAGGGTGCCGGGCGGGATTTCCAGCACCTCGGCGGCGTCGGCATAGGAGAGGCCATCGACAAGCACCAGCGCCACCGCCAGCCGCTGGTCCTCGGGCAGCCCCGCCATCGCCTCGGCGATCGCCATGCGCTCGGCCGGCTCACTGGCGGCCTCGGCGACGTTCACCCCCGCGTCTGGCGCCTCCAGCACCTTGCCCCAGCGGGTCCGGCTCCTCGTCTCGTCGATCCAGGCGTTCTTCATGATCCTCATCACCCAGCTGTCGAGGCGCGTGCCCGGCCGCCACTGGTCCCGGCGGCTCAGGGCGCGTTCGACCGCGATCTGCACGAGGTCGTCCGCCGCCGTCACGTCGCGCGTCAGCACCCGCGCCAGACGGCGCAGGCGCGGCAGCAGATCGACAATCTCCTGCTCGAACGCCACGGCGGCTTCACCTCGTCTCGAGGGATGAAACGACGGGTGCGGGGCGTTTCATCCCTGGGCGCTTCCTTTATTTCGCCCGAGATGTAAGCGAGAGCGTCACCATGAGCCAGCGCCGCCGCAGAACCCTGTTCGCCCTCGCGCCGCTGGCCATCGCCGCGGGCCTGCCCGCGCCCGCGGCGGCGCAACTGCTGCCGCGTCTGCCGCTGCCGGCTGTGGGGCCGGTGGTGAGAGACCTCGACCGCACGCTGGACGCCCAGGTCGCCGACGTCCGGCAGCTGACCGACCTGCGCCGCCTCAACTTGCAAAGGCTCGTGCGCCAGAACCCGCGCGAACTGGACGTCGACGACAGGGGTCAGGCGGTGGTGCGCGGCGAAATCCTCGCCGTTTCGCCCAGCGAACGATCGCTGGCCATCGCCCGCAACGCTGGTTTCGCGGTGGTCCGGCAGGAGGCGCTGGACGACCTCGGCCTGACCCTCATCACCCTTGCTCCGCCGCCAGGGCTCAGTGCCCGCCAAGGCGTGAAGCGCCTGCGCCGGATCGATCCGGATGGCCCGTACGACTACAACCACATCTATGCCGAGGCTGGATCGGTCGGCGCCGTGACGGCCCCCGCCGCGGGCCTGGCCGGAGCAGCGGGCGAGCGTATCGGCCTGATCGACACAGGCGCCCACACCAGCACGGCGGCGCTCAGAGGATTGCGCATCGAGCAGCGCGGCTTTGCCCCCGGCGGTGTCAGGCCGGCGGCGCACGGAACGGCCACCGCCTCGCTGCTGGCCGGGCGGGCGGGAGCCTTCCAGGGCGCGGCGCCGGGCGCTTCGCTGCTGGTGGCCGATGTCTATGGCGCGGGCCCTACCGGCGGCTCGGCCGCGGCGGTCGTGAAAGGCTTGGCCTGGATGGCGCGGGAAAAGGCGCCGGTGGTCAACGTCAGCCTCGTCGGCCCGCCCAACGCCTCGCTGCAGGCAGTGGTGAAGGCGCTGGCCGGGCAGGGGACCCTCATCGTCGCCGCCGTCGGCAACGACGGACCCGCCGCGCCGCCACTCTATCCGGCTTCGTATCCCGAGGTCGTGTCGGTCACCGGCGTCGACGCCCGCGGCAAGGTGCTGATCGAGGCGGGCAGGGCCGGCCACCTCGACTTCGCCGCGCCGGGCGCCGACATGGCCGCCGCCGCGTCTTCCGGCTTCGCCCCCGTGCGTGGCACGTCGTTCGCGGCGCCCATCGTGGCCGGCAAGCTGGCGCGGCTGATGAACGGCCGCAGCCCGGCCGCCGCGCGTCAGGCCGTCGACGCGCTCGGACAGCAGGCGCGCGATCTCGGCCCCAAGGGCGCAGACAAGACCTATGGCCGAGGGCTCGTCGGCGAGGACGTGCGGGTCTCGCCGAAAAAACTTCAGCAGGCGGGATGAAAGCCGCAAGGCGGGTCGTTGGACCTGATGAGAGGCGGCGCCGACGCTTGCCCCCTCCCGTCAAGGAGACAACGATATGCGCAAGTCAGCTTTCATTTGTGCGGCCGCCGTCTGCGGCCTGCTTGGATTTTCCACCACGGCCGACGCCCAGCTGCTCGGCGGCGGGGCCGGAGGCGGCCTGGTCGGCGGCCTCGGCGGTTCGGTCGGTGGCCTGACCGGCTCGATCATGGGCTCGGCGTCCGGTCATGGCGGCGCCAGCATCACCCGTCCGGGCTTCGACCTTCCCGACGCCTCCGCCGTCACCCGCGAAGCCCGGCGCGCCAAGCGCACGGCCAGGGCGACCGCCGATCAGGCGACCAGCCAGGCGAGCGGCCTGCTGAACTCCGCCTCACTGAACGGCTCGGCCTCGGGCTCCGGTTCGACGTCCGGTAACGGCTCCGGCTCTGCCTCGGGCAGCGCGGGGTTCGGCGGCGTCGGGCTCGGCGGGTCGGCTGAAGGCTCGGCTGACGGTTCCGGCGCGGTGAACGCGGCCAACCAGGTTGCGGGCCAAGCCTACGGCGCGGCTCAAACGGCAAAGCGCAAGGCTGTCCGCACGGCCAATGGCGCGGTCGACACCGCCCGCGGCCTGCAACCCGATGTCAGCGCCGACGGTTCGGCGAGCGCCTCCGGCTGGGCGGACGTCAGCTACTGACGCCCAGCGGCGCGGCGGTCTCCCGGCCGCCGCGCCGCACCTTCGCTTGCCAAGCGGCGGCCGCCCAAGGATTGTCGGGCCGGCATGAAGCCGCTGCTTTCCATTCAGTACCTGCGCGCCCTGGCGGCCATCTCGGTGGTCGCCTACCACGCCTGCCAGTGGGCCCGGATCAACTTCGAGATCGGCTCGGCGGGCGTCGACGTCTTCTTCGTCATCAGCGGTTTCATCATGTGGCGCACGACTTCCGGCAAGGCGGTCGCGCCGCTGGCGTTCCTGCGCAGGCGGGCCATCCGCATCGTGCCGCTCTACTGGGCGGTGACCTTGGGATTGCTCATCGCGGCGCTGGCTTTCCCGGCCAGCTTCAAGGATGTGCAGCCGACGCCCTGGCATGTGTTCGCCTCGCTGGCCTTCATCCAGCACCTCAATCCGCTCGGCCTGCCGTTCCCGCTGCTGCCGCCGGGCTGGACGCTGAATTACGAGGCGGTGTTCTACCTGCTGTTCGCGGCCTCGCTGCTGCTGGCGCCCGCGCGGCGGGCGATGGTGCTGACGCTGGCATTGGCCGGACTGACGGTGTTCGGCTTCATCTACCCGCCAGCCTACATCATGCTCTGCAATCCGCTGCTGCTGGAGTTCGCCGCCGGTATGTGGCTGGCGCGGTTCATGGAGGAGGGGCTGACACCCGGCCGCCACATGGGTTGGGCAATGTTCGTCTGCGGGCTGTCGTCGTTCGCCGCCATGTTTCTGGCCGGCGTCGAATGGGATCTGTGGCGGCCGCTGTTCTGGGGCTTCCCGGCCTTCCTGCTGGTCGCCGGGCTGACGGCGGTCGAGCAGGATGGCGGGCTGCCGGAGATCGCGCCGCTCCGTAGCATCGGCGACGCGTCCTATTCCATCTACCTGTGCCACACCCTGGCCATGGGCGCGGCGGCGCTGCACTTCGGCATCTGGAACACGCCCCTGTTCGTGCCGGTCGCCTTTGCGTTCGGCATCGCCGTGGGCTGGCTGGTCTGGAGAATTGGCGAGATGCCGGTGCAGGCCTTCCTCAGAACCCTTCCCCCTCCAGGGAGGAAGGGCAGGGTTGGGGGTGTGGCCGCTGAGTCCGGCCTGTAAGCTCAGTTGGCTCAGAGCCCCTCGCACCCTTCCGTCCACTCTCTGCACCCACCCCCATCCCCGGCCCCTTCCCCCCTCGAGGGGGAAGGGAGTTGCGTAGCGGCG
>Ga0190273_10000475_pt1 | contig 15197 bp, 24 predicted proteins | sample Popmic504IS_FD_134513 | JGI IMG/M metagenome (GOLD analysis project Ga0190273, IMG submission 134513) | Populus adjacent soil microbial communities from riparian zone of Shoshone River, Wyoming, USA - 504 IS | ecosystem: Environmental > Terrestrial > Soil > Riparian zone > Trees stand | place... | reverse complement strand
GCACCACGAGGGTGCGGCCGTCGGTCGTGGGCTTCAGCGGCGTGACCCCGTTGTCGAGGCACGTCGTGATCGTGCCGAAGCTCGGCGCGTCCGCGATGTTCTGCGCGCCGACGCCGGGGAGCTCCGCGTTGTCGTAGTTGAAGAGCGGACTCGTCGACTCGATCGAGGCCCGCTGCGCGCCGTGCACCGCGGCGAGGACCGCAGGATGCGACGGGTGGTTCAGCGCCCAGAGGTGCTCGAACCGTTGATCGTTCAGCGTGGTGCGGGTGATCCCCTGGGCGGTCGACAGGAGGCCCGTCGAGGCGGTGATGACGTGCTGGAGGAATCCGACGGTGGGGCCGGCCTGCGACGTCACGGCGGTCCGCACAGCCGCAAGCGCGGTCGCGTCCTGCGCGGCGAGGACGATGCGGTCGAACGCGGTCGGCGAGATGGTGCCGAGGAGCGTCGTGAGGTCCGGCACGCCGGTGCCGCCGCTCATGAAGACGCCGCCGCTCGCGTTCGTCAGCGTCGTCGCGCCTGCGAGCGTCGCGGCGAACCCCGCCGGGGCGTCGCTGAGGTCCTGGCGGATCGGCTGGTAGTTGCCGCTCACCGAGAGCGTGCGGTGCGTGAAAGTGAGGACGCCGGCCGTGTTCGCGGCGGTGACGGGCATGCGCACGCGGCTGAGCGCGTCGGCGACGATGGCGGCGGCCGCCTGCGTCGGCGTCATGCCGGCGGCGATCGTCACCTCGCGGCGCTCCTTGCCGATGCGGTAGCGGTAGATGCCGGTCGTCGACCAGGTACCAGTGATCGTGAGGGTCGCTGACGCCGCCGCCCCGCTGCCGGGAGCTGCCGGCGAGGCGAGGTAGATCTCGGCGCCCTGCATCTGCGTCGCGCCGTAGCCCATGGTCGCGAGCTCGCTGCCTGCGCCGGCGACGGTGTCGACCTGGTTGTCGTCGACGACCTGCACGGGCGCGCCGTTCGCCGTCAGCGTGCCCCCGACGGCCATGAGGCCGATGAGGAGGACCCGGAGCGGCGCAGCGCCTGACCCGGTCGACCCGGAGCCGTAGACGGTCTCGCCGTAGAAGCCGGGGTTCTTCTGGGTGGTGAAGCCCTGAATGATGGGGAGGGTGGCCATCAGCGGTAGTCCTTCTCGGTGGGCTGCGCGTCAGGCGCGCCTTCGTCGGTGGGGAACGGGTCGTGCCCGTCGGGCGGTGGCTCGGCGGCGGCAGGCGTCTCCGCCGTTCCGGTGCGCGCGTGGATCTGGCCGCCGGCGGGCTCCGCGGGGCGGTCCTCGGCCTTGCGGGGCCCCCCAAGAGCGGTGGGGACATGCGCGTGCGCCTCGTCGTCGCCGGCGAAGGCAGGCGGCTCGCCGTGGGCGTCCGTCCACTGCTTCACGGCAGCGGTGCGCGCGCGCTCGAGCACGAGGGAGGGATCCTCGAAGGGCATGCCGACGGCCTTGGCCGTGGCCTCGTCGGCGGGGATGAGTGATCCCTCGCGGATGCCGTTCCGGTAATGCGGCTGCCCGGGGATGTCCGGCACCTCCTGCACCTCGGGGTCGTAGTGGTGGACGAGATCAAAGACGGGGGGCCGGTCGTCCTTCGACGGGTCCCGCTTCTCGGTGACCGTCGTCTGGAGCCGCGTGAGGCCGACGTGCATCTGACCGGGCAGGTAGGCCGGGTCGTGCGGGTAGACGCCGGCCGGGCGTCCCTCGTGATCGATGTACGTGTACGGATTGACGTACACGCGAAGGACGCGCTTCGGCATCGGGAGTCTCCTGGTGGTGGCGTGGCAGCGCGCAGGCGGCGCGCGGGAGGTGCGTGGGAGCGGCGGCGAGGCGCGCGCTCAGACTGGAACGAGGTCCTCGCTAAGGAGGTCCGCGGCGTCGTTCTCGCGCTTCAGATCGAGCCCGGCGAGCGCGTCGAACCGAGTGAGGTCGAGCGTGAGGACCTCCTCGACGGTGATGCTCATCTCGACGGCCGGGTAGCTCTTCGACGGCTTCGCCTTGTCGTCCATGGCGATGTCGAGGCTCGCCGGGCGCGCGGCGCCGGCCCGGATGTGCGCGACGGAGAGGTAGTGCCAGACGAGCGAGCCCTCGGTCGCCGCGATCGGGTCGGTGTCCGACGGGACGCGCCAGCTGGGCGTCCGCCCGCGCTCGATCGCGAGGTCGATGCTCGCGTGGATGGCGTTCACGATGGGGTCGCGACCGATCTGGTGCGCCTGGGGCGCGAAGGGGAAGACCCAGAGGAGTGAGATCGTCGACACGCGCGTGCGGATGCTGTCGGCGATCTGCTCGGGCGGCTGCATCTCGGAGCGCCAGCCGTAGAGCGACGGGAGGTCCTTCTCGTTGAAGCCGCGGCGACGCGGATCGAACGGGAGCGCCCTCTGCATGAAGGGGTATCCCGGCGCGACGCCGAGCGCCGTCCACGCGGCCTCGCCGTTGTCGTCCTCCACGAGGAACGCGAAGAGGTACGAGAGGAGGTACGTGAGGAGCGGATCGCCCGCGGCCTGCCCCTCCTCGGGGGCGACGTTCGGGATGGGGAGCGCGCCCCAGAGATCAGCCATCGAGCGTCTCCCCGGGTCGGAGGTCACTGAATCGCGGGCGCGCCCAGCCGTCGTAGTACAGGACCCAGCGGCGGCCGCAGTCGCACGTCCATGACGCGCCGTCCGGGTAGTGGCCAAAGAGTCGCTTCCACCAGCCCGGCGGCCGGCACTCGCGGTATCCATCCCCGTCCCGCTTGTGCGGGTTCGGCGGCGGCGAGTAGTCGGACACGGAGGCGGGGAGCCGGTAGACGTTCGGCGCGCGCCCGGGGACCGTCATCGCTCAACCCTCCGCGCCATCTTCCACGCCTCGGAGGCGAGCACGAAGAGGAGGCGCGTGGTCTCGGCGACGCGGGACACGGTCCGGCGGAGACGGGCGACGGTCATGGTTGTCTTGGAGGGAACGTCTCGTCGGGCCGGTGCAACTCGCAGTAATGAAACCACCTGCCGTTACGCTGTACGTGCGACGTGGCGTAAAGGGTGCACGCGGCGCGCGCGGGCGACTCGCAGAGCATCGCGTCGCAGCGGTACGAGCGGAATGGCTCACGAGCGCGCGCTTGTGTCATCGCCCGCTCACCTTCCGCCTGAAGCTCGTGACGGCGGCCTCGGCTTCCTTCTGCAGGACGGCCGTAGCGCGCGTGATGGCGACGCCGGTGAAGTTGTAGCGGGTGGCGTCGACGAACCCGGCGTAGGGCATCGGCCAGATCATGTCGGCCTCGCCGCTCTCCTCCTCGACGCCGCTCGTGGCGGTGAGGTGATGCGTCCGGTCCTGGTAGCGGTGATGCGTCTGCGCCTGCTCGACGCCCGCCTTCGCGGCTTCGCGGCTGGCGCGCGTGAGGTCCTTTTCAAGCTCACGCTCCGCGGCGTCCGCGGCGCGCTCCAGCGCCTCGATCCCCTCGAGGCCGACGGTGAAGTGCATCAGGGCTCCCCGGATCCGTTCCGGTCGTCGTCGAACCGGCGCGGATTGATCCCGAAGTCCCCCATGTTGTCGAAGTAGCGTGGCGAAAGCGCGCGCTCGGCGGCCATGCCGCTGGAGTAAAGGACCTGCGCGTTGTGGGCGTTCGGGAGCGTCTTCGAGTCGAGCGAGATGGCGCCCGATCGAATCTTGTCGAGCGTCGCGTCGACGCGCTTCCGGAGCGCCTCGCCGTCCGCCCGCACGTACTCGGGGTGCCGGTCGCGCGCGTAGGCCTGCGCGAGGTCGAGCGCCATCGTGAAGACGACCGGCGGGATCTCCGCGTCGTCGAAGGGGATCGAGTCCGGGTAGAGCGGCTGGAGGGCGGAGTAGAGGTAGCCCTCCACCTCCGCGACGAGCTGCGCGATCGCGGCCTCGTTCGGCGCGCCGACGTTCTCGTCGTCGAAGATCTGCCGCACGACCCCCGCACCCATCGCGTTTTCCAGCTGGGTGCGGGTGACGAGCGGCATCGCGAGCTCAGGTCGTGCGGATGGACTGGTTCGAGTCGATGAGTTCGAAGGCCGTGGGCTCCTCCGCGATCTCCTCCTCGGTGAAGAAGGCGACCTCGCCGACCCCGACCTGGCGACCGCCGGGGTTCTCGGCGGTGCCGCCGATCCGGATGCCCTTGAGCACGCGGCACTGGTAGGAGTCCTTGCCCTTCGGCGGCTGGGCGGCGCCCATCTTCCCGCCGGGGGCGACGTTCGCCTGGCCCTGCCCCGCGGCGGCCGCGCCGGCGTCCCCCGTGTAGGAGTGGGCCATCGGGCCGTCGCCGCTTCCAGGCGGCGGCGCCTTCGGCGGCTCCTCGTTCGACGACCCCATCGGCGGCTTGTTCTGATCGCGTTCTTTCGACATGGCGAATCTCCGGTGCGTGGGAAGAAGCGGGAGCGCCGCGCGGACGCTCCCGATCGTGACGTCGTCGCTCAGACCGCCGCGGCGCCGCTCGAGACGGGGTTCACCACGAGGAAGCCCATGTCAGGGGCCATGACCTTGTGGTCCTCGCTGCAGGCGCTGCGGACGTAGTACCCACCGCGCACGCCCACGCCCTGCTCGAACCACTGGTCCGCGACCTTCGGGCCGGCGCGGAACGTCGCCCCGAAGCTCCCGGAGCGCGTGGTGGGACGCGCGGCGACGCGGACGACGCCGAACACGTTCCCCCAGATCCGCGAGTAGGCGCCGTTCTGCCCCTCGTTCGCGGTGTCCTGGCGCGCCTCGCTGACGAGAATCGAGTCCCAGCCGAAGAAGCGCGCGATCTGGTCGGGCGTCGCGAGGCCGGCGTTCTGGTACTGGAAGAGGCCTCGGATGGCGACGTGCTTCGCGAGCACGTTGAGGATCCCGAGCGACGTGAAGGCGATCTTCTTCGTCCCGGCGCCGTTGCCACTCCAGAGGCTCGCGTTCATCTGCTGCATGATCGAGACGGGGTCGCCCGTGCCGACGGCGTCCCACTGGACCGAGCCGCCAAGGGTCACCGTGTTCGATCCGTAGTTCGCGGGGTTCGTGAGGATCGCCGCGATGCGGAGTTCCTCACGGAGCGCAATCTGCGCCGCGACCTGCTCGGTCGTGTCCACGAGCTGGTCGAAGACCTCGTCCTGGTTGTCGAGGTCGTTCTTGTCGAGGAAGCCCTTCAGTCCGTAGTCGCGGACCGAGTAGTTGTCGAACGTCCAGCCGGTGAAGACCTCGTTCGCCGTTGCGCGCGGGCCGAGGGCGTCGTCAGGCGCGCCCAGCCGGTTCCGCTTGTCGAACACGGCGTACTTGTCGCTCCGCTTCGACACCTGGACGACCGGCATGAGCTGCGTGCCGATGAAGTCTCCGTTCGCGTACTGGACGGAGATGTTGTTGAGGAGCGCGTCCACGTGGCCAGCGCCCGGCGTCAGCGCCAGCTGCGCGAGGGCCTTCGCGTGGGTCGTGCGGATGGCCTTGTGCTTCGGGTCGTCCGACTCGCGGAGCTTCGAGAGGCCCGCCATGAACTTCAGGTAACCGGCTTCGCGCGCGGCCTTCTGGTCCTGCGCGAAGTTGCGAAGACGATCATCGACGTTGAACATGTGAGAAATCCTCCGGAGTCGGGAGCGCGGGACGAACGGATGTCACTCCGCGCGCTACCGAAGCGGCGGTCGTGCAAGCGGGCACCGGCGCGCGTCCCGCGCGGATCCGGCGCCCGTCGAGTGGGTGTAGAGCGCGGGTTACGCGCTGGTCGCGGCCATCCGCTGCGGGAACATGCCGACCACGTCGCCGGCCACGCCGCTCTCGCGGAAGATGCCGACCACGTTCCGGAGCACGGTGCCGCCGCCGAGGGTCGCCGAGTCGGCCACGCCGTCGGCGACGCAGATCGCCTCCTTGCCTGCCGTCGCGCCGCCCGTGCCGACCTTGACGGGCACGACGCCGCCGGCGGTGAGGAGCGCGAGCTGCGCCTGAGCGCCGACCGCGTACGAGTTGAGGAAGACGCCGATCCCCGCCTCGCCGGCGCCCGCGTCACGGACGGTGCCCGTCGCGGCGTCGAGGTAGGCGATTCGGTTCACGGTGGCGGTAGACGATCCCTTGACCGTGAAGGTCTTGATCGTCGACCGCTGCATATCGAAAGCTGCGCGCACGGCCATGTTCGTTCTCCGTTAGGGGTAGTGGTGGGGGTGCGCGGGTTCAGACCGCGACGGCGCCGAGCGAGCGGACGACCTCTAGGTCGCCCTCGCCGTCGCGCTCGGCGGCGCCCGGGGCGGCCTTGTTCGAGGGGGTGGGGTCGCCGCCGATGATCGGCCGCGTGAGGTTCATGTCCGCCTTCTGCGCGATGAGATCGTCGAAGAGCTTGCGGTGCGTCTTCGCGAGCTCCTTCATCGTGGGCGCCTCGGCCGCGGTGAGCTTCTTCCCGATGAGGGCGTCGATCTCCACGTCGAGCGCCTTCTCCTCGGCGGCGAGCGCGCGCGCCTTGAGCGTGTCGCGCTCCTCGGCGAGCGCCTTGTTCTGCGTCTCGAGGGCGGCGGACTTCACGCGCTCATCCGCGAGCGCCTTCCGCTCGTCGGTGATCGCCTTCTCCGCGACGTTCTTCTCCGCGGCTCGCGTGGCCTTCTCCTCCGCGAGCGCCCGCTTCATCTCTTCGAGGTCCATCGTCTTCTCCTTCACGTTCGCAGCGCCAGACGCCGAGGCGCCCGCTTGTCGAGCCTTCGCGCGCTGCTTCGCGAGGGCCTCAGGATTTGCCGGGATGGCGACGACGGAGATCTCGTGAAGCTCGTTATCGGAGAGGACCATCAGTTCCTCGCCGTTCCGGACCTCACGCCGCATCGTCCGCGGGTTGAACCCCACCGAGACGGCGCGGAGGATCTTCGCCTGCACCATCTGCCAGACCTGCTCGGCGAGCGGGTTCATCTCCGCCGTCGCGAAGCGGACCGTGCATTCGAGCGCCTGGCGACCGTCCGCCTGCTTCACGACCTCGCAGCGCGTCGCGATCCCGATCGGGAGGTCGCGCGAGGCGTGCCCGTAGAGGATCACCGGGTTCTGCATGAAGCGGTCGAGGATCCACTTCTGCTCGACGATCTCGCCCCAGGAGTCGACCGCGTCGGTGCTCGCGACGAAGTCCGCCGTCCGGCTCTCCGTCTTGAGCGCGCGGACGTGGAGCTCGGTGGCGGCGGCCACGTCAGTCTCGAGACCGGGGGCTTTCGTGCGGAGCGTCGGGAGCGGGGGATAGATCATTTTCGTCTTCCGAGGTCGCCGGGGTCGATCATCCGGTCGGTGTGACCGGGCGAGCGGTCACGCGTCGGCGCCTTTGTCCCCGGTGGGCTTGGCTTCTTGCGCCCCTTGGCTGGCGGGGCCTTGGGCGCCTTCTTCGGCTTCGGGGGCTTGCGCGCCGCCAGGCTGGAGGAGTTCATCGTCATCGTCGGGCTCCGGGATCCCCGCTTCCTGGCGGACCCACTCCTGAGAGATCTTCGCGCCTGCATCGACGAGGAGCTTCACGCCCGTCGCGAACTGGACGAGGTCGGTCGGGTCCTCGGTGAGGAACCGGAACGTCGGGGGCCGCGTGCCGTCGCCCGCGTTGAGGCGGGCCATGGGGCCGATAATGTCGCGGTCGATGTCGCTCGCCACCGCCGCCGCCCGCGCGTCGCGGAGGTCCTTCCGGACTTCGTTGTGCACGTTGCCGAGCGCCTGCGATCCGACCCGCGTCTGCTCCGTCGTGAGCGTCTGGCCAAGGACGGCCTTCGACATCTCGCTCGCGAGCATCGAGAGGAGCTCGTGATGATTCGAGGTCGACCCACCGCCGCTCTTCGGCCACTGGACGTCGATCGTCGCCGTCTTCGGCACGACCGCCACGCCCGTCGAGCTCATGATCTCGAGGATGGCGAGGAGGTCCTGCGCCTCGCTGTCGTCGCTGGTCGTCTTCTCGTACGTGCCGGTCCGCCACGGCTTCCAGGCGATCTCGGCGAGCTTCAGCCAGTCCGAGAGCCCCCAGTTCCGGAAGAGGGCGGCCCACACGAGCACGCGCACGAGGCCCTCACGGCACGGCACGTCGCCGTTCACGCGCGGCTGCGAGACGATGAAGCGGTCCGGGTACGCCGCGTAGAAGTCGACGGGGTTCGCCATCGTGCCGATGGCGTCCCACCAGCAAAGGACGCTGCTCGTCATGTCGAAGGCAAAGCGGCGCGGCGAGATGGGTCGGAAGCACCGCGGCGCGAGGCGCCCGCCGGCGTTCATCCACTCGATCTCGGTGACCGCGTACCCGTAGTAGACAGCGCCCGCCTGGTGCGCGAGGAGCCGCCGGAACGAGGGGGTGAGGCGCAGCTGCGCGTCCATCCACTCCGCGAGCTTCTTCTCCTTGAGCTTCGGTTTCTCGGGGAGGACGAGCTCCCAGTCGAGGCCGGAGATCGCCTCCTCGCTCGTCGAGAGGATTGACTGGAGGTGGCCGTCCTTCTGACGCGCCTCGTTCGCGAGGTCGATGAGCGGCGCCATCCGCCCGCCGTCCGCCTCGCGGATGTAGTTCGAGACCTGCTGCGGCGTGAGGCTCCCGCCGATGCGGAGCATCTGCGCCCAGAGGGGAAGCTCCGGGATGACGCTCCCGCTCGTCTTCATCCCCGAGGCGCGGCGCTCGACGGCGGCACGCGACGCTGTGGCGAGCGCGGTCGACGCGGGGGTCACCTGCGCGGCCTTCTTGCGCGACGCGCGCGCGGTCATGGCGGCGGGCAATCAGAACCCACGGCCCACGCCCATGCGGGTCGCGGGCGGGCGCGGGGGCGGGACGACGAGGCGCTGCATGGGTTTGCGGAGGATGTCGAAGGCGATCGCGTGGGCCATCGTGAGGTCGTCGTGCGTGCCGCGCTGCGCGACGGCCTTGCCCGTCTTGTCGACGATGAAGGTCAGAAGCTCCGCGGTGCTCTCCGCGTCGGGGGTCGACCACTCGCCCTTCCGGTGCGCGTCCTCGAGCGCTTCGAGGGCGGCGGAGCGGCGGACGGCGACGTTGAGCCAGCCCGGTTTCTCGTCCTCGGCGCGGTAGACGTTCGGGTAGCGCTCGGCTTGTTCGAGCGCTTGGAGCACGGCGGCGCCGTGGTTGTTCCGCTCGACGACGAGGAGCGCGGTCGCGTAGGAGCGCCCGATCTCGGCGAGACGCCGGCCCATCTCCCACGTGGGGAACTGGCCATGCAGGGTGGCGACGTGCTCGGCGGAGGCGCGGTCGTAGATGACCGCCGCGCCCGGGTCGCCACCGGTGCCCTCGGAGGGGTCCGCGCCGATGACGTACGCGCGGCCCGGGACGGGGCGCTTCCAGATGCGGAGCGCGCCGCCCATCTCGACCCAGAGGGGCGGGACGGTCTGCGCGTGGAGCCGCGCGGTGACGGTGCGGTCGAAGAAAAGCCGGCCCGAGACGAGAAAGCAGGTCGCCGAATCCGACGGATACTCCTGGTCGGCGAGGTCCTGGCCCTTCTCGGCGACCTTCCGCTGGTACCAGAGGAGCTGTTCGGGTCTGATGCCGCGCGCGTTGACGAGGACCCGCTGACGGTCATCGAGCGGCTCCACGACCTGCCCGGGGGCAAGCGCGGCGCGGTACTCGGCTTGCCGGTACCAGGGATAGAAGTGCGCGGTGTACCCGCTCCGCCCCTCGGCGGCCGCGCGGTACTGCTCGAAGTAGGTGCCCGACGCGCCGTTCGGCGTCGACTCGCTCACGATCTCGGAGCCGTTCTCCGGCGACGGGACGCACTCGAGGAGCGCGTTCAAGGTCTCCTCGGCGTACTCGTAGAACGCGGTCTCGGTGAGGTGGAGGCGCGAGACGGTGCCCGCGCGACCCTTCTTCTCGGCGGCCGCTTCGCTGGCGCCGGCCTCCACGATGCGGAGGGAGGCGTCGCGGTCCGCGAGGGTCCACTCGCTCGCCGTCTCAGTGCGGAAGTCGAGCTGCAGCCCGAGCCGCCGGAGCGAGTCGAAGATGACGCGGTAGTTCTTGGCGAGGAGCTTCTGCGGGGTGTGGTCGGTGATCGACTGGCAGGTCGCCACGACGCGCGCGCCGGGGACCGTGAGGAAGTGGAAGATGTCCCGCGCCTGCTCCATCGTCGTGAAGCCGATCTGGCGCGGCTTGAGGACGATGTCCCGCGGCGTGCGGCGCGCGCAGTATTCGCGCTGGATCGGGTTCAGCCGGAGCTTGATGCGCGGTCCCGCCTTCGGGACGATGTCGCAGAGGCCGGCGAAGCGCTCGAACGAGCTCAGGCCCCAGGCGAGGAACCGGGCGCGCTCGTCGAGGTGTCGACGTCCGAGGTCGGCGAGGGCGGAGGCGGCTTGCATTCGGGGTCGTTCGCCGCGGCGGCGGCGCGGGCTTCGTCGATGGCGTCGAGGGTCACGCCGAACCCGCCGGAGAGCTTCGTCTCGACGGGGGCGTAGAGGCCGTTCAACTTGGCGCGCTCCTTCACGATGCCGAGAACGACCTGGGCGGCCTGGGTATCCCCCTCATCGGCGAGCTGCGCGTGCGTGCGAAGCAGCCTATCGAGCCGCTCGTTCTCGACCTTGCGGTATGACTCGACGCTCTCGACCTCCATCGAGGTGAGCAGCGACTCTACCGCCTTGAAGGCGCCGGAGCGGTTCGCGTACCCGAGCGCCTTCGCGATCTCGTCGTAGCTGTAGCCGTCGCGCTTCATGCGGAGCGCTTCGACGCCGCGGTCACGGCTGTCAGGGGTGACCTTCGGATTCGGAGGCGTCTTCGTGGGCCTCTTGGGTGCTGCCATGTTTCCTACCGAGTGTTTCCTCGGATACCCTCCTGCGGATGAGCAATCCGACCGAACTTCAGGCCGCCGTTGTCGACGCAGCGCTTTCCGCCGTGAAGGCAGCCCAGGGGGTGTTCGACGACACCGTGAAGGAACCAGACCGGTTCCGCACTCAAGACGCCCGCATCAAACTCGCGGTGGAACTCCTCGACGCGGCAGCGCGCGCACTGGCAGCGACGAGGGGCTAATCCGCCGCCGCCACTGCCTGCCACGCCCTCTTCGCGGCCTCTGAGAGGTCGCTCCACTGCGGTCGCATCGCGGCGGGGATGCCGGCCGCCTCGTGCCAGAGCGCGCAGAGCACCTCCGCACGCGACGGCGGCACGACGCTCGGCACCGTGGGGCGCTGGTGCTCGTCGTCGTTCATCTTCCGGCCTTCCGCGCGCGCTTGTCCGCGAACATGGCCTCGTCGGCCCTGCGCATGAGCGTGTCCGGATCCGTGCTGTCGTCCGGGAAGGTGGCGACGCCCATCGACGCGCTCACCCCGAAGTCGGTGGCCTCGATGCCGGCCCGCATCCGCTCGACCACAACGTTCACGGCGGCGCGGTCGGTGAACTGGGTCAGGAGCACCGCGAACTCGTCGCCGCTGAGGCGCGCGACGGTGTCGGTGCCGCGCGTCGTGTTCTCGAGCACCCGCGCGACGGCGCGCAGGCAGGCATCGCCCGCGGCGTGCCCCTTCGTGTCGTTCAGCGCCTTGAAGCCGTCCATGTCGAGCAGGACGACGGCCAGAGGCGCCGAGCCCCGCGTCATCCGGCGGAGCACGATCTGGAAACGGTTCTTGTTCGCGAGGCCGGTCACCTGATCGGTCCGCGCGAACGCCTCCAGTTGGAGATCGTTCCGCTTCCGGTGGCTCACGTCCCTCACGAGGAGGACCGCGCCGACGATCTCCCCGCCCTCGCGGATGGGGGCCGCCGAGCTCTCGTAGTAGCGCGCGCGCCACACGGTCTCGATCCCCTCCTTCGGCTCGCCCTTCTCGACCGCGGCGAACATCGCTTCCACGTTCGCGCGCCAGACGTCGGAGAGGTCGAGGCTGTACCCGAGGGTCCGACCCTCGACCGCCTGGGGCTCGAAGCCCGTGTCGGCGAGCACCTGCGGGTCACCCCCGCAGACGCGGTGCTGCATCCGGTCGTCCACGACGAAGATCGCGACCTTCTGCATGGCGCCCATGATCTGGCGGAGCGTCGTCTCGTCGAACCTCACCGCGCGGTCTCCGCCACGCACGCCGGGCAGAACCAGGCGGCGAGCTCCTGGAGACGGATGTGCTTCGGGCGCTCCTGCCATCCGAGGGCGATGGCTTCGGCGCGCGCCTCGGAGCGGACGGTGCCGAGATGGGAGCGTCGCCCCGCCATGCACCGGTCGCAGACCGCGGCGAACTGGCCGGAGCGCTGGAGGACTAGGGGCACGCGCCCGCCGTCAGCCGAACATTGCGAGCTGACTCGGTGCCGCCGGAAGTGCGCGGCGGCGTACCGGCGGAAGCAGGGGCACGAGTCCGTGGAGCGCGCTGTTCAAGACGTCCTGTACGTCCCGCCAGAGCAGGACCGAGATCTGGTAGACGCTTGGGCGCTTGTACTGCGCGCGGACCCACCCGTGCACCGCGGCGACGCTGCAGCGCTGGAAGTCCGCCACCGCTTTGCAGAGTTGCCCGAGCTTCTGGCGCTTGTCCCAGTGGTCGCCGAGCACCGGACTGGACTCAAGGCTGGCGTCGACTCGGAACGTGTGCGTTCCGTTCTCACGGAGGAGGCGCACGGCCTCGCGGCACGTCTCCACCAGTTGTCGAGTGAAGGCAATTGCTGCAGGGGTGCGCAGCTGAGTGAGCAGGAGCGAGGCCCCGGTTTGGGTGAGCCAAAACTCGGTGACCGTTCGCGACTCAAAGCCGCCGCGTGGTTTCGGGATCTGCATGCGCACGGTCTGCGTGCGCATGTCTTCCGCTCGAAGAAGCCCAGACTTCGCCGCCTTCTTGATGACAGCCCGCACGTTTCGCGGCTGCGCCATGCCGGCGCGCTCGGCGATGTCCACGTCACGAAGTCTCGGCTCGTCGTCCGCCGAATCCGCGCGAACGTCGAAGCCGTTGACGTGCAGCTCGATGCACTTGGTCATGATGGGTCGCCTTTGAGGTAGTGCCCCGGCTCGCCTGACGTCGGCAAAGGGAGGCGGTCCGCTCGCCGAGGGACGAGCCGGGGCATGCGGAGGCGGGCGCACGTGGCGCCGCGCGCTCCCCATCCGTGGCCGCCAACCGGGAGGGAGAGAACCAGCGGAGCCCCGGAAGGGAGGCTCCTACCCTTGGCCCCGGAGGGCTCGAATCCGCACCAGACGCACCAGACGCACTTCACCCCGAGGCGGCGCGGCGGAGCGACGCGGCAATTTTGATCGAGTCCCAGAGCTCGGGGTACTTCTTTTCGAGTTCGCTCAAACCCACGAGCACCGACCGCCCCGAGCGCTCGAATGCGATGCCCTTCGACTCCAGCATGCGGCGGAGCTTGAAGCGCGAGATCCCCGACGCACGCGCGAGTTCGGGGAGCGAGTAGAAGGCCTGGATCGGGAGCGCCCGCTCAGCACGCCTTCGCATGGTCCGCCGCGCTCACGATGGTCTCGAAGGAGGAGATCGCCTGCGCCTCGTAGGCCTCGGTCTCAAGCCGCACCTGCGCGAGCGTCTCGCGCTCGCACCGGCGGACGACCCCGCAGAGCCACACCGAGACGCTCTCCCACCGCGCGCGCTTCTTCATGGAGTCGCGGAGGTACAGGCGGCGGGCGACGCTGGTGCGGACGGCCACACCCGTCGAGCGCCCGAAGGCCTGCACGAGTTCGATCGGCCATTGCCGAAGCTCGTACCGCGCGGAGAGGACGTCGAGGTTCTCCGCGGTGAGGCAGGCGAGGAGCGCGCGGACTTGGCGGTAGCGGTGGACCGATGCGGCGATCCGGTCGTGCCGCTTCTCGAAGGCGTCCGCGTCCCCTGCCCCGCCGATGCCGGTGCGCGCCATCTCGGCGAGCATGGCGAAGTTCGATCCCATCGCGAGATCGTGGCCTGCCCGGGTGAAATACCAGTCGAGCATGTCCTCAATCTCGGGGCTCGCGCGGAGCCGGTCCACCGAGGGAGGCCGCGGCGCGCGCGAACTCCGGTCCACGTGGCTCACGCTCTTCGTCGTCGTCATGAGTGCCTCCCGCCCCGCGGCCTGCGCGAAGCCTCTCGAACCGTTGCAAGGTGCACGCGACTCCGCAACGTGGGCGGAGCGCGCACTTTGTCGGTCACCCGACTGGCGTCACGGAATCTCTTTTACGTCGAGGCAGTGACCGTCGACGTACACGCCGCGCTTCTCGTTGCACTGGATGTGCATCGTGACGCTGGCCACGCAGCAGGCAAACGAGAGACTGCAGCCTAGGACGATAACGAGGAGGATGAGGGGGTCCCATCGATCGGTGCTTCGGTTCATCCCGCCTCCTCGCCCTGCAGGTCGCGCACGAGTTCCCACTTCGCCCGCTCAAGACACGCGAGCAGCATCATCGGCTCGCTCGCGACGCGCTCGACCGTGATCTCGCCGCCCGCTTCGCGCGCGAACAGCGCGAGATCGAGGAACTCGCCCTTCTCGGCGCGTGCGAGGATACGTTTCAACGTCTCGACAATGTCCTTCGTCGACTCGGCGGCGAGGGTGGGGAGGACGGCGGGTTTCATCGCTCCCCCATGGCCAGCACCGTCGGCCACTCAACCTTATCGCCATTGAGCATCTGAACGATCACCGTGAACAGTTCGTGCATCCGCTGGTGCCGTCCCGTGTAGTTCTCGTCGTGAATGCGCCGACGGCGCTGCGCGTTCGTCTCGTGCAGTTCGGCCCACGAGGCGACGCGCCCGTCCGACCACCGGAGCGCGTAGCAGCGCCGGTGCGAACCCTGGTCGCGCAGCTCTCGCGCCCGTGCGTGCTCGTGGTCGCGCGTCGACCAGCGCCCCTCCGCGCGCTGCCCGCGCTCGGTGTACTCGCAGCCGGAGCGCCACTTCCACTCGTGGCGTTTCATCAGAAGCCCCGGAACCGGATTGGTGGCCGGCGAGGGAACACCACCGCGGCCTGAAGCTCGCGCACCGCCTCCAGCGTCTGATTGTAGCTGTCCGCGAACCCGTTCAGCGCCTCGCGCAGCACGCGAACCTCTTCTCGCAGGCGCTCGATTTCTTCGCGCTCGGTCGTCGTCACTCGGACACCTCGCGCGCAGCCAGCTCCTCGCGCGTGACCGCGAGGTCGTCGTACTGCCCGCGGCAGAGCGCCGTCGGTCGCCACGCGCAGACGAAGAGCACCGCGAGCTGGTCCGGCCTGGACCAATTGAGTCGGATGTCCTCGGACTCGGGGTCGGGCGGGTAGTGGGCCGAGGGGCAGGGGCCGCACGGCGCGTCGTGCACGCGGCAGTGCGCCTCAGGGAGGACGCGGGGAAGGGTGACGGGCCGGAGCTTCATCGTCGTGCCTCGCTCGCAAGCACCCGCCGCACTGCGGCGCGCCAGGTCCCGAGTCCTCGCTCCCGCAAACGCTCGAACG
>Ga0190273_10000474_pt1 | contig 15204 bp, 13 predicted proteins | sample Popmic504IS_FD_134513 | JGI IMG/M metagenome (GOLD analysis project Ga0190273, IMG submission 134513) | Populus adjacent soil microbial communities from riparian zone of Shoshone River, Wyoming, USA - 504 IS | ecosystem: Environmental > Terrestrial > Soil > Riparian zone > Trees stand | place... | reverse complement strand
TTGCGTAGCAGCACCCACGCCGCGACCCCGATGACGAGCACGAGGATGACAGCGCTTGGTACACCGGAGACATAGCTGTTGAATATGAAGACGAAGGACTGAGGGACGTCGTACACGGGTTTGCCGTCGGTGGCGACGTAGGCGCAGCCCTGGAACACGCTCATGGTGCCAAGGGTGGCGATGAAGGGCGGAAGCTTCAGCTGGGTGACGAGGACGCCGTTTACGAGGCCGCAGAGGCCGCCCACCATCAGCCCGAGCAGAAGCCCGACGACCGCCGGGGCACCGTGGTTGACCATCAGGTTGGCGCTCACGATGCCGACGAAGCTCGCGATGGAGCCGACCGAAAGGTCGATGCCACCGGTGATGATCACGAAGGTGACGCCGAGCCCGATGATGGCGTTGATGCAGGCCGAGATCGCCACGTCCCGCAAGTTGTCGTAGGTCAGGAAGTTGGAGTTGAGCACCCCAAAGAGGGCGAAGATCGCGACGGCTGCGAGGTAGATGCCCAGGGCCTGGACGTTCACGTTGCGGACCTTCGAGAGCACATTGGTACGTGTCTGGTTCGTCATGGTCTATGCCTCCGGTTGTCCCATGGCACTGGCCACGAGAGCATGCTCGTTGATGTCGGTGCCTTCGTGCGAGGTTGTGAGGCGACCGTTGCGTAGAACCACCACGCGGTCGCACAGGGTGATCAGCTCCGGCAGCTCCGAGGACACCACGATGACAGCCTTGCCGGCGCCGGCAAGCTGGTCGATGAGTGTGTAGATCTCGAACCGTCCGCCGACGTCCACGCCCTTGGTCGGCTCGTCGAAGAGATAGACCGAGGAGTCACGCCACATCCACTTGGCAATGACGAGCTTCTGCTGGTTGCCGCCTGAGAACTGCCGGGCCTTGAGCGTGACGTCGGTCGGCCGCACTGCCAGCGCCCGGGTGGTCTCGCGGGCCACAGCGACTTGCTTGCGTCTGCTTGTCAACGGGCCGACGCCGTTGAGATCTCCCGAGGACGTCATAGCGATGTTTGCGTAGGCCGGCAGCCCCAGCACGAGCCCCTGGGCCTTTCTGTCCTCCGGGATGAAGGCGATCCCGGCACGCCGGCTGTCGCGGGGTCCGGACACCTCGAGGGTGTGGCCCTCGAGCTCCAGGCTGGCGGAGCAGCCACGGTCTGCCTTGACCATGGCCCGCAGGAGCTCAGTCCGTCCCGATCCGACTAGTCCGGCGATACCCAGCACTTCCCCTCGTCGGACCGACAAGGACACCGGACCGACACCACGAGGATGTGTGACATCCGTGGCAGCAAAGGCGATCGGGCTTTCTGGGGCCATGGGGTGCTGCCGCGTGAAGTCGAGGAGCTGGCGTCCCACCATCTTGCGGACGATCTCGCGCTCGTCGGTCGACGCAATGGGGCTGCGGAAAGCAGTCTTGCCATCGCGCAGCACCAGCACCGAGTCCGAGACTGCCATGACCTCGCCCAGCTTGTGTGACACGTAAAGAATGCCGACGCCTCGCTCATGGGCCAGTTTTCGGATCCGGTCCAGCACGTGTTCGACGTTGTGCTCCAGCATGCTGGTCGTCGGCTCGTCGAGCGCTACCACCTTGGGGTCGAACGCGAACGCCCGTGCGATGGTCAGAGCATGTCGTTGGGCGGGACTGAGTGTGGACATCCGATCATCTGCCGACAAGGGAAACCCCATGCGGCGAACATCCTCCAGCGCGCTCCCGATCACCTGCGCCATACCCTTGCGTTGGGTTCGGGTGCGGCCGAGCATCACGTTCTGCGCGACGGTGAGTTGTGGGACAACAGCGGGCTCCTGGTGAGCGATGACAATCCCGTCGGCCAGAGCGCCGGTCGGAGAGTACTCATGTCTCAAGGTGCCATTCAGACGTACCGTCCCGGCGTCCGGCGCGAGCGCGCCCCCAAGCACCGCCAGCAGGGTGCTCTTGCCCGCACCGTTCTCTCCAGCGATGGAACACACTTCGCCGGCGTCGAGTGTGAACGTCACGCCAGCGAGCGCGCGGACCCCGGGGAAGGACTTGGTGATCTCTTTCACCTCTAGAAGGTGCTCGACCATATGGGTCACGCTCCGCTGTCGTCGGTCTCGGCTCGACTGATCCGTCCAGTCAAGCTCACGGCATGCCGGTCGGGTACTCGGCGACGTTCTTCTCATCGATGACGAAGGCCGGCACGTCGACCCAGCCCGGGACCTTCTTGCCCGCCAGCAGCCACAGCGCTACGTCGACGCCTGCGGCTCCTTCGGTTGTGGGCCGTTCACTGACGGTCGCGGTCATGTCGCCCTGAGCGATCTGCTTCTTGGCCTGCGGAATGCCGTCGGTTCCCACGATCAAGACCTTGCCCGCCAGCCCCTTGGACTTGATGGCCGCCTGGACACCGAAGGCCATGACGTCGTTCTGTGCGTAGAAGGCCTTGATGTTCGGGTGGGCTGTGAGCATCGCTGTGGTGATGTCCTGGGCGGCCCTCTGGTCCCATTTGGCCGTTTGAGACGCCACCAGCTTGAGGTTCGGGTGCTTCTTCAGTCCAGCCTTGAAACCTGCGCCGCGGTTGAGCGCGTTCGACGAACCAGGGTCACCTTCGATCATGGCCACCTCTCCCCCGCCCTTCAGCTTGGAGGCGATGTAGTCGGCCGCTGTCTGGCCGATCTCCTTGGCGTCGGGACCGATGTAGACGACTCCCGGGACGGTGCCCTTGGCATCGTTGAGCACGATGGCCGGCTTCCCATCCGCGATGGCCTGTCGGTAGACACTGTCCAGGGCCGTGGCACTGATGGGCGATCCCAGGAGTGCATCACAGCCCTGATTCAGCGCACTCTTGGCTTTGTCCAGCTGCTCGGTGATCGAGGACTCGTCGTTGACAGCGAAGGTTTGGTGGTCCACACCAAGCTTCTCTGCTTCCTGCTCGAACCCCTTCTGCTCGAAGCCCCAGAACTCGTTGGACAGCGTTCGAGTCACGTAGCAGATCTTCGTGCCCGACTTCGCCTTCGGCGCCCCCAGGTCGGACTTGACCTTGTCGAAGGGAGTCTTGGCCTTGGCGTCCACGTCGGAGACGATCGACGAATTGGACGCCGAGCCGCCGCCTGCAGACGAGGAGCAAGCCGCCAGCAACAGTGCAGCCGGAACGGCCACACCTGCGGTTCGTACGAATTCACGCATCTTCATGGAACTGCCTTCCGATTAGCCGAGAGGGGGTTGGGGGTGTAAAAACAGGGGCCACCGCTGTCAACGGACCAGCAGTTGTTCGGTCTCGCGTCGCAGTAGCAGGACCTGGTCGAGGGATTCGTCGAGCTCTACGTCGTCCCACGAGAGAATGGCGCCCTTCGGGACATCGCGCCGCATCTTGACGTGGTGAGCCATCGCAACCGGCAACGCGCGCCGGTCCACCGAGGCGTGGGCGGAGATGAGTTTGCCCCAGACTGTGAAGCCGCCCTCCCCGTCGAGCTCGTCGCCGGCAGCCAGGTCCTTCTTGGCCGTCGCCACGACGTCGCCATAGAAGCCCTTCGGCGCACCGGTCGCGATGCCGCGCAAGGCTGCGTTGGCAATGGAGACCCCCAGCTCTAGCCCCACGTAGTGGTACGGCCGGTAGAGCGCCGCGTACTGCTTGGTCGGATCCGGATGCCACGGGTACTCCGCGAAGCATCCCGACACATAGTCGTTGGTGGCCTTGACCACGACGAAGACCCCTTCCTGGGTGTTGTGGGGAATCCACTCGCCATCCCGGGTCACGCTGGACATCACGTCGACCGACCCCTCGTGCGCCAGTACCCCTCCCGACGTCGTTGGTCGGCAGATCGTCGCGATCTCCTCGACATCTCCGGGGGTGAAGGTCAAGCCGTCGTCGGACGGGACGAGGCGCGCGGTGTTCGCCACCGCAGCCATCTCGATGGCGGCCTTGGTGCCATCCCGGAAGGACGTGTGCATGTAGGGGTTGAGCTGCCCAGAATCGGTCAGCTCCTTGGAGAACTCCCAGTTCTCCCAGACGTTGTCAGGATTCATGTCGTGGTAGTGGTCGAGGAACTTCGCCCCCTTGCCAGCACACACGACCTCGAAGCCCGACGTACGGGCCCAGTCGACGAGCTCAGCGATGAGGGCAGGCTGGTCGCCATACGCCAGGGAGTAGACCACCCCACGGTCCGCTGCTCGGCGTGCGAGTGCCGGCCCCACCAGGGCGTCGGCCTCGACCGTGACCATGATGATGTGCTGTCCAGAATCGATCGCCCGCAGCGCATGAGACGAGCCGACAATGGGATTGCCGGTCGCCTCCACCACCACGTCGATACGGTCAGTGAAAAGCGGTCCAGCCTCGGGGAGCACCACCGTGCTGCCCTGGGCCAGCGCCTCCTCGAGGTCCTCGGCCACTTCGTCGTCCGGCCAATCGACCAGCTTCAGTGAGCCCTGAGCGCGGTCAACGTTGATGTCAGCGATCGCCACGACGTGGATCCCTGGCGTGTTGCGCACTTGCGCCAGGAACATCGTGCCGAACCGACCCGCGCCGATGAGCCCCACACGGACGGGTTTTCCCTCCCGCTCACGCTCTTGCAGCAAGTCATGCAGGTTCACGAGATCTCCCTCAGAAGTGGTACATTGTGGAAACGATTCCACTTTTGTATCACACAGGTTTCCGGGCGGTCAACGATAAGTTTCGGCCGACCGGTCGGCACGGGTACGAGCCGTCGTCACACGACGCGGCATCATGGACGTGCTAGGCGCGGTGGCGCCAGAAGGGCTCGAGATGACGAAGGCTCCGACGATCAAAGACGTCGCGACTACCGCCGGGGTTTCCGTGTCGGTGGTATCGCGGGTGCTCAACGGCAGCGGTCCTGTGGCGCCCGCCAAGCGCGACCGCGTGCTCGCCGCGGTAGAGGCGCTCGCGTACCGTCCCCGCGCCGCCGCACGCCAGCTCCAGGCGGGGCAGAGTGGCACCATCGGTCTACTGTTGGCCGATCTCACGAACCCGTTCTTCGCGCGGTTGGCAGATCGGGTCGTGGCCGAGGCACGACCCCGCGACTTGCAGATCGTGCTGATGACGACGCAAGAGGACCCCCACCTGGAGGCTCGCACACTCGACACACTCCTTGACCGGTCCGTCGCCGGCGTGATTGGCACACCCACCGGCAACAACGTCGAGCGTTGGCAAAAGCTGGCGGCGCTCGACATCCCCCTCGTCTTCGTGGACCGCACGATCGAGCGATTGGTGGACGTCGATGTCGTGAGCATCGAGAACGCCGAGTCGGCATCCACCGCTACACGACACCTCCTCCAGCTCGGCCACCAACGTATCGGGATTGTGTCTGGCCCGCTTTCGACCAGCACAGGCTCCGAGCGGGTGCGGGGTTATCAGAACGCCCACCAGGAGGCTGGAGTCGAGCCGGACGACCGGCTCATATGCCCCGCCCCGTTCCGCGGCGACCAAGGTGCTGACGCCGTGGCAAAGATGCTGGCGCTCGAGCACCCACCTACCGCGCTCGTCGTCGCCAACACTGCCCAAGTCCGGGTAGTCCTCAGCGCCCTGGCCAATCGGGGCATCAGGATCCCTGCCGACATGTCGGTCGTGGTCTTCGACGACAACCCCTGGACGGAGCTGATCCAGCCTCCGCTGACCGTTGTGCGCCAACCCATCGACATGCTGGCACTGCACTCCGTCGAGCTCATGAGCTCACGCATCCAGGGCAGCCTGCCACCCGGCCCGCGACACATGCGCGTCAGCGCCGAATTCGTCGAGAGGTCGAGCACCACCGCCTACGATCGCCTGTCGACTGCTGGAGACCTGCTCAGATGACTACTGGCACCACCGTGGTAACCGCCGTCTTCTGGCCACTCGATGGCCGTGATAAAGAGCTGCGGGATGCCCTGTCGGCCGCGATCCCAGCAGTTCATGCCGAAGAGGGCTGCCTCCTCTACGCACTGCACGAGGCCGCGGACGGATCCTTTGTCCTCATCGAGAAGTGGGCCAGCCAGCAGGCACTCGATGCACACGCAGCCGGCGAACCGGTCAAGAGACTGGATGCGTCAGTGGAGGGGCTACTTCGCGAGCTCCCCACCGTGGTCACGATGGTGCCCGCAGCCGGAGACGGCGAAGGCAAGGGCGTCTTGTAAAGACCCGCGATTCGACCAGGTCAAGCGGGTCATACCCTGCGCCAGACGGACACGTAATTGCGCGCAGGAACATTCCAAGCGTGACTTCGAAAAGTTGCGCGATTTCGTCGACACACAGCATCGCTATGAATCGACGATCCTTCCCGACCAAAACCGAGCCCACCAACATCCACACACCTCTTGCAGGAGCGGTGGGTGCTTGTTGTGCGGCTGGCGAGGAGCGCCTGTCGACAGCGCCGACTCGAAATGGCAAGGGGCATCTCATTGGCTCACATTTCACCATGAGACGCCCCGCGGCGGCACGCGACCCTGGAACCACACACCTGAAATTCCCTGAGCCTCCGACAGGAGGCGAACCCGCGACATCCTCACTACAGGTGACTCACAGGGCCCGCTGTGCCCGTCACTTCAGTTGCATTCGTGGCAGTCGAGCCGCTGATTGACCGTGGGGGTGCGCCCGGGGCGCACGAATTTAGACGATGAAGCGAACGGAAGCGCGATGTTCCGGGTGTCACTGGCTGTCGTCGATCGTCCACGACCAGGGCTCTGACCTGCACAAACACCCTGTCCGGCTCCGAAGTTCTGGTCCAGCGCTTGTAAGAGAGGCTGCGGCTTGGAAAGCAATCCGGTGCGAAGCCTCAGGTCCTAGTGCGTTCCATCTCGCTCCAGTCCCCCCGTGCGATCCTCACTAGCAAGCAAACCATCGCGCACGACTTGTCAGTCCAGATCGTGGAGAGGTGTGATCCAGAGCGGCGCCAACCTGCGGCCGGCCGCGCCACCTCCTGATCGGGGAGCTGAGTTGGCTGACCGCGTGCTTCTCAGGTGACTGTGAGGACGATCTTGCCTTGGATGTGGCCGCGGGCCGCCCGTTCGTGTGCCTCTCGTGCGTTCGCGAGTGCGAACGTGCTGTCGATGGCGACGCGCAGCGTCCCAGCATCGAGGATGCGCCCAAGCTCTGCGAGCTGCGCGCCGTTCGAGCGGACCTGGGCGGCCGTGACCGTGACACCCAGCCGAGCGTTCTCCTGGTCGTCGAACTCGCCGAAATACACCGGGTAGAGGGAGCCGCCGCGCTTGATCGTGCGCAGGAAGCGCCTGCTGTCGGGCCCGCCGACGGCGTCCAGGACGAGATCGAGATCTCGGGCGACCGCCTCGGGCCGATCCTTGGTGTAGTCGATGAATTCGTCGGCGCCGAGCTCACGCAGGAACTCCTCGTGGGGCCCGGAAGCTACGGCGATGACGCGGGCTCCCTTCCACTTGGCCAGCTGCAGGGCGAGGTGCCCAACGCCGCCGGCGGCGCCGTTGACCAGGACGGTCGTCTTGCTGTCGAGTGGGATCGGACGGTGCTGGGCCTCTTGAAACGGCGAGGGATGGTCGTGACCGAGATCGATCAGGAACTGCCACGCCGTCAAGCCCGACATGGCCAGGGCGGCGGCATGTACATGGTCGACGCCAGTCGGCTTGTGAGCGAGGTCCGAAGCCGGGGCGGTCACATACTCGGCATACGCGCTGCCTTGCAATGAGGTGGGGAAGCGCAGAAGACCGAACACCTCGTCTCCGACTGCGAAGCCGTCGACACCCGCAGCCACGGACTCCACGACGCCTGACACGTCGGTCCCGGGAATCAAGGGGAGATCCATCGGGGGTTTCAGCTCAGTAGGTACGTCGGGCATCCCTTCCCGTGCGTACCAGTCGGGGGGATTGAGGCCGACCGCGTGGACTCGGATGAGCACCTCGCCCGGGCTCGGCTGAGGAGTGACCACGTCCTCATAGCGCAGCACGTCGGGGCCGCCGAACTCGTGCAGCAGGACTGCCTTCATGGTGCTTGTCGTCATTGATCTATCTCATTTCTCTCGATGTGATGCCCCGCGCGCCGCGCAGGGACTTGGCTAACGGGATGCCACGTCGGCGTCGGCGGGCAGAGCCACGGTCGCTTCTTGGATCTCGCTGAATCGGCCCTCTGCGTCGTGTCGGGCGAACAGATAGACCTCGGTGTGGGTGCGTGACCCGTCTTTCATGACGGTTCTGATCGTGTGCCGGTCGGCGTAGAGCGGACCGTCGACCAGTTCCTCGTGAACGTCGACGGTCCCGCTCGCCATCGCCTCCCTGAGCTGGGTCATGCGCTCGATGAGCTCAGCCCTCCCACCCCAGGCGCCATCATCGGCACGTCTCCGGAATGAGGGGGCAAAATGCTGGTCGACGGCGTCCGCCAGGTCGATGCTCGGATCGAACAGCGCGGTGGTCGCGGTGGCGATGGTCGTACGAGTGGTCATGTCCAACCTCTTTCGGGCGCGTAGGTTACAGTTAACGGAGCAACGCTCCGAATATACGGAGCGGTGCTCCGATTGTCAAGGAGGGCCCATGAGGGTCGATGCCAGAAGGAACTACGACCACCTCCTCGCGGTCGCGCGCACTGTCGTGACAGAGCAAGGCGCCGACGCCTCGTTGCGCGATATCGCCCGCCGTGCAGAGGTGGGCCTCGGTACGCTGTACCGCCACTTCCCCACACGAGAGGCGCTGCTGGAAGCCCTGCTGCGTACGAGCTTCGAGGAACTGGCGACAAGGGCAGCCGAACTCGAGACCTCGAGCTCGGCCACGGACGCGCTCGAGACCTGGCTGCGTGAATGCGTCGCCTTCACTCACGAGTATCGCGGCGTCATCACACCGATGACAGCCGCGATCGAGGACCCCGAGTCCGCACTGCATGCCTCCTGCGTCATGCTCCGCACATCCGGCACGCAATTGCTAACAAGAGCTCAGAACGCCGGCTTGGCGCGGACCGACATCGATGGCGTGGACCTGTTCGCCCTGATAGCGGCCCTCGCGTGGCTCAGCGATCAGGCTGGGACAGCGCCACGCGCCGACCACCTCATCGACTTAGTAGCCAGCGCGATCCTCACCGATCTGAACACCAGCCCTGGACCGCCAGTTCGGAGCCGTAGTACAGAATCCCTTGGTTCCTAAAGCCCACAGCGCTCTCTCTACCGGCCACTTCCGTCGAAGAACACACCATCCACGTCCAATGATCGCCTCAGCCACCAGGGCTCACCCCGAAAGACTCAGCTCACCAACATCCACACACCTCTTGCATTCTCGGTGGCCCCTTGCGTCCGTACCAAAGGCCATAGGGGTCATGAGTGCAGCCAAGAAACGCGAAAAACGCGAGGTCGCTGGGCGAAAAGTCGCGGAGGGAACGTGCCCTCGATGCGGCAAAGATGTGTGGAGGAAACCCACCGGACGACCGCCAACCTGGTGCTCGCATGCCTGTCGCAGAGCGGCGTACGAGGAGCGGCGCGCGGCCTCTCAAGGTGCGATCGCAGTCGAGGTGGTCGACCGCATTCAGACTCGCGAGCACCCAATCGGCACCTGCGTCGACCGCACGCTGGCGTCACCAGCTGGATGCCGGCGAGTGGTCTACGAGCTAGCCCGGCTCGCCCGCGAAGGGACTCTGCAGTCAGACGCTAAGTGGGACTCGACCTACAACGCCATACGGAATGGGCTGATGGACGCCATCTACCGCCGATGATCCGAAGGCCGTGACTTCTCGGAAGCACGCTGGGAAAGGCGAAGCATTCTTGCCCAGATTGATGCGCGCTCCCTGAGCGTCGGAGTCTCGTTGCTGCTGAACACGACACGCGCGTCTCTGCGCGCTTAGAGTCAGCTTGTGTCCCCCTTGACCTCGCCCCAACTGCGCGCTGCTGCTCAAAACTTCTGGGATGGCGCCGCCGGGGAGTCATTGACCGACAAGATCACCTTGAGCGAGGCTGACAAGTCGAAGCACTGTCGCGAAGCAGCGAACACCTTGCGAGCCGCGGTCGAATCCTCAGACAGCGCCATCGTGACGGCGACTCTCATCAACCGTCTGTCGAAAGTTAAAGAAGGCAAAGAGGTTCGCGGCGGGTGGGCGACGCCCGCGCAGGACAGCCTTCGCGCAAGTGTTCTCTTTGCAGGCGCAGGCCTGGATCGCGCTCTTAAGCGCCTGGCTGAGGATGCCCTGCCCCTGCTCGTGCAGTTTGACGACGAGGTGAACAAGAAGTTCACGGCTTTCGCTCACAGCGCGATTACCGATGGCGAATCAGTCGACCCCAAGCAATTGGTCGCGCTACTTCTGGGGCGCGGTGATAGTCCTCGGGACACCCTAGTGAAGTCGTGGATCTACACGTTGGGTTCGGCAAGTGCCCAATCAGCGGAACGAGTCGCCGAGATTGCTGGCTCGCTGGGGGTGACGGACAGAGAAGTGCGGAAGCGAATGACTCCCACCGCGGGCAAGAAGAGCAAGCTCGAGAAGGCGTTTTCGGCGCGGAACGAGATCTCTCACGAACTGGACGTCACAGATCCTGAAGCCGAAACCCGCAAACGACTGGAGCGGATCCGTCGGGCACGGAGCGCGACAAGCGTGCGCGAGCATGTCGTTGAAATGCTCGACCTCACTCAGCTCATCATCAATGATGTGGCGGGCCGACTGGAGGCAAACGGCCACAGTTGATTAGCCGGTCCATTCTGTACGAGGCTGCGCCCAGCCGAATGGCCTACGCGGAACACCGCGTCACTCCGCGGCATTCGCGTGTGGTGGAACTTCAGTAGGTTCCACCCCTTGCGCCGTGTCGTAGGCGACGAAGAGATCTTGGTGAATGCGTCCGCGTGTTCCGACTGCGTACCCGTTGTCTCGAGCCCATTGCCGCACCAGCGCGGGATCTGAAGTTGGCGTGTCGGCATCGGCTCGGGGCTCTGCGACGTCCCGGTTTGTCGGCTCGCTTGGGATTGTGGTCCTCGCAACCTTCTTGTGCTCTCGAGGGAGGGCAGGTTGGAGGTGCTTGAGCATCTCCTGGAACACGTCGGGATGGACGATGGCGCACCTGACCTGCTGGGCGGCTTCGGCCTTGGTGCCAACGAATCCTCCGTCACTGATCAGCATTGCGGTCTTGGTCGAGACGTTGTTCATGACCCGCACGCCGAGCTTCTCCGCTCGTTCTTCAAGGCGTGCGCGGAGCTGTTCGTCGCAGCCGGTGAACGCCACCTTGTTGCCGACTCGCAGAGGTTCGCCATGAGCCCAATCATCGGGGAGCGGCTGAAGGCCTGCGCTGAGTCGCGCGTGACGTGCCCCCTCGGCCTGATCGAGCGTGTGCGCCAGCACCGACTTCGGCAGTCCGAGGAGCTCGCTGACTGTCACGAGTTCGGCCTTCTCGGCGCGGCTGACCATGCCGTCCTCGAGCGCCAGATGGCTCAGGGCCAAGAGCAGTGAGTGGTTGGCGCTCACCCGGTCTTCGTCTGTCAGTCCGTGAGCGGCGGCGACGTCGTTGAGTGCCTGGACTTCGTCTTCGGTGATCTCACCGTCCTCGAGAGCCTCGGCTAGCGTCTCCAAGTACGCGAGCGCAGCTGCCGGGGCCCCCTCATCCAGCGCGTCGATCAGTGAGAAGTCCGCCAGCAACTCCAGCAGGTCGACTTCCGGAGCCTTCGGCGTCGACATGCTGATCTCGATGCGCGCGCGTATGTGGGTTGCTGACTCCGGCGTCTGGGGTCGGCGGGTTGCTGACGTCGGCCAGACAACACCGGCGGCTTCAGGCATCAGCGCAAGGTAGTCCGGGTGTGGAGGCGTCCCGGATCGGGGATCGAGGTAGTAGGCGAGCAGCCCCGCGGTCGCGCGCGCGTCTCCGAGGGCGGAGTGCGCTCCGCGGAGTTGCACTCCTGCCGCCGCGCAGCAGTCCGCGAGTCGGCGACGGTCCATGTTCGGTAGGTAGTGGTTGCTTGCTTCGAGGGTGCACAACGACGGCAGCCATGGCAGTTCCCAGCCGGCGTAGGAGTACTCCGCGCGCGTGAAGGCCAGGTCGAAACGGGCGTTGTGCGCGACGACCACTGTCCCCTGAAACCAGGCATTGAGATCAGGGATGAGCTCCCTAAATTTCGGCGACCCGCGCACGTCGTCAGCTGTGATGCCGTGGAAATGAGTCGCGCCGACGGGACCCTCAGGATCGACCCGGCGTGACCACTCGCCGGCGATGCGGCCCTGGGCGTCCGTGCGTACGACGGCGATCTCCAGCACTCGGTGCTGGCGGGCGCTCAACCCGGTGGTCTCTACGTCGATGACGGTGAAGCCGCCCGGGGACTCGTCTGTTTCGGCACGGTGCTGGCCGGGGGTCTGTTGTTCGTTGCGTCGCAAGTTGCTGAAGAAGCCCATGATCCCCACTTGATGATGCCGCGTGAGTGCTCTGTCTATCACCGGCCGAGACCGCGCGTGGCTGTATTGAGCGTTCACGCCGGCCCGCTTCACCGCGACCGACCTGGCGGCATTCCGCGCGGATGACCGCTCGAGCAGCGAGGGGGGAACGTTCCCCCGTCAACGTTCCCCCCAACGTTCCCCCGAAAGTTCAACGTCCCCTGGCCCTACGACGCATGGAACCGGGCCTTACGGGTTGTGCCCGTATTCCACAGGGCGCAGGCCATGCAATCGGTTCTCCACAGATGTCGCTCGAGTCGGAACGTTCCCCACCTCACCGGCTCAGACTGGAGGGTCGAGATGGCTATCCACTAACGGGGTGGGAGGACGGACGAGTGCCATGACAGAGATTCAGCTGCTGACGCCGGCTCAGGTTGGGAAGATCCTCGGCGTCACGCCTTCGACGCTGTGCCGGCTGCGCCAGACCGGCAAGGGGCCGCGGTTCGTGTGGGTCACCGATCACACGCCGCGCTACCGGGAGGACGAGCTGCTCGCGTACATAGAGGAACGAGCTTCCTGATGCCAGTCCGAAAGGACCGATCGGGTCGCTGGCGAGCGACACTCAAGAACGGTCGCGAGTACGTCACCAGCAAGACGTTCGACTCCAAGCGTGAAGCCGACGGATGGCTCAGCCGGGAGAAGGCGGCCCTGGCCGGTGGCACCGACCCACGCGCTGGGGAGATTCCCGTGCGCAAGGCGTTCGCGACCTACATGGAGGCGCGCCGGCATACCGTCGCGGTGAAGACCTACAAGGCGGACATGGAGATGGTGAAGCTGATGCCGCCCAACCTCGGAAACCTGCACGTCGGCCGGGTCACCGATCGCGAGGTCCAGCGGGTGCTGGACGCGTGGTCTCGCCGATACGCGGAGTCGTCGGTTAAGAGGTTCCGCGCGGTGCTGTCGGGATTCTTCTCGTGGACCGTCCGCGAGCGACTGCGCGTCGACAACCCGGTCGCTCGCACGAGTGTGGCGCACCAACTGGTGCCGGCCCAGGGTATGCAGCCGTTCACCGAGCCAGAGCTGGCCGAGGTGCGCAGCGACATCGCCGCGTACGACCCGCACTTGGCCGACGTGGTCTGGCTGCTGGCCTGGACCGGCCTCCGGTGGTCCGAAGCACGCGAGCTCCGAGTCGCCGACTTCATCGAGGTGCCGATGCCCCGATTGGTCGTCCGCCGATCGGCACCCGAATCGGTGGAGCCCAAGTCGACCAAGAGCGGCCGGACGCGCCACATCCCGTTGTCCGAGGAGCTGCTGCCGCTGGTGCGCAGCATGGCGAAGGACAAGGGTGCCGACGACCTGCTCCTCACGTCGTCCAGCGGCGGGCGTCTTCACGCCGCCGGGTTCAAGCGGACCACCCGCTGGACCACGACCGGACGGGGCCGCCGCCTGCACGACCTGCGGCACACCGCGGCCTGCCTCTGGCTCGCTTCCGGAGTGTCGATCTCGACCGTCCAGGCATGGCTCGGGCACTCGTCGCTGCAGACCACGCAGATCTATGTGCACTACCTCGGCGACAGCGCCGACCAGGCCGGTCTGGAGGTCCTCAACCGGCGGGGGAGCGCCGGGGGTGCGCGGTCCGGTCCATCAAACCCGAATTTTCCCTGAGCCTCCGACAGGATTCGAACCCGCGACATCCTCATTACAAGTGAGGCGCTCTACCAACTGAGCTACAGAGGCGTACTGGGCCGAAGCCCGGGTCCATCGTAGTGGGTGGCGGTTGGCCTGGCCGAGCCCGTTGCCTCACCACGCTTCGCTCGCAGAGCTCGCGTCCCCTACTCGCAGAGCTCGTGGGGGGACCTCCACCGTTCGGCCGATGGCAGCCTCGCTGGCGAACGAGGTCTCAGACCTGGCCGTCGCGGCAGCGCTTGAGGTACTCGGCGTCGACCCGCTCCTGCACCCCCAGGTCGGGCATCTCGAGCGTGTCGCTGTCACCGACGCGGATGAACGTCTTCAGGTCCTTGAGGCTCTCGTCGCGGTCGCTGTCGGGCACGAATGCGTCGTCGAGGGCCAGGTCGCAGTCGCCCGCGCCGAACTCCTGCCAGCCGCCGCTCACGCCGAAGTTGTCGGTCGTGTCGGGATAGGCGCTGAGGCCCTGGACGCGCAGGACGCCGATGACGCGGGTGCCGCCGCTGCCCAACCGCACCTCGTACGCTGCGCGGGTCTGCAGCTCGAGGCGCATGAACGTCTTGTCGGCCGCGTCCTTCTCGGTCGTGACCCGCCAGGCCGAGGTGATCATCGGTGAGCCGATCACCGTGACGTCGTCGCGGAAGACATTGGCAACGGCCAGGTGCGGCGACACCTCACCCTTGACCTGCTTCTGCAGTGTCGCGGCGGCGTCCTTGGGCAAGACCTTCCTGACCTCGGACAGCGGGTCAGCGCTGTGCCATCCGGCCTCGTCGACGACCGTCAACGCGGCCCACTTCGTCAAGAGCTTCGCCATCCGTTCGAGCGTTGAGGCGTCGAAGCCTTCAGGAGCGGACGGCAGGTCCGCTGGATCGAGCGTGCCCTGAGCCTTGGGCCATTCGAGGTTGAGAGACTCGAAGCTGACGGCCCGGCTCGAGGTCGTCTTGGGCTCGTCGGATCCCGCGGTGCACGCCGCGCACATCATCGCGACGGTCAGGACGAGTGCAAAGAGCCTGCGCATCGGTCCAGTATCGGTGATCGATTCCTGCACCGACGGTGCGACATACTGACGGCGTGCCACAACCGTCCAGCCCGTACGCCCGACTGCTCGCCGCGACCCACGACCTGGACACGCCGTTCGCGGTGATCGACGAGCCGGCGCTCTGGGCCAACGCGGACGACTTGGTGCGCCGCGCCAACGGCGTGCCGATCCGGGTCGCCAGCAAGTCCGTGCGCGTGCGGTCGATCCTCGAGGGCACAGTGGC
>Ga0190273_10000473_pt1 | contig 15214 bp, 11 predicted proteins | sample Popmic504IS_FD_134513 | JGI IMG/M metagenome (GOLD analysis project Ga0190273, IMG submission 134513) | Populus adjacent soil microbial communities from riparian zone of Shoshone River, Wyoming, USA - 504 IS | ecosystem: Environmental > Terrestrial > Soil > Riparian zone > Trees stand | place... | reverse complement strand
AGAGCGCGGTCGGGCGACACGATACGTCGCATCTTTCGACGGGGATCGAAGCGGCCGCTGCTTCAAAGCTTTACGAGTTTGGCGATACCGTTAATCTGGACGTCAATGCGACGCTGATGTCCGCCATCCAGCGCGAGGGCTTGGGCGTGCCGCTCAATCTGGAATACAGCGATCTCTATGTGCATCAATGCGATTATCAATCGTCCTGCGCGACCGTTGTGATGCTGGACTGCTCGCACTCTATGATCCTTTACGGCGAAGACCGTTTCACGCCCGCCAAAAAGGTGGCGCTCGCGCTCGCGCACTTGATCCGCACGCATTATCCCGGAGACTCGCTGAAAGTAGTGCTCTTCCACGATAGTGCGGAAGAACTGCCGATGGCGAAACTCGCAACTACGCAGGTGGGCCCATACCACACCAACACGGCAGAGGGCTTGCGCCTTGCGCGCCGACTCCTTCAAGCGCAGCGTAAGGAGATGAAGCAGATCGTGATGGTCACGGACGGCAAGCCTACGGCCTGCTTTCTGGATGCGGCCACGACCGCCGCCGCGACGCCGTTTGGACGCAGCAGCCGTAGCATGGGCTCAGAGAGTAGCGCCGCCGCCGCTCGCAGACTCTACAAAAATTCTATGGGCGGCGATCCGTTCGTCATGGCGGAGACCTTCAAAGAGGTTCAGGCCTGTCGCAAAGCCGGCATCATGATTAATACTTTTATGCTGGCAAGTGATTATTACTTGGTCGAGTTCGTCAAAGAGATGACGGCGATGACCAACGGCAAGGCATACTTTGCCAATCCCAACAATCTCTCGCAGTTCGTCCTGATAGACTTTCTCAAACGCAGAACGAGCCGTATAAAATAGGCCGGGAATTTGTGAGGGCGTGTGAGATGACGAAGAAGATTCGCGTGCGCGGCATAGAGATGGCCTACGATGTGGAAGGAAGTGGGCCGCCCGTCGTGCTGCTTCACGGCTACCCTTTTAATCGTTCTATGTGGCGCGACCAAGTGGAAGCGCTGCAAGCTACAAACCGCGTTATCATGCCAGACCTGCGCGGCCTGGGCGAAACGGAAGCGACGCCCGAGCCCGCGACGATGAACGAGATGGCAGAGGACGTGGCCGCGCTGCTCGACGAGTTAAAGATAGATCGCGTGACACTGGGCGGTCTTTCTATGGGCGGCTATGTCGCGCTCGCGTTTATCCGTCGCTTTCCTTTGCGCGTGCGCGCGCTCATCCTCGCAGACACGCGCCCGCAAACCGATACTGAAGAGGGAAAGCTAGCGCGCGAGGAACAGGCACAGAAAGTTTTGGAAGAAGGCATGAGCGCCATCACGGATTTGATCTTGAAAAAATCGCTGACACCAGCCACGCTCGCCGGGCGACCTGACATAGTTTCGCGCGTGCGCGAGATGATCGCTAAGTCGAACCCCTTGGGGGCGGCAGCGGCGCTGCGCGGGATGGCCGTGCGCAGCGACCAGACGCACTTTCTGGCAAGCATACTCGCGCCGACTCTTATAATCGTCGGCAGCGAAGACCAGCTGACGCCGCCCTCGGACGCAGAGTTGATGCGGCGCGAGATTCGCGGCTCGCGCTTAGTGGTTATCCCCGGCGCGGCGCACGTTTCTAATCTCGAACGGCCCGCTGAGTTCAATCATGCGCTGACAGAATTTCTGCGAGCCCTGCAACCCTGAAGCAGCCTCTTTTGATCGATGATACGGGCACGTGCCCCTCGCATGAATCAAACTGGCGCGCACGCTCTCCGGAGAGTCTACAGAGATGATGAAATGAATGAGCCCTGGAAGTACTGTATTGAAGAGCGCGTGCGCTGGGGCGATGTAGATGCCGCGCGCATCATATTCTACGGCGCTTATATACGCTTTTTTGAGTTTGCCGAGACGGAGCTGTTCCGCGCCGTCGGTCTCTCTTACGGCGTGATGTTCGATGAGCTAGACGTGTGGTTGCCGCGCGCTCATCTCGAATGCGACTTTCGCCGCGCGGCGCAGTTGGATGATCTATTGGAAGTGTGTGTCTATGTCGGTCGCATCGGCAAAGCTTCGATTCGTCTCAACTTTGAAGTACGCCGCAAAGGGGAAACGGAGTTGGTCGCTGATGCACACTTCGTCCTAGTCTCTGTGCGCCGCGATACCTTCGAGACAGTGCCCGTCCCGGAAGAGCTTCAAAGCCGCCTCGCGCCCTACACTCAGCCCTCATCAACGCGCTGAGCTTCTCTTTAGCTTGTGGCGCAGTAGAAGAAGTCTATGATTGACGATACAAGTCAAGAATTCGATATGTTCGAGGAGATACGGCGTAAGCTGGTAGAGCTTTTAGTGACCGAAGGACACGAGCGGCTCGAAGCGGAGAAGATCGCCCTCTACATCGTGCAGGGCGTGCGCGAAGTGCCGAAGCTTTTGGCCCACGTCGCCGAAATCCGTTCGCACACACGCCGCGAAGTACTCGAAACCCTTCGCGATGTCTTGGAGAATGCATCCGCACTCACCAAAGCCAGAGCGTTGCTCATCGAACACGAAAAGCAAGAATGAAAGAGCAGATGTCGGATGCCAGAGGTTAGATGCTAGTTAAAAGCATTTCACTGACATCTGACATCTAACCTCTAGCATCTGCTTTTCATAGTGGCCACAGTGCGCGGCGTGCGAGCGTGCGTTTGAGATTGACGTATCCCTGATCGCCCGCGACGAGTTGGCCCAGGACTTTGCGTATGCCGCGATGCGTGCGCGCAAACTCGATCATCCTTTCCGTAAAGGGCGCGCCCCAGAAGCTTCCGTAAAAACGCTTGCGCATCTGTGAAGCGCGACGTAGGTCGCGCCCGAAATCCGCGCGCCAGCGTCGCTCGTAATCCAAGGGCTGTCCCTCCAGATAGGCTTCACTGAAAAGCTCTGCCGAGCGCAGGGCGTAATAGATTCCCTCGCCCGTCACGGGATCAGCAAACCCCGCTGCGTCGCCCAGCAGCGCCCATCCCTTATCGGTCGTGCGCCGCTTGTCCCACGTCTCGACGGCGAGTCCAGGAATCCGCGCCGCATAGCGTTCGGCCTTCGCGTTCAATTCCTTCTCAATCAAGCGGTCACTCTCTGTGTTGCCGTCGTTCTCGCTGCTCTTGCCTGCTCTGACAGACCAGATGCGTGACGATGCGTCGTCGCGCATGCGGTAATAACCGATCATAAAATCCCACAGCAAGCGGTCGAGCGCCTGATGATCGAAAGCATCCTGCGAGGTAGCGATGCCAAACGAAATATGATCCACGCGCGGGAAGGCCCAGGCGTAACCGGCCCACTTTGGAAGAAAAGCGACGATGGTTCGAGCATCATTCGTCGTCGGTAAAGGCGTGCGATAACCGAAGGCGACTTCCATTTCGGCTGCGGGCAGCGCTCCTGCAAGTCTCTTCGCGATGGGGCTGTTTGCGCCGTCCGCCGCGACCAGGAAGGGCGCGCTCCACTCCATCCCGCTTCTGGCGCGCACACTCCAATCAAGGCCTTTCTCTGCGACGCGCCAGTCGCGCACTGTAACCTTTTCCGCAAAGACATGAGCGCCCGCCTCTCCGGCACGCTCGCGCAGATGTGCATCGAAGGCCAGCCGCGAGTAGATGGCGAAAGGCTCTGCGAGTTTCAAGCGAAGTTTTTTGCCGGAGGGCGAATACATTTCAAGATCGTCAATCAGACGACCCACAGCGTCGAGCAGATGCGGCCAGGCTTTGAGCGCTTTCGAGGTCACGCCGCCGCCGCAAGCCTTCGGCTCTCCTGCTGGCCGCCCGTCAAAGAGCGCCACGCGCAGACCACTGCGCGCAAGGTGCTCCGCCGCAAACGACCCCGCTGGGCCCGCCCCGACAATCAGGATGTCGAATCTTTCACTCGGCATAAAAGCTTCAGGCGCTCTTTCGCCCTTTAACTCTCTCAGAGAGACTTTCCCTTCTCTTCTTCTTCGTCACATCATAAAGGTCTGTCGAGCGGTCGCGCAATTCGGGCTTGGGGTGTGGCGCGCAGCCTATGATAAAATGCGCCCGTTCCCCGCAAAGAATTTTCCGTCGAGCGAGCACTGGCGATCCCCGTCGCTCAAGTTGCACTTCGAGGCATTCTTCCTTTTCGTCGCTCTTGAAAGAAAAAGAGCGCGCGTGAACGGCGTTGAAGTTCAGGCTCTAAGGAAAGCTGTGAACGAGATGAATGGAAGCTACATAGTTTTCGCCGGCATCGCACCTCATCCGCCGATCATGGTGCCGGAAGTAGGCCGCGAAGCGATTGCCGAAGTGCGCGGCTCAATCGACGCGATGCAATTGTTTACAGAGCGCATCATCGCGAGCGGAGCAGAATCAGTCGTCCTCATCTCGCCACATGCGCCGTTGGAGGCGAGAGCTTTTGTCGCCTACAACGACGCGCAGCTTTACGGAGATTTCGCGAATTTTCGCGCGCCACAGGCGATAGTGGAAGCGCCGCTCGATCAGGAACTGTTTGAAGCCATCAGCGAGATCGCTTCCGAAAAGCATTACGCGGTCGTCGGCATCAAGGGCTACGATCTGGATCATGGAACAGCCGTCCCGCTCTACTTTCTACAACGCAACGGCTGGAGCGGCGCGGTCGTCGCGCTCGGTTATAATTTTCTCTCAGACGAAGACCACCTGCGATTCGGGTCATGTATCAAGCGCGCAGTAGATCGAACGCGCCGTCGCGTGGCGTTTGTCGCGAGCGGCGATCTGAGCCATCGGCTCAAACCTGACGCGCCCGCCGGATACAACACGGAGGCACATCTCTTCGATGAAGAGGTCGTCGCCTGCTTGAAAGAAGGAGAACCCGCGCGCATCGCCGCGATCGATCCTGAGTTGCGAAGGCGAGCCGGTGAATGCGGTTATCGCTCTATGCTCGTCGCGCTCGGCACGCTTGAGGACAGGAGCAGACAAAATTGCGAAGTGCTGCATTACGAAGCGCCGTTCGGGGTCGGTTATCTGGTCGCACAGCTTACGCGCGAACAATCTGTGGGCCAAACGGCAGAAGGCCAGACACAAAAGAAAGCTGCGAAGAAGAAGACCGACTCTTCTGAGACGCTGCCATCCTTCAACGGCTCTGAGTTGCCGCGACTGGCTCGAAGCGCGGTCGAGACTTTCATTCGTGAAGGCCGTATCCTTAAAGCTCCCGCCGACGCATTCGATCAGCCGATGGCGTGCTTCGTCTCAATCAAGACCACGGAAGGCGATTTGCGCGGCTGCATCGGTACGATTGAGCCCACGAAGGATACACTCACCGAAGAGCTGATCGCCAACGCCATTAATGCAGCCACTCGCGACCCGCGTTTTCCGCCCGTCACAGGGAAGGAGCTGGCGGGCCTTCGTTACTCCGTCGATGTTTTGTCTACGCCTGAACCGGCTGCGTTTGAGGAGCTTGATCCGGCCACGTACGGAGTGATCGTAGAGGACGGCGCGGGACTGCGGCGCGGGCTGCTTTTGCCTGACCTCAAGGGCATCGAAACGGCTGAACAGCAGGTCGAGATCGCCGCGCGCAAAGCGGGCATCGCGCCGGGCACACCGCTTAAACTCTCGCGCTTTCGCGTCGAGCGCTTTCGTGAATCCGCCCCCCTTCAAACCAATTCAGAAAAGAACAAGGAGCAGACTAATGGCAAATGACAATCCCAGAAAATCTACTTTAGGAGACAGCCCAGCCGACCCGGACTTGAAGCCGGATACTACACCCAACGCCGTGGAGGACAATAATCCGGCCAACGATCAGCGCTCGCTCGACATAGGCGAGTCGGGACAGTTTGCGCCGGGCGGCTATTATAACCAGCATGGTGTTGCGGAATCTGAACGCCTGGATTTGGATGAATTCACTGCCACGCGCCCGCCGGACAACAAGAAGTAAGGGCGTAGCGGGCGTGCAAAACCTAGCGTGTGGACAAAAAAATTCCGCTGCATACGCGAGAGTATGCAGCGGTAAGGTCCACAGGAGGAAAAGGAATTACATTTTAAACAAGGAAGCGCTGTGTGTCAAATAGTCTCGTCTATCGGACATTTTGCGCTTCCCTTTGTCTCAAAACTTAGACATCCAGGTTCTTCACGTCGAGCGCATTGTCTTCTATAAATTTGCGCCGCGGCTCGACGGCATCGCCCATCAGCACTGTGAAAATCTGATCGGTCTCGACCGCATCGTCAATTTTCACCTGTAAGAGCGTGCGCTTCTCAGGGTTCATGGTGGTTTCCCACAACTGTTCCGGGTTCATTTCGCCCAGCCCTTTGTAACGCTGAATCATCAGGTCTTTTTTGGCGACGGCCAGCACGCGTTCGAGCAGCGCCTCACGCGTCTCTATCTGCTCGCTCGTTCCGTTCTCTCCGGCCACAAAAGGAGAGGCCAGACGATCTTCGAGTTGCGTGTAAAGCTCCACGGCCTTTTGAAATTCGACGTAGCTGGCGAGATTCCAGTCAATGCAGACGCTCGCGCCCGTATCGGCTGTCGTCTCGATCTCCCACAATCCATGATCTTCGTCCGGCGTCAATTCTGTCTCGTAATCTTCTTCGGCCAGAAAGCCCTCTACGCGGGCCATCAGGTTGTCGTTCTGAAAGACGCCGCGAAGATTAACGCCGTCCTCTCGCAGCACGCCTTCGCGCCCGCCAAAGGCTTCAAGGAGAGTATTGAGCAGACGAGCGTCGCCGCCCATACGCCGCGTAGCCTTCTCGGAATAACGCTTGAACTCGACCATCTGCTCAAGCGCTTTCGCCAAGTCACGGCCTTCGATGACGGCATTCGTGGTGACGGACTTAACCTTGATGTCAGAGGTCGCCTGCCTCATCATGTAGCGCACCATAGACCTTTCGTCCTTGATGTACTCCTCGCGCTTGCCGCGTTTTACTTTGAACAGCGGAGGCTGAGCTATATAAACATGGCCTCTTTCGACCAGATCGGGCATCTGTCGATAAAAGAAGGTCAGGAGCAGAGTGCGTATGTGCGAGCCGTCAACGTCCGCATCCGTCATCAGGATAATCTTGTGATAACGAAGCCTGTTGATGTCGAAATCATCCTTGCCGATACCCGTGCCCAAAGCGGTGATGAGCGTTTTGATCTCGCCATGACCGAGCATTTTGTCGAAGCGGGCCTTCTCGACATTCAAGATTTTACCTTTTAACGGAAGAATTGCCTGGTTTTTGCGGTCGCGGCCCTGTTTGGCAGAGCCACCGGCGGAATCTCCTTCTACAATGTAAATCTCGCACAGGGCCGGATCGCGCTCCTGACAATCGGCGAGCTTTCCTGGCAGCATGGTCGAGCCGATGGCGCTCTTGCGTACGATCTCTCGCGCCTTGCGTGCGGCCTCGCGGGCGCGCGCGGCGTCCACGGACTTACCGACGATCTTGCGTGCGACGGTCGGGTTCTGCTCGAAGAATTCCGTCAAACGCTCGTTGAGGAACGATTCCACAGCGCCTTTGACATCGGAATTGAGCTTGCCCTTGGTCTGCCCTTCAAACTGCGGCTGCGGCAGTTTAACGGAAATGACTGCGACCAGCCCCTCGCGCACGTCGTCGCCGGAGAGCGAGCCCTTAAAATTCTTGGCCAGCCCGGAGCTTTGCGCATAGGCGTTGACGGTGCGCGTGAAAGAAGAACGAAAACCCGAGAGGTGTGAGCCTCCGTCAACCGTATTGATGTTGTTGGCGAAAGAATAGACCTTCTCGTCGTAGCCGTCGTTGTACTGAATGGCGACCTCTATGGAAAGCGCGTCGCCCACTCGCTCGAAATAGAGTGGCTTATCATGCAGAGTATTTTTGTTCTTGTTCAGATGTTTGACGAACTCTGCGATTCCACCTTTGTAGTAAAACTCGTGTGAGCGCTCGGTCTCTTCGCGCTCATCCTTGATGGTGATGCGAATACCTTTGTTGAGAAAGGCCTTTTCGCGCAGGCGCTCTGACAGTTTGTCAAAGCTGAAAACCGAAGTGTCGAAGATTTCCGTGTCCGGCTTGAAAGTAATCTTCGTGCCGCGCTTGCGTGTCTTGCCAGTCTGTTCGAGCTTCGAGACGGGAATCCCTCTGACGTACTCCTGCTCGTAGGTCTTGCCGTCGCGCCAGATTTCAAGGCGCAGCGTTTCTGAAAGGAAGTTGACGCAGGAGACGCCTACACCGTGCAGACCGCCGGAGACTTTGTAAGCGTTGGAATCGAACTTGCCGCCCGCGTGAAGTTTGGTCATCACGACTTCGGCGGCGCTCTTCTTCTCCTGCTTGTGATAATCGACGGGGATGCCGCGACCGTTATCAATAACCGTGATCGAATTATCCAGATGAATCGCGACTTCGACCGTATCGCAGTAACCTGCCAGAGCTTCGTCTATAGAATTATCTACGACTTCGTAAACTAAATGATGCAGACCCAGATCGCCGGTCGAGCCTATGTACATCGCAGGGCGCTTGCGCACGGCTTCGCGTCCTTCGAGGACAGTGATCGAACTTGAATCGTAGGCCATATTTTTCTTCTTTGATATGGTTGATGATGCTGTGACCAAATCAGTCTCCTCTTCGTTAATGCGGTTCACAAAAAATTCTCTTCCTATGCTTGACCCCAAAGGTCATTAGCTCCACCTTTTTAAGCCTCGAAATTTAGATGCTCTCGACGGCCTTTGCGCTGGTCGAGAGCAGCTCAATTCCGTGCCCCTGATCCATGACCGCGCCCTCGTTGATCTGATATACATTGGCGCGCGTCACGAACTGCTCGACGAGGCTCTCCTTCGAGGTCGTGATAAACGTCTGCGTGCGCCCTTCGAGATATTCCAGCAAGTAACTTATGCGCTTTCGATCAAGCTCTGCGTCCACGTCATCGATGAGGAAAAGTGGATACTCATTGTGCCATGAATAATACACCGAAATCGCTGCTAAGTCAAGTATTATCAACGCGCTACGCTGCTGGCCGGAGCTTCCGAAGGCACGCATGTCCCGTCCGTCAAACAGTATCTCAAGATCATCTTTATGCGGGCCTATAAGGGCATATCCGGAAGCGATTTCGGCTGGCAGGCGCAGGCTCAAACGCTCCGTTATCAGCGCTTCATAATTGCTCAAATCGCCTTTACCTTCGAGCGAAGAGACGTAACGAATTGTAATGTCCTCGCGCTCGAAAAGACGACGTTCGAGCACGTCTTTTAATCGCTCTACATAATCGTTGCGGGCACGATGAATTTCGGCGCTTAAGGTGACGAGCTGCTCATTCCAGGGAGCGATGATTTCTGTGATCTGTGCGGCGCTCCATTCGCTCTCCGAAGCGTCCTGTAGAAGACGATTTTTCTGCTTGATGACGCGGTTGTAATCGGCCAGAGTCTGCACATAAGCGGGATGGAGCGAGACAACGCCGCGATCCAGAAATTTTCTGCGAGCATCGGGCATGCCGCGCACGATCTCAAGTTCGTCTGCGGTAAAGGCGACGGCGTGAAGTTGGCCCAGGTAACGCGTCACGGCCTCGCGCTTACCGTTAACGGAGATCGCTTTCGTCTTGCCCTGGAGCGTGACCTGTAGATCGCGATGAACCTCCTGGGTGCGGCCCACACGCCCACGCACGACCGCTAAGTCCTCGCCAAAGCGTATGGCCTCATGCGGACGCTGCGTGCGAAAAGATTTGGTTGTGGCGAGAAGATAGATGGCTTCGAGCCAGTTCGTTTTGCCCTGACCGTTGTCGCCGTAGATGATATTAAGACCGTTGCCCCAAGAGACTTTGCCGCTCAGATTTCTGAAATTGTGAGCCTCAAGCGATTCGAGCAGCATGGAGTGAATTTTAACATACAGCGCGCCTTAAAAGCCCCTCGCCGGACGCAAATTGCCTCGATCATGGCAAGAAAAAAGCGGCGCTGCTTTGATCAAAGCAAGGACACGCCGCGGCCCTATGCGTTTATGTCAGTTTAAGCCTGACGATATCTTTGTGAACCGGTGTTCCAGGGCAAAGCCAGACTGGAAAGGTAAGTGAGCTTTCCAGTCTGGCTTCGGATTCACCGCAGCTTGCGTTTCGTCATTTGAGACCAATCAAGTTGCGCTTCTAGACACAACTTGATCTAGCAAGCCCGTCGGCAAGACCTCTGGTGTTCTACGCGGCTTTGGTGTCGTCGCGCAGCTTAGAATGCAGACGGCCCGTGCCATGTAAAGGGTGGAATGTGCTCCCTCCAGTATTGGACTTTACTAGCCCCCACATAAGCATCCACTTCGAGATTTCCAGGCCCGAAGTTGCTTTGAATCAGCGACACATTGTTGGCTCCGCCGCTGCCAAAGTTGAATCCCCCAGACCAGGGAAAGCCTGGAGCGTCGTTGTTACGCCAGAAGTGCCTTAAGCCGCCCGGCGACACACGTGGCACCACCACTTCAAAATTCCCTTTTGTGCCAAACGAGCTTTGGATAAGGGATGGGTTGCCGGTGACGCCACTGGCGAACGGGGCCGAGGGGCCGTGCCACGTGAAGGGTGGATTATTTTCTCGCCAGTAGTGAACCAGTTGACCGTTGGCAGTGAGGGCAACTACTTCGAGATTTCCCGGCCCGAAATTGCTCTGAATCAGAGAAACCCCTCTGATGTTGCCGCTGCCGAAGTTGAATCCCCCAGACCAGGGGAAGCCTGGAGCGTCGTTGTTACGCCAGTAGTGCGTTAGGCCGCCTGCTGCGCGTGCAACTACTACCTCGAAATTTCCCTTCGTCCCAAAAGAACCTTGAATGAGCGTTGGATTTCCGGTGACGCCCGTAGCGAAGGGAGCCGAAGGGCCGTGCCATGTAAAGGGTGGAAGGTTCTCTCGCCAGTAGTGAACCAGTTGGTTGCCGACAGTGGCGACCACTTCAAAATTCCCCGGACCAAAATTGCTTTGAATCAACGCGGTTCCGAGGACATTGCCGCTGCCGAAGTTGAATCCTCCAGACCAGGGGAAGCCCGCGGCGTCATTGTTACGCCAGAAGTGCCTTAAGCCACCTGTTCTTGGGATTACTATCTCAAAGTTGCCCTTAGTGCCAAAGCTGCTTTGAATGAGGAAACCACTTTGTTTTCGAGTTGTTGCCATCGTATCCTCCTTTGAGGGTGGGTAAGCAAGTTTTGCTGACAGTAAGGTTAGCCAGTAAGCCTTGCGTTGAGTTGCGATAGGGTCGCAGTCAAGAGGAATCTTAGGTGAGTCGCAACAGCGCGGAGGTGTTGTAAAACGCGAGGCAGCCAGATTCCAGCCGGGTTAACGAACGAAGAAGTGAGATAGACCGAATCCAAAGAGCGTTAAAGATGTGAAGCCAGTTGAACGCCCTTGCACGATAATCGTAAGAGTCTATTGCGGCTTATATACCCAATAGAACCGTTATGTCAACAGAGATTGAATAACTGCGTGAGTTGCTCAGAGAAAAGAGACCACCGGCGACAATTACGCACGATCATCGAAGCCTGATGATAGCATCAACGGAAGTTGATCGGCACATCAGCGCAACAGCGCTCATCGCTGCTATCAGACCAGTACAGAGTCGCTTTATCACTTGTTGCAGTCAAGGCAACCGGCGCTTCGACGAAACCACCGCCACGGAGATTGCCCAGGCTGATTCGTTCTACGGCGGATTCCCTGCGAATATCAACGATGACGTTCGCGCCTGCCCGGCGACCCACATTCTGGATAAGGAGTTGGCGAGATGACTGGAGCGCCGTAATCTTGCCGATAAACCTGTCGTAGGCTGCATGGGCAGCAGCCGTCGTTCGATCTGTAGTCGAATTAGACGACGGCGCGTGCGAGCGACGACCGAACCAGTTTACCTGGCGTGGGCCAATATGACTGGCGACCAGATCACCAAGGTGCATTCGTCGGCTGGCTGGCCAGTGGGCCATAAACTCAATATCATAATGCGCTGCGGTCGGGTAGCTCTCATCAAACGCTCCGGGAAAGAAGGCGGAGGAACGCCAAAAAAGTTGGAAGAAGCCAATAGTGTATCCGGGGGCTGTAGCGCGTGTCTCCCCTGTCCCCGTCAAGTAGTCCGCGTAGGTTAAGTGTATCTTGCGGGCCATCCCGTAGAGCGATTCATGGTCGTTGATACGTGTCACATGATGGAGTACGGCAGGTGGAAGAATCGTATCCGCATCCAAGGAGCAGATGAGGTTTGTGGACGCACGGCGAAGCCCTTCATTTAATCCTGCTGCTTTGTTGAAGAACGCGCCAGCGTGCCAAAAACTCTCGGTGGCTACAAGCTCAATGTCATGAGCCGAACAAATTTTTTGAGTCTCAATATCGTGGGGCGCTGTCACAATGATGAATCTCTCGAAGAGGGGCCGATTTATCGCAAGGGTATGAGCGAGGACATCGGCGTAGTCAACGCATACTTGGACGGCTGTGCCATGAATCGAGTTAGCTGGATACTTTCGGCGTCCAGTGGCTTGAGTCGTTTGATTTGATCGCTGGCGAGACATGAGGAAGTTCTAAAGCCTGTGTAAGTGAGATGAGATTGAGTCCGCCATCGAGACTCTCCTTGCGAAGAGTATCTTGAGTTGATTAAGCGCCGTGCTCCAACCGCGCACCGGCATCGTCCACCTCTGTCCGATATTTCTCAGCACCGAGTGAGGTATCTTGGAAACCGTATCATCGCTCGGGAACAGCCCCCAGGCTCCCGTGTTACTTTGCGTAAGGTTATCAGGTAACTCTTTTAAGATAAAACTAAGTACCAGCATTCCAGAGACATCTCTGGAATGCTGGCGCTTTCAAATTCAATCCAAAGCTTATTCCCGCCGGACAAATAGAACTTACGTTTTGCCCGACCTCAAATACGCATCGGCATGACGACGTACTTGTACTCGTAGTCTTCTGTGATGGCGGGCCGAAGTTGGGCCTGCGAGTTGCCGTCTTTGAACTCGAAGGTGATTTGATCTTCGCCGACGACGTTGAGGAAATCCTGTAGATATTGCGCGTTGAAGCCGATCTCGACCACGTCGCCGTTGTAGTCTGTTGTGACCGTCTCGCTGGCATCACCTTCTTCGGCGCTCTGCGAGCTGATCTGAAGCTGATTCGGCGCGAGGTGAAAACGGATGGCGTGCGAGCGGTCGTCTGCCATCAAGGCGACGCGGCGGATCGCCTGGTTAAGCGATGCGTTGTCGAAGTTGACAGATTTGTCATTGCCCTTGGGCATGACCATCTCGTAATTCGGGAACTGGCCAGAGAGCATGCGCGAGATCAAAAGACGCGGGCCGACCTCGAAGTAAATATGGTTCTCGTCTGCGCCCAAACTGATCTCGCCTTCGTAGTTGGTCGTCAGCTTGGTCAGCTCTGCCAGCGTCTTACGGCGTATAAGAGCGTCTATTGCCTCCTTAGCCGCGTTTTTCCCCAAATCCTGACGTGCGATATAGGCTAAGCGGTGTCCGTCGGTTGTAACCATCTTAGCGCCCGTTTTGTCCAGGATGAATTTCGCGCCCGAGAGCGTATAGCGTGACTCCTCCTGTGTGATGGCAAAGATCGTGCGATCAATGAAGGATTTGAAAACGTCCGCGGGCATTTTCATCGGCGCTGATTTGAAGCTTGGGACTTCCGGGAATGATTCGCGCGAGACGCCCGCGACCTTTGAGCGGAAGTTCTCGCACTCGACAGTCACCCAGTCATTCTCTTCTTTGCGAAATTTGACGGTCGCTTCGGGCAGCAGCCGTGAAATATCAAAAAGCTTGCGCGCCTGAACGCACATCGAGCCAGCCTTCGTGATCTCCGCTTCTGTCTCGCAACGGATCGTGACATCAAGGTCCGTGGCGATGATGCGAATCGTGTTCTCGCCAACCGATTCGATGAGAATGTTCGAGAGCACGGGGATGGTGTTTTTCTTCTCGACGATGCCTTGAACAAAACCTAGCTCTTTGGTCAGAGCGTTCTTGCTGATACTGAACTCCATTGACTAACTCCTCTGTACAAAATGATGGCTTACTTTGTGGCTCTTAAATTCATAACACAGGGCTCGCGCCTTTTACTACTTATACTAATTAAATACTATGTATATATATATAGTAGTAGTAGTAGGGCCTGTGGAAATGTGGAAAAGTCACTTTATTGTTGACAGCAAAAGAATTGTTTTCCACAGGGGGTGTGGAAATCGCTGTGGAAAACTCTGCGCGCCTGTGGAAAAGTTTTCCATTTTAAAAGTTTTCCACATTTCCACAGGGCACATTGTTGCGATGCCTGTGGAAATGTGGAAAACTCGAAGTTAAGTGTTACGTGTAAAGAACTAAACCGAAAACCGTACTGTGGAAAACTTTTGACCCCGAAACCGGCTTAACTACTTGCAAAGATTGTCCATAAGGTCACTAACGACCCTGTGGAAATTTTGATCCTTCAAAACAAGCGCTTCGATCTTCTCTACGGAGTGAATAACGGTCGTGTGATGCTTGTTTCCGAACTCCCTTCCGATCTCAGGAAAGCTGTGTTTCGTGAGCCGCTTGCACAGGTACATGGCGACCTGACGAGGCACCGCGATCTGCCTTGTATTGCTCTTCGATGTCAGCTCGTCGACTCGTAAGCGATAGTGTGCGGCGACGGCCTGCTGAATCTGATCGATGGTGATTCCGGCGGGCTGATCGTCTTCGGCGATATTGCGAATCGCATCCTGCGCGAGCATCTTCGAGATGGGCAGACCGCGCAAAGAAGAGATCGCCACCAGGCGAACCAGCGAGCCTTCCAACTCGCGTATATTGCTTTTCACCTTGCTCGCGATAAAGAAGGCGACATCATCGGGAAGCTGCACGCCGTCCAGGTCGGCTTTACGTTTCAGGATCGCCACCTTGGTTTCGAGATCGGGCGGCTCCATATCCGCGATCAATCCCCACTCGAAACGCGAATGCAGCCTCTCTTCGAGCGTGGGGATTTCTCTGGGCGGGCAGTCGGAAGTAATAACGATCTGTTTCTGCCCATCGTAAAGAGCATTAAAGGTATGGAAGAACTCCTCCTGCGTACGCTCCTTGCCCGCCATAAACTGTATATCGTCCATCAGTAGGACATCTATCGAGCGATATTTCTCGCGAAATGTCTGCGCCTTATCGTAACGAATCGCATTAATCAATTCGTTCATGAACTTTTCAGCCGAAATGTAAGATAATCGTAGATGACGGTTACGCGCTTTAATTTCGTGCCCGGCTGCGTGCATCAAGTGTGTTTTACCAAGCCCCACCCCACCATATATATATAGTGGATTATAAGTCTTGCCAGGCGCTTCGGCGATCGCCTGCGACGCAGCATGCGCAAATTGATTGCATGAGCCGACCACAAATGTCTGGAATGTATATTTAGGATTT
>Ga0190273_10000472_pt1 | contig 15238 bp, 12 predicted proteins | sample Popmic504IS_FD_134513 | JGI IMG/M metagenome (GOLD analysis project Ga0190273, IMG submission 134513) | Populus adjacent soil microbial communities from riparian zone of Shoshone River, Wyoming, USA - 504 IS | ecosystem: Environmental > Terrestrial > Soil > Riparian zone > Trees stand | place... | reverse complement strand
GCGTGCTTCCTGATAATGCTTGAGCGCGACTTCGTACTGGCCCTGTCGGCTGTAGAGATCGCCGAGCGCATCGGATGCTATGGCCGTGCCCTTCGCGTCATTGGCCTGCTTGTAAAGCTTCAGCGCCTGTTCAAGCTGGCCGAGCGCCTGATCGGCCTGACCGCGCTTGAGGAGTTTGCGGCCCTGTTCGAGAGCGGCCTTTGCTTGATCCGCCTGCGCGGGCAACACGGCGAGCGCAGGGCCGCGAGAGTTTGCGACCTGTGCATGGAGCGCGCCCACGTTGAAAGTGCCGAGCAAGAGAGAAGATGAAAGTAGATAAACAAGGGAGATAGCTTTGAACTTCATAAGTTCCTCCAATAGGAATGATGACGGCGACGAGCAGTTCTTAGGTGCTGGCCCTGCTCGTCGTCCAGACAATCGCGCGAGGAGTTTTCACTAATCGCTTATAGCCGTTTGCGAACAGCGTGCGACCACTTTGACCGTGCGCGTCTTAAGTCAGTACCGCAGGCGGTACTGACAGAACACGATGACGCTCGTGTGAGCATCACCTGTGAATCAGATCGAGCGCCGTGACGAGCAAACCCGTGTTCGATGAGACGTTGATGCGAATGACTGCGGGCGGCGGCTCGCTCTGCGAGAGACCCAGACCGCGCGTGGTGGCCTCACGCTCGCCGCTGGTTTGCGTCTGCCCGTAGGTCGCCTTGCTCTTGACGATCTTGGCCTGCGCATTCATACCCGTTTTGACCTGCGCCCACAACTGTGCCGAAGGACGCCAGGGGCACTTGCCCTGATTCTGTCGGCAGTAGTTGACCAGATCATCTTCAATCGGCACGAGCGGCAGAGGCTCACGCGTGACGACGATGTAGAGTCTTTCAGTTCCGGGCTTGGCGTCGAAGGTAAACCAGCGCAGACGCTCTTCCGAAGCACTCGCGTCGGGTATCTCATAAGGCACGTGCGCTTCGACGTAGTTGCCGCCTCCGTCTAGTTGCACGTCCGGGTAGATCATGACCGGATCGCCGCCGTCGGTCGTGTTGAAGATGTAAAGGAAACCATCCGTATTCGTCTCTAAAGAGACGCGCACGCGGTCGCCCGTGCGGAACTCTCGCTCAGGATCGACGCGCATGGCATCGCCGTTGGCGTCGCGCATGTAAAGCGTATAGCCCAGACCGATGGGCCCACCGGATGTGGAGACGGTCGCCGTTCCGCCTGTATTGTTCTTCGCGACAGTCGCAGTCGTCGTTGACGTGGTCGTTGTGCGGCTCTCGGAAGTCCTGTTTCTGGATGTGGACGATGTTGTCTTGCTCGTGGTGGTTGTCTTGGCAGGTCTGCGACGGCGGCGCTGCGGCGCGCCCGTATTCATACGAGAGCCACCGCCTCCGCTGGATGTGCTGACGCTGGCGCTGACAGATGCTGTCGCCGGACGACCCGTCAGGAACGCGCCGCGCACGTCCTCGTCCCCATCCTGCGCCTGAGCGCTTACAGAGATGCCCGCAAAGAGCGCTAGAAGGAGGGGGAAAACAAAAATCTTGAAACGCATCGGATTACTCCTAGATGAAATTGTGTAGAGGACTAGTGCGTTTGCACTGTCCGTGTTTTTGAATTCAAAAAGATCGCCGGAGCTGTGCGCGAGCCTTTCCTGCTTGACGCAGATAAAAGCCTTGCACCGTCTAACTTTACTCTTGAAACCCTGCGCGACGAGCATACTCATTTATGCTCGATGCGTATATCGAAGACTACAGGCTCGCCCGGTTGGCGGGCGGCGGGCACTTTGACCAGAACCATTGGATCAGCACCATTGATGACGTCCGTGGCCGGGGCATTTGCCTTATGCTGTGTACGAAACCCTTGAAATTCCGTCTGTTCCTCTTCCGTCAATTCGTTCCCCGCCTCGTCATTGAGAAAAGCGGGCGATGAAAGAGGCGTCGGCGAAAAGATGATCGTCCAGTATTCCGTCCCAGCAGTTTTGTCCAATTGAATCCAGTTGTCGTCCCCGTCCGGGAAAGCGAAATCCGCGCTCGCAGAAACCTCGTTCGTATCGACGCCGGAAACTTCTATAGGCTTGGCCGTCAAAAAGGTCGTCGGCACATTCCCTTCGCCGGGGCCGACGATATAGAGATAACCGTTTTCGCGCGGCACTAAATGGAACTTGAACTTCTGTCCAGAGGCAAGCGGCACAGCGCCCGCCACGCGCGCCGACGGTGTGCCCTTTGATACCGCCCCCACTTCCAGGTAGTAATGCAAAGCCTCCTGCATCTGCGTCGCAGTGTTCGGCTCGCCGGTCTCCTTCTTGCCGGTCTCCGGCACATTCGTTTTCGTCTCAGTTTTCTCGGCGGGCTTATCATCCTTCATACTACTCCAGAGAAAGATGCCGCCACCGACGCCCACGAGTAAAACGAGACCGAGCACGCCCGCGATGATCGGAACCATGGGCGAGCGGCCCTTGGCAGCGGCGGGAGGCGCGGGCGCATAAGACGGAGTCGGAGCATACGAGGGCGCTTGCTGCTGCGGAGCGTAAGACTGGTGCTGTTGTTGCTGCTGATGCGCGGGAGCGCTTGCCGCGAAGGCTTGCGGATTGGTCGCGACCGTCGGCATCGGCGGCGGATTGTGATGCGTGCCCGTCGAAGGGGGAGTCGGCAAGGGCTGAGACGACGGCGAAGGTGTACTCGCCTGCGGCCTCGGCGGCGAATCAAGCGTGACGATGGTCGGAGCATGCACGTCCGTATTGGTGTTGCGCGCGTCTGCTATGTCCGTCGAGAACGGCGCGGGCGTTGTTCCACCACCGCTACTGCTACTGAGACCGCTGCCCGTCTGTGTCGAGGGCGCGGCTGTTTGTGGGCCCATGCTATAGCTCGCGCTCAAGGCAGGCACTAATCCTGCTTCCGTCAGTGCGGCATGAAGCTGTGTCGCCACTTCTCCGGCAGTCGCCTGTCTCTGGCTTCGATCCTTGGACATCGCGCGCTCAATCGCGCGGCTGAACGATTCAGGCACATCCGGCGCAACTTCGTGCAAGGGCTTTGGCATGACCGATACATGCTCGCGGCGCAAATCCGGCAGCGTGCGTCCCGTGAAAGGTTTTTTTCCGGCGATCAGCTCGTAAAAGACAGTTCCCAGGCTGTAGATGTCTGCGCGCCCGTCAACCTCTGAACCTCCATCGTCAGGCACTTCGCCCCACTGCTCGGGCGACATGTAATAGGGCGTGCCGAGCACTTGACCGGCGACGGTGAGCGCCGTCGTGCCGGAAGAGTCCGAGCCCGCCACCTCGCTGATCTTGGCGATTCCCAGATCAAGAAGCTTGACTACGGGATGCCCGCCATCCGAAGGTTTCCCCAGCATGATATTTTCTGGCTTTAAGTCGCGATGCACCACGCCCTGCGCGTGCGCCGCATTGAGCACGCTCATCACTGGCTCAAGCGCGCTGAAAGCATCTGCGGGAGTAAAACGCCCGCGTGCCTTTAGCTCAGCATCGAGGGTGTGGCCCTCTACATATTCCATGACCATGTAGATAAGGCCGTCGGCGGTCGTGCGCAGATCGTAGACGGTGACGGCGTTCGGATGGCGAAAGCGGCGCGCGGCCTGGCCTTCACGACGAAAGCGGCGCAGCCACTCGGCATTGTTGCGCATCTGGGGCGGAAGAACTTTGATCGCCACGCGGTCGCCCAGAAGAATATGGCGGGCGCGATAGACTGCGCCCATCCCGCCTTTGCCGAGAAGGGCTTCGACGTGATACTGACCGTCCAGCACGGAATCGACGATGCTAGTCGGATCGTTTTCTAAGACTTCGCCGTCGAGCGCGCAAAAGCTCGTGTCGTCTTCGTACTTAGCGTTACAGACCGGACAATACTTCATGAAATTTTATTGCGAGCGATAATTAGCAAACCGTGGCGCGGCATAATGTGCGCGCGCCCAATCGGGATGTGATCTTTTAGAATGTGTATAGCGTACTCTCTCTCGTTCAACCTCGGACGGGGCACGCGAAACGAGTAAGGCTTTCTGACAGGCTTACAGTTTAGCATGTCTGGTATCCGGGATTCGACTCCACAAAGACATTTCTGGTGAGAGGCGGCCCGTTGCGTGCAATTCGCTCGAATCAATTGGCCGCGTAAATCTTCTGCGCGTACTCTCTGACCATGCGGTCGCTGTTAAAGGCCGGCGCGAGCGTCTGTATAGAGCGCTTCATCATCTTGACCCAGCGATGAGGAACGCCGTCCCCCTCGCGCTCGTAGTAGAGCGGCAAGACCTCTTCTTCCAAAGCATGATAGAGCGATGCGGCATCGCGCGCGTCAGCCGCGTCCGTGTCGCTGTCTTCGCTCAAGTCACCGATGGCGAAACCGTTCGTGCCGTCGTAACCTTCAAGCCACCAGCCGTCTAAGATAGAAAGATTCAGGCCGCCGTTTAGCGCCACCTTCTCTCCGCTCGTGCCCGATGCTTCGAGCGGGCGGCGCGGGACATTGAGCCACACGTCGACGGATTGCACCAACTGGCGCGCGATCTCCTGATCGTAATCCTGTAGAAAAACGGCGCGCGCCCGCACCAGCGGATCATATTTCCACAGCGCCAGCTGCTGTAGAATGTATTTTGCGCCCTGATCTTGCGGGTGCGCCTTCCCTGCAAAGACGAATTGCACGGGTCGCTTTGCATCATTGATTAAGCGCAGCAGTCGATGCTGGTCTGTCAGCAGCAGACTCCAGCGCTTGTAGCCAGCCACGCGGCGAGCAAATCCAATGGTCAAAGCTTCGGCGTCGAACATCGTGCGCGCGGATTCCGTGTACTCCATGCTCTCGTTGCGGCTCATGCGCGCATGAAACGAGCGATGGCGAATAAAGGAGATGAGGCGCTGCTTTTGTAAATGGTGCGCCTGCCACAACTCCTCGTCCGTGATCTTCTCAATACTTTCACGCCAGAGTTCTTTCTCACCGATGCGCTTAGTCCAATCCTTTCCCAGTTGCTTTTCGTAAAGCGCGCGCAGCAGTGGCGAGACCCAGGTCGGCGCATGCACACCGTTGGTGATGTGCGTGATCGGGATCTCTTCCGGCGAAGGGCGCTCGGGCCACAATTCCTTCCATAGAGCGCGAGAGACTTCGCCGTGCTTACGGCTCACGCCGTTGGTCGAGCGGCACATTCTGATCGCCAGCGGAGTCAACCCGAAGGATTCCCTGTCATCATCCGTATGGACGCGCCCCATATCCAGAAACTCGTCGTGCGAAAGCCCCAGCGATTGCTCAAACGACGGGCCGAAGCATTTCTCTACGAGCGCCGGATCAAACTCATCGTTGCCCGCAGCGACGGGCGTGTGCGTCGTAAAGACGCAGCGCTCGCGCACACTCTGCGCTGCTTCCTTAAAGCTCAAAGCGGGATTGGCCGCGATCAGCTCGCGCGCCAGCTCAAGCGTGAGGAATGCCGAGTGGCCTTCGTTGAGATGAAAGACGTGCGGCTCTATCCCCAGGGCGCGCAGCAGTCGCACGCCTCCTAGCCCTAGCATCATCTCCTGAACGATGCGCGTCTCGCGATCTCCGCCGTAGAGGTGGCCCGTCACCCAGCGATCCGTCTCTTCGTTCTCAGAGATGTTTGTGTCAAGCAGATAAAGCGAGACGCGACCGACCTCTACGCGCCAGGCGCGCGCGCGCACACGGCGTCCTCGCATCTCTACTTCCACTGTGAGCGGAGAGCCCGCCTCGTCCGTGACCTGTTTGATCGGCAACTGATCAGACTTCGTCTCGCCGTAATGCTCCTCCTGCCAGCCGTCGCGGCGCAGGCGTTGACGAAAATAACCGTATCGATAGAGCAGCCCGACGGCCACGAGCGGCAAGCCCAGATCGCTTGCGCTCTTCAGATGATCGCCAGCCAGAATCCCCAGGCCGCCCGAATAAAGCGGCAGCGAATTGTGTACGCCGTATTCGGCGCAAAAATATGCGACGGGTCTTTCAGGCGTGATCTTATTATTTACTTCGGGCGCGATGGCGCGCTCAGAGTCTGCCATGTATTCGTCAAAGCTCTCGCTCAGACGGCGCACGCGCTCGCCATAGACAGGATCGGTCGCCATCTGCATACGCCGGAACTCAGAAGTCTCCGCGAGCAGTCGACGCGGGTTGTGCTCGCACTCTTCCCAGACAGCCGGGTCCAGGTCGCGAAAGACGGCAGCGCCGTCCGCCGCCCAACTCCACCAATAGTTCCAGGCCAGCTTCTCCAGCGGCCTGAGCGGCAAGGGCAAAAAGGAGCGCTGCCCCGTCGATGAAATTTCCGCCCGCTTGATCTCTTCACTTGATTGAACCATCAATCTCCACCTTAAAAAATTTATCGTTGGCTAAAGCTGTGATTATCCAAAAACGTTTTCATATCACGCGGCGAAAAAAAGATCAGACGAACATCACGGACGCTTTTAATATCGCCTGAAAGAAAGCGCTCGATGGCCTTTGAAGCGACACTGGCCGCCTCCGTCTGCGGATACCCATAAGCGCCGGTCGAGATGGCCGGGAAGGTTATGGAAGAGAGCGCGTGGCGTTCTGCGAGCGCGAGCGAGTTTTCGTAGCATCGCGCCAGCAGCTCTGCCTCGCGCCCGCCATGCCTGCCGTAGATTGGCCCGACCGTGTGTATCACGTGGCGTGCCGGAAGGCGTCCGGCACTCGTGATAACGGCCTCGCCCGTGGGCAATCCCTGGCTGTACTCGGGCGTGCGCCGAATCCGCTGACATTCTTCAAGTATCTTTGCGCCGCCCGCGCGGTGAATCGCGCCGTCCACTCCTGCGCCGCCCATCAGCGTAGAGTTGGCCGCGTTGACGATGGCGTCCACAGCCTCTTGCGTAATATCGCCGACAAGCAGACGGACGCGGCCACCGAGCAGAGTATGTGACTGTTCTTCAAGCAAAAGACAATCTTGATAGGGCGCAGGTGACGAAGTTCAAGCTCACGCTTTGTCTACTCATTCGTCGCCGGTTGCTTCCTCCGCTTCGTCGTCGTCGAACGGCTCGACAGTGACCTCGTCGAACATATCCTGACGGCGGAGTGCCTCGGCGACGCCCTTCGCTTTATGCTCTGTGAGCGGATGCTTAGCGTCTGTGCTGGCGATCTCGAAGACTCTTTCGTCCAGCATTCGTACGCCAAGCGTGCCGAGCGCGACGCCGGGCACGACCTCTATCTCGCCCATGTTGTGGATACGAAAACGCCCTGTCTGCTCGACCCAGTCTTCGATAAAGGGATCGCGAAGGGCATGTTCGGCTTCTGATTCAGAGAGGTAAGCACCTTCAACGATGAGACAGTATTCGCGTCCGCTGTTCGTCTTCATGGCGTGGGCCAGGATGTGCGCCTCTGTTGGAGTCAATAGAACTCTGATTTTGTCGGGCGCACGAAAACATAACTTTACCACAGCCCCCGCAATGAGCGCCAAAACCATTTCGGCTGACGCGAATTTTTTGCACGCCCGTGGAAATTAAAAGCGCCGCCCCCTGCTTTGAAGCACAGCGGCACAATACCAATGAGCACAGAGCCTTTAGCCAAATAAAGAGCGAGGGACTCATAAACAAAGTTTATGAGTCCCTCGCTCTTTATTACTACCTGATTGCCTGATCCGGCGCTCGCCTTTTTATTCCCGCCTTAGTAGGCCGTGGCGGATCGCTCGTTTAAGGTCCGGCGCAGCCGCACGAAGTAGGAATCGAAAGTGACGAAGTCCGTTCCCTGAAAGAAGGCACGACCGCCCGTCTCATTCGATAAGCGATTCAAAGCGCCCTGCCCGTAAGCGGCAGCCGTGCGGTTGTAGCTCGTGATTGCGACCGTCGGCGCAAAGAAAGAATAGACGGCAACATTCCTGCGCTTGGCTTCGCGAACGGCACGCTGCATATCGAGCGGGTCGACGATCGACGAAAGATCAGCCCCGCGCGAAAGGTCTAGCCCGTCGGAGACCAACAGAATCGCGTTACGATTGCCGTTGGTGGAATCGAAGCGACGCAGCGCCTCTACGACTCCGACATAAGGATTGTAAGGCGAGCCGCTGGTGCTCGCTATTGGGACGCGAAGCGCTTTTGCTGCTTTCTCCAGATCATCTGTAAAGGCCTGGCGCACCTGAAGCGATCCGCTCCCGATGTAACCGACCATGACGCGCGAGCCCGCTGGCAACGAGCGTATAAATGCGCGCGTGACGTTAAGCTCAGAGCCGACGCGCGCCACAACATCGTCTTGAATCAGCACCGCCAGATTCAAAGGCGCTTCGACGCGATTGCTCTCCACAACATTCTTGTCTGCCAGAGCGTTTGCGGGAACGGCGGCCACTACGCTGATCGAAGCAGCGACGGCCAGTACCAGTGCCACAAAGCTTGAGAATACTTTTCGCAGATTCAACATTTCTATTTCCTCTTCCCCTTAGTCAATTGCCCGGAAGCGTTCGGGCTTGTCAACGGTTGTTTCAATTCAATAGATCGCAAAGGCGCACACGGCTTGTCGTATCGCTTCTCCCGGCGCGCTCTCTTTACCGACCCGTTTTCAAGGTCAAATTTTCGTGTTAATAAGATGCTCAGGCCACGGCAAACGTGGCCTGTGGAGCAAGAGACGTGGAAAAGAGAGGGCGCGAAAACGAGTGAATAAAGGGCAGGAAATCCAGCCTGTTTTTTGGAGCTATGGGCTGAAGGTTTGGCGATTTATTTTGGCGCGTGGAGCTGGCAGACACCGCTCGCGTCACAGGGCGGCGGGACGCCGAAGAGCTTGTAACGGCGGCGTGCCAGCCAGCGATAAAAGATCGGGCCGAGCGTGGTAAAAGGCCAAACGGAGAGCACAGGCGCAAGATAGCGCCAGCCCGGCAGCACGCGCATGATGGCGATCCATGCACCGTAACCGGCAGACCAGCGACCGTCTGGCGTGCGCGCGTGCATCTCCGTATCCAACTCATGCAAAGTGTAGGGCGCGGCGCGCTGCTGCACGTCGGGGTCTCGATAATCCAGCCAGGTGATACGCCCCTGGCGATCAAATGGCTCGACGCGGGCGCGCATCCACTGGCAGAGCGGACACTGCCCGTCCGTATAAACTTCTATGCGCTCGTTCTGGCTCATCCCCTTTTACTTTGAATCCGCCTTGGGCTTAACATTCGTATCTATACAGAGACGATAATAACACAGCGCGCTTGAGGCAACGACGCGGCTGCTATGATGTATCGTAATGATGAACGACCGCTTTGGCAGGAAATAAAGCGAGATGCTGATAAAGAAGCCTGAAGAGATCAAATCGAGCGAGATTACGGACAAGAAGGTTTACCTGAATCGTCGCCTCTTTATGCGCGGCGCTGTGCTGGCCGCGACGACCGTCGCGACGGGCGCACTCTACAAGAAGCTCAATCCGCCGCCGCCCGTCAAAAGACCCGGCGAGAAGCTCTCCGTCGAGGTGCAGAAGCCCGCAGTGAGTGAGAGCGTGCCGCCGCTGATCGGCGAAAAGCAGACTTCCATTGAGGACATCACCAACTACAACAATTTTTATGAATTTGCGACGGACAAACGCTCCGTCGCCGAAGAGGCCGCAGGCTTTGTGACGCGTCCCTGGATGGTTTCCGTCGAGGGCCTTGTCAACAAGCCTAAAGTTTATGATCTGGAAGAGCTGTTAAAGATTGCTCCGCAGGAAGAGCGCGTCTATCGTTTTCGCTGCGTAGAGGGTTGGTCGATGGTCATCCCCTGGGTCGGCTTTTCGCTCAACAAACTTTTGGCGCTCGTCGAGCCCACGTCGCAGGCGCGTTACGTCGCCTTTGAAACTCTCTACGACCCGAAGCGCATGCCGAATCAAAGAAGCAGCGTGCTTGATTGGCCCTACGTCGAGGGCTTGAGGCTGGACGAGGCCATGCACCCGCTCGCAATCCTCGCCAGCGGTCTCTACGGCGAGGCGCTGCCGCCGCAGGACGGTGCGCCCATCAGACTAGTCGTGCCCTGGAAATATGGGTTTAAGAGCATCAAGTCGATAGTCAAGATCAAGCTGGTCGAGAGCGAGCCGCCGGCCACCTGGAACTTGCAGGCTTCCGACGAGTACGGCTTTTACTCGAACGTCAATCCGGGCGTGAGCCACCCGCGTTGGAGTCAGGCCACCGAGCAACGTATAGGCGAGTTCGGCAGAAGACCGACATTGATGTTCAACGGTTACGCCGAGCAGGTCGCGGGACTCTACACGGGCATGGACTTGCGGCGTTATTTTTAAGAGTGTGAAAAAGTAGTAGATGAAAGATACAGCGTTCAGTAAAGTCGTTATCTTTATCAACAGCCTTGTGCCGCTCGCGCTGCTCGGCTGGGACGCATACAACCACCGGCTCGGCGCAAACCCTTTTGAGTTCGCGACGCGCACGACCGGAATGTTGACGCTCGTTTTTCTTTTGATCTCGCTCTCTGTCACGCCTCTGCGAAAACTGACGGGCTGGAATTGGCTGACACGCTTTCGCCGCATGCTGGGGCTTTACGCTTTCTTCTACGGCTTCCTGCACTTTATCACTTATATCTGGTTCGACCGTTTCTTTAATCTACGCAGCACGGCTTCGGATATTTTGCAGCGTCCGTTCATAGCCGTCGGCATGCTCAGCTTTTTTCTGATGATCCCGCTGGCAGTGACTTCGACCAACAAGATGATTAAACGGCTGGGCGGCAAGCGTTGGGCGCAACTGCACAAGCTCACGTATATCGCGGGCGCGGGCGGCGTGCTGCATTACTGGATGCTAGTCAAATCGGACGTGCGTGTGCCAGTCCGCTTCGCCATCGTGTTGGGGCTGCTGCTCGGCTATCGCCTCTTCGTCAAATACCAGACCTCTCCGCCCGCGCCGACCTCTATTCGCCAGAGCCCGCGCTAAAACCTGGGAAACTTTTGCGGCGTTATTTGCCCCGCTCTAAAATTCGTGTGTCTGCTGAGCACTTCTGCTTCTCTGCGTTGCTCTGTTGCTATTGACTTCCGCTCCCTCCTTATCATAGAAGCATAGCGATCAACCGAAGAGCCTTGCTTACAGTCGGCGGGCGAGGCGCGAAAACCGTGCGAGAGGGAAATCGAGAAGATGACTTACGTAGTGACGGAATTATGTGTTGACTGTAAATACACTGACTGCGCGGCGGTCTGTCCCGTCGAGGCGTTTCACGAGCTGCCAGACCGCCTCTATATCAATCCGGACACCTGCATAGACTGCGACGCCTGCGTGCCCGAATGCCCTGTCGAAGCGATCTTCGCGGACACGACGCTCCCCGAACCTTATCAGGAATGGCTGGCCTTAAACGCAGAGGCCGCCAATTACCCGACGATCAGCGGCAAGATACCTGCCCTGCACGGCCCCAACTGCTCAGGCCCGCCCGAAGGCTAAGGCCGAGCCGAACGCCTCTGAGCACCCGCAAGCCATCACAGCTTGCGGGTGCTCCTTTCAACCTTTATTGAAATAATAGTACCTGTTAATTCAACAGATTCCTTGCCTCTACCGCATGCGCGCTCGCTTGCTTTTCCACTCTCCGCTCGGATAAATTAGCTCGCAAACGGAAGCGCATCCCGCCCTTTTCATCGCGGACTTTTTTCTGCCCGACCGGGGATGGCCGAAGCCCTTCATCAAAAATACGTATGTCTGAAAGGAACTCTCTCTAAACGCCATGAAAGCTTATCCAACCGAACAGATACGCAACCTGTCCGTCATCGGACACGGCGATGCAGGCAAAACGCAACTCGTCAGTTCCCTCCTCTTCGTCGCCGGAGCAACGCCGCGCTGGGGCAAGGTGGACGAAGGCACGACCACTACCGATTACGACGAGGATTCGATTGAGCGCAAGATCACACTGAACACGGCGCTGGCTCACCTGGAGCATCGCGAGACCAAGATCAACCTGATAGACACGCCCGGCTACGCTGCCTTTATCGCGCACGCGCGGCCAGCGCTTCGCGTCGCAGACTGCGCGCTCGTCGTCGTCGACGGCGTCAACGGCGTGCAGGTGCAGACTGAGAAGACCTGGGCCTTTGCCAACGAGTTTATCCTGCCGCGCATGATGGTCATCACCAAGCTCGACAAGGAGCGCGCTGATTTTGGCGCGGCTCTTGATAGCGCCCGCGGAGTTTTTAGCCGCGCCATCGTTCCCTTTACGCTGCCCATCGGTCGAGAGAAAGATTTTAAGGGCGTCGTCGATATTATCAGGATGAAGGCTTATGAGTATGACGAACAGGGCAAGGCGAAAGAGATTCCCGTTCCCGCCGAAGGCAAGGATGTGATTACTCAGGCGAGAGAGAGATTGATCGAAGTCATCGCCGAATCGGACGACGCGCTGCTCGAAAAATATCTGGAACAGGGCACGCTCGAAGACTCTGACATTCTACCGAACATTAACAAGGCGATTGCGCAGAGCCGCCTGTGTCCGGTCTTCGCCGTATCCAGTACGTCGCTCGTCGGATTGCAGAGCCTGCTCGACGGCATAGTCGACTACGCGCCCAATCCTGCGACGCACGAGGCCGAATACGGCTTTACCAATCCTGACGGCGACGGCGATAAGATTTCGCGCAAGTACACGGACACAGAGCCTTTCTCCGCTTACGTCTTTCGCACGGTCGCAGACCCCTTCGCGGGCCGCATCAACGTCATGCGTATTATCAGCGGCCACATACAGCATGACGCGACCGTCTACAATTCCAAACGCGGCGCTCCCGAACGACTGGGCGCGCTTCATTCCATGCAGGGCAAGCAACTGGACAAGATCGAAGAGGCGCACGCGGGCGACATCATCGCCTGCGTCAAATTAAGAGAAACGCAGACGGGCGACACGCTCTCGGACAAGGCCGCGCCGATTGTCTATGACGGAGTGGAATACCCTGAGGCGGCCATAGCCTTTGCCATCGAGCCCAAGTCGCGCCAGGACGAAGAGAAGATCAGCGTCGCGCTGCACAAGATTTTAGAAGAAGACCCTGCGCTACACTTCGAGCGCGACGCGCAGACTAAAGAGTTCGTCCTCTCAGGCTCTGGCCAGTTGCACGTCGAGACGGTGATCGACAAGCTCAAGAAACGTTACGGCGTAGAGGTCGCGCTTCATCCGCCGAAGGTTCCCTACAAAGAGACGATCACGCAGCGCGCAGAAGTGCAGGGACGCCACAAGAAACAGACTGGCGGGCGCGGGCAGTTCGGAGATTGCAAAGTGGTCTTTGAGCCCCTGCCGCGCGGCGGCGGCTTTATGTTCGAGGACAAGATATTCGGCGGCGCGGTCCCACAGAATTTCCGCCCTGCCATCGAGAAAGGCATCGTCGACGCGGCGCAGAACGGCGCGGTCGCGGGCTATCCCTTAGTTGATTTCAAAGCGGTGCTCGTCGACGGCTCGTACCACACAGTAGATTCGGACGAGCACAGTTTTCGCGCTGCCGGAAGAAAAGCTTTCAGGGCGGCGATGGAGAAGGTCAAGCCGACACTGCTTGAGCCGATCATGGATGTAGAGGTGAGCGCGCCGCAGGAATACAGCGGCGACATCATGGGCGATCTCAACTCGCGGCGCGGTCGTGTGCAGGGCATGGAGGCGCGCGGCAATCAACAGGTCATCAAAGCGCAAGTGCCCATGGCCGAGATGCTCGATTATCAATCGAAGCTCAACTCGATCACAGCCGCGCGCGGCTCATACCACATGCAATTCTCACATTACGATCAAGTGCCCGGCCAGATCGCACAAAAGATAGTCGAGCAGGCCAGGGCCGCAGGCCGCATACGCGCCGAAGAGGAAGAGTAACGAGGAAACGAGAAGCGATGGCACAACAGCTAGCCAAGCACTGGATTACCGTCGATGAGTATGAGCGCATGGGCGAGGCGGGAATCTTTTGCCCAGACTCCCAACTGGAACTACTCGAAGGAGAAATCTACGAGATGTCGCCAATTGGAAGCTCTCATGCCGCTTGTGTCAAAGCGCTCGGCCTCCTGCTTAATCACTTGTTTGGTGGAGTGATGCTGGTAAGCACACAAGACCCGATTCGACTTGACGATTATTCTGAGCCACAACCCGACTTGGCTCTGCTTCGTTGGCGTGATGATTTCTATAGACGGGCGCATCCGACTCACGCCGACGTATTGCTGGTTATTGAGGTCGCTGATACGACGGTTGATAGTGATCGTCGTATCAAGCTTCCGCTCTACGCGAAAGCCGACATCAAAGAAGTGTGGCTCATCAACTTGCCGGAGGAAAAGATCGAGCTTTACGCTGAACCATCCGGCGGCGCGTACCAAATCACCGGAGACTTCAAACGCGGCGAAGAAGTACAGGCACACAGCATTGAAGGCTTGCGCGTGGGCGTCGTTGCTGTGATCGGATGAGACAGGCCAGAGCCGCGGGCCGTATTCATGCGGAAGAGGCGCAAGCACACAGCATTCCCAATCTGATTGTTAGCGCCGACGCTGTGATTGATTGAAACCTATATAAAGCGATGCTCGGACTCGGAGCAGGCCCACAGCTTTTTATCCAACTGGACAGACCGCAAGGCCCTTACTATCGCGGCGATGTGGTTCGTGCTGCGATCACTTTGCAGACGCGCGAAGAGGTCAGAGTGCGCTCAATAGCCGCAGGGCTGCTCTTGGTTGAGGCTTACGAGGAGCTTTACGAGCGCGACGAGCGCGATTCAGACGGTAATCTACAGAGAGTGACGAACGCCACCTGGCGCGAGGATCAGAACTGGATTTACACAGAATGGTTGAGCGGTGAAGGAGCTATCCCCGCCGGTATCAATCATACTTACCGCTTCGACTGGGCCATCCCCATTGATGCTCCGCCGACCTATGCGGGACAGATTGCCAGGCTGAGCTGGCTGGTCAGGGCGCGGGCCGACGTGCCGATGGCGAAAGACGTGGAGATGAACGCGGTCGTGCCCGTGATCGTCCCGCCCGAGGGCAAGCCTCAGGCGCAGGAATTGCGCCAGCCCGCACACAACGCCACGCCGGATGTGAGCATGAGATTCTGGCTGCCGAGGATTGAGTTTCTTGAGGGCGAGACTTTGACGGGACGACTCTTGATCGAACCGCGCAAGAATATCAAAGCGCGAGCCGTGCGGCTTTATCTCGAAAGACAGGAGACCGTTCGCGTCGGCGACCCGCAGCACGGCAAAGCCCTGTCCGAGCCTGTGCTTCAAATCGCGCCGCCGATGCAACTGCAAAGCGGAGTGCCGCTGGCCCTGGACTTTGCGCTGCCCGTGCCGCACAGGTGGAGGCCCAACCACCGAACCTTCAAAAGCTCTTCGACCAACAGTCTCAAGGCCGTCATAGACGTGCCCTGGAGCAGCGATTACACCTGCTCGCAGGAGATTTT
>Ga0190273_10000471_pt1 | contig 15243 bp, 15 predicted proteins | sample Popmic504IS_FD_134513 | JGI IMG/M metagenome (GOLD analysis project Ga0190273, IMG submission 134513) | Populus adjacent soil microbial communities from riparian zone of Shoshone River, Wyoming, USA - 504 IS | ecosystem: Environmental > Terrestrial > Soil > Riparian zone > Trees stand | place... | reverse complement strand
GGTCGATCGCCTCCTGCTCGGAGTCGACGACGACGATCGGCAGCACCGGGCCGAAGATCTCCTCGCGCATGATCCGCATCTCGTGGGTGACGCCGGTGAGGACGGTCGGGGCGATGTAGCGACCGCTCTCGAGCCCGGGCGGGTCGACCGGGCCGCCGCAGCGCTTGGTCGCGCCGGAGGCGACCGCGTCCTCGATCAGTTCGACGACGATCCCGTACTGCTCCTCGGAGGTCATCGGGCCGATCTCGGTGTCCCACTCGATCGGGTCGCCGACCCGCATCTTCTCGGCTTCGGCGACGACGCCCTCGATGAAACGGTCGGCGACGTCGCGCATCACGTAGGCGCGCTCGATCCCCGAGCAGGTCTGGCCGGCGTTGGCGAAGCCGCCCCAGACCGCGCCGGAGACGGCGTTGTCGAGGTCGGCGTCGGAGCAGACGATCATCGGGTCCTTGCCGCCGAGCTCGAGGACGCTGCCCTTGAGGTCTGAGGCGCAGACCTCGCCGACCTTGCGGCCGACTTCGACCGAGCCGGTGAAGAAGACCTTGCCGACCGAGGAGCGGCAGAGCGCGTCGCCGATCCGGCCGCCGCCGTGGACGACCCGGACCAGGCCCTCGGGCAGGCCGCCCTTCTCGAAGACCTTGGCGATCCGCTCGCCCAGCAACGGCGTCAGGCTCGCCGGCTTCAGCACCACCCCGTTGCCCGCCATCAGGGCGATCGCGACCTCGCCGAAGGGGATCGACCAGGGGTAGTTCCAGGGGGCGATGACGCCGACGACGCCGATCGGCTCGTAGGTGAAGCGGGCTTTCTTGGAGAGCGTGAAGGCCTGCGTCATCGGGATCTTCTCGTCGGCGAGGATCTTCGGGCCCTGCTTCGCGCACCAGTGCAGCGCGTCGACCGTCGGCAGCAGCTCCATCGTGTAGCTCTCGTTGCGGGGCTTGCCCTGCTCGCGGGTCAGCAGCTCGGCGATCCCGTCGATGTCGTCGAGCAGCGCGTCGGCGGCGCGGCGCATGTACTCGGCCCGCGTCTTCGCCGGCAGCTCCGCCCAAGCCGGCTGGATCCGCGCGACGTCGTCGACGATTCCCTGCACTTCCTCCGGCACGATCGTCGGCACCGTGCCGACCAGCTCGCCGGTCGCCGGGTTGAACGACTCGAGGGTCGAGGTGGACAGGGCTGCTGGTTTCTGCTCGGTGGTCGCCATGGCTCGATTGTACGGCGGTGCCTGGGAGGGGCAAGGGGGAGGGGTCGGCGGACAACAGCGGGGAGGGTCCGGCGACCCCTCCCCCTTGCCCCTCATAATCCGCTGGGGTGGACGAGCGGCTGTTCGACACGAGTGAGGAAGCGCCCAGGGGGGAGGAGAAGCTGCCGAGGGACGCGCCGCTCGCGGTTCGTATGCGCCCGCGGTCGTTGGACGAGGTTGTCGGGCAGGAGCATGTGCTTGGTGAGGGGTCGGCGCTGCGGGTGGCGATCGAAACTGGGAAGCCGCACAGCGCGATCCTCTACGGGCCGCCGGGGGCGGGGAAGACGACGCTGGCGCGGATCGCCGCGGCCGGAGCGCAGGGGGCCTTCGAGGAGGAGTCGGCGGTCAACGCCGGCAAAGCGGAGATCCGCTCGGTGATCGAGCGGGCGCGGGAGCGGCGGCGAGCGAACGGGCGGCCGACGATCCTCTTCCTCGACGAGATCCACCGCTTCAACAAGGCCCAGCAGGACGCGCTGCTGCCGGCGGTCGAGGACGGGACGCTGACGCTGATCGGGGCGACCACCGAGAACCCCTACTTCGAGGTCAACTCGGCGTTGCTCTCCCGCGCCCAGGTCTACGAGCTGCGGCCGCTGGAGCCGGAGCAGGTGGAAGAGCTGCTGCGGCGGGCGCTGGATGACCCGGAGCGGGGGATCGCCGACCCTCCTCCGGCCAGCGCCGAGGCGCTGGCGATGCTGGCCACGCGCAGCGGCGGCGACGCCCGGGTCGCGCTCTCCGGCCTGGAGCGGGCGGTGGAGCGGGCCGACGGCGAAGTTGAGGTCGCCGCGGTCGAAGACGCGCTGCAGCGCAAGGCAATCGACTACGACCGCCAGGGCGACCGCCACTACGACTTCATCTCGGCCTGGATCAAGGCGACCCGCGGCTCCGACGTAGACGCCTCGCTCTATTACCTGGCGGTGATGCTGGAGGGAGGCGAGGACCCGCGCTTCATCGCCCGCCGCATGGTCATCCTCGCCTCCGAGGACGTCGGCAACGCCGACCCGCAGGCGCTGCTGGTCGCCGACGCCTCGGCGCGGGCGGTCGACCGGGTTGGCCTGCCGGAGTGCGCCCTCAACCTCGCCCAGGCAGCCGTCTATCTCGCCCTCGCGCCGAAGTCCAACGCTTCCCACAAGGGCCTTTCCGCCGCCCGGGCCGAGGTCCGCGCCAACGGCGCCAAGACGCCGCCGGACTACCTGCGCGACTCCCACTACCCCGGCGCCGCCGCCCTCGGCCGCGGCGAGGGCTACCGCTACCCGCACGACGAGCCGGGCGGAGTCAGCGACCAGCCGCTCCTGCCCGAGGAACTGCAGGGCCGACGCTTCTACGAGCCCACCGACCACGGCTTCGAGGAGGCCCTGCGACGGCGGGTGACGGAACTTAGAAACAAATTAGACAACCTGTAAAACGAGGCGCAACTTCCAGACCCACTGGGGGTTTTCAGGTTCGGCATCCCAAGCTCAAGCCAGGGAGAGCCGACACCCCGCCCGGCGGCCAGGACTGGGGGCCTCCGGCGGGGCCTGTTGCACAACAGGGGGAACGAGGGCGTCGAGTGGACTGGGCTCGGCGCCCTCTCGTTTTGGGCGGGACCGTCGATCGCCTATCTTGGACTCGTGACTGAGAACCAGACCGAGAAGCTCCGCCTCGGCGGCATGGCCCTTCGCAACGGGCTGCTGATCCACGGTCCGACCCACTGGGCGGCGGCGGTGCGCAAAGCCGACGGCGGCATCGAAGTCGCCTCCGAGCGCAAGCCGGAGCTGGCGCCGGGGCTGGTGGCGAAACTCCCGGGCCTGCGCGGGCCGGTGAAACTGGCGGAGGCGATGCTGGTGGTGCCGCTGGCGCGGCGACGCCTGCCCTCGGCGCGGATGCCCTTCGAGGACGGAAGGGTGCTGGCCGCCGCCGCGGCGACGATCGTCGGTACCTCGATCCTGCGCAAGCGGACGCCGTCGACGGCGCTGCGCGAGGGGATCGTGCAGGCGATCGGGGCGGTGCCGGCGCTGGTGGCCCTCGCCGACCGCGACCTCGCCGCCTACCACGGCGCCGAGCACAAGACGATCGCCGCCTACGAGCGCGACTTGGTCGACGAGGTCGCCTCGGTGCCGAAAGAGCACGACCGCTGCGGCTCCAACCTGATCGTGCCGATGATGCTGCTCTCCGCCGGCGGCACGGTGCTGCTCGAGCGGCTGGTCGAGAAGCCGAGCAACGCCGCCCGCGCCGGCGTCGCCCTCGGCGGCGCCTCGATCGCGGTCGAGATGTTCGCCTGGAGCGATCGCCACCACGGCGACCAGCTGGCCGAGGCCTTCCACACCCCCGGCCGCGAGATCCAGCGCCACTGGGCGACGAAGGAGCCGACGCCCGAGCAGCTCGAGGTCGCCGGCGCGGCCCTGCGGGAGATTCTCCGCGTGGAGGAAGGCGGCAAAGACGAGCCGCCGCCGGCCGCATAGACTCCGCCCTCGTGTTCGGACGCATCGACCACATCGGAGTCGCCGTCGAGGACATCGGCGCCGCGATCGAGCTCTACGAAGGCAGCTTCGAGATGAAGCTCGCCCACCGCGAGACGGTGGAGTCGCAGGGGGTCGAGGCGGTCCTGCTCGACGTCGGCGACGGCCACGTCGAGCTGCTGGCCCCGCTCGGCCCCGACACGCCCGTCGGCAAGTACATGGCCAAGAACGGCGCCGGCCTGCACCACGTCGCCTACGCGGTCGACGACATCGACGCGACCCTCGAGAAGCTCAGCGCCGCCGGGCTGCGGCTGATCGACTCCGAGCCGCGGGTCGGGATCCGCGACAGCCGCGTCGCCTTCCTTCACCCCCGCTCGACCGGCGGAGTCCTGACCGAGATCGTCGAACCCGCGGGAGGTCACTGATGGCGAATGCGCAGCGAGTCGAGATCGGCTTCGAGGGCGGCCAGGTGATCTCCACCCGGCTCTCCGACGGGGATGTGAAAGACCTGCGGGGGCGGGTCGAGCAGGGCGGCTGGTACGACCTGCCGACCGAGGACGGGACGATCGCCCTCTACCTCGGCAAGGTGCAGTTCCTCCGGGTCGAGTCCGGTGAGCACCGGGTCGGCTTCGGCGCCGGCTGAACGATGAGGCCGCGTCACCTGCTGGGAGCGGCCGCCGCCGCGAGCCTGGCTGCTGCCTTGTGGTGGCGCAAGAACCCCTCCGCCTGTCCCTATGGGCAGCGCTTCTGGGTCGAAGCCCCGCACCCCTTCATCACCCGCGACCGCCTGCGCGAAGTCCTGCGGCCCGAGCCCGGCGAGCGCCTCTTGGAGCTGGGCGTCGGCACTGGCTACTACAGCTGCGAGCTGGCCGAATGGATCGCACCTGGGGGAACCCTGGAGCTGTTCGACCTCCAGCAGCAGTTCCTAGACCACACGATGCAGGTCGCCGCCGAGCGAGGCCTGGCCAACCTCGTCCCGACCCAAGGCGATGCCACCCAGCTCCCCTACGAGAGCAACTCCATCGACGCCGTGATCCTCACCGCAGTCCTTGGCGAGATCCCCGACCGAGCAGCTGCCCTCCGCGAGATCAGCCGCGTCCTCAAACCGAGCGGCCGCCTCGTCGTCGGCGAGCTCTTCGGCGACCCCCACTTCACCTCCCGCGGCAGCCTCCAGCGGCTGGGAGCCGAGGCTGGCCTGCAACTGGTCGAGGCGTCGGGTCCAGCCTTCGGTTATTTCGCCCGCCTGAGCTCCCAGTAGCCGTCAAAGGAGCCGGGAGAGGGGTCCGCCGGACCCTCCCCGCTGTTGTCCGGCGGACCCCTCTCCCGGCTCCCTACCGAATCCGCAACCGGTCATACCGCACCGCCGTGCGGGCGGCATTGCCGCCGGGGCCGCCGTGCAGCCCGCCGCCGGGGTGGGCTGAGGACGAGGCCAGGTAGAGGCCCCGCACCGGCGTCGTCGGCCTGCCGAACCCGGGGTAGGGCCGGAAGATCGCCTGCTGGTAGAGCTGGGCGGTGCCGCCGTTGATCGCGCCGCCGACGAGGTTGCGGTTGTGGCGTTCCAGGTAGAGCGGGGTCTGGACGTGGCGGCTGATGATGCGGCTGCGGAAGCCAGGCGCCATCCGCTCCACCTGTTCCTCCATGCGGTTGGCGAAGCGCTCGGCATCCTCGCCATCCCAGTCGCCGCGAAGCCCCTCCTCGCCGGCGTCGTGGGTGGGGTTCTGGGGGACGTGGGTGTAGGCCCAGGCGCTCTCCATTCCCTCGGGATGGCGTGACGGGTCGACCATCGAGTACTGGCCGAGGACCAGGAAAGGCTCGGCCGGGATCGCCCGCTCGGCGAGCATCACCGTTGCTTTCGTCAGCCCTTCCATCCCCTCGGCGACATGAACGGTGCTTGCCTGCCGCGCCGCTTCCGCCGTCCACGGGATCGGCTCGCGCAGAGCCCAGTTGACCTTGAAGGTGGAGTTGTCGTACTGGTAGCGGCGCAGGTCCTCGCGCACCCGATCGGGAACCACGTCCGGCGGCAGCATCTTCAGCATCAGCGCCGGGGCGCCGCAGTCGGCGAGGATCGCCCGCTTCGCCTCGAAGCGGCTGCCGTCGGCGGCGATCGCGGCGCGGGCGCGGCGCCCCTTCACCTCGATCCGCTCGATCGGCGTGTCGCAGAGGACCTCGCCGCCCTTGGCTCGCAGCCGCCGCACCAGGGCCGCGGTGATTTCCCCTGCCCCGCCCTCGGCAACCGGGTAGCCGTGCTGTTGTCCGAGCCCGCAGAGGACCCAGCCGAAGAGGCCGCCGCCGGAGCTGTCGGGGGTGAGGTCGGCGTGGAGGGCGTTGCCGGCGATCAGCCAGCCGGCGCCATCGCCGCGGAACTCCTCCTCGGCCATCCGCCGCGCCGGCAGCAGCGAGAAGCGGGCGAAGTCGGCGAGCCCGCGCGGACCGAGCGCGCTCAGCATCCCGAGGCCGGGGCGGATCGGCGGCAGCGGCGTCAGCAGCGCGCCGACCAGGTGCGGGCCCGCCTTGCGCCAGAGTCCGAAGAGGCGGCGCCAGGAGTCGCCGTCGCCGGGCGCGAAAGCGTCGAGGGAGTCGCAGGTCTCGTCGAGGTCCATCGAGAGCAGGGCGCAGCGCCCGTCGGCGCTCGGGTGGGCGACTACACCACGGGCGCTCAACCAGTTCAGCCCGTAGGACTCGAGCTCCAGCGGCTTGATGTAGCGGGAGGCGAGCGTGAGCGGGTAGAAGGCGCTGTAGAGGTCGTGGACGAAGCCGGGCTCGGTGACTTCGCCGCTGCGGACAGCGCCGCCGGGCTCCGGCTGCTCCTCGCAGACCACCACCTCCCAGCCGGCGTCGGCGAGATGGTTGGCGGCGATCAGGCCGTTTGGGCCGGCCCCGATGACGACGGCGTCGAAGGTCATCCCAGGCCTATACCCGGGCCGCCCAACCTCAGCCGCGCCCGATCGTCCGCAGCATCCCGTCCCAGGCGCCGAGCGCCTTGACGGCGACGCTGGGGCGCCCGCCGAAGCCGCCGTCGGTCCTACCCGCGCTCTTGCCGTCGTGGAGGGCGCCCTCGCCAGCCGGGCGGTCGCCGGCCGTGTGCTCGAGCCGCGCCAGCGCCTGCATCGCCTTCTTCGCGACCGTGCCGAAGTGGGAGTAGAAGAAAACCTGAGCGCGGGCGAGGCCGCCGGCGACGAGTTCGTCGCGGGGGTGGCGGATCGTGGAGAGGACCGCTTCGGCCACCGACTCCGGCGAGTAGACGGACGGGAAGGGCGGTTCAGGCGGCAGCAGCCCGGTCGAGCTCTCGAGGTTGCTCCAGAGCGGGGTGTCGACAGCGCCGGGGTGGACCACCGAGATCGTCACCGAGGAGCCGCCCTCTTCGAGCTCGATCCTGAGCGTGTCGAGGAAGCCGACGAGGCCGTGCTTGGAAGCCGTGTAGGCGGCCATCCCCGGTAGCGGCATCAGAGACGCGATCGAGCCGACGCAGACGACCGCGCCGCGCGAGCGCTCGAGGTGTGGCAGAGCCTCGCGGACCGTGTCGACGGCGCCGTGCAGGACCGTGTCGATGGTCGCTTCGAAGTCCTCGGCGTCGGTCTCGGTGAAACGACCGAAGGAGAGGCTGGCGGCGGAGGTGACGAGGACGTCGAGCCCGCCGAGCGCGGTCACGGCCTGCTCGATCGCGTCGGCGAGCGCCGCGCGATCGCTGACGTCAGCCGTGACGGTAACCGCCTCGGCTCCGTACTCGGCCAGCTTGCGTTTGGCGGCGGCCAGCCCCAACTCGTTGCGGGCGAGCAGCGCCACCTCGGCCCCCTCTTGCGCCAGCGCCTCGGCGACGGCGAGGCCGATGCCGCTGCTGCCGCCGGTGACGAGGACTCGCTGGCCGGGCAGTGGGCGCTCCTTCGTCGGGTTGCCTTCCGGCGTGCCCTCGACCAGTCGCTTCAGCCGCGACAGCGCCTCGGCGTTGCGGACCCGCAGCGCCTGGTCGGCGACCGGGTTGCCGGCAAACAGGGAGGTGAGGCGGTCGCCCGGAGTCTCCTCGATCGTCAGCTCGGTGCCGCCGGCGCTCTCCGCGAGGTCGATCGCGATCGTCGCGGTGCCCAGCGGCCGCGCCTTCGCCTGCAGCACGATCCGGCGGGGCGGGTCGACCTCGATCACCTCGGTGTGGTCGTTGAGACCGATCGGCCAGCTTCCGACCTTGTGGTGGAAGCGCGATCCGACCTTGGGAAAGTTCTCGTCTTGGTCGCGGATGCCGGCGGCGCCGACCACCCATTTCGGATAGCAGTCGGGGTCGGAGAGGACCGCGAAGACCTCCTCGGGAGCGGCGTCGATCTGGACCCGGTTACGCGCCATCGTTGCCCTCGGCCAGTGCCATGACGCCGTCCTCGGCGCCGTCGCCGTCGCGGAAGAAGTCCCAGATCTCGACCCTGTTCCCGGCCGGGTCGAAGAAGTAGGCGGAGCGATCGCCGCCCTCGTGCTCGATCGGGCCCTCGACCTCGACTTGCTGCTCGCGCAACTGCGTGCAGATGGCGTCGAGTTCGTCGGCGCCGACCGAGAAGGCGAAGTGGACGTGGCGGCCGCCGCGGTCGGCGAACTCCTTCTCGCCCGGCGACCAGATGCCGAGCCGGCAGCGCTCGCCCGCCTGCAGCCAGACTCGCCCCCCGTCTTCGGCCAGTAGCTGTCTAAGCCCCAGCTTCTCTTCGTAGAAATCCCGGAGACGGTCGACGTCGTCGGTCTCCAGGACCAGCTCACATATTCCGGCGATGGCCATGCTTATCGCTTCCCGTTTCGCGCCGGCTTCAAGCTTTCCCTCAAAGATGCGAGCAGCCGGGCGGTGATCGAGCTGGAGAGCCGCAGTTGGGACTCCGCCCGCGGTGGCGCCAGCTGCTCCAGGTATCCGCGGGACTTCTCGGCCACCTCCGGCGCCAGGGGGGCGGCGAGCGCGGCCGCGGTCTCGGCCGCTTCCCGCACCACCGCCGGCTCGACGCTCAGCAGCAGCTCGAACTCGCGCTGGGCGTCGCCGGGACTCGTGCGCCCCGGCGGCTCCCAGGCCACCATGCAGACCCCGTGTTCCGGGGCCGCACAGATCAGCGCCCACTCCCGGGTCACCGGGTGGGAGCGGTCGACGGGCAGCTCGGCCGGTGCCCCTCGCGGCTGCCGCAGCCGTTTGAAGTCGGCGAAGACGAGGGCGCCCTCGGCGCCGGCGCAGAGCTCGCGCCAGCGCGACTCGCTCTGGCGGTAGAAGCGCTCACGCTGAAAGGAGCCGATCAGCAGTGCCCGCTCCGCCCGGGCGGCGCTCTCCTCCTCGATCGCGCGGGCGAGCGGGGTCAGGTGGCGCTTGCGAACCGTCATCGGCTGCAGGTCGGGTCGGCGCTCGCGCAGCTGCGCGAACAGCGAAGGGACGCGGGAGGGAGCGAGGCGGGCGCGCTCGATCGCCGCCGGCAGGGCGATCCCGCGCTCACGCTCGGCGACAGCGCGGAGGATCCGCTCCACCTCATCAGGCGCGTAGCGGCGGTGACCGCTCGGTTCGCGCTGCGGCAGCGGGAAGCCGTAGCGCCGCTCCCACGCGCGCAAGGTCGCCTCGGTGAGGCCGGTGGCGCGGACGACGTCGCCGATACTGAGGAGGTTTTCATCATGGTTGGACACGGTGTGCAGGTTTACCTATACAGCCAGACGGCTACCCGTTGGAGAGAACGCCCAACCAAAACGAGGAGGCAGGAGATGTCCACCATCGAGGAGTCGATCGAGGTCAAGGCGCCGCTGCGCACCGTCTACAACCAGTGGACCCAGTTCGAGGATTTTCCCCGCTTCATGGAGGGGGTCGAAGACATCCGCCAGCTCGACGAGACCCACCTCCACTGGGTGGTGGAGTTCGGCGGCTCGCGCCATGAGTGGGACGCCGAGATCACCGAGCAGAAGCCCGACGAGCGAGTCGCCTGGCGCAACACCGACGGCAAGGAGAACGCCGGCGTCGTCACCTTCCACCGCATCGACGACGACACCACCCGGGTGATGGTGCAGATGGACTTCGTCCCCGAGGGAATCAAGGAGAAGATCGGCGATGCCCTGGGCGCTGCCGACCGCCGCGTCCAGGGAGATCTCGAGCGTTTCCGGGAGCTGGTCGAGGCAAACGGCGCGAGCGGCGGCTGGCGCGGCGAAGTGAAACGCCCCGACGAGGCCTGAGGAGGCGCAAGATCCGAACAAATTCCAACAGTTGAGAGGTCTATTTCGGTGTAGGTTCGTTTAATCAACACTCCGGAGGGCCATCGTCGCGGGAACGACGACGGCTGGGAGTGGGGTGAGGCACACAGGGTCTGTCTGCGGCTGGCCTATCGCTACGCGAGCAATCCGAGCGAAGCCGAGGACATAGCTCAGGATGCCCTGCTCCGCGCCTGGCGTCGGCGCTCGACCCTGCGCGACGCCGATCGCCGAAACCAGTGGCTGGCGGCGATCGTCCGCAACGAGGCCTTCCGCCAGCACGCGCGGGTGCGACCGGACCCGACGGCGACGATCGAACTGCACGAGGGCGAAGAAGACGAGCGGGTCCTGGCGGCGGTCGAGCTCGCCGATCTCCACGCGGCCCTGCAGGAGCTGAGCGACCGCGACCGCCAGCTCCTGGAGATGCGCTACGAGGAGGACCTGACCCAGGCGACGATCGCCCAGCGGCTCGGGATTCCCGAGGGGACGGTGAAGGTGAGACTGCATCGGGCCCGGGCGAAACTGCGCCTGCTGTACGCGGGGGCGACCGTCGCCACCTGAAGTTCGGACCGCTGTACAAGGACGTTGGCGGTCGCCGCGACGAACATTTCGTCATGAAGACGGCACCGCGACAGATCGTCGCCTTCGGCGGCGGCGGCTTCTCGATGGAGTCGGGCAACCCGTTGCTCGACGACTACGTCCTCGGCCTGACGAAGGCGGAGCGCCCACGGGTCTGCTTCCTGCCCACGGCCAGCGGTGACGCCGACCACTACATCGTCCGCTTCTACCGCGCCTTCTCCGCCCACCGCTGCGAGCCCAGCCACATCTCGCTCTTCCGTCGCGAGCAGGGCCCGAGCGACCTGCGCCGCCATCTCCTCTCCCAGGACCTGATCTACGTCGGCGGCGGCAGCGTCGTCAGCCTGCTCGGGGTCTGGCGCGCCCACGGAATCGATTCGATCCTCCGTGAGGCGTGGGAATCCGGCGTCGTCCTCTGCGGCCTCTCGGCCGGCTCGCTCTGCTGGTTCGCCGAGGCGGTGACCGGCTTCCACGGGGAGCCGAAGCGGCTGCGGGGCCTGGGGCTGCTGCCGTTCAGCAACTGCGTCCACTACGAGCCCGGCTCGCAACGGCGCCAGTCCTACCACCGCTTCCTGCTCGAGGGGATGAGCGGCGGCTACGCGGCCGAGGACGGGGCGGCGCTCCACTTCGTCGGCGAGGAACTGAACCGGGTCGTCGCCTCGCGGCCGCGGGCGCGGGGGTACCGCCTCGACGTGGCGGGGCGCCGGGTGGTCGAGATGCGGATCGCCACCACCTATCTCGGCGACCGCGACGCCGCACCCGCCGCTCCCGTGCCGGAGGCGATGTCGACGGCCCCCGCCGCCTGATGAGCGGCACCGGCCGGCTTCCCGCGGCGGCGACGCCGGTGCGGCGCATCCTCACCCTCGGCGGCCACGAGTTCAGCTCGCGGCCGCCGGACCGGGCGGTCTGCGAGCTGCTGCTGCGGCTGGCGAGCGAGCGGGGCGGCGAGCGGCCGCGGATCTGCATCCTGCCGACCGCGAGCGGCGACACCTCCGAGCAGATCGCCAGCTTCTACTCGGCCTTCGGCGAGCGCTCCTGCGAGCCCTCCGACCTCTCGCTCTTCCGGCTCGGGCGGCGGCCGATGGCGCTGCGCGACCACCTCCTCTCCCAGGACCTCGTCTACGTCGGCGGCGGCAGCATGGTCAACCTGCTGGCGGTCTGGGAGGCGCATGACATCGCCTCGATCCTCAGCCTCGCCTGGCGCCAGGGGATCGTCCTCGCCGGTCAGAGCGCCGGGGCGATGTGCTGGTTCGAAGCGGGGATCACCAAGTCCTCGGGCAGGCCGCGAGCAGCCGCCGGCCTCGCCCTCCTCTCCGGCAGCCTCTGCGTCCACTACAACAACGAACCGGAGCGCCGGGCCGCCTACCTCGAGGCGGTCGCCGACGGGATGCCTAGCGGCTACGGCCTCGACGATTACGCCGGCCTGCTCTGGGAGGGCGAAGGGAGTCCCGCCGCCGTCACCGCCCGCCGCGGCGCCCGCGCCTATCGCGTCAGCTCCCGGGAAGGCGAGGTCAGTGAGTCCCCGCTGCCCGCCAGGTTCCTTCCCGCCCCCGCCCCCGCCGCGCTACGCGAGGACATCGCCGAGTTCCGCCGCATCAGGACGATGCGCAAACGGGCCGGCTGGTTGGGGTAGGCGCTACTCCCCTGCCGCGGGCGGGGCGGTCGGGTCTGAGTCCTCCTCGCCGAGTTTCTCGCGGGCGATGTAGTCCTCGGCGAGGAGGAGGTTGTCGCGGGAGCGCTCGACGACGTTGAGCAGATCGCCCATCAGCGAGACCTCCTCGACCTGCTCCTTGACGAACCACTGCAGGAACTGCTCGGCGCGGTAGTCCTTGAGCTCGCGGGCGAGCTCGAAGAGGCCGAAGATCTCTTCGCTGACCCGCTGCTCCTGTTGGAGTGCCATCCGCACCGGGTCGCCGCCGGTGGCGAAAGTCGTCTGCTGGGACTTGATGTCCGGGATGTGGACCGCCTCGCCGACGTCGAGCAGGTAGCGGATCATCATCATCGCGTGCTCGCGCTCCTCCAGCGCCTGGCGGTAGAAGAAGGCGGCGAGGCGGGGCAGGGTTTCGGCGTCGTAGTAGACGGCGGCGGCCACGTACTGCTGCGAGGCGGCGAACTCGTTCGAGATCTGCTCGTTGAGGGCGGCGGCGAAAGTCTTGTCAGGCATCTCGGCTCCTTATTGCTGGCGGGCGGCGACCCGGCCAACGTAGCCGAAAGCGCGAGTTCGGCTGGCCGAAGTGGGCGTTAGGCCAACCGAAGGGGCTAGAGCTTCCAGCGGAAGCCGAGCTCCTCGATCGCCGGCTGCAGCGGGCTCGACGGCAGCCCCGGCTTGGTCGCCTGCTCGGGGTCGTTGTAGCCGCCGGGGGCGACGTCGTTGGGAGTGTCGGGATGGAAGATCGAGGCGAGGTACTGGATCTGGCCGCGGCCCTGGCCGAGCTCGGTCTGGCCGCCGCCGTAGGCGCCGATCCCGCGCTCCTCGCAATAGTCGTAGGCGGCGAAGAGGTTGCGGATCGGCCCGAAGCGCGAGGGCTTGACGTTGACCGTCTTCGGCGGCGACCACGGCATCGCCTCGATGTCGGCGATCGAGTGGATCGGCGCGTCCCAGGTGACGCGCCCGGCGACCGGCTCCAGCACCGGCCGCGTCTCCTCGGTCACGTCGGGGTCCTCCAGCCAGGCCTCGGGGAAGGCCTCGATCAGTTTCGCGTAGAGCTCGGGATCGGTCTCGACGTCGACCGGCGTCCCTTTGTAGAAGCCCTTGAGGTCGATCGAGTCGACCGCGCCGGTCTCGACCAGCGCCGCGATCAGCTCGTCGTCCCAGTCGTTGGTCGCGTCGAGCTTGAAGCGCAGCGTCGGGTAAGCGGCCAGCCGTGCCCGCAGCGGCTCGATCGAGGAGCGGGCGCCCTCTTCCCAGCCGGCCAGCCGCATCGAGTTGACGAAGTTCACCGGCCGCGGCTCCCGCCCCAGCGCCGCCGCCAGATTGGTTCCGGCCTGCCGCAACGCCAAGTCCAGGGCCGCCGACTCGAAGGCCCAGCGGCGGTAGTCGCGAGAGACGTCTTCACGCTCGGGCTCCCCGGCGGGAAAGAGGTCGATGCTGTCGAGACGCTCGGAGAACTCGGCAAAGGTGAAGCTTCCGGCAAGTCCCTCCGGCGGCCCGTGGCTTTGCTGGCCGATGTGGTCGACCGCGTCGTAGACGACGTCCTCGCCGACCCCCTCCTCACCACCACCGCGCAGCTTGACGATCGTCGTCAGCCGTTCGAAAGACCCCATCGAGATCTCGAGCCCCTCGAACTCACACCCATCAATCTCAAGCGGCAGATCCGCAATCGCATCGAAGCTGGACACACCCCGCAGCGTAAAGGAGCCGGGTGAGGGGGTCGCCGGGCCCTCCCCGCTGTTGCCCGCCGACCCCCTCACCCGGCTCCCTCAGCGCGTAACCCGAAGAGTCTTCAACTCCCGATCCGACCCCCCGCGGACATAGCCGCCGTGCGCAACGCTTTCCCGAATGAAGTCGAGCGTCTCCGGCGTGAGCCGCTCGCCGGGGAGAACGTTGGGAATCCCAGGCGGGTAAGCGGCCAGCCCCTCGGCGGCGATACGCCCGGCGGCGGCATCGAAGGGAACTACTTCCTGCGGTCCCAGGAAGGCTTCGCGCGGGGTCAGCACCAGCTCGCCCCAGGGTGGCGCCGGCGCCAGCTTCTCGTCCGGCGCCCCCGGCGTTTCCTCCAGCTCGGCGACCGCCGTCCGCAGCCCCTCGACCAGCCGGTCGCCCGCCGCCTCCGGGTCCTCGCCGACGCCGAAGATCGCGACGACGACGTTGCCGGAGTAAAGCTCGAGGTCGAGGTTGGCGGTGTGGAAGGCGGCTTTCCAGAGGCGCTGGGCGCTCGACCCCGTCCCGCGGACGTCGATCCCCAGCCGCAACGGGTCCCAGCCGGCGACGCCGGGATGCCCGACCAGCCGCTCGTCGAGGACGTCGAGCCCGGGGATCTCGCGGATCCGCTCACGCGTCCGCTTGATCGCCTCGAGTGCCTTGCCGAGCAGCTCCTCCCCGTGCACGTACATCTGCCGGCGCTGAGCGTCGAGCGAGCCGGAGAGGAGGCCGCTGGGGCTGGTCGTCTCGACCAGGCTGACGCAGCGGTCGACGATCGCCGCGTCGATGCGGCCGCCCTTGCCGAGGTGGAGCATCGCCGCTTGGGTCAGGGCGCCGACGATCTTGTGGGTCGAGGAGGTGACGAGGTCGGCGCCGGAGGCGAGCGCGTCGGTCGGCAGCTCGGGGCTGAAGTGCAGGTGCGCGCCCCAGGCCTCGTCGGCGACCAGCGGCACCCCGCGCGAGTGCGCCACCTCGACCAGGTCGGCGACATTGGCGCAGGCGCCGAAGTAGGTGGGGGAGACGACCATCGCCGCGACCGCGCCGGGGGTTTCGTCCAGCGCGGCGGCCAGCGAGTCGGGCGTGAGGCCGTGGGCGATCCCCAGCTCGGGGTCGAGCTCGGGCGCGACGAAGGTCGGCCGCATCCCGCTCAGGACCATCCCGTCGATCACCGAGGAGTGGACGTTGCGCTGGATCACGACTCGGTTGCCGAGATGCGCGAGCGCCATGCAGGCGGCGTGGTTTCCCTGCGAAGCGCCGTTGGTGAGGAACCACGAGCGCGCCGCGCCCCAGGCCTCGGCTGCCAGGTCCTGTGCCTGCTGGAACGGCGTCGGTTCCGGGCCGACGTCGACGCCCTCGGTGACCGAAGGGATGTCGTTGCGCAGCCCCACCTCGCCGACCAGCTCGCTCATCGCCGGGTCGGCGCCGAGGCCTCCCTTGTGGCCGGGGACCTGGAAGCG
>Ga0190273_10000470_pt1 | contig 15261 bp, 11 predicted proteins | sample Popmic504IS_FD_134513 | JGI IMG/M metagenome (GOLD analysis project Ga0190273, IMG submission 134513) | Populus adjacent soil microbial communities from riparian zone of Shoshone River, Wyoming, USA - 504 IS | ecosystem: Environmental > Terrestrial > Soil > Riparian zone > Trees stand | place... | reverse complement strand
TCGAGGTTGAGGGGAACGTCACCGAACGCGCGACCCTCGAGGCGTACGTAGGCCCACTTGCGGTCGTCGAGCCACTGGACGTAGTCCGACGGGCCGATGTGCACGTTCTTGGCGCCGAGGTCGTGGTCGATGTTGGACGTCACGGCCTGCGTCTTGGAGATCTTCTTGGACTCGAGACGGTCACGCTCGAGCATGTTCTTGAAGTCCATGTTGCCGCCGACGTTGAGCTGGTACGTGCGATCGAGCACGACGCCGCGGTCCTGGAACAGCTTGGCCATGACGCGGTGCGTGATGGTCGCGCCGACCTGGCTCTTGATGTCGTCGCCGATGATCGGGACGCCGGCGTCCTCGAACTTGCGGGCCCACTCGGGGTCGGAGGCGATGAACACGGGCAGCGCGTTGACGAACGCGACCTTGGCGTCGATGGCGCACTGCGCGTAGAACTTGTCGGCCTCCTCCGAGCCGACCGGCAGGTACGAGACGAGCACGTCGGCCTTGGTGTCCTTGAGGACCTGGACGACGTCGACGGCCGGGGCGTCCGACTCCTCGATGGTCTCGCGGTAGTACTTGCCGAGCCCGTCCAGCGTGTTGCCCTTCTGGACGATGATGCCGGTCGGGGCGACGTCGGCGATCTTGATCGTGTTGTTCTCGCTGGCCTGCGTGGCCTCGGAGAGGTCGAAGCCGACCTTCTTGGCGTCGACGTCGAAGGCGGCGACGAACTCGATGTCGTTGACGTGGTACTCACCGAACTTGACGTGCATGAGTCCGGGGACGTTGCCGTCCGGGTCGGCGTCCTTGTAGTACTCGACGCCCTGGATCAGTGACGTGGCGCAGTTGCCCACACCCACAATTGCTACGCGTACCGAACCCATGGGTTCTCCTTCGTTGTCGTGACGTGTCACTTGGTGGTTGTTTTCTCGGTGGTGGTCTCGGAGCTGTCAGCGTCGGGATAGCCACCCGACCGCTCACGATCGATCAGCTCAGTCAGCCATTTCACTTCGCGCTCGACTGACTCCAGGCCGTGACGTTGCAGCTCCAACGTGTAGGAGTCGACGCGTTCACGCTTGCGCTGCCCGGCCTTGCGCACGTTCTCGAGCCGCTCCTCCAAGCGGCTCCGGCGTCCCTCGAGGATGCGAACCCTCGACGCGACGTCGGTGCGCGCGAAGAACGCGAACCGGACGCCGAACGTCTCGTCGTCCCACGTCGACGGACCGGAGTCCTCGAGCGCCTGGGCGAAGTGCTCCTTGCCCTCGGCCGTGAGCTTGTAGACGATGCGGGCCCGACGACCACGCGTCTCGGGCACCACGGCTTCGTCGGCCACGATGTAGCCGTCCTTGCCGAGCGCCTTCAGAGCGGGATAGAGCGTGCCGTACGACAGGATGCGACCCCAGCCCAGCAAGGCGTTGACCTGCTTGCGCAGCTCGTAGCCGTGCATCGGGGCGTCGTGGAGCAGTCCGAGGACCGCCACCTCGAGCGCCGCGCCGCGTCGTGTCATCGCCCACCCTGACATAGTCTGCCGTTTGTTATATCGAGACGATACATCGAATCGGCATGGTTGCGAAACCCCCCAGGGCGTCGTGCAGGAGCCTCGATCTTCGAGGCGATTGGTCATTCCTCAGGTTGGTTCGGCACACTTGGCTGCGGCGGATCCGCTCCACGGGTCCCGTACGGAGGTAGACGGACCCTTGGCAGCCCAGCGAAAGCGCGCTTCGAGCAGCAAGAGCGGAGCCAAGAAGAAGCCCGCCGCCACGACGAAGCGAGCGTCCACGGCCCGCACGTCGGCAGCGAAGCGGGGCGTTCTCGCCGGGCTCGGCGGGTTCGGTCGCAAGATCGGTGGAGCCGGCCCATGGTGGGTCAAGACGATCCGGTGGATCGCGTTCGTGTTCGTCGCCGGCATCCTGACGGGCGCCCTGTCGTTCTTCATCCTGTACCGCGCGATCGAGATCCCCGACGCCAATGCCGACTTCCAGACGCAGACGACCCAGGTCTACTACTCCGACGGCAAGCACAAGATCGGCGAGTTCGCGCTGCAGGACCGCGAGAGCGTCTCGATCGACGAGATCCCGGCCTCGATGCAGTCTGCCGCGATCGCCGCCGAGGACCGCACGTTCTACACCAATCGCGGCATCGACCTCAAGGGCATCATCCGCGCCGTGCGCGACAACACGACCAGCGGTGAGATCCAGGGCGGCGGCTCGACCATCACCCAGCAGTACGTCAAGATCCTCTACCTGACCCAGGAGCGTTCGTACACGCGCAAGGTCAAGGAGGCCATTCTCTCGATCAAGATCCACAACCAGCTCAGCAAGAAGCAGATCCTCGAGGGCTACCTCAACACGATCTACTTCGGCAACGGCTCGTACGGCATCCAGGTCGCCTCGCAGAACTACTTCGGCAAGCCGGCGTCCCAGCTCAACTACGCCCAGTCGGCGCTTCTCGCAACCATCATCAACAGCCCGAGCTACTACGACCCGTACGCGGAGGGCGCACAGGCCCGCATCCAGCCGCGCTTCAACTACGTGCTCGACGGCATGGTCAAGTCCAAGGCGATCACCGCCGAGGAGGCCGCCGCCTTCGCCGACAAGATCCCGGACGTCAAGGACAAGAAGGACCTCAACCGCTTCGGCGGCACGAAGGGCTACCTGCTCAGCACCGTCAAGGACGAGATGGCCAAGCTGCAGTTCGATCCCTCGCAGGTCGAGGGCGGCGGACTGCGCATCGTCACGACGTTCGACTACAACGCCCAGAAGGACGCCGTCGCGGCGGTCAAGGCCAACCGTCCGCCCGATGCCCCCGAGCTGCATCCGGCCCTCGCCTCGGTCGAGCCGGGCACCGGCGCGGTCCGCGCGATGTACGGCGGGCCCGACTTCCTCAAGAGCGAGCTCAACTGGGCGACCCGGGCAACTCAGCCCGGCTCGACGTTCAAGGTGTTCGCCGTGATCGCAGCGCTCGAGGACGGTTACAGCCTCAAGACCAGGCTCAACGGCAACTCGCCGCTGCGCGACGACGACGGCAAGGTCATCACCGAGAACCAGGGTGACGGCGGCGGCGGATCGTTCGGCAACATCCCGTTGTCGATGGCCACGCAGGAATCGGTCAACACCGCCTTCGTCGATCTGATGCAGCAGATGGACGACGGCCCGAAGAAGGTGCTGAAGGCGGCGAACGAAGCGGGTATCCCGACCTCCGTCACCCAGCCCGAGCTCGACCGCGGTGCACCGCTCGTGACGCCGCTCGGCTACTTTCCGGTGGCACCCGTCGACATGGCCAACGCCTACGCGACGCTGGCGGCCGGGGGCAAGAGGGCCGACTGGTACGTGGTCGAGTCGGTCAAGGACTACCAGGGCGGGGTCCGGCACCAGCACGAGGTCAAGACCGAGCAGACCATCCCCGAGGACGTCGTGGCCGACACCGTCGCGGCGATGCAGGGCGTCGTGAGCGCAGGCACCGGCACGAACGGCCGGACGATCTGCCCCACGGCCGGCAAGACCGGTACGGCGACCGCCGGCACCGACACCGAGCAGCACGTGTCGTCGTCGTGGTTCGCCGGCATCACGCCGAAGGCGGCGACGACCGTGATGTACAACCGCGGCGTCGGCAACGAGGACCTCGAGGGCTACATGCTGCCGACGTTCTTCGGGGGCCAGACGCCGGCCCGGACCTTCAAGGCGTTCATGGACGAGGCGCTCGACTCCTCCGACTGCGGCACCTTCCCGAAGGCGGCCAACATCCAGGGCGACAAGGGCACGACCTACACGCCGCCGCCGCCGAAGCCGACCAAGAAGCCAAAGCCGAAGCCTGAGGGAACGATGAAGACGCCGGAGCCGACGACACCAGCGCCGACCGTCCCGCCGGCACCCGAGCCGACGGTCCCGCCGGTTCCGGAGCCGACGCCGACGTGCACCCCTCCGCAGACTGGGACCCCGCCGAACTGCGTCGACCCTGTTGTCCCGCCGCCTGCCTAGAGAAGCGTGACAGCGTCGAACGTCGCGGTGGTGAAGCGCACCGCGACGTCGACGCTGTCACCGACGGCGGGTGCGGTGGCACTCGCCGGCACGAAGACCATGCTGGCCTGCATGTGCGGGGGCTCGGCGAACCAGCGCTGCTTGCCGTCGATCGTGAACGGCGACAGCGAGAAGCCGGCCGCCTCCAGCCCGCCCTTGGCCAGCGACTTGCCGCGCTGGACGACCCCGGCGGTGGCCTTCGGCGCCTCGAGACCGATGCCGTGGCTCGTGCCGCCGGCGATGACGAGCAGCGTGCCGTCACGGGGCATGGCCCGCTGGCGGTAGCCGATGTGCTCGCCGCGGGCGACCAGGTGCGAGTCGAGCACGGTGGCGCGCACCGACAGGGCGCCCAGGTCTCCCAGCCACAGCGACGTGCCGATCCGCGGGCGGATGTCGAGGTGCGGGCGCCGCGTGGCAAGGGCCGCGACCTCGCCGGTCGTCAGGTGCGAGACATAGAGGGTCGTGGTCTCGACCTGCGACGTCTCGAGCGCGGCAGCCCAGCTCTGGGCCTCGCCGTAGTTGCCACCGCCCCCCGACATCGAGTGCAGCGGGAGGTGGATCGCGAATCCCTCGACCTGAAGGTCGCCGAGGGCCGCGACGGCGGCGGCCAGCTCGTGCCGGTCGAATCCGTGGCGCGCCATCGAGGTCTCGCCCTCGAGCAGGATGCGGGCACCGGGGTCGGCGATCGCCAGCGCCGCGACGTCCTCGACGCGACCGAGGGTGTGGATGACGCGGTCGCTCGTCACGACGTCGGTGAAGAACGGCCGCCACGGCGTCAGCACCATGACGTCACCGGAGAAGGCGGCGAGGGCACCGGGCACCTCGGCGTAGGTGCCGACGGCGATCGTCCCGACGCCCAGTGCCGCGGCCTCGCGCGCCAGCAGGTCGCGACCCAGCCCGTAGCCGTTGCCCTTGATGACCGGCACCAGGCCGGGGGTGGTCGCGGCCACCGTCGCCAGTCCGCGGCGCCAGCGGGTCGCGTCGACCTCGAGCTCGAGGCCCATCGTCATCGCCTCCTCATCATCGGCGCCGCATGTACTGGGTGAAGCCGAGGTGGAGTGCTCTGTTGAGCGGCAGGTCCCACTCGCCGAGGTACTCGACGGCCTCGCCGCCGGTGCCCACCTTGAACTGGATGAGACCCACGTGGGAGTCGTCGGGGTCGAGCGTCTCGGTGATGCCGCGCATGTCGTAGGTCGATGCTCCGGCCGCGAGGGCGGCGCGGATCATCTGCCACTGGATCGCGTTTGATCCGCGGACGTCGCGCTTGTGGGTCGTCGACGCCCCGTACGAGTACCAGGCGTGCTCGCCGACGCGCACCATCGTGGTCGCCGCCACGAGATCCCCCTCGTGGTGCGCGAGGAACAGGACGAGCCGGTCGGGCTCCTCGGCGGTGAGCGCGTCCCACATGCGCTCGAAGTACGGGAGCGGGCGGGGCGTGAAGTGATCGCGAGCGGCCGTCTCGGCGTAGACGCCGTGGAACGCGGCGAGGTCGGCGCGCGTGCCGGTCGTGACCTCGACGCCGGCCTTGGCGGCCTTCTTGATGTTGCGGCGCCAGAGCTGGTTCATGCCCGCCAGGACGTCGTCCTCGGTGCGTCCGGCCAGGGGGAGCTGGAAGTTGAACTTCGGCTGTCCGGCCGAGAATCCGTTCTCGGTGGGGATCTCCTTCCAGCCGAGCCCGCTCAGCGTCGCCGCCACACCGATGGCGGCCTCGTCGCGCACGTCGGCGGGCACGTCGGAGAGGGCCGTCAGCACGGGATCGGCGATCGCCTGCTTGATCGTGCCGGCGTGCCAGCGTCGGGTGATGACGGGCGGGCCGATCCGGATGCCGAAGGCGCCCTGCCGCTTGAGGTGTGCCGCCATGGGCGTCAACCAGCGGGCGAGATCGGGGTCGAGCCAGTCGATGGCTGGACCTTCGGGAAGGTACGCGAGGTAGCGCTTGAGCCGTGGCAGCTGGCGGTACAGCACCAAGGCGGCGCCGACGATGACGTCCGAGTCGGGATCGGTGCCGTCGAACCAGCCGATGGACTCACCGCGCCACTCGTTCTTGACCTTGGCCCAGGCGGGGGTCTGCAGAAAGCTGACCGAGCCCCGGCCCCGCACGAAGTCGAGGTGCTCGGCGTCGCTGATGGGCCGGACACGCAGGGTCTCGCGGGGTGCTGACGTCACTGCACCACGCTACCAACCGTCAGCCGATCTACCCTGACGGCGCATGAGTTAGGCTCGCCTTACCAACTTGGAGGTCTGATCGTGAAGACGTATGCCGCGACGGTGCTCGGGCGCCGCACCCTGTCCAGCCATCTGGTGACGGTGACCCTCGGAGGTCTGACGAGCTATGCCTCGACGGGCGTGCCCGACGAGTACACACGGGTGCTGATCCCCCCGGCCGGAGCCGATCTCGTACTGCCCGAGATCGACGAACGGTGGAACATCACGTACCCCGAGGGCGCGGCGGAGCCCGATTTCCGGGTGTACACGATCTCCGACCACCGTGTCGTCGACGGCGAGACCCAGATCGATCTCGACATCGCGCTGCACGACGAGGGCGTCGGCTCCGACTGGGCCCGCAGCTGCAAGCCAGGCGACCGGGTCGGCCTCATCGAGCCGCACGGCCTGTACGCGGCACCGGACGACGTCGGCTGGCAGCTGCTCGTGGCCGACATCACCGGGGTGCCGGCGGTGGCCCGCATCCTGCGTGGACTCTCCGCGGGGCAGCAGGTCGTCGCGCACCTGGTCATCACCGATCCCGGTGACGAGATCGCCCTGCCGAGCGCTGCCGACGTCGACCTGACCTGGGAGCTCGTCGCCAAGGAGACCGACATCTGCGGCGCCCTCGAGCAGGCCGTCACGTCGCGCGACCTGCCGGCGTCCGACCGGTACGTGTGGCTCGCCGGCGAGGCCCGGTCGAGCCGCGCCGTGCGCAAGCACCTGCGCCGCGAGCTGGGGTGGCCGCAGTCCGACTTCTACACGTGCGGCTACTGGCAGATCGAGGCCGAGAAGTGGAACGCCCGCTACGAGGAGGTCGCGGACGTCGTGGAGAAGAAGGCGGCCGAGGCCCAGCAGAAGACCGGCGAGGACCAGGGCGCCTACCTCGACGCCCTCGACGACATCTACGAGTCCGTCGGCCTGTGACTAACGCCTGACCTTCAGCTTGATCGTGTAGGACCGGCCACCGGCCTTGACGAGAATCTTCCAGGTGCTGCCGATCTTCGCTGACCGCGGGATCCGGACGGTCGCCACCCCGTTGGTCAGGCGCTGGGACGGACGGGCGACCCGGCCGACCGGCACCGGGCCATGGGCACGGCCGGACGTGGCGACGGAGCCCACGACGGAGTACGTCTTGCCGCGCTTCACGCCGAACGCCTTGCCGCGGTAGGTCGCGCGCTCCACCTCGTAGGCGAGCGTCCGGTACGTGATCCCGGTCGTCACGGCGTTGCCGGCCAGGTCGGTCGCCGTGGCGACGACCGTGGTGCGGGTGGGTGAGACGCGCGTGCTCAGCTGGCACGACGCGACGCCGGAGCCGGTATCGGTGGCCTCGCACCGGGCCCGGGGCCTGGTGCCGACGTACAGCTTGCCGCGGGTCACGCCGCCGATCGTCAGGGACGGCGGCGTGCGGTCGGCAGGGGTCGGCTCCGCCGGCTCCACCGGAGGCACCGGCACGGTGCAGCTGAGCGTGCCGCTGCGGATCGAGTGGCCGCCATCGTCACCGTCCGAGGCCCACACGACCTCCTTGAACCCGTCCACGCACGTCGACTGCGGCGCGATGGCGAAGCCCTCGTTGTTGATGTTGGGCATCGCGGCCGGCCGGTCGTACGCCTCCGCGACGACGAAGGCACCGTCCTGGATCTTCAGCAGCGACGTCTTGCCGTCGTGGGTGTCGTCAGTGACGGCCCACAGACGCTGGCGCTCGGGGTCGAACGTCACGTCGGCGAGGTTCGGGAAGCCGCTCGCGATCGTCGCGACGAGGTGCGATGTGCCCCCGGCGGAGTCGAGCGCGAACGCGTGCAGGGCGCCTGTGTCCTCGACCGCGACGACGTACAGCCCCGTGCCGTGCAGCGAGTAGTCGGACGGCTTGTAGGTCGCCTTGGTCTGCTGGTCGACGAAGCCGTTGGCGACCAGGAAGCTGTCCGGCACCCAGGTGACACCCTCGAGCCCGAGGTTGGCGCCGGCCGCTGGGATCTTGCCGGTGAGGTTCCACTCGTCCGTGGGGACGAGCGTCGTGCCCGCAGTGGCGGGGTCGTAGCGAAGGATCGACATCCGGCTCACGTCCTCGGCAGCGTTGTTGCGCTCCGAGGAGGCGTAGACGAACCCGTCCGGGCCGATCGTGAGCCCCTCGGTGTCGGGGGCCCCGGTGCCGTCGAGATACGTCGGCGTCTTGCCGGTGCCCCAGTCGTTGGACGTGTCGGGCATCCAGCTGTCACCACTGCGCACGAGCTTGAACAGGGTGCCCAGCTTGTTCTGAGCCGCCCAGAGGACATCGGGGTCGAGTGGATCGAAGGCCAGACCGCTCAGATCCTGCTTGAACGTCGCGGCCAGGTCGGCGGTGCGGATGTCCTGGCTGCCGGGCCACGGCTCGGTGTCGAGGCCGGCACACGCGTTGGCCGCGCCCTTGGTGGAGGCCTGGGTGTCGACGAAGTCACCGACACCGTCCTTGCAGCGTCCGTAGGTGACCTTGGCGGCCGCGGTCCAGGTGTACGACTCGACCAGCGTCGCGCCGCCCGTGGTGAACAGCCGGACCGAGTCAGCCCCTCCTAGACCGGCGAGCTCGCCGCCGAGGTCGACGGTCGTGTACCCGTGGGCGCCGATGCTCGATCCGGTCGGGAACGTGTACGAACCGTTGTCCGAGCTGTCCTTGACGAGCCAGCCCGAGATGTCCACGGGTGAACTGCCGATGTTGACCAGCTCGACCCAGTCGGGGTCGTCACCGTCGCTGGACTCGATCTCGTTGATCCGGATCGGGCTGCACGCGTTGGACGCCCCACGCGTCGGGGCGGTCGTCGTGCTGATCTCGCCGGTGCCGTCGGGGCAGCGACCGTACGTCGTCCCGGCATGCACCGTCCACGCGTGGGTGTCGACGACCGTGGTGCCGTCGGGCAGCAACAGCGTCGCGGAGTCGGCTCCGCCGAGGCCGAAGCCGGGCGACTGGTCGAGCTCGGTGTAGACCGCGTAGAACCCGCCCGGGGCGATGGATGTGCCGGCCGGGACGACGACGGGCGCCGCGGCGTGACCGGGATCGTCGTCGAGGATCTTCCAGCCGGAGACATCGACCGTGGTGGCGCCGGTGTTGGTCAGCTCGACCCAGTCGCCGACCTTGTCACCGTTGGACTCGATCTCGTTGATCCGGACGACCGTCGCGGGGTCGACTGCCGGAGCGCACTGGTTGGCGGCCCCGAACGTCGCGGTGGTGACGCCGAACGCGCCGGTGCCGTCGGGGCAGCGCCCCCACGTGTCGGCGTGGGTCTCGGCCGGCCAGGTGGTGGAGTCCAGCAGCGTCGTGCCGTCGAACAAGCGGGCGGAGTCGCCCTTGCCCAGCCCGAACCCGAAGCCGTCGAGGACGGCGTACCCGTGGCCGGCGATCGTGGTGCCGGCGGGGATCGAGAACGGGGTGACGTCCTTCTCGTCCTTCAGGACGAGGCCGGAGACGTCCACCGCCGTGGCACCGGTGTTGACGAGCTCGATGGTGTCGGTGCCCTCCGACCGGACCTCGTTGATCGCGATGGACGAGTAGTCCGGCGCGGCTACGGCGGGGCCGGACAGGATGCCGGTCAGCACCAGGACCAGGCACGACAGGACAGGGACGGACAGGCGACGGGGGCTCGCGAGCATGAAGGGTGTTCCTAGCGCCGAGGGGTGAGCAAACGCCCAGAGAATGACAGCGCCCGGCGAACGCGGCGTGAACCGCGTGGGGACGTGGGGAGAACGTCAGGCGTGGACGGCGTACTGCGGCTGGCTCGGCGTGATGAGCAGCGTCATGCCGGCCTCGGCCGGAGTGCGGTCTGCCTTGCGGTGGTTGCAGCGCACGCAGGCGGCGACCGCGTTGTCCCACGTGAGGGCGCCACCGCGGCTGCGCGGCACGATGTGGTCGACGGTCTCGGCCTTGCCTGCGCAGTACGCGCACATCTTGTCGCGGGCCTTGATGGCCGACTTGGTGCACAGGTTCGAGCGCCGATGCATCCAGCGTGTCACGACGTAACGCACCAGGCGCAGTACCTTCGGCACCGGGAACGGTCCGAACGAGCCCCCGGCCTCCTCCTCGATGACGGCGACCTCACGCACGAGCATCTTGATCGCGTGGCGCATCGAGACGCGTTGCAGGGGCTCGTAGCTGGCGTTCAGCACGAGAACGTATGCATCCGACATCCCGGTCCGCCTTCCGACGGTAGAACCTGAGCAGAGCGTAGCCGGATGGTCCCCGATCCGTCCTGCAAGGCGAGCAGAAACTCAGCGACCGCCAGCGGTGCCCGCGGCACGGTCGAAACACGCAGTTAGCAAATCTGTCCTACGGTGAGCACGTGGACACCTCTGAGCTCTTCGACGGCTACGGCCCGATCGCCGGGTTTGACGAGATGTTCGAGGGCACCGAGGTCCGTCCGAGCTACGGCCAGGTGCACACGTCGTTCGAGAAGATGGGCGCCGACGAAGTTCGTCTGCGCGCCGACTCGCTGGCGTCGTCATACCTCGAGCAGGGCGTCACCTTCGGCGTCGAGGGTGAGGAACGGCCGTTCCCCCTCGACATCGCCCCCCGCCTGATCGAGGCGCAGGACTGGGAGCACGTCGAGAAGGGCGTGCGGCAACGGGTGCTGGCGCTCGAGAAGTTCCTCGCCGACGCATACGGTCCCGGCGAGCTGTTCGCCGACGGCGTCGTCCCACGCGAGACGGTCGTGACGTCCCCGCACTACCACCGCGTCGTCGCCGGTCTCGAGCCCGCGAACGGCGTCCGCGTGCACGTCGCCGGCGTCGACCTGATCCGCGACGGCAACGGCGACTTCAGGGTGCTCGAGGACAACGTCCGCGTACCGTCGGGCGTCTCGTACGTCATGACCAACCGGCGCGCGCTGTCCGCGGCGCTGCCCGAGGTGTTCGCCGACCACCGCATCCGTCCGGTCTCGCACTACTCGCAGCACCTGCTGACCGCGCTGCGCAAGGCCGCCCCGGCCGGCGTCAGCGACCCGACCGTCGTCGTGCTGACGCCGGGCGTCTACAACTCCGCGTACTTCGAGCACACGCTGCTGGCCCGCACGATGGGCGTCGAGCTGGTCGAGGGCCGCGACCTCGTGTGCCGTTCCGGCCGCGTCATGATGCGCACGACCCAGGGCCTCGAGCCCGTGCACGTCATCTACCGCCGCATCGACGACGAGTTCCTCGATCCGGTGCAGTTCCGGCCCGACAGCGCGCTCGGCGTCCCCGGCATCATCAACGCCGCGCGTGCCGGTCACGTGACGATCGCCAACGCGGTCGGCAACGGCGTCGCCGACGACAAGCTGCTCTACACCTACGTGCCCGACCTGATCCGCTACTACCTGTCGGAGGAGCCGATCCTGCGCAACGTCGACACGTGGCGCATGGGCGAGGCCGATCAGCGCGAGGAGGTGCTCGACCGGCTCGACGAGCTCGTGCTCAAGCCCGTCGACGGCTCCGGCGGCAAGGGCATCGTGATCGGTCCGGCCGCGTCGAAGGACGAGCTCGACGAGCTGCGCGGCAAGATCCTGCTCGATCCGCGCGCGTGGATCGCCCAGCCGGTCATCTCGCTGTCGACCGTCCCGACGCTGGTCGAGAACGGCATCCGGCCCCGCCACGTCGACCTGCGCCCGTTCGCGGTCCACGACGGCGACGACGTCTTCGTCCTTCCGGGCGGCCTGACGCGGGTGGCGTTGCCGGAGGGCGAGCTGATCGTCAACTCCAGCCGCGGCGGCGGCTCCAAGGACACCTGGGTGCTCGCCCGCGCGACCGACCCCGACGACGAGGGCGAGGTGGCGCCGACCGCATCCCCGGTCGCCGGCGTCTCGCAGTCCGCCGGGCCCGCGCTCGACGGCGACGGTCCCGAGCTGCACGTCCAGGAGCAGGAACAACAGCAGGGTCTCGACGAGGAGCCGTCATGCTGAGCCGCATCGCCGAGTCGCTGTTCTGGATCGGTCGCTACCTCGAGCGGGCCGATGACACCGCGCGCATCCTCGACGTCCAGATGCAGGTGCTGATCGAGGATCCCGGCATGGACGAGCGCACGTCGTGCGAGCAGCTGCTGTCGGTCATGGGGGTCGAGGACTACACGGGCCAGCCGAACCGCTGGATGATGCTCGACCTGCTGGCGCACAACCCCGACTCGCCGGTCTCCATCGCTGCCGCGATCGGCGCCGCCCGGGAGAGCTCGCGGCGCGCCCGCGAGACGCTCTCGACCGACATCTGGGCCGCGATCAACACGACGTGGCGCGGCCTCAGCACGGCCCGCGCGATGCGTGCGCCCGACATGTTCAACTGGGTGCGCAACCGCACCGCGATGATCTCCGGCATCGCCGACTCCACGATGTCGCGCGACGACGGGTGGCACTTCTACATCCTCGGCCGCAGCATCGAGCGCGTCGACATGACCGCCCGCCTGCTCTCGACGGCGGCGCTCGCGTCCGGCCCCCAGGTGGCGTGGCCGACGACGCTGCGTGCGTGCGGTGCGTACGAGAGCTTCATCCGGGCCTATCGCGGTATCGAGGCCGACCGCCAGGCGGCGGAGTTCCTGCTGCTCGACCGCTGGTTCCCGCGGTCGATCGTGTCGTCGCTGGCCGAGGCCGAGCGGGCGCTCAACAATCTCGAGTCGGCCGGGCAGCGGTCCGGGTTCAGCGACGAGGCGCAGCGCCTGCTGGGTCGCGCCCGCACCGAGCTGGAGTACCGTCCGCTCGCCGACATCGTCTTCGACCTCCCCGTCGAGATGGAGCGGCTCCAGCGCAGCTGCGCCGCCGCGAGCGATGCGGTCTCGGCGCGCTACTTCGCCGAGTCCGAGATCCACACCTGGCGCGGAGGGGTGCTGCTATGACCTATCAGCTCAGGATCAAGCACACGACGGGCTACCACTACGAGAAGGGCGCGATGGCGTCGTTCAACGAGGCTCGCATGACCCCGATGACGACGTCGGAGCAGTACGTCCTGCGGTCACGTCTTGAGATCTCGCCGACCCCGTGGTCGTACGAGTACCGCGACTACTGGGGCACGACGGTCACGTCGTTCGAGGTGCACGACCCGCACGCAGACCTCACGGTCGTCGCGACGTCGATCGTCGACACCCAGGAGGTGCCGCCCAAGCCGCATGCCGTGGACTGGGACGACCTGACCCCCGACGTCCGCGACGAGTGGTGCGAGTTCCTCGTCCTGTCGAGCTGGGTCGCGCCGTCAACCGAGCTGCACGAGCTGCTCGCCCCGATCCGCGCAGCGTCCGAGCGTCCCAACGACTACGCGGTCGCGGTCATGGAGCTCTTGCACTCGCGCATCGCCTACGTGCCCGGCAGCACCGAGGTCACGACGACCGCTGCCGACGCCTGGGACGCCCGCACGGGCGTGTGCCAGGACTTCGCGCACCTCAGCCTCGGCGCCCTGCGCGACGCCGGCATCCCCGCTCGGTACGTCTCGGGCTACCTGCACCCGTCGCCCGATCCGGTGGTCGGTGAGACCGTCGAGGGCGAGTCGCACGCGTGGATCGAGTGGTGGGACGGCGAGTGGGTCGCCTGGGACCCGACCAACGCCGTCTCGCCCGGACCGCGGCACGTCGTGGTGGCCAAGGGCCGCGACTACGGCGACAGCCCGCCCCTGCGAGGCATCTTCTCGACCGCCGGCGGCTCCGAGCTGTTCGTCGGTGTGGAGATCACCCGGCTGCGCTAGCGTCACCCCCATGGCCCTCCTCCACGCAGCAGAGATCCGCCCGAGCAAGATCGAGATCATCCGCGCGTGGGCTCCGACGCAGCCGTGGTTCGTGGGGGACGACCTGGGGCTGGAGCCCGTCGGCGCGTACCGCTTCGACGATCCCGACGGCGAGGTCGGCATCGAGACGTTGATCGTCCAGGCCGGCGACGGTCCGGTGCTGCAGGTCCCGATGACGTACCGCGCGGCCGCGCTGGCCGGCGCCGACGAGTGGTTCATCGCGACGATCGAGCACACCGTGCTGGGCACACGATGGGTCTACGACGCGTGCGGCGATCCGGTCTACGCCGCAGCGCTGGCGACGACGATCCTCGGCGGAGGCACGCAGGCCTCGCTCGAGCGTGAGGAGAATGGCGTGCGGTCGCCGGTCGAGCCGAACATGGAGGTCGTCGGCAGCGGCTCGTCGGACGATGTGGGGTCGGTCGGGCTCGTCGACGTCCGCGACCTGGACGCGGCGACGCTGGTCGCCACATCGGTCGCCGACATCGAGGTCCTGCGCATCGTCGGCGACGACTCGTGGGCCATGGGCGGCGAGACGCTGACCGGTACCTGGGCGGGTCGCGAGGGGCCCGTGCTGCTCGCGGTCGCGCGCTGATCGCCTTCGCCGGTTAGCGTGGCGGGATGACCGAAGAGCGCTACTACGCCGACCCCGTGCCCGACATCCATCGCCCGTACGTTGCGGCCGACGACCGCTACCAGCACCTCGACTACCGACGGGTCGGCACGTCCGGCCTGCTGCTGCCACCGATCTCGCTCGGACTGTGGTGGAACTTCGGCGACAACCGTCCGTTCGACACCCAGCGCGAGGTGCTGCGGCACGCATTCGACCGGGGCATCACCCACTTCGACCTCGCCAACAACTACGGTCCGCCGTACGGCTCGGCCGAGGAGAACTTCGGCCGCATGATGCGTACCGACTTCGCGCCGTACCGCGACGAGCTGATCCTCTCCACCAAGGCCGGCTGGGACATGTGGCCCGGCCCGTACGGCAAGCTCGGGTCGCGCAAGTACCTGCTCTCGAGTCTCGACGCGTCGCTGGCACGCATGAGTGTCGACTACGTCGACATCTTCTACTCGCACCGGGTCGACCCGACGACGCCGCTCGAGGAGACCATCACGGCCCTCGACACGGCGGTGGGGCAGGGCAAGGCACTGTACGTCGGCATCTCGTCCTACTCGCCCGAGCGCACCGCCGAGGCGGTCGCGATCGCCCGCGATCTCGGCACGCCGCTGGTCATCCACCAGCCGTCGTACTCGATGCTCAACCGGTGGATCGAGGGCGGGCTGCTCACGGTGCTGGACGAGCACGGGCTCGGGTCGATCGGGTTCTCGCCCCTCGCGCAGGGCCTGCTGACGGACC
>Ga0190273_10000469_pt1 | contig 15277 bp, 12 predicted proteins | sample Popmic504IS_FD_134513 | JGI IMG/M metagenome (GOLD analysis project Ga0190273, IMG submission 134513) | Populus adjacent soil microbial communities from riparian zone of Shoshone River, Wyoming, USA - 504 IS | ecosystem: Environmental > Terrestrial > Soil > Riparian zone > Trees stand | place... | reverse complement strand
CTTGATGTCCTGGAAGCCGGCGAAGGCCATGCCGCACTCCTGGCCGGCGAGGACCTCGTTGACCTCGTCCTTGAAGCGCTTGAGCGTCTGCAGGGTGCCGAGTTCCAGCACCACCACGTCCGCGCGTATGATCCGGACGCGGGCGCCCTTGCGGACAACCCCGTCGGTGACCCGGCAGCCGGCGACGCGGCCGACCTTGGAGATGTCGAAGGCCTGCAGCACCTCGGCGTTGCCGAGGAAGGTCTCGCGCTGGATCGGCGACAGCATGCCGGACATGACGTCTTTGATGTCGTCCAGCAGGTCGTAGATGATCGCGTAGTAGCGGATCTCGACGCCCTCGCGGTCGGCGAGGTCGCGGGCCTGTTTCGAGGCGCGGACGTTGAAGCCGAGGATCGGGGCGCCGGCGCCCTTGGCCAGCAGCACGTCGCTTTCGCTGATCGCCCCGGCCCCGGAGAGGATGATGCGCGCGCGCACCTCCTCGTGGGCCAGCTTGTCGAGCGAGCCGACGATGGCTTCGGCCGACCCTTGCACGTCCGCCTTGATGATCAGCGGCAGTTCGCTGACCTTCTTGGACTGCAGCTTGGCCATCATGTCGGCCAGTGAGGCCTGACCCAGCGGGGCCGAGACGTTGCGGTCGCGGCGCTTGCGGTCGCGGTACTCGGTCAGTTCCCGGGCGCGGGCTTCGCTTTCGACCACCGCCAGCGCGTCGCCGGGATCGGGCGTGCCGTCGAGGCCGAGGATTTCCACCGGCTCTGAAGGCCCGGCCGACTGCACCTGCTCGTCACGTTCGTTGAGCAGGGCGCGGACCTTGCCCCATTGAGAGCCGGCCACAACGATGTCGCCGCGCTTCAGCGTACCGCGCTTGACCAGCACGGTGGAGACCGCGCCGCGGCCCTTGTCGAGCTTGGCCTCGATGACCACGCCCTCGGCCGTGCGGTCGGGGTTGGCCTTCAGGTCCATCAGCTCGGCCTGCAGAAGGATGCGCTCGATCAGGTCGTCGAGGCCGAGCTTCTGCGTCGCTGAGACCTCGACCGCCTGGGTGTCGCCACCGAGGCTCTCGACGACGATTTCGTGCTGCAGCAGTTCGTTGATGACGCGGGTGGGATCGGCGTCGGGTTTGTCGATCTTGTTGATGGCCACGATGATCGGAGCGCCTGACGCCTTGGCGTGCTGGATGGCCTCGATCGTCTGCGGCATGACGCCGTCGTCGGCGGCCACCACCAGCACGACGATGTCGGTGATGTTGGCGCCCCGGGCGCGCATGGCGCTGAAGGCCGCGTGGCCGGGGGTGTCGAGGAAGGTGACCCGGTCGCCCGTGGCCAGCCGCACCTGATAGGCGCCGATGTGCTGGGTGATGCCGCCGTGTTCGCCGCCGGCGACGTCGGCCGAGCGCAGGGCGTCCAGCAGCGAGGTCTTGCCGTGGTCGACGTGACCCATGACGGTGACGACCGGCGCGCGGGGCTCCATCGTCTCGTCGACGTCGTCGTGGGTCAGGAAGCCCTCTTCGACGTCGGCTTCGGAGACGCGGCGGACGGTGTGGCCGAACTCGGTGGCGACCAGCTCGGCGGTGTCGTTGTCGATGACGTCGTTGATCTTCAGCATCACGCCCTGACGCATCAGCAGCTTGATGATCTCGACGCCGCGCACGGCCATCCGGTTGGCCAGTTCCTGGACGGTGATGACGTCGGGGATGACGACTTCCCGTGCGACCTTGGCCTGCTCGACGCCGCCGCCCTTGCGCTTTTCGCGCTCGCGTTCGCGGGCCCGCCGCACCGAGGCCAGCGAGCGCATGCGCTCGACGGCGTCCTCGTCGTTGCCGGCGACGGTCTGGATGGTCAGGCGGCCTTCGCGGCGCTTGGGTTCGCCCTTGGTGCGCGAGACGGCCTTGCCGGGCGCGGCGCCCTTGCGGCGGTCGTCTTCGTCCTCGGCCGGACGGCGGTCGAGGTTGGCGGCGCCGGGACGTGGAGCCTGGCGGGTGGCGCGCTGGATTTCGGGCGTGGCCGGCGCGGCCTCACCGGCGCGCGGCGGACGCGGCCCGCCGGGACGGTCGCCGGTGCGCGGCGCCGGGCGCGGCGACAGCGCGGAGTAGCGGACGGTCTCGCCGGCGCGCGGGGCGCCGGGCTGCGGGCGGTCGCCGCCGCGGTCGTCGCGGGGCGCGCGGGAGGCTTCGCCGTCACCGGCGGCCCTGGGCGCGCGCTGGTTATAGACGCCGCCGGAGCGGTCCGGGCGATAGGTGGTGGTGGTCGGCCGGTCGTCGCGGCGCTCGCGGCTCGGCTCATAGGTGCGGGTCTGGCTGCCGGTCGGCGCCGGACGCGGGGCGGCGGGAGCGGGCGTAGGAGCCGGGGCAGGTGCGGCGGCTTGCGGCGCTGCGGCTGCGGGAGCCTCCACCGGAGCAGGTTCGGGCGCCGCTGCGGGCGCCGGCGCTTCGGCGGCAGGCTCGGACGCGGCGCGGGCTTCGGCTTCGCGGCGGCGGGCATCTTCGTCGCGGGCGCGCTGGGTGGCGGCCTGACGTTCCTGCTGCTCGCGGGCAAGTTCGACGGCGCGCTGGCGGCGGGCGGCTTCTTCGGTGGAAAGGCGGTCGGCGGCGGACCCGCCGGCGCCGGGCGCGGCGGGGCGCGGCGCGGGTGCGCGGGTCTCCGCGGCGGGGCGGCGTTCGGCGGCGGAGGGGGCGGCGAGGTTGCCGCCGGGGACGTGGGTGCGGGCGCGCTTGGTCTCGACGACGACGGTCTTCGACCGGCCATGGCTGAAGCTCTGCTTGACCACGCCCGCGCTGACCGAGCCCCCGCGGGGCTTGAGGGTCAGAGGCGCGCGTCCCTGGTTCGGGCGGCCGTTGTCGTTGTCGTCGCTCATGCGCTCGCTTTACTTCTTCGCCGGACGGTCCGGCTAAAGACCCGTCGTTTCAAAATGACAAGGGGCAGGCCAAGCGACTTGCATCGCCCGTCCGGCCCCTAAAGGCTTCCGCCTCGTGGTTCCTCGCGCCAACTCTCGGGGAGAAGCGGACGAAAGCCTGCCAGCCGCTGGACATCCTCAGTCCACTGGCCGGCGCCTCGCCCCGCAAGGAAGGCGCTGTGTATCACATTCTCGGCGCCCAAGGCCAAACCCAATTCGGTCGCCGAAAACACCCCGATCACACCCGGCGGAGGGGTCATGTGGCGGGCGAGGTTGAGCAGCTTCGTGCGCCCGTCCTCGGCCCCGTCGCTGGCTTCGACCAGCCAGGCGACCTTGCCGCTTTTGACGGCGGCCATGACCTTTTCGAAGCCCGAGGTAAGGTCTCCCGCCCGCCGCGCAAGACCCAGCCCGTCGAGCAGGCGTTTGGTCAGCAGCCGCTCGACCTGATCGGCCAGGTCGGCGGGCGCGGATAACTTTGTTTTAGCCGCCCGCGAGAACAGGCCCTTCCTGCCCGCCGTGGTCACCGAAGCACGGTCGGCCGCGACCCAAAGCCCTCGGCCCGGCAGCTTGCGGGCGAGGTCCGGAACGACGGCGCCGTTGGGGCCCGCCACGAAGCGGATCAGCCGCGCCTCCTCCATCACCTCGCCCGAGACGATGTCCCGGCGTTCGCGGCTGGCTTGGGCGTGGGTGGCGGGCATGGCGTCAGTGCGTCCTTCGAGACGCCCGCTGCGCGGGCTCCTCAGGATGACGAAGAAGGGTGGGCTGCAACAAACTGCGTCATGGTGAGGAGCGGACCCTTAAGGTCCGTGTCTCGACCACGTACAGCTTACGCGTCCCGAGCCTCACCCTCGGCCTCGGCCAGGGCGAGATCTTCGCCTTCCGGTTCCTCAGCTTCTTCCTCCGGCTCGCACTCCGGCTCAGGTGGGGCTTCGACCCAGCCCATGACGACGCGGGCGCGCATGATCAGGGCTTCGGCGTCGTCGGGCGACAGGTTGAAGGCCTCCAGAGCGCCCGGCTGGCGGACGCGCTCATTACCCTTGGGCTCGTACCAGCCGCGCAGGTCGTCGGGCACCAGGCCGGCGAGGTCCTCGACGGTCTTCACCTCGGCCTCGCCGAGGGCCACGGCCATCGGCAGGGTGACGCCTTCGATCTCCAGCACGCCGTCCTCGACGCCGAGTTCCTGACGGCGGGCGTCGAGCACGGCGGCTTCCTTGTCGAGGGACTCGCGGGCCCGGGCCTGCAGTTCCTCGGCGGTGTCTTCGTCGAAGCCTTCGATGGCGGCGATCTCGTGCGGCTCGACGTAGGCGACATCCTCGACCGAGGAGAAGCCTTCGGTGGCCAGGAGCTGGGCGATGACCTCGTCGACGTCCAGGGCTTCCTGGAAGAGCTGGGTGGTCTCGGCGAACTGGCGCTGGCGGCGCTCGCTCTCCTGGCTCTCGGTCATGATGTCGATCTGCCAGCCGGTCAGCTGGGAGGCGAGGCGGACGTTCTGACCGCGCCGGCCGATGGCCAGCGACAGCTGCTCGTCCGGCACCACGACTTCGACCCGCTCGTCCTCCTCGTCCATGACGACCTTGGAGACTTCGGCGGGCGCCAGCGCATTGACGATGAAGGTGGCTTCGTCGGGCGACCACTGGATGATGTCGATCTTCTCGCCCTGCAGCTCGGCCACCACCGCCTGCACGCGCGAGCCCCTCATGCCAACGCAGGCTCCGACGGGATCGATGGAGCTGTCGTTGGAGACCACGCCCATCTTGGCCCGGCTGCCCGGGTCGCGGGCGACGGCGCGGATCTCGATGACTCCGTCGTAGACCTCCGGCACTTCCTGCGCGAACAGCTTGGCCATGAAGCCGCCGTGGGCGCGGCTGAGCATGATCTGCGGGCCCTTGGTCTCGCGGCGGACGTCGTAGATGTAGCAGCGGGCGCGGTCGCCGATGTTGAAGTTCTCGCGCGGGATCGACTGGTCGCGGCGCATGATGCCTTCGCCGCGGCCGAGGTCGACGATGACGTTGCCGTACTCGACGCGCTTGACGACGCCGTTGACGATCTCGCCGACGCGGTCCTTGAACTCCTCGTACTGGCGCTCGCGCTCGGCTTCGCGGACCTTCCCGGTCACCACTTGCCGGGCCATTTGCGTCTGCACGCGGCCGAACTCGAAGGGCGGCAGGATCTCTTCGTAGGTCTTGCCGACGAAGGCTTCCGGGTCGTCGCGTTTGGCGTCGGAGATGCGCTTGAAGGCGCTGTCGTTGAACGGCGCGGCGGCGATCTCCTCGCCCTTCTCGTCGACGGTCGGGGCGTCGAGGCCGAAGTCGTCCTCGACCACGGTGACGATCCGCTTGATCTCGGTCTCGCCGGTCTTCGGGTCGATGTGGACGTGGATGTCGTGCTCGCCGCCGTAACGCGAGCGGGCGGCCTTCTGAATGGCCTCCTCGATCGCCTCGATGACGATCTCCTTCTCGATCGACTTCTCGCGGGCGACCGCGTCGGCGATCTGCAGCAGTTCCAGCCGGTTGGCGGCGATGCCGGTGGCCATGGGCGTCAGTCCTCGTTTTCGTCTTGGGTTTCGATGCGCGCGGCCCGTTGCTCGGCGCCGCGCTTGAGCAGTTCGTCGTTCAGGATCAGCTTGGCCTCGACGATCCAGGCGAAGGGGACCATCGCGGTCTCCGCCTCGCCCTCCAGGTCGATGCCGACGTTATTGTCTTCGACGCCGGCCAGCACGCCCTTGAACCGCTTGCGGCCTTCGGCCACGCGGTCGAGTTCGAGGCGGGCTTCGAGGCCCTCGTAGGTCTCGAAGTCCTTGAGCCGGGTCAGTGGCCGGTCGATGCCGGGCGAGGAGACCTCCAGCGTGTATTCGCCGGTGATCGGGTCGGCCGCGTCCATCACCTCGGACACGGCGCGCGACAGCCGCGTGCAGTCCTCGACGTTCATGTCGCCATCCGGGCGCTCGGCCATGATCTGCAGCCGCCGCGTCTGGCCGCCCATCAGCCGCAGGCGCACGATCTCGTAGCCCACAGCCTCCGCCACGGGGTCGAGCAGCTCCAGCAGGCTGCGGTCTTCGGCGGTCTTCCCGCGCAATGGGGCCTCGCGTACCAAACAAAAAAGCGGCGGCCTCCAGGACCGCCGCTCGAATGCGCCATCCAGCGCGTTCAAACGATGTGGGGGTTATATAGCGCCGGACGGAAGCATTGTCAGCCGCTTTGTCAGCCCTGACGGAGCGCCGCCATGACCTCTCGGAACAACACGTTGGGATCGTTTGTGGAGCCTTGCGCTCCCCGCTCAAGAGCCATGTGATGGTGACGGGCCGACCCGGAGCTCGCGTATATGAAGAATGGTGTGGCGTCTCCTTCGCCCCTCAATGCCTTGAGAAGAATATACCCCTCTTCAGCGCCCTCCTTCCGACCCATGTCTGAAATTATCGCCGAGAAGCGAGGTGAGTGATGAATAGTATTCAGCGCTTCCTTTGTCGACAGGGCGAGCACAACGTTGATTCCTAGGGTCTCGAACGCTTCTACTATAAGAGTATTATTTGAGGGATTATCATCCACCCATAGAATGCTCGGGCGATCATTCCGCTTTGCCGTCGGGTTGTCGCGCAATTGATCAATCGTGCGAGAGACTTCACGAGCGATTTCTTGCTGGGTGCCTGGTGCGTTTTGCGAAGCTGCGGTGGCTAAGGCTAGGTTCGCGCTCACATGAGACAAGGTTTGCTCGTTCAACCGGACGAAATTCCCCTCGTCCTTGAAGTCGCCAGGCCCGTAGAGCTTGTTAGCGTGATTGCTTACGAGCCACGCGAACACTCCGAGCACCAAGACCGGAAACAGGACGAGGAAGTAGATAAGGGGCAAACGCTCATACGGGCCGAGACCATCTGAAAGCCCAGTCACAAGCGCGGCGAACCCGTACACTAGCACGATGAAAAGGGCGATGATGCCGAGAGGGTTTCGAGATAGCCCCTTGGCGGCTTCGAGCATGCTGTTCATTTCCGCCCCCTGCTCAACGTCGTCGCGTGTGGTTTCGCCTGTCAACCTTTAGCGTAGATGGGGCTTAGGCGATCTACCGCTCGAAGTCGAAGAAAACCGGGGCGCAGTCGCCGAGGCGCTTTTCCTCGTAGCGGGTGGTGACGTGGTCGGCGGGGGGCAGGCGCCAGTCGTCCGCGCGCTGGGCTGGCCAGCGCAGTTGCGGGCAGGCGAGGAAGGTCTCCAGCGCCCGGTTGGCGTAGTCGGCCCAGTCGGTGGCGAAGCGGAGGCGGCCGCCGGGTTTCAGCACGCGGGCGAGTTCGGCGACCGTCTGCGGCTGCACGAGGCGGCGCTTGTGGTGGCGGGCTTTGGGCCACGGGTCCGGAAAGAGGATGAATACGCGGCTGAGGCCGGCGTCTGGCAGGGCGGTCAAAACGTCGCGGGCGTCGCCCTGGTGCAGGCGGACGTTGGTCACGCCCTGCTCGTCGATGTGACGCAGGGCGCTGGCGACGCCGTTGACGAAGGGCTCGGCGCCGATGATGCGCACGTCGGGATGGCGCGTGGCCTGGGCGGCCAGATGCTCGCCGCCGCCGAAGCCGATCTCCAGCCAGGTCTCGCCGGTCAGCGGCTCGGCGGGATCGAAGGCGATTTTCGGTAGCAGGCTCTCCAGCAGCGCCGCCTGCCGCGGCTTGATCGGCCGCGACTTTATCCGCCCGAAGGAGCGGAGGGGGCCGTGGGGCTGCTGGGGCGAGGTCATGGAGCGGCGGATTAGCGCACTGGACCCGCCGGCTCCAGAGTAAGCGAGCCTTTAACCCATGGCGGTCATGGTGCGCGGCGATGGATCAGCCCGCCTTCACCGTCGATATTGCAGCCCCCGCGCCCGGCGGCCTCGCTCGAGCGTTGCGCGCGGTGGGCGAGGAGGTCAGCCGCGACCGGCTGCTGCTGGCGATTGTGGTTGCCTATGTGGCGGCTGCAGGGCTGTTCTGCCTGCTGACCGGCCGGGCAAGATACTACGACCCCTTCCTCTACATGGAGATGTGGACGCTCGGGCTGGCGGCGGGCGCCGTGGTCTATGCGTTAGCTTGGGAGCTGCCGAAGGCGGTCCGGGCGCAGCCAAAGGCGCCGCTAACGAACCTCCTTGCTAACTTGCGCGGCTGGATGAGCGCGCGGACGGCGGCGAGCCTCATCCTGTTCTTCGCGGCGGGTCTCTTCACCGGCGTCTTCACCTCGATGAAGAGCCTGCTCAACGACGTCGTGCCGTTCACCGCCGACGGCTGGCTGGCGCAGGTCGATGCCTGGGTGCATTTCGGCGTCGACCCTTGGCGGCTGCTGCAGCCAGTGCTCGGGCATGAAACGATCACGCGGGGGATCCAGAAGTTCTACCTGGCCGGCTGGGCGATGCTGCTGGTCGGCTTTACGGCGTCGGCGGCCTTCGCGCCGGGGCTGGCGCATGTGCGCCGCCGTTTCTTCCTGACCTACTTCGCCGCCTGGATCGCGCTTGGAAACATCGTCGCCGCGGCCTTCATGTCAGGCGGACCGGTCTATTACGGCCGGCTCACCGGCGACTACGGCCGTTACGCCGAGCAGCTGCGGTACCTGTCGTTCAGCCGCGGCATGGAAAGCTCGAGCTACGACCTCCAGAATGGTTTGTGGGCGCTGTACCAGCAGCACTCCTTCCAGGCCGGAACCGGCGTCTCGGCCTTCCCGAGCATGCATGTGGCGACGATGATGCTTTTCACCTTGACTGCCTTCCAGCTCGACCGCCGGCTCGGCTTTGTCATAGGCGCGCTGGCGCTGACGATCCTGACGGGTTCGGTGCACCTGGCTTGGCACTACGCCATCGACGGCTATGCCTCGGCGGCTTTCGTGGCCTTGGTCTGGTTCGGCATCGGACGGCTGGAGGCTAGGCGAGCCCCTTGATCGCCTCGACGAGGTCGGTCTTTTCCCAAGAGAAGCCGCCTTCGTTGTCGGGCGTGCGGCCGAAGTGGCCGTAGGCGGCGGTGCGGGCGTAGATCGGGCGGTTCAGCTGCAGATGCTCGCGGATGGCGCGCGGCGTGACGCCGTTCATCATCTCCGGCAGAGCCTTCTCCAGCACCGCCTCGTCGACCTCGCCCGTCCCGTGCAGGTCGACGTAGAAGCTCAGGGGGTTGGCGACACCGATCGCGTAGCTGATCTGGATGGTGCACTTTCTCGCCAGCCCGGCGGCGACCACGTTCTTGGCGAGGTAGCGGCAGGCGTAGGCGGCCGAGCGGTCGACCTTGGTCGGGTCCTTGCCGGAGAAGGCGCCGCCGCCGTGCGGTGAGGCGCCGCCGTAGGTGTCGACGATGATCTTGCGCCCGGTCAGGCCGCAGTCGCCGTCCGGCCCGCCGATCTCGAAGCGCCCGGTCGGGTTGACGTGCCACTGGGTGCGGGCGGTGATGAGGCCGTCGGGGATTTCCTGCAGCACATAGGGTTTGAGGATTTCGGCCATCGCCTCGGAGGTCGGGTCGCCACCGCCGGGAAGGGTTGCCTTGTGCTGGTGGCTGACGACGATCTGCAGCACCTCGACCGGCCGGCCGTTTTCGTACTGCAGCGTGACCTGGCTCTTGGCGTCGGGCTCAAGGACTTCGCACTCGCCGCTGTGGCGCACTTCGGCCAGGCGGCGCAGGATGTCGTGGCTGTACTGGATGGTGGCCGGCATCAGCGACGGGGTCTCGTCGCAGGCGTAGCCGAACATGATCCCCTGGTCGCCGGCGCCTTCTTCCTTGGTGTCCGTGGCGTCGACGCCTTGCGCGATCTCGGCCGACTGGCCGTGCAGGTGGCAGGCGAAGTCGGCGTTCTGCCAGTGGAAGCCTTCCTGGGCGTAGCCGATGTCCTTCACGGCCGCGCGGACGCGCTCTTCCAGCGAGCCGATGATCTCGGCGGTCTGCTCTTCGGAACCGCCGCGCACTTCGCCCGCAAGGATGATGCGGTTGGTGGTGACCATGGTTTCGCAAGCGACGCGGGCTTCCGGCTCGCGGCCTAAGAAGGCGTCGACGACGGTGTCGCTGATCCGGTCGGCGACCTTGTCGGGGTGGCCCTCGGAGACGCTTTCACTGGTGAAGATGTAGGACTGACGGGTCACGCGCGCGGCTCCGGAGCTAAAGGCGCGGGGACCATATAAAGATGTCCTTATGTCCGCAAGCCGAGCGTCGGGTTAATCGTCGGCCTCGGCGGCGTCCTCGTCGGCCATCGAGCGGACCAGGTCGAGGACGCGGCGGCGCACGCGGCTGCGGCGGATCTTGGGGAACAGCTCGGCCAGTTCCAGGCCCTCGGGGGTCATCAGGAACTCGGTGACGAACTGCTCGGAGTTGGGCTCGGCCATGCCGGGCGCGTCATGGGCGGTGGACGGGTCGGCCAAGCCCTCGAAGAAGTAGCCGATGCCGGTGCGCAGGCTTTTGGCGATCTCGTAGAGCTTGGAGGCGGAAACACGATTGGCGCCGCGTTCGTACTTCTGGACCTGCTGAAAGGTCAGGCCGAGGTCTTCGGCCAGCCGCTCCTGGGTGACGCCGAGCGTCTTGCGCCGTTGGCGGACGCGCCGCCCGACGTGGATGTCGATCGGGTTCGGCGAGCGCTCGTCGTTATTGATGGCCATCTGTTTCCCGGTAATGGCGGTTTCAGGTCGTACCCGTAACGGAGTTCTGCCGCTTCTTTAAGCGGCGAACGAGCGCCGCGCGAGACCCAAGCGCTACCGTCAGCAGCATCATCAAGGTGAACGGCCACTCGCCCCAGCGGCGATAGAGGGTGGTGGGCGCCGGGGATGGCAGCGCGGCGTCGATGATGCCGGCCTTGCCGAGGTCGAGCCTGGCGGTGGTCCGGCCATAGGCGTCGATCATCGCCGAGACGCCCGTGGGCGTGGCCCTGGCCATGGGCAGGCCCTCCTCGATGGCGCGGTAGCTGGCGAGGTTGAGGTGCTGGCGCGGGCCGCTGGTGACGCCGAACCAGGCGTCGTTGGAGACATTGACGATCCAGGCGGGCTGGATGCCCGAGCGGTTGGCGCCTTCGCGGGTGAAGCCGGGATAAAGCGCCTCGTAGCAGATCAGCGGCTGCAGCGCAGGCACGCCTTGCGGGCGGATCGGGTCGGGCGGCAGGGCGGGGGTGAAGCCCTCGCCGACATGGACCATCTGTTTGATCCCGAAGCGCGAGACGATGTTGTCCATCGGCATGTATTCGCCGAACGGCACCAGCCGGTGCTTGTCGTAGATGGCGGTGGGGGTCAGCCCTTGCGGTTCGGCGCGCAGGGCGACGAGGCTGTTGTAGTAGAGCGCCGCCTCCCGGCTCTCCTCGATGCGGTAGGCGCCGACCAGCAGCGTCTGGCCGGGCTTCAGCGAACCGGAGATGGCGCCCAGCGTCCACGAACCGGGCGCGAGGTAGTCGTTGATCGCCGCGGGAATGGCTCCCTCAGGCCAGATGACGATGTCGGGTGTACGAGCGCTTGGCGTCTGCGTCAGCGCCACATACTTGCCGACGATGCGGGCGAAGAGGTCGGGATCGTATTTGGCCGATTGTTGGACCATCGGCTGGACGATCCGCACCAGCGGGCCGGAGCCCTGCGCCGCGTTCGACAGCCGCACGGCGCCGTAGGCGTAGAGGCCCGCCAGCGATATCGCGGCTATGACGACTGCGATGATGCCCCGGCGGCCGTCCCTCACGACGGTCAGTGAGCTGGCGATGGCGAGCGTGACCCAGGTCAGGCCATAGGCGCCGATGATCGAAGCAAACTGGGATGGGGCCGAGCCCGCCCGCCATGTCTCGCCCGGCAGGTCCCAGGGAAAGCCGGTGAGGACGTGCCCTCGCAGCCACTCGAACCCTGCCAGTAACCCCGCGAACACCAGCACGCGTGTCACGCCCTTGGGCGCGAGCCAGCGGTAGAGCGCCGCAGCCGCGCCCCAGAACAGCGCCAGCCCGCCGGCCAGGAAGAACACCGCGAAGGGCGCCATCCAGGCCTGGCGGACATCGACGTAGAAGGCCTCCGCCACCCACCACGTCGAGATGGCGAAATAGGCCGCGCCGGTCAGCCAGCCTCTGAAGAAGGCCGTGCGGATGCCTGCCGCCCTGTCGGCCAGATGCAGCAGCAGCGCGTAGCCGAGCAGGCCGGGCAGGAAGCCGAACGGCGGATGCGCCAGCGCCGCGACCGCTCCGGCGGCGAGCGCCAGCAGCCGGTCTCTCCAAGTCCGACTCATACCCTTCCCCCTCGAGGGGGGAAGGGCAGGGTTGGGGGTGTGGCCGCTGAGTTGGGGCGAGAAGCGCTGTTTGGCTCCGAGCCCCCTTGCGCCTTGGCCGGCAGCACCCTGCACTCACCCCCATCCCCGACCCTTCCCCCCTCGAGGGGGAAGGGAGAGATGGCGCGGCGGGCTTGGCTGATCATCAAGCGGCGGGAGCGGCGGGCGCACTGGGCCGCACGCGCACGCGCTTGACCCGGCGCGGGTCGGCGTCGGTGATTTCGAAGTCGAAGCCGCCGGGGTGGGCGATCACCTCGCCCCGCTGCGGCACGCGGCCGGCCAAGGCGGTGACGAGGCCGGCGACGGTGTCGATCTCCTCGTCCACGTCGGGCGGCGCAAAGTCTTGGCCCATGGCGGCCTCGAGGTCCTCCAGCGGCGCGCGGGCGTCGGCTTCGAACACCCCGCCGGGCCGCGAGACGATGCCGGAGACCTGCGCCTCGTCGTGCTCGTCGTCGATGTCGCCGACCACCGCCTCGATCAGGTCTTCCAGCGTCACCAGCCCGTCAGTCCCGCCGAACTCGTCGATGACCAGCGCCATGTGGATGCGCGTCGACTGCATCCGCAGCAGCAGGTCGGCCGCCCGCATCGAGGCCGGCACGTAGAGCGCCTCGCGCCGCAGCCTGTGCAGCACCGTGTCGCCCGGCCCCGGCGGCCTGGCGGCGTCGGCCAGCAGCTTGAAGACGTCCTTGATGTGAACCACGCCCACCGGGTCATCGAGCGTCTCGCGATAGACCGGCAGGCGCGAGTGCTCGGTCTCGATGAACTGCGCCATCACTTCCGAGAATGGGGTCGAGATGTCGACCGCCACCACGTCGGCGCGGGGCGTCATCACGTCGTCGACGCGCAGGGTCTGGAAGGCCTGCGCGTGCTCGATGAGTTCGAGCGCCCCGTTGGGCGGCGGCGGCGCGTCCTCTTCGCGCGGACCATGCCCGGCAAGACGGCGCACGAGGGCGAGCAGGCCGCGCTTGGCCTTCTGCCCGTCGGAGGTACTGGGGTCGTCGGCGTTAGCCATGGTCTCCCTGACCGGCGACAGCGTAGGGGTCCGGAACGCCCAGACCGGCAAGGATCTCGCGCTCCAGCGCCTCCATGGCTTCAGCCTCGGCGTCGCTCTGGTGGTCGTACCCTACAAGATGCAGCACGCCGTGCGCCACAAGGTGCTGCAGGTGATGGCCCAGCGGCTTGCCCTGCTCCTCCGCCTCGCGGGCGCAGGTCTCGTAGGCGAGGGCGATGTCGCCGCAGTGGTTCTCCGGGTTCTGGGCTGCGGGGAAGGAGAGGACGTTGGTGGGCTGGTCCTTGCCCCGAAACTGATTGTTGAGATCGCGGACGGTCTCATCGCTCGCCAAAAGCACACTCACCCCGCTCATCCCGGCGAAAGCCGGGACCCAAGCTGAGGCGCCGTATGGGTCCCGGCTTTCGCCGGGATGAGCGGATTGAAGGGAGGTTTGAGCAGCCTCGGTTACTAACCGAGCAGCATCCGGCACAGCCTCGCTCCAGCGTTCGTCTTCGATTTCGATGTCGATCATCGGCCTTGCAGGCGCGCGGCGTCGGCGTCGTAGGCTTGGACGATGCGCTCTACCATCGGGTGGCGCACCACGTCGGCCGAGGTAAATCGGGTGACGCCCACGCCCTTGACGTCCTCCAGCAGCGAGACGGCGTGGGCGAGGCCGGAGTCCGACGGATTGAGCAGGTCGATCTGGGTGGGATCGCCGGTAACCGCCATGCGCGAGCCTTCGCCCGGGCGCGTCAGCACCATCTTCATCTGCATCTTCGAGGCGTTCTGCGCCTCGTCGACGATGACGAAGGCGTGGGCCAGCGTGCGACCGCGCATGAAGGCGATGGGGGCGACCTCGATCTCGCCCTTGTCTCTACGGCGGCGCAGCTGTTCGGCCCCGACGATCTGGGTCAGCGCCTCCCACACCGGGGCCATGTAGGGGTCGACCTTTTCGGAAAGGTCGCCGGGCAGGAAGCCGAGCTTCTCTCCGGCCTCGACCGCCGGGCGGGTGACGATCAGCCGCTCGACCTCGCCCTTGAGCAGCAGGCCCGCCCCGTGGGCGACGGCGAGGAAGGTCTTGCCGGTGCCGGCCGGGCCAAGGCCGAAGACCAGTTCGCAGCTGGCGAGGGATTCCTGATAGCGCGCCTGGCCGGGAGTCTTGGGCGAAACCAGCCCACTTCTGCCGCGCGCCGGAGCCTCGCCGCCGGAGCGGGCCTGGCCGATGGCGACGCGGACGTCTGCCTCCCCGATCTCATGGCCGGCGTCGGCGCGGTCGGCGAGCATCTGCACCGCCCGCTTGGCGCCGGCTCTGGCGCGCGAGTCACCGCTCACGGAAACCCCGCCGCCGGGGGTCTCGACCAGTACATGAAAGGCGTCTTCGATGAGGGCCGCGTGCCGGCTGCCCGGCCCGGCCACGGCGCGGGAGGCTGCATCGGACAGGGGAAGGAAGTCGGGCGGTCTGCTCAAGCTGCTTCCAGAACGGCGGACCCGGCGAGGCTGTTCCGCGCCGCGGCGTCGATGCGGACCGGCGCGATCTGCCCGATCAGGCTGTGGGACGCCTCGATGTGGACCGACTGCAGGTAGGGGCTGCGGCCGATGATCTGGCCGGGGTTGCGGCCGGGCTTGGTGAAGAGGACCGGCACGGTGCGGCCGACCAGCGTCTCGTTGAACGCCGTCTGCTGCTCGGCCAAAAGGGCGTTGAGGCGGGCCAGCCGTTCGTCGGCGACCTCTTCGGACACTTGCCCGGGCATGGCCGAGGCGGGCGTGCCGGGGCGGCGCGAGTACTTGAAAGTGAAGGCCGAGGCGTAGCCGGCCTCGCGCACCAGATTGAGGGTCGCCTCGAAGTCGCTGTCGCGCTCGCCGGGGAAGCCGACGATGAAGTCGCCGCTGAGCGCGATGTCCGGCCGCGCCGCGCGGATGCGCTCGACAAGGCGCAGGTAGTGCTCGGCGGTATGGCCGCGGTTCATGGCCTTGAGAATGCGGTCTGAGCCCGACTGCACCGGCAGGTGCAGGTAGGGCATCAGCTGCGGCAGCTCGGCGTGGGCGGCGATCAGGTCGTCGTCCATGTCGCGCGGGTGGCTGGTCGTGTAGCGGATGCGATCGAGACCCGGGATCTTGGCCAGCCGGCGCGCGAGTGTGCCCAGCCCGCCGGTGAAGGCGTTGACGTTCTGGCCGAGCAGGGTGACCTCGCGCACGCCCTG
>Ga0190273_10000468_pt1 | contig 15299 bp, 7 predicted proteins | sample Popmic504IS_FD_134513 | JGI IMG/M metagenome (GOLD analysis project Ga0190273, IMG submission 134513) | Populus adjacent soil microbial communities from riparian zone of Shoshone River, Wyoming, USA - 504 IS | ecosystem: Environmental > Terrestrial > Soil > Riparian zone > Trees stand | place... | reverse complement strand
GAACGCATGCGCACCAACGATCCGGACGCGTATTCGATCGTCTCGGTATCGCGCGGGCTGTCGAAGCACAAGCCGATGTACATCCTGCCGGCGAGTTTCAGCCCGGACTACGACGGCGCGCAGACCGAGGTGATTTTCGCGATCAGCGCGAAAGTGCAGCTGTTCAGCACGCCGTTCTATTTCGGCTATAGCCAGCGCTCGTTCTGGCAGGTCTACGATTCCGAGCGCTCGCGGCCGTTCCGCGAGACCGATTACAACCCCGAGCTGTTCTACCGCTGGACGCCCGATCCGGAGAAGTTCAACTACTGGGGGGCCGACGTCGGCATCGAGCATGAATCCAACGGCCAGGAAGTGCCCGATTCGCGTTCCTGGAACCGGGTGTATCTGGCGCCGTTCCGTGCCAAGGGCCGATCCTTGTTCTACGTAAAGGCGTGGTACCGGCTGCCGGAAGACGACAAGAAATCCCCGGACGATCCCAAGGGCGACGACAACCCCGACATCCTCGACCACTACGGCTACGGCGAGCTGCACTACCAGCGCCAGATCGGCCGGCGCCAGGTGATCCAGACGATGGTGCGGCTCAATCCGGAAACCGGACACGGCGCGCTGAACATCAACTACACGATTCCGTCGCGGGACGGCTCGGTGTTCTACCAGCTCTATCTGTGGCAGGGCTACGGCGAGAGCCTGCTGGACTACAACGATTCGATCACCCGCATCGGCCTGGGCGTGGCGTTCTCGCGCTGACGACGATGTTCGAGATCCAGGACAGGCACCGCCTGGCCAAGTCCGAGCTCTACGCGAGCCTGGTCGCGCAGGCCGGCGGCCTGTTCGCCGGCGAGCGTGACGCGATCGCCAACGCCGCCAACCTGGCCGCGCTGATCTACCACGGCCTGCCCGACCTGAACTGGGCCGGCTTCTATCTGCTGAAGGACGGCGAGCTGGTGCTCGGCCCGTTCCAGGGCAAGCCGGCCTGCATCCGCATCGCGCTCGGCCGCGGCGTCTGCGGCGCCGCGGCGGCAACGCGCCGCACCCAGCTCGTCGCCGACGTGCACGAGTTCCCCGGCCACATCGCCTGCGACGCCGCATCCAACAGCGAGATCGTCGTGCCGCTGCTGGCCGGCGAGCGCCTGATCGGCGTACTTGATCTGGACAGCCCGCAGCGGGCGCGCTTCGACGTGGAGGATCAGGCCGGGCTGGAGCAGCTGGCCAGCTTATGGTTGCAGGCCTGCGACTTTCCCTCGGAGTGCGGCTCGGACCACCAGCGGGCGCGGTAGCCTCGGGCACCGCAACCGGCGTAAGGTCGATCGACTGGGAGGACCGCCATGCCGAGCAACACGATTTCTCGTCGCCTGTGGACTGCGATGCTACTCGCCGCATGGATAGCAACGCCGTCTCATGCCGCATCCGCGGGACAGGTCGATGCTCCGGCCGGAATAAGCGATACCGACTGGTCGGGCATTCAGCGACATATTCAGGACGCACGCTACGACGCGGCCTCAACGCCGAGCTTCCCTGGCGCACTGGAAGCGGGCAATCACCAGCAGCAGATGCGGCTGCGCTTCGATAATGCCAGCCTGCAGCTGTCGCCGACATCGGGCGGCACCACAGCCTGGGAATTACGGCTCAAGACGCTGAGCTACGGTCGGAACTCTGCGATGACCGCTCTCACCACTTCGTCGTCGCAGGCGTCGGCCAACCGCGTGGCCTTTTCTTTTGCGGCGTTAGGGCTCACCGAGTGGTACATCAACACTCCGGTGGGTGTTGAGCATGGCTACACCATCGAGCACCGCCCGGGGGGCGAAGGTCCGGTATCGATTGCTGTCGGCGCCGCGGGCCTGGCGGCGCATGGGCACGCGTCCGATGGGCTGGGCGAATTGGCCTTCGTTGATATTGAAGGAAACACCCGTCTGCATTACGGCAAGCTGCTGGTGAAAGACGGCAATGGCAGAAGACTGCCCGCTCGGATGCATGCGCGGGCAGACGGCAGCCTGCAGATCGATTTCGACGATGCCCGGGCCCAATACCCGGTCACCGTCGATCCGCTGCTGGTGAATCCGTTGGCGACACTGAAATCGCAGGACGATCCCGTCAACGTCAACCAGTTGCACGAGTTCGGAACCTCAGTCGCGGTAGACGGCGATACGGCTGTTATCGGAGACGATGAAGCGCTGGGCAGAGGAGCCGCCTACGTTTATCTCCGCAGCGGCGGCAATTGGTCTCTTCAAGCGCGATTGATCACGGACGATGACAGCACCGGATTTGCAACTGCGGTGGCGATCTCCGGCGACTGGATCATTGTCGGACAAGACTCCCGCAATCGTGCATTGGTATTCAAACGGGAAAACCAGAGCTGGAGCCGGCACGCCGAATTGCCAGGCGCCGAGGGCGGGGTATCCGTCGCCCTCTCGGGAAGCACCGCCTTGATCGGTGCGCCTGAAAGCGGCACCCCCAGCGGGTCTGGAGGGGTGGGCGTTTTCGTGCGCGATGGCGACAGCTGGAACCAGCAGGCCTGGATCCCTTCCGTGTCCGGGCTGGCCGATGCTCGCTTCGGCCTTGCCCTTGCGTTGCGTGCCGATACCGCGCTCATCGGCGAACCCAGGCATAGCGCGTCAGGGACGGGACTGGCCTACATTTTCAAACGTAGCGGCAGCAGCTGGAGCTTACAGAGTGCCTTGCCGGCAAACGGGTCACGGCTCAGCGGCCTTTTCGGGGGAGCGGTTGCGCTGGAAGACGACGATGTCGCCATCGTTGGTGCGCCATTCGCGGATACCGTGGCCGGCGCCGATGCGGGCTCGGCATATGTTTTCGTGCGCAACGGCAACGCCTGGAGCGAGCTCGCCAAGCTAGACGCACCGGACGGCACATCGGAGGACTACTTCGGAGCTTCAGTCAGCGTCTCCCAGGACAAAATCTTGATTGGCGCCAGGAAAGCCGGCGACAAGGGCGCCAGTTACCTGTTCAACCTTTACGCGACGTCAGCCGGGTTCCTGAGCAAGCTCGTCTCCTCTTCGGCAGGGAAAAACGACAATTTCGGCGCCGCTGTAGTTCTAGCCGCCGATACCGCTCTGATCGGTGCACCGCAAGATCAGCTGACACCCGGGAACGGCGGGTCCGTGACCGTCTTCGCGGCCAACGCCAGCAGCTGGACTCAGCAGCTCCAGCTGTCCCCGACCGATGGGACCACAGGCGACGCCTTCGGCGGCGCCATTGCGATATCGGGCGACATCGCCGTCATCGGCGCGCCACTGGACAACACCGACGTCGCCGACGCCGGATCGGTTTACGTGTTCATCCGCGCTGGCAGTGACTGGGTTCGACAGGCAAAGCTGATGAATTCCTCGGTAAACGGCTTCGGAACCAGCGTTTCTGTCTCAGGGAACCGCCTGCTGGTCGGCGCACCCGCAGCGTCGAAAGCGTTCATTTACGTTCGTGACGGGAACGGCGTCTGGAATCTTCAAGCCGCGCTGGCCGCACCGTCTGGCAATACCGGCCGATACGGCGAGGACGTTGCCCTCAATGGTGGCACCGCCCTGGTCGGCGGTGGTTACGAGAGCGGCAAGTCAACGGCGTACGTCTATACGCGGAGCGACTCTGCCTGGAAGCTGCAAAGCCGCCTGCTGCCAACCGGCGGTAGTGGATCACTCTCGAGTTCGGTGGCACTAGACGATGATACGGCGCTGGTCGGTTATCCCTACGACGGTGCCAATGGCAAGCAATCCGGCTCCGTTTATGTGTACCTTCGCAGTGGAAGTACCTGGACTCAGCAAGCGCGGTTGATGGCCGGCGACGCCATGTATAACGGCACTTTCGGTCTCGATATCGCGCTCTTCAACGACACTGCATTGGTTGCCGCCGGCAATGGCGCCTATGTATTCGAGCGCGCTGGTACGGACTGGTCTCAGCAAGCCAAATTGAATCTCCCGTCTGGTTCACTTTTCATGTCGACCGCGCTGAACGGCGAAGTCGCCGTCCTTGGAGGCTCGCACTCCAATCGCCCGATCACTTACCTCTATACCCGCCGGGGCAGCGCCTGGCCTCTGCAAAACACCATCGAGTCTGGCACTGCCGCCGGTGGTTTCAATACCGTTGCTCTCTCCGGAGAAACCCTGCTGACGGGATCAGCAACCGAGACTGGCGTGGCCTTTCAGTCCGGCCTTGCCTATCTGTACACCTTCGCCGCGGACTACGGCGATGCACTCGACCCTGGCTATCCCAGCTTGCGCACGAGTTCCGGTGCGCGTCATCTAATCGACACAGGCGGTCCCACGATCGGCGTGTTGATCGACGCTGAAATCGATGCAAGCACGAACTCAGGTGCCACTGCAGACGATATTGCGAACATCGACGACGAGGACGGAATCGCCTTTGGCAGCCTGATGCCGGGTGACTCGAATGCCCCATTGAGCATCGCCATCTCTGCTCCCGCCGGTTCGGCAAAACTCGACGCCTGGATCGACTTCAACCGCGACGGCGACTGGGCCGATGTCGGCGAGCAGATATTGGATGACCGTGCTGTCCTTCAAGGCGATAATTTGCTGGCATTCGCGGTGCCGATCGATGCCAGTCCCGGTCTCAGCATCGCTCGGTTGCGCCTGTCGACCAACGGTGTCGCCAGCTTCACGGGCCAGTCGTCGGACGGGGAGGTGCAGGACGAGCAAGTCACCATCAGCAACCTGCAGGTCTGCAGCGGCGGCACTTTCGACTTCACCAAAGCGTCTCGCAATATTGATGAGAAAAACCTCAGCGGTGTCATCGGCATCGTACGCACCGGTCCCAATGACACTGCGGTCAGCGTGTCGATATCGAGCGCTGACGAGACCGCTAGCGCGCCTGACGACTATGCGGCAATCAGCGGTGCGGTGATCGACTTCCCAGCAGGGCAGACTCAGGTAAACCTGCCTTTGACTGTGGTGCGCGATGCGCTGGACGAGGAGCTTGAAAGCTTCACGCTCGGCCTGCATGACCCCGCAGGCAACTCATGTATCGGCAACACTCTGCCGCTGGCGACCATCACCATTACCGACAACAACGGTCCGCCTAAAGTCGGCTTCACCAAAGCTACGGCTTCAGCCAACGAGCCCCCGAACGGCTCCGGCGACGCAACCAAGAACATCACGCTGAAGTTGAGCGCAATCAGCGGCAAAGAGATCAGTGTGCCGGTCTATTGCGACGCCTGCGGCTTCAATACGGCGGTGCTGGGCTCCGGCACCGTCGTCATTCCACCCGGCCAGATCAACGGACAATTGACGCTGCTGATCAAAGACGACGGCGATGTCGAAGGCGGTCAGATGCTCACCTTGACGATGGGGACGCCTATCAATGCCAAGTCGGGTTCCATTACAGCGACTACGGTGACGATCAGCGACAACGAGTAAGCGGCGCTGCTTTGCGCGCTCAGGTTCCGCGCCACGCCGCCGATTGCCGCCTATCTTTCCTCGTCCCGCATTCCATGGGCCCGATCGCTGGCAGCGCGCCACACCGCCGGCGACAAGGTGCTGCAGCTGCTGGCCGAACGGCATGGCGGCGGCTGTGCGACAACGAGTTTCTTGCGCGCTGGGGCGATGAGGAATTCCTGCTGCTGGACGACGTCACGCCGACGCGGGCGCTGACCGACAAGCTGCGGCAGACGGTGGAAAAGATCGGCTTCCATTTCCGCCGGCTGTCGGCGTCGATCACGGTGTCCCTGCGGCGTTACCGGCTTCCGCGACAACGACAGGCCGGAATCGCTGTCGAACGTGCCGCCCAGGCGCTGTACCAAGCCAAGCGCGGCGGGCTGTAGACTGCCCTCCACCCGCCCGCGGTCGCCAGATCGAATGACCGCTGGAGTCAGGTCGGCGACCGACGACACCGAACAGGGGGCCGGTACCGCACGCTGACTAACGGCGCCATGCTGACCATTGGCGCCATTCAGCTGACCACCACTTTCGACGCTGCCCGGCCCGAGCTCCCGCGGCGATGGAGCCCGTTTACGCCTGGTCTTCACGCGGCGCAGTCCGCAACAGGCGAAGTCCATTGCCAACGACAAGCAGGCTCGCGCCCATGTCGGCAAAGACCGCCATCCACATCGAGGCATTGCCAAAGACCGCCAGAACCAGGAATACGGCCTTGATGCCCAGCGCCAACGATATGTTCTGCCACAGCACCGCGTGGGTTTTGCGTGACAGCCGGATGGTGAATGCAATGCTGCGCAGGTCGTCATTCATGATCACCACGTCGGCCGCCTCCATGGCCGTGTCGGTGCCCATGCCGCCCATGGCGATGCCGATATCGGCCTTCGCCAGTGCAGGCGCATCGTTAATGCCGTCGCCGGTCATAGCCGTGAGGCCGTATTTTTCGCGCATCGCAGCGATGGCGCTCAGCTTGTCCTCTGGCAATAGATCGCCGCGGGCATCTTCGATGCCGGCTTGATCGGCGATGTTGCGAGCGGTCGCGGCGTTGTCGCCCGTGAGCATTACCGGCGTCACCCCGAGCGATTTCAAGTCCGCCACCGCAGTGCGCGACGATTCCTTGATGGTGTCCGCCACGGCAAAGAGGGCCAGCACTCCAGTCTCGGAGGCCAGTATCGTCACGGTTCGCCCTTGCTTTTCATGGTTTGCCAGCTGCGCCTCCAGCTCGACGCCGCATTGTTTGCGTTCTTCGATAAGCCGATGGTTGCCGAGCACATATGGCTTTCCGGCGATCACGCCTTCAACGCCACGGCCGAGCAGCGCTTTGAAACCGCTGACGGCGCTACCTTCCTGCGCGATTCCCATTGCGATGGCTTTAGACACCGGATGATCCGAGCGACCGGCGAGGCTCACAGCCAAGCGCTCGGCGCTGCTCTGGTCGATGCCGGCATCCAGCATTGCGGTTTCGACCAGACGCGGTTTGCCCTCGGTGATAGTGCCCGTCTTGTCGAGCGCGATGGCCTTGAGCCGGCGTGCATCTTCCAGGTAGGTGCCGCCCTTGATGAGAATGCCGCGCCGGGCTGCTGCCGCCAGGGCGCTCACGACTGTCACCGGCGTTGAGATCACCAGTGCGCAGGGACAGGCGATCACCAGCAGCACCAGCGCTTTGTAGAGGGCCTGTGTCCACGTCCATCCGGCCAACCACGGCGTGAGCAGCGCTACGGCCAATGCCAGCACGAAGACGCCCGGCGTGTAGACCGCGGCGAAGCGGTCCACGAACCGTTGCGTGGGTGCACGCGAGCCCTGAGCTGCTTCAACGGCGTGAATGATGCGCGCCAGCGTCGTATCGCTGGCACCCGCCGTAACGCGGAACTCCAGCTCGGCTGCCTGGTTGATCGTGCCGGCGAACACGGGATCGCCCACCGTCTTTTCCACCGGAATGCTCTCGCCGGTAACCGGCGCCTGGTCCAGGGCGCTGGTGCCGGCCGTCACCACCCCGTCAAGCGGCACGCGCTCGCCGGGCCGGATGCGCACGATGGCCTCCAGCGGAACGTCGGCGGCGGCCGTAGCTATCCATCTGCCATCGGGCTGGCGAACATCCGCCTTCTCCGGTGCGAGCGCCATCAGGCTCTTGATGGCGTTGCGGGCGCGGTCGAGCGAGCGTGCCTCGATCAGCTCTGCGATGGCGTACAGGGCCATCACCATCGCCGCTTCCGGCCATTGCCCGATCACAAACGCGCCGGTCACCGCGACCGTCATCAGCGCCGTGATGTTGAGGCGCGCGTGACGCAGTGAGTTGAAGCCCTTCTTGTAGGTGTCGAAACCGGCAAGCCAAATGGCGGCTACGGCCAACACCAGTTCGCCCGCGGTGACGGCCATGCTCTCGCCGCCGAAGAAGGACAGCATTTCAGCGCCGGTGGCCAAGGCCAGCGCCACGATCAGTCGCCCCAGTCCACTGGACATGCCGTGAAGATCATGCATATCCGCGTCCTGAGCAGACTCCTCGGCCGCGGATGTCAGTGGCTGAGGCTCGAATCCGGCGTCCCGCATCGCGGTGACCGCTTCCTTGACGGCGCTTTCGGCTGCTGTGACAGCGAGCGTCCGGGCTCCGAGCTGGAAACTGAGCGATTCGATGCCTTGCACCGATTCCAGGGCGCGCCGGATCTCCGATTCTTCGGCGGCGCAATCCATGGTCGGAATGCGGAACAGCGAGGCCTTGGTGCCTTTGGGCTGATGAGCAGGGGTCATACGGAAAACTCCGTTGGACTCGCGGGCGGGGGCGCGCTGACAAAGTTCCGGGGCCGCCGCGTCATGCGAAACAGGCCCGGCAGCACCAGCAACGTCAACAAGGTGGATGAGACGATGCCGCCGATGACTACGGTCGCCAATGGCCGTTGCACTTCGGCGCCGGTGCCGGAATTCAGTGCCATGGGCACAAAGCCCAGGCTTGCCACCAGCGCCGTCATCAACACCGGCCGCAGGCGCGTCAATGCGCCCTCGACGATGGCGTCGTCGAGCGTCCGGCCTTCGTCGAGCAGGCTGCGGATGAAACTCACCATCACCAGGCCGTTGAGCACCGCCACGCCCGACAAGGCGATGAAGCCGACGCCGGCGCTGATCGACAGCGGTATATCCCGCAGCCAGAGGGCCACGACGCCGCCGGTAAGGGCGAGCGGCACCCCGCTGAAGATGACCAATGCGTCGCGCACCGATCCGAACGCCAGCACCAGCAGCCCGAGGATCAACGCCAGTGTCACCGGCACCACGATGGCCAGGCGCTTCGATGCCGATTGCAGCTGCTCGAACGTGCCGCCGTAGTCGAGCCAGTAGCCGGGCGGCACCGTGACCGTTTCGATGGCCGATTGCGCTTCGGTCACGAAGCCGCCCAGGTCGCGGCCGCGCACGTTGGCGGTAACCACGATGCGTCGCTTTCCGTCTTCGCGGCTGATCTGGTTGGGACCGGGTGCGATGCTGAGTTCAGCGACTTCCGCCAGCGGCACCTGGCCGCCATCGGGCAGCGGTATCGGCAAGCGCTCCAGCGCGCGCAAGTCGCTGCGCCGCGACTCCGGCAGACGCACCACGATGGCGTAGCGGGCATCGCCCTCGAACACTTGCCCGACCTCCCGACCGCCCAGGGCGGTCGAGACCAAGGCCTGTACGTCGGCAACGCCCACGCCGAAGCGGGCCAGTGCCTCGCGCTTGGGAATGATCGACAGGACCGGCAGCCCGGCTACCTGTTCGACCTTCACATCGGCCGCGCCGGTGACGGCGCGCAATGCCGCGGCCAGGCGCTTGCCGGTGGCCAACATCAAGTCGAGATCGTCACCGTAGAGCTTCACCGCGAAGTCCGAGCGCACGCCGGAGATCAGCTCGTTGAAACGCAGCTGGATCGGCTGGCTCATTTCGAAGGCATTGCCCGGCAGTTGCTCCAGCGCTTCCTGCATCTCGATGGCCAGATCGGACTTGAGCTTGCCGGGATCGGGCCACTGATCCTGCGGCTTGAGCATCACGTAACCATCGGAGATGTTTTGCGGCATCGGGTCGGTGGCCACCTCCGCCGTGCCCGTGCGCGCGAACGCCGTCAGCACTTCGGGAAATTGCAGCAGGCGCTGCTCGACCTGCTTCTGGAACGCCACCGACTGCGTCAGGCCGGTGGCCGGAATGCGCAGCGCCTGGATCGCGATGTCGCCCTCGTTGAGGCTCGGCACGAACTCGCTGCCCAGCCGCGTCGCGAGCCAGCCGCAGACCAGCACCAGCACGATGGCGCCCGCGAGAAACGCAACGCGCGCCTTGAGCGCGAAGCGCAGCAGCGGCTCGTAGCCGCGGCGAGCCGCCGACAGCACGATGTTGTGCTTCTCCTTGACCGGGCCGCGAAACAGCAGCGCGACGCCCGCCGGCACGAAGGTGACGGACAAGAACAGCGCGGACGCCAGCGCCATGACGACGGCCTGCGCCATCGGGTGGAACATCTTTCCTTCGACGCCCTCGAGCGCAAAAATCGGCAGGTACACCGCGGTGATGATGAACACGCCGAACAGGCTCGGCCGGATCACTTCGGCGGTGGAGCTGTAGACGGTTTCCATGCGATCGCGCACTGACAAGCTGCCGCGCGCTTGGCTCTGTTCCGACAATCGCCGCAGGCAGTTCTCCACGATGATTACGGCGCCATCCACGATCAAGCCGAAGTCGAGCGCGCCCAGGCTCATCAGATTGGCCGAGACCTTGGTTGCCACCATGCCGGTGATGGTCATCAGCATGGCCAGCGGAATGACCATCGCGGTGAGCAGTGCCGCGCGCAGGTTGCCGAGCAGTACGAACAGGATCACGACCACCAGCAGCGCGCCCTCGACCAGGTTCTTCTGCACCGTGGCGATGGCCTTGTCGACCAGCAAGGTGCGGTCGTAGGCGGTGACCGCCTTCACGCCCTCGGGCAGCGAGCTGTTGATCTTGACCAGCTGCTGCGCCACGGCCTCGGCCACGGTGCGGCTGTTCTCGCCCACCAGCATGACCGCGGTGCCCAGCACGGTTTCGTGGCCGTCGCGGGTCGCGGCGCCGGTACGCAGTTCCTTGCCGAGCCCGACCTGCGCGACGTCCGCCACGGTGATCGGCACGCCGTCGCGTGTGGCGATCACCAGGCGGCGCAGGTCTTCCAGGCCCGACACCTGGCCGGGAATGCGTACCAGCAGCTGTTCCTTGTTCACCTCCAGATAGCCAGCGCCCCGGTTGGCGTTGTTGCCCTCGATGGCGTCGGCGACCTGATCGAACGTCAGGCCGTAGGCCAACAGGCGCGCCGGATCAGGCTGCACATGAAACTGCTTGGCGAAGCCGCCGATGCTGTTGACCTCGGTGACGCCAGCCACCTGCAGCAGCTGCGGCCGGATCACCCAGTCCTGCAGGCTGCGCAGCGCGGTAGCGTCGTAAGGCTGGCCGTCCGGCTGGCGCGCCGTCGGATCGGCTTCCACGGTGTACAGGAAGATCTCGCCCAGACCCGTCGCGATGGGGCCCATCGCCGGTTCGACATCCTCAGGCAAGCGGCTGCGCGCCTGCTGCAGGCGCTCGTTGACCAGATTGCGCGCGAAGTAGAGGTCGGTGCCTTCGGTGAACACCACCGTCACCTGCGACAGGCCGTAGCGCGATAGCGAGCGCCGGTATTCCAGCCCTGGCAATCCGGTGATGGAGGTTTCGATCGGCACCGTGATGCGCTGCTCGACTTCCAGGGGCGTGTAGCCGGGTGCCTGCGTGTTGATCTGGACCTGGACATTGGTGATGTCCGGCACCGCGTCGATCGGCAGGCGCTGGTAGTTGTAGACGCCCAGCGCGACGAGCGCGAGCATCAGCGTCATCACCACGCCGCGGCGGGCGATGGCGAAGCGCAGCAAAGACTCAAGCATGGGAGAGCCCTCCGGTGAGGGGATGAGTGCGCGTCACCGCCAGACACCGGTCAGTGGTCATGCTCGGCCTCGCCCTTGCCCAGCTCCGCCTTCAGCACGAAGCTGCCTTCCACCACGACCTTCTCGCCTGCCTTCAAACCGCCGACGATCTCGACGTTGCGGCCGTCGGTGCGTCCGATCTGCACCGCGCGCGGCTCGAGGCCGTCGGCATCCTCCACGAACACCGAGGGCCCGCCTTCCAGGGTTTGCACCGCGGCCGCCGGCACGGCCAGCGGCACGGTGGATTCGCCCACCGCGACCTCGCCCTGCACGTAGAGGCCGGGCGTCCAGCGGCCATCGTCGTTGTCCAGCTGCACACGCGCCGTCAGGCTCTGGCTGGCACTGCTGCCCAGGGGCGAGACGAACACGATCGGGCCTTCACTGCTGAGATCGCTTTCGCTGGCGCGCACGCGTACCACCTGGCCGGTACGCACACGGCTGCGGTCGCGCGGGAACAGCGACAGCTCGACCCACACCGTGCTCAGGTCCGCCACGGTGAACAGTGGCCCCGCTTCGGCTTGCTCGCCCGAGTTGGTGAAGCGCTCGGTGATCACGCCGGCCAGCGGACTGGTGACGGAATACACCTGCAGGCTCTCATTGCTCTCGACGGTGGCCAGCGTCGCGCCTTGCTTGACGCTATCGCCGACTTTGGCGGCTACGCTGCGAACGACCCCTGGGAAGCGCGCGGTCACACTGCGCACCCGCTCGGCATTGGGCTTGACCACGCCGTAGAGCGGCACGCTCTCGATCAGCGTCGCCGGACCCGCCGGCGCGGTGATCACGCCGGCTGCCTTACGCGCTTCGGGCGTCAGCTTCAACGCTTCGGCGTGTGCGCCATTTTCATCATGTCCTTCGCCTACGTGGCGGCTGCCATCGGCTTCATCGTGCCCCTTGGCATCGGTGTGTGCCGCTGCGGGCTTGCCCTGGGCCTGCGGCTCGGACGAGCCGCAGGCCACCAGGCCAAGCGCCCACAACAGCAGGGCGGACGTGTGGAACGCGGTACGAGTCATGGAGTTTCCTTCGCGGCCAGGCTGGCGCCGGTAAGCCGTTCGATTTCAATGAGAGTGAGGTGGTACTGCTGCGCGGCGTCGATCAGGCTCGATCGCACGGCCAGCAGCTCGCGCTGCGCGTCCACCAGTTCCAGGTAGCTGTAGCGGCCACGCTCGTAGGCGTATTCGGTGTTCTGCAACGCCGCTTCCATTCGCGGCAGGGCGCGTTCGCGTAGGGCCGTAATTTCGCGGCGGCGGTCCAGCAGCTCGCGGTAATTGCGAAACAGCTGGGCACGCGCTTTCACCATGGCCGCTGCGCGCTGTGCTTCGGCGCCGGACTTGAGCGCCTGGGCTTCCTCGATCAGGCCCTGATTGCGCTTGCCGAAGGGCAGCGGCACTCCTAGCGAGAACACCAGGGCGGTATCGTCGGTGGCTTCCAGACGACGGACGCCAGCACCGAGCTGGACGCCGGGGCTGCGGCTGGCCAGTGCCAGTGTCACCTCCGAATCGCGCAGCCGCGCCTCGGTGAGATAGCGGCCCACATCCGGCGTCTGCTCCAGGGCCGCGATCAGCGCGTTGTAGTCCGCCACCGGTGGCAAGGCGTAGAGGTCAGCGGCGGCTTGACCGAAGTCCGGCTCGACGGCGCCCCACGAGGCCGCCAGGTCGTAGCGGGCGGCCATAAGCTCATGCTCGGCATGGGCGTCGGCGTTCTGGGCCCGTTCGAGCGCCACGGCGGCGCGATCGCGTTCGGCCACAGGCGATTTCGCCGCCGCGACCCGGCGTTCCACCGCGGTGGCCGTCTTCTCCGCCAGTTCGACCGCCAGGTGCGTGAGCCGGTGGGCTTCCTGCTGGCTGACCAGTGACACGAAGCGGCGCGCCGTCCCGGCCACGATGTCCAGGCGGGCGATGTGGCCCTCCGCTTCCAACCCCTGCCGCGCGATCTGCGCCGCCGCCACACGCCGGCTGCGCAGGCCGCCCAATTCGATCAGCTGACTCAATCCCAGTGTGAACTCTGCCCCATCGAGGCCCTGGGTCTGCCCGGTGCCCAGGACGTTCTCGACGTCAGCGGTGAGGGTCGGGTTCGGGCGCTGGCCGGCCTGAGTAATGCGGCCGTCCTGCGCCTTCAGCAGGTATTGGTAGGCCGCCAGGTCGGGATTGGACTTCAGCGTGCGCGACAACGCGTCCCGCAGGCTTAAGGTCGCTTCCTGGGCGACGGCAAGCTCGCCAAGGCCAAACCCCAGCGTGGCCGCGAGCGCGAGGCGCCCGACAGCGGCAAATCTAAACATGAGGTACTCCCAACGTCTGAAACCGTGGGCCGGCTTGAAAGGCCGGCCCTGACTGCCCGCGAAGGGGCAGCACCAGGCTCAACTCAGGCGTAGGAGGGAGGGCCGCGTAGCGGCGGCGCGAAGTAGGTAGGTCGCCGGGTGACCGTGGTTGGCGGCCCCCGCGCAGCCCGAACGGTCAGCCAGCCGGCAGCACCAGCGACCGTCAGTCGATCCCATGCCGGAAGGGCGGCATCATCATGAAAGTCGATTGTGCCTTTGGCAGGGGCAATAGCCCCGGCAAGATCAGACTCCAGGTTGTCGCCGTGATCTGCCGAGTGATTTTCGCCAAACACCAGTCCGCTGTCGGCGTAGTGCGTCGGCTCGTGATGATGCGGCTTGCCTTCGATGCCGGCGCATGAATGCACATGCACGCCCAGCAGCCTTGTCAGCACAAGGCTGAGGCAAAGCATCCAGAAGAAAGGCGTGCGCTTCATCGAGTCAGCTTACCACCAAGATTTGAGAGTCCTTCGGAGGACGTACGCCGGCAACTATGCCGGGCGTTCCACCCCTTGGCAGTGCTGACTCAGGCGAGCTTGGACGCAACAACCATCGAGTTGGCGCTGCAGAAACAAACGTTGGCGATTTGCAGCGGGCGGAACCGCTGCTGCATCGCGGCCTGAAACGGACGTCTCTCCCCGGGTGGGGGCGAGCAGGCGCGGCGCTGTCGTCTCGCCATCCCAAGCTTCGCCGGCAAGCGGGGGCAGGAGCCGGCCGGTTGGCCCGGGCTACTTCAGCGCTTCCAGTTCTTCCCATCTCGCGTAAGCAACCGCCAGGGTTTTGGCCAGCTCGTCCAGCCGCTTCTGCACTTTCAGCACCTGGTCTTTCGGGCGCTCGTAGAAGCCCGGCGCGCTGAGTTCGTCGGCGAGCCTGGTCTGCTCCGCCTCCAGCTTCTCCAGCTTTTGCGGCAGCTCGTCCAGCTCGCGCTTCTCCTTGTTGTTGAGCGCGCGGGCGATCGTCAGCTTGGCGGCGACGACGGGCGCCACAGCCGACGCCGATTTACCGGCGTTGCCGGACGCGCCGCGGCCGTACGTGGCCGGACGCTGCCGCACCCAATCCTGATAGCCGCCGATGTATTCGTTGACGCGGCCGCCGCCTTCGAACACCAGGCAGCGCGTGACCACGTTGTCCAGGAACGCTCGGTCATGCGACACCAGCAGCACGGTGCCTTCGTAATCCATCAGCAGTTCTTCGAGCAGCTCCAGCGTCTCCATGTCGAGATCGTTGGTCGGCTCGTCGAGCACCAGCAGATTGGACGGCACCGCAAAGAGCTTGGCCAGCAGCAGGCGGTTGCGCTCGCCGCCGCTGAGCGCGCGCACCGGCGAGCGCGCGCGGTCCGGCGTGAACAGGAAGTCCTGCAGGTAGCCCATCACGTGCTTGCGCGCGCCGCCGATCTCGACGTAATCCTTGCCGTCGCCGAGGTTGTCGACCACCGACGCGTTCTCGTCCAGGCCGCCGCGCAGCTGGTCGAAGTAGGCGATCTGCAGATTGGCGCCGAGCTTCATGTGGCCGCTCTGCGGCTGCAGCCGGCCCAGCAGCAGGTTGATCATCGTGGTCTTGCCGGCGCCGTTGGGGCCGATGATGCCGAGCTTGTCGCCGCGGATGATGGTGGTGGTCAGGCCGCGCACGATCGTGCGATCACCGTAGGAATACGCGACGTCTTCGGCT
>Ga0190273_10000467_pt1 | contig 15332 bp, 18 predicted proteins | sample Popmic504IS_FD_134513 | JGI IMG/M metagenome (GOLD analysis project Ga0190273, IMG submission 134513) | Populus adjacent soil microbial communities from riparian zone of Shoshone River, Wyoming, USA - 504 IS | ecosystem: Environmental > Terrestrial > Soil > Riparian zone > Trees stand | place... | reverse complement strand
GCGATCACAGGCCCGACGCCCGGCACGAACAGACTGGCGGCAGCCGCGCCGATGTGCATTCCCCCGGCCACACCCAAAGCTCCGCCGACAGTACCGCCGATGGCCTTGCCCATACCGGGCTGTTCCGTCTCGGTCGTGGGCACAGCGGCATCAAGTTCTTCCGCGGTAGTTCCGGGAGCAAGCAGACTGATACGCTCATCCGCGATGCCAGTGGAGCGTAGATGTTCTACGGCGCGCTCTGCCGCTTCGCGCGACTTGAAGATTCCGGCGACTGTTCTCATGAAAGACCCCTCCTTAAGCTGTATGAAGCGTAACGTAAGTTTTATCCTGTTTTGGCCCACTCTTCAAGCTCTAAGCGCGCGCACTCCAATCAAAAGATTGAGCAAAGCGCCGCGGCCATGTTAGAGTAAGGCGTGTTCCTGAAATTATACGATAAGATTTGACAGCAATTTATTGAGGCAACAAGTATGATCGAGATCATAGAAAAACACTGGCCCATGTCTGCGGGCGACGGCAAAGCGGCGCGCAAGAAAAAGCCTAGGATACTGGCGATCACGACGGACTGCTGCACGGGCTGCGCGGGCTCGCCCGCCTGTATCGAATACTGTCCGATAGAAGCCTGCATGTTCTGGATTCCGGACGAAGACCATCCGCCCTTTGGCCGCATCGAAGTCGATCCGAACCTCTGCATCGGCTGCCAGAAATGCACGAGCAAAGGCCCCGACGGCGCGTTCCTCGACGGCTGTCCCTGGGACGCCATCGAGATGGTTCCCACAGAGGAATGGGAAGCGGCCCACGGCATCGAGCTTAATCCTTAAAACTCCAGACAATCAATCTGGATAAAAGCTTCTTCGGTTCTCGGACTGTGAAGCGTAATAGACCTGCTGAAAGGCGTGTTTTAATACGCCTTTCAGCAGGTCTATTATTTAGTTAGACTGCTTTCTACTTGAGCTCAAAGATGATGTACAATCGCGCTGAAAAATAGGCTACCTAACACGTCATTCGACCGGAGCCACGATAGCATTTCTTTCATCGTCGTCTTGTACCATAATGTTGTGTGCTAGTTGCCCACGCCCGATTGATTCAGGCCGTTAGCTGGCCACCATACTTGCGGCTTCAAAAATTTCTGTACTCGTAGGAGATTGAAAGATGGCGAGATTGCGGCTCGGAACATATTCGCTCTTTCTGGCAGTCATCCTTTGGGGAACGTTGCTTGGCGGGATTGCTTATTCCCATATCGTTTACTTTCCGGTTTATCTGTCGGCCCTGCCTGATTCGGCGGTCGTGGTCAATGGGCCTTATGGGCTGCACGAGGCTAGATTCTGGATAACCATTCACCCGCTTCTCATCCTCTCGCTCATCGTCGCCCTCGTGCTGAATTGGAGGATACAAGCGCGGCGCAAGCTTATCTTAATCAGTTTCGTGGTGTACGCGCTGGTGATTGTCATCACTCAAATCTATTTTATTCCCGAACTGATGGCCTTCCAGCGTAGCCCGCAGTCAGGCCTGCTGCCTTCGGAGTGGTTAGCACGTGGCCAACGTTGGCAGATATTGAGCTGGATACGAGGCACAATAATGTATGCCGGGATATTGCCATTACTGCTCGCGCTGACGAAGCCGGTCAGTGTTGCAAACAATTCTGTAACGGCAGCCGCCAGCTAACAACTCATTCAGCTCCAACACGCGATAGCATTCCTTTCACCATTGATTTATGCTTTCCGCATTTAATGGCTGTGCTCGGCGCGGGTCATGCCGGGCGTTATACCGCCAGGCTTGCTAACCGAAGAGACTGTTTGCTTGAAATAGTAATCGTATGTCCAGATATTTAGATATTGAAACCTGGAACCGTCGCCAGCAGTTCGAGTTCTTCAAGGATTACCATAATCCATTCTTCAATATCTGTACGCATGTTGATGTCACGCCGCTTCTTGGCTTGACGCGCTCGATGAAGAACGTATCTTTCTTCATCGCATACCACTTCTTTTCAATCAAGGCGGCTAACGAGGTCGAGCCGTTCCGTTACAGGCTTCGCGGCGACCGGGTATTCGTCCACAACCGCATCCATGCGGGAACGACCCTTTTACTGGCCGATGAAAACTTCACCTTCGTTTATTTCGATTATACGGAAGACTTCGAGGTCTTTCATGCTCGCGCCAAAGCGAGTATTAGGAGCGCCGAAGCGAGCGGTGTTCAGCTAAGCGAGCGCGCGGAACAGGATGATCTTATTTACCACTCTGTTATCCCCTGGGCCACATTCACCAGCATCTCCCACGCACGAAAAGGGGGTCGAGAGGAATCGGTTCCTAAAATCGCGTTCGGTAAGTATCGCGAAGATGGTGGCCAAATGATGATGCCCGTCTCAGGGGAGGTGCATCATGCTCTGATGGACGGCCTGCATGTCGGTAGATATTTTGAACGGTTGGAGAGCTATTTTTCTAGCCCGCGTTCCGCGCTGAATTTATAGATATAAGCTGTACACGGGCGGCATAACAATTCACGGAGGTTTCATAAAGTCAATGTCGTTTTGGCGTATCGCATTGCATGTCGCTGTGTGGTTGTGCGTCTACGTCTTCTGGCTCGCGGTAACGCGCCAGCATCATCCGACCCTGACCATTGCAGTATCCGCGACGGCAGTCCTGGTGTCGTCTTTTGCTCTGGCGGTTTATGTAAACAGTCTCTTTCTCGTGCCTGAATTCGCCGGGCGACGGCGCTGGTTAGGCTATGTTATCTCTCTTTTGGCGACCGTCGTGGTTTTAGACCTGGCAGCAGTTCTGCTGATTCAGTTCATCTATGACAGGCTGTGGGGAGCAGACCCGCTGCGGTATGGCTTCTGGTTCAACATGGCGTCGGACGGGTTCGGTATTGCGGCGCATCTTGCGGCAGCGATGATAGTAATGTGGATTGCCAGGGTTATTCGCAGGAGCGCGTCTACACAGCCGAGCGCATCATAGCCTTGAGTACCGCCGAGCAACTTGCTCAGGAAGGAGAAAGACCTGTTTTGAAACGTATAATCATCTGCTTCTTATCTCTCATACTTCTCTCTGGCTGGTCGTTTGCAGCGCAGGGTCAGGAGAAGCAATCGAGCGGGCTGTTTGTGGGCAACGTTGATAATAAGCGTGATTATATTGATAGAACAGGTAAGGTTATATGGAAGCCTTCAAAATAATTATTGAGAGAGCCTTTTGAATCCGTTCACGCGGCCTGGAAGATCATTCGACCCGACCGATAGCATTCCTTTCATCGTTGCCTGCTCTCACTGAATTCTTTATGCGGGCGGTGGGCCAATTCCGGCGACCGCTCGCCTTTGTCGAGGTACAGATGAAAATAAATTTTCCGCGTTTATGTTTGCTCCTGTCAATCTGTTTATCCAGCGCAGCTGTTTTCAACCAGACTGTGCTTGCACAACAGAGCGAGCCATCTGCGCGTAAGTTCGATGAGTTCGGCGATGTCCCGCCGACAGATATGGCTGCGCGTCTGGACAACTTTGCGATTCAAACACAGAATGAGCCGAATACTCTGGCTTTCATGATCGTCTATCGCTCTCATCGCGATCTACCGGGATTAAGCGGCAGGCGCGTCAATTGGATGCGAAGTTATCTGATCTCCAGCCGGGGCGTGGCGGCTGAGCGCATCGTAGCGATTGACGGCGGCACAGCTTCTTGCATCTCGCACGAGCTGTGGATCGTTCCACCCGGAGCTACTCCGAAGCCCAGGGCAGATGCTTATTCCAGAGGGTTTGAGGATACTGATGTCGCACGCAAGTATGATGAGTTCCATTATACGATACCGGAAGATGAGTTGGTCTCCTATAGCGGCGAGTTCGAAGACGGCCTTGAGGGATACGCAGATGCCTTGCGAAAGCAACCGCGCGCGCTTGCCTACCTTATTGCTTATGAAGGTTATCGAGTGGACATCATGGAAGAAGAGGATGAGAGAGGAAGACGTAGGTCTTGGCGGCGCACGAGTATTGATCCCAGGGGAACGGCCTGGAAGGAACTTAGAGGTAAGAAAGCGGAGTTGGAGAAGAAGTACGGGATTTCTCCATCGAGGGTAAAATTGGTGAACGGCGGTTATCGTCAATGGCGAGAGGTCGAGTTATGGATAGTGCCGCGTGGAGCGCGTCCGCCCATACCAACCCCCAATGTTTATCCGCCCCGGCGAAAGAAACGTTGACGTGTCATCTTGACGAAACAATCGATTGAGCCCTTTGATGCAGAATGCCTTGCACATCAAGCAGTTTGAATTATCCGAGAAGGATGCGCTGCTCTCTTTTCTGCGCATCGCTTATTCGGATGATCCAAGGCAAAGCGATCCGCTCTTTTGGGAATGGCATTATTTGCAGAGCCCCCATGTCACACTCGGCAACATGCCGATATGGATTGCGAAGGACGCAGATGAAATCGTCGGACAAATGGCGGCGATTCCCGTCGAGTTGAAGATCGGAGAAGTACAACGGCGCGCGATCTGGATTCTGGACTTCGTTGTGCGTCCGGACTATCGCCGTCGTGGCCTGGGCAAACGACTGGTGCTCGCCGCTGAAGAGTCCTGTCCAGTTCGTCTGGGGATCGCGACGAACGAGCAGCATTCCCCGGCGATACTAAAAAGCCTGGGCTGGGCCATGCTGGGAAAGATTCCCAGATACAACCGCATGCTTTTTCCTGGCAATGCCGTACGCGAAATCTCTCGCTTCAAAACTCTGCGGCAGTTCGTCAATATCGTTTACGCTCCGCTGCGCCCGCGTTTGAGCAAACGATCTTCAGTCCACAGTTACACATTACAGGCTGTAGAAAAATTCGATTCTTCCTTCGACGCTCTGTGGCGGGAAGCTTCCGCGCAATGGCCTTGCGCCGTCGTGCGCGATTCAGCGATGTTGACGTGGCAATTCAGTAAGCAGCCAGGTAAAAAGTTTGAGGCCCTGGGCCTTTATGAGCAAGAAAGGCTCGTTGGTTACGTCGTCCTCTTCGTGCGAAAGCAGGATTCAAACGGCGCGCTGCCGAAGGCGGCGATCACAGACCTTTGCTATCACCCTAGCAGACCCGTCGAGATAATCGACGAGCTTCTTCAGGGCGCTTTGCAACTGGCGGTCAATAGACGCGTCGGCGCGCTGGTGACGGATGTGACAGACCCGCTCGTCGAAGAACGTCTTCAACGGTTCGGGTTCTGGCGCACCAAAAACCCACAGCAGCTCATGGTAAAATCCGCCGACCATCAAGACCTGCTTTACGATTCAAGCAACTGGTTTCTGACGCGCGGTGATTCCGATACAAGTATATTCGAGCAGTCCAATTTGTAAGCTCTTAAATCTGAAGCGGCGATTTAAAAATGGAGATTCCCGTCATCGCGTATCATAAGATCGACGAGCCTACGAAGGATATTCGTATACGCGGCGCTTTCACTTCACCGAAGCGCTTTGCCAAACAGATAGGCTACTTGAAAAAACAGGGCTTCGTGTTTTATTCGGCGTCCGCGTTGATCGAGTATTACCTTGAGCATCACAGATTCCCTGCGAAAGCGATCACGTTGACGTTCGACGACGGTTGGAAAGACAATTACACAAATGCTTTTCCGGTTTTGCGTGAGCACGGTATCAAGGCCACGATTTTCCTGGTCCCTTCCTGCATCGGCCAGGTTTCCTCGAAAGTAGTGGCGGAAGGCGAAAGCGCGCGCGAGCATCTCTCCACTGAAGATATAATCGAAATGTCCCGGCATGGAATAGAGTTCGGCTCTCACAGCGTGAATCACGAATTACTTCATCAGCTCGCGCCCCCGGAAGTAGAGTATGAGGTGGAGGAATCAAAGCGGCAGATTGAAAACCTGATTCAGCAACCCTGCAAGGTGTTTGCCTACCCGGCGGGTTTCTTTACAGAGACGGCCCAGGATGCGGTTAGAAAAGCAGGCTACATCGCAGCCTTTTCATCCGTCTACGGGCCGGTTGAGCATCTGGACATCTACGCGCTCAATCGCACAGAAATTCTGCGCCGTGATAGATTACCTTTTCAATTCGCGCGCAAGATCAAACGGATGATCGAGCTTGCTCCTGCTCTTTAGGATTAATGCGCATCGGCTTTTTCAATACGGGCATGAATCGCTCTGGCTGTTTGATTGGCCTGTTGTTTGACCTGTTCGGGGACGGCTTCCGCTCCGCTGGCATAGCGCTCGACCAGGGGTAAGTCCTCGCGCTCGCCTATAAGAGAGAGCGCGCGCAGGGCCTCCCAGACGAACTGGCTATCGGGAGCAATGACGAAGAGCGCGTCGCCTGCGCGGACACGCGCGCCTTCATGCGCCGCCACACTTTTGATTCTTCCGGGTAGGGGTGAGCGCACCTCTACTGTCGCCTCGCCTCCCGTTTCGCGGAAGATGCGCGCCATCAATGTTCCCTCCCTGACCGCAGAACCTTCACTCACGACGCTTCCAGTCAAGCCATCAATGGAAGCAGTGATCGTGTATGGCTCTAACATCGCGCGCAATTCACCACGGCCACGCGTATCTCCGAAGGTGACGAGCGACAAAGCAGCCTGACGACGCACGCCCGGCTGCGAGTCTTCTAGCAAGCGTATGAGCGCGGCGTGAAACTCTTCCGATTTGTTATCGTAGCCCATCAGATAAGCAGAGGTCTTACGAAATTCTGTGACGGAGCTGTTCCCCAGGGCGATGATCTGCGGATACCAGCGCTTCGCTCCTGCGTCACCCTTAACCATGCGCTCCTCTATCTGTGAGAGCGCGTGCTGGATGTGCCTGGGCTTCTTCTCGTCAGAGAGATATTCGCTAATCTCCGCATCGGACAGATGGCGACCGAACCATGTTCCGTACCACGTCAGAAAAGGTGCGATGATAAAGAGCGAGGCGAGCGTGATGAGCGGCCAGGACGAGCGACGGCGCTTTTGGCCCGCGACTGTTGCCGCAGTAGGAGAATGCTGATTACCGTTCGATCTATTTGCCGACATAAGTCTACGGCTCGCTTGCGTTGATGGCGTTGCGGCCAGCCAGCCTTTTTAGTGCGCTTGTTTGAGTGGCCGCCTTTAGAGGAACGAAGCTTTGCTAGTTAAAAAACCTCAGCATAAAAAAGATGACGACGCCCGTGACGGAGACGTACAACCACGCGGGCAATGTGATGCGCGCAATGCGCCTGTGCGCGCTGAACCTGCCCGTCAGCGCCAGAAATACCGTCGTCAGGATAACCGGCAGCGCGATGATCGTCAGCAGGATATGCGAGATCAGAATAAAAAAGTAGATGGGCCTGATGATGCCCGTCCCGCGAAAGGGAGTATCGCCATGCGTGCTGTGATAAGCAATATAAGAGATCAGGAAGAGCGCGGAGAAAAACATCGCGCCCAGCATAAACATGCGATGGAGGTTGATCTGCCCTCTTCTGATAAAGATAAATCCGGTGACAAGAGAACAGGCGCTCAAGGCGTTGAGCATGGCGTTGACGGCGGGCAGCACGCTGTCAGAAGTTGCAGTGGCGCTGCCGACAGGCGTTTGCTTTAAGTAGATCAACCAGAGCAAAAAGCCTATAACAAAGGCGCTCGCAATGATGCTCCAGAACAGAATTGTTCGAGGGCTTGCATTATCTTTCGATTCAATTGGGAATGGTCTCATAAAACAGAGCTTGAATTATATTCTATGAATTGCAGGGTGGCAAAAAGACTGCGCAGTGTGCTTTGGCGATTTCCGTGTGAGGTCACTGATCGTCTTCATCAGTGACGGATACTTTGATCTCTCGCGCCGCTTGTTTTCCCGTGTCTGTCAGGGCGTAAAAGTCGTTGCCGCGTTCTTCCAGGAGTCCTTCGCGCACGAGCCTTTCGACCGTGTCGAAGACGGCGATGCGCGCATCCGCGTCGTTGCCTCCGGCTTCAAACAACTCGTGCAAATCGAGCGTCTCTTTTCGCCAGTGCTCGAACATTCCCAGGACTTTTTGCGTCAGCGTATCCATCAAAAAACTTTTTAAGGCCGTTGGCTTGTGCTCTTCTTTGAACTGCGCGAGCTATTCCTTAGCATGCTTGGGCAGCGCAGCCTTCTTCTTCGGCTCGTAAACCTCTTCGTAGCCGCATCGCTCGCATTGCCAGGATGGGAAGACCGCCGAAGGATCGCCGGGGCTTTGATAGACGGCGCTGTCTGACGGAATGATCTTGCCTCCGCATTGAGGACAGACGCGCCCGCGTATGCTCTGTCTTTCGCTATCGAGTTTCCCCAAATCCTGTTGTTCTGCCATCAAGACCTCAAGACTTTATGCCAGCCGGTTTGTGAATCAGGCTAGGGCGCGCACGTCGCCTGGACAAATCAACGACAGCGGCAGCCGAGCCGTTTTCTTCGCCCGGCGCTTTGCGCAATCTGTAAGCGACGATAAAAAATGCGCAAAAGAGCGCGACGGGCGGAACAAGCAGCACCAGCACCGCCAGATTCATGCCGCCCGAAGCCCTGGCCGCTTCCGTCGAATTGCCGAGCGCCGCACGGCACATCGCACATTGCGCAAGCACCGTAGATGCAGACGCAGCCAGAGTAAGTATTGCTCCGGCCACCGCGCATAATATTCTTTGTGCTCTCTCTCTCAAAACGAACGACTTCCCTTCCTGATTTACTGCCTCCCTATCGTCACCTGTATGGTCGCAGGTAAAGGGCGCGGAAGCTATCCGGGAAAAAGACCAGAAGTAAACAGATACAGACGACGAGCATCGGGACGAGTGTTAAGACAAGACTCAGTCGCTCGAACCTCAAGTGCATAAAATAGGCGACGATCAGCGCCGCTTTGATTACTGATAATCCGATCAGGATCGTTAACATGATGCCGAGCGACACCTGCTTGTAAGCCAGAAAGACCTCTATGCCCGTCAGGGCGAGCAGCCAGAGCCAGACAATCGCGAACAGTTTCGTCGTGCCCTCGAAATGGATAGGCCCTTCTTCGATTGGCCCACCCTCGCCTGCCGCGAAAGGGTTTTTGATATACCCGTGCGCATGGGCCCACATCATCGGGCTGATGAGAAAGAGCCCGGCGAGCAGCAGAAAGACCACCGTGACGAAGAGGCTGTCGGTCGAAATAAAATTCCCAGCCATTCGTATATTCGAGAGCACGAGCGCTATAAATCCGAGCGCGATCAGCAGAGAGATGAGATTCAGAATCTTCTCTTCTTTGCTCGTCTCTCTTTTTTCCGTCTCAACAAGGCGACTCATCTCGTTTTACGTCTCCTCTGTTGTTCTCTCCAAAATCTTTTTTCAGCCTCGCCTTAAACTTTAATGCTTGACGAAAACTGTGCTGACATACTCTGGACCGAAATTACTTAATGGCCCATATCGACCGACATCAGGTAGATCAAAGGGAACACGAACATCCAGACCAGATCGACGAAGTGCCAGTAGAGTCCGCTGATCTCCACGTCTTCATGCCGCATCTGATTAACACGCACGGCGATCCATCCAAGATAAGCGACGCCCGTCAGGACGTGGAACATGTGCAGGCCCGTGATGGCGAAAAAGGTTGCGCCGAATAGCGGCGATGCCTGCGGCCAGCGATGCAGCCATTCTTCCGGCAGACTAAAAGGGCGCAAATGCTCGTCTTTGATCAGGTGCATCCACTCATAAATATGTAGCACCAGGAAGGAGAGGCCGCCGAGCATGGTGGCGAAAATCCAGAGCCGGACTTTGAGCCTGTCTTTGCGCGCAGAGGCCGCCACGGCCATGACCATCGTCAGGCTCGAAGACAAAAGGCAGAGCGTCATGACCGTGGAAAAGACTATGCTCGGGGAAAACTTAAACGGCGTGGGCCATTGATCGCTCGCCGCGCGCACGTAGCTGTAGCCCATCAGGAGCGCCGAGAAGGTCAGCGCGTCCGAGACGATAAAAAGCCACATCCCCAGCTTTTTATGGCCGATATGATAGGGCAGCGCCCCGCCGCTCCATTCCGTCTGGAGCATTTGATCCGCTCTCGCTTCAGTCGTCACCTCTTACCTCCAAAGGAAAAGAAGTAGAAAAAGATAGACCCACAGCCCGTCCATAAAATGCCAGTAGAGGCCCACGGCATTCGCAGAATCCTGCCGTCGCGCTCTCTGCTCACTGCCGCTTTGTCCGCCCCACGCGCGCCACAGCAGATAGGCCAGCATCGTAATCCCGCCCACAAGGTGCAGCGCGTGCACGGCGGTCAACAGGTAAAAGAAGGAGCTATGCGGGCTGGTCTTCAGATAGATTCCCTGTGCGACCAGCTCGCGCCAGGCCAGCCACTGCGTTGCCAGAAATCCGAGCCCGAGCAGGACTGTCGCCGTCAGCCACAGACGAAAGCGATTGTCCTCATGGCGTCTGAGATAGCGGCGCGCGGCTTCAAAAGTAGCGCTGCTAAGGAGTATCAAAGAGGTGCTCAGCCAGAGCATCTGCGGCACAGCGATGGGCTGCCAGTCGTTGGCCGTGTTCAGACGCGAGCGAACAATATAGGCGCTGGTCAGTGCCGTAAAGAGCATCGTGATCGAACAGAGCGCGACCCACATGCCTATACGGTAGCGATGATCCGGCGTTAAGTGACGCGCGGAATCGTCGCCGCCACTGCCGCCGCCTCCAGGCCCGCCGCGCCGTCCGTTGCCGGGTGGAATACCGCTGCCGTGCTTAATCCCCTTGGGACGTGTGACGGTCTGCTCAGTGCTGATGACCGTTGTCGCCATCGCCTGTAACTCTCCTTGCATCTCCCGCATCTCTTGCCGAGGGCTCCTGTACTTCCGTCGGGTCTGGCTCCGTCTGCATGATGAAATCGTTGGGCGCGCCCGGCACAGAGTATTCATACGGGCCTCTGTAAACGACGGGCGGTATCCCTGCGAAGTTGTCATGCGGCGGCGGCGAAGGGATGGCCCATTCCAGACTCGTTGCTTCCCAGGGATTGTCACCGGCCTTCTCGCCCTTAAACATGCTCCAGAGGAAATTGAACAAAAAGATAAGCTGGCTGGCAGCCGTCACGAAAACCGCGATTGAGACGAAGACGACGAGCGGGTGCAGAGATTTCAGAAACTCGTATTCCGTAAATTGCGCGTAGCGTCTTGGCATCCCAACGATGCCCATGATATGCATCGGTACAAAGATGCAGTAGACGCCTATAAACGTGATCCAGAAATGAACTTTGCCCAATCGCTCGCTCATCATGCGTCCGAACATCTTGGGAAACCAGAAGGCCACACCGGCGAACATACCGAAGATGGCCGCCACACCCATCACCAGATGAAAATGCGCGAGCACGAAATATGTATCGTGCATCGGCAGATCAAGCGAGGTCTGGCCCAAGACCAATCCAGTAATGCCGCCCGCGACGAACAGCGACACAAAGCCTATGGCATAGAGCATCGGCGTGTGAAAACGAATCTTGCCGCCCCACAGTGTTCCCAGCCAGTTAAATGTCTTAATCGCTGAAGGCACGCCGATGGAGAGCGTCAGGATCGAAAACGCCATCCCCGAATAAGGGCTCATGCCGCTCATGAACATGTGATGGCCCCAGACGAAAAAGCCCAGCAGCCCTATACCGAACATCGCGAAGACCATCGCGCGATAGCCGAACACAGGTTTTCGGGCAAACGTCGCGAGGATATGAGAGGTCGCGCCCATGCCCGGCAAGATAGCGATGTAAACCTCTGGGTGTCCGAAGAACCAGAACAGGTGTTGCCACAGGATCGGCGACCCGCCCTTGTGATTCGTCAAAAGAGTATCGCTGACGACCAGCCCGCCAGGGATAAAGAAGCTCGTCTCCGCGACGCGGTCGAGCAGGAGCAGAATGCCTCCGCCCAGCAGCACAGGAAAGGCCAGCAGCGCCAGGACAGCCGTCGTAAACCATGCCCAGCACGTGAGCGGCATCCTCATCAAAGACATTCCGCGACAACGCATGTTGAGCAGCGTCGTGATGAAATTGAGCGCGCCCAAAAGAGAGCCGACGCAGAAAATAGCGATGCTGATGATCCAGAGGTTTTGTCCAGTGCCCTGCCCCGGCCCGGCACGAAAGCCGAGCGCGCTCAAAGGCGGATAAGCCGTCCAGCCGCCGATTGGTCCAACCGTGCCCGTCGGCTTGGCGTTGAACCATGCGGCCACGGTCGCGCTGCCTTCGGCAAAGATAGCCAGCACGAGGACTAGAAAACCTACGAGCGTCACCCAGAACGAGAGCATGTTCAGATTCGGGAAGGCCATGTCGTCCGCCCCGATCTGAATCGGCAAAAAGTAGTTTCCGAATCCGCCCTGCGGCGCGGTCGTCAGGACGAAGAAGACCATCATCGTCCCGTGCATCGTCACCAAGGATAGATAAAACTCCGGCGACATCACGCCGCCCGGCGCGCCCAGCTTGAAGATCGACCCAAGCCCCGCCCAGGAATGTTCCGGCCAGGTCAGGCGCAGGCGCATCAACACGGACATAAACATCCCTATGAAGACGGAGACGAGCGCCAGCAAAAGGTACTGTATGCCGATCACCTTATGATCGATGCTAAAGATATATTTGCGTATAAAATTGGTCGGGGCGGGATGACGATGCACCTCTCCCTCAGTGTGCGCCACGTCGTGGGCCGCAACCTCTTGACCCCCGTGCGCTGTGTCTACTTCTGCCATTGCCCTTCTCCTTATCGCGTCCGTTTCAGGAAGGTGCGCGCGCTCTGCCCGTCTTACTTGGAGAGCGCCAGTGGATACTTCTTGAGCAATTCATTCATGCGTGTCTGGAATTTCGCCTGCGGCAAACTCATCAACTCGGCGTGCTCGTTCTCGGGGAGCACGAGCATATTGGCCCTCATCTTATAGTGAAGCTGCCCGCACAGTTCCGCGCACGCGACTTCGTATTGTCCGACCTGCGTGGCCGTAAAAGGAAACGGGATATTCAAGCCTGGGACTGCGTCCTGCTTGATACGCAATTGCGGAACCCACAGGTCGTGCGTCACATCTTTCGAGCGCAGCATCAACTCGACCTTGCGATTGACGGGCACGATCAAGGTCGAGACGACCGAGTCGTCCTTTGAGTTCGGGTCCGCATCGTCCAGGCCGATAAAGTTGAGCGAAGAATCCGAGATCAATTCGGGCTTGGTCTGGCCGAGCTTTTGATCCGCGCCCGCGTAATGAAAGTTCCATTGAAACTGCTGTGCGACGACCTCTATCTTGACGGCATCGGCGGGCGCTTTCTGAAAATGAAGCTGTGCCCAGACTCTTTGGCCCAACACGGCCAGCCCTATAAAGATGATGGCCGTGATAACAGTCCAGATGATCTCAAGGCGATTGTTGCCGTGCGAGTAGGTGGCGCGCTCTGTGCTCTGGTTATCGCGATAACGCCATAGCGTATAGCCTAAGCCCACTTGCGCGGCTGTGAAGGCCAGCCCGACGACGATAATCGTAATCAAGAACTGGCTGTCGATCTGCGCCCCGTATTCTGAGATGGAGGGCGGAAACCACCATCCCATAAAAAACAGGGCCACAGAGCCAATCGTCAAAAGCCATATCAGTATTGCCAGTGCGCGCCCCATCTCTTTTTCGTTTCTCCTTCGGATCAGTAGTCAAAGGCTCTAAAGCTCAGAATGGGAAAGACGCTTCTTCGTAATCGAGCGCGCCTTCGCCATCTACTTTCTGAAGCCCGTCAACGATTCAAGACCATCAAGGCAAACAGCAGCGGCAGATAGATCACGGAGGCGAGCAGGAGACGGCATGCCTGCGGTCTGGATTTTGAGATCGCCGCCGTAATACTGCTGAAAAGAAAGAGCACGCCGAGCATGATCGCGCCGTAGAAGTAGACCTGACCTGAGATACCAAGTGCGGTCGGCAGAAGGCTGACGGGCAGGAGCAGCAGCGTGTAGATGACTATCTGCTGTCCCGTGACGCGGCCTTCGGGCTCGACCACGGGCAGCATGCGTATGCCTGCGCGCCCGTAATCTTCTCTGTACATCCAGGCGATGGCGAGAAAATGCGGGAACTGCCAGAGGAACAGGATCGCAAACAGCACCCACGCTTCCATGCTGAGAGAGCCGCGCGCCGCCGTCCATCCCATCAAAGGCGGCATCGCACCCGGAAACGCGCCGACCACGGTCGAAAGCGTCGTCCTGGTCTTGAGCGGCGTGTAAAGAAAGAGGTATCCGGCAATAACCGTCAGGCCGAGCAGCGCCGTCAAAGGATTAACCAGGAGCGCCAGATAGATTTCTGCTCCAATCGTTAGACCGAATCCGAAAGCGCACGCCTGCACGGGCAAGAGCTTTCCGGTCGGCAAGGGCCTCGCAGCCGTGCGCCGCATCAGCGCATCAAGGTCACGCTCCATGTACTGGTTAAGCGTCGCGATCCCCGAAGAGAGCAGCGCGATCCCGATCATCGCGTGTGTCAAGAGAACATAATCGATTGAACCCTGCGCGCCCAGACAGAATCCGGCGGCGGCTGTGAGCACGATCAAAAAAGTGATGCGCGGCTTCGTCAGCTCAAGATACGCAGAGGCTTGCGCACGAAGGCCCGCGCGCTCGCTCTCAACCAACTCCGCAGTCATCCCGCCTTGTGATAATTCGACAGCGATACTTTTCATAAAACTTCTAAGCTTAAGCTTGCAGTTCTCCTAAATCGTTTTGTGCTTCGACAAGCAAACATTTTGGCGCGCAAATCTGAACAGCTTTCAGGTAGTGGCGCTGCTACGCGCTGCCTGTGAAACCTGAAACGTCGAACGAAGGGGACGAAGTCTTCGATAAACGCGCAAAGTAAGCACGACCGTTAAGGCCAGCACCAGCGCGCCCGTCGCCACATGCGCCACCGTGATATTGACGATGGGCTTCAAGGGCTGCGGAGCGTCTGGCGAAGCGCGCCGCGCCAGATACGTCAACAGCCCAAGACAAAGCTGCAACACCAGCAGAAGTGCGCCCAGCAAAGCGGGCCGCGCCAGATACGTATCTTTTCCGTGGCGACTCAAGACTCTGAGCAAAGTTCCTCCGAGCACGATGGTGACAACAAACGCCCCCAAGATATGCGCCAGTACCAGAGGGGTCGGCAAGTGCTCATCCCAGGCGGCGGAGTGGCGCAAGGTTGCGCCCAGCACCAACTGCATTAAGGTCACGGCAAACGCCGCTAGACATAAATATCTAAGCGATGGCCCTGTCGTTTCTTCAACCATCTCGCGCGGCTCGCTCCAACCGGGCGCGGTAAAGACAGAGAGGCTGACGAGCGTACAGAAAAATAGCTGCGCCAAGGTGGCGTGGGCCGACGAAACCCAGACGGGCAGCATCAGCTTGACCGTCAGCCCGCCCAGCAGCCCCTGCGCAATCACCGCACAGAGCGCGAAGAAACCCAGACGGCGCACCCATCGGCGAGGCTCGCTTCGCCACAGCCAGACATTGAGCGCGATAGTCAACATGCCGACGCTTGTTGCGATC